>ENA-OQJH01000126-OQJH01000126.1-human-gut-metagenome-genome-assembly--contig:-NODE-126-length-44434-cov-7.479134_pt1 | contig 44434 bp, 52 predicted proteins | sample MGYA00242597_ERZ504763 | MGnify/ENA primary metagenome ERZ504763 (study PRJEB26092, sample SAMD00036359) | human gut metagenome | host: Homo sapiens | study: EMG produced TPA metagenomics assembly of... | reverse complement strand
ATAGACTTCCCCGTTGATGAGGATCTGCCCGTCTTTGATCTGTACCGTCTCGCCCGGCAGCGCAATCACACGCTTGATGTGGATGCTCGCCTTCTTGTCCTCACTCGTCCGGAACGCGATGATATCCCCGCGTTTCGGAGAACTTAAGCGGTACCAGGCGGAGTCCATCAGCACACGCTCCCCCGGCACGAGAGTCGCTCCATCGAGCCCTCCTGCACCACGACACTTCTGCAGAAAAACCAGGAAAATGCCGCCGCAAGAAGAATCGCTGCGATGATTTCCAGATTCCATACAAGCATGGAACGGATCTTTTTCTTGTAGAAATATTCTTTTACATATCTGGTATTCATACCCATAGTGTAATTCTCCGTAAGACAAAACCGGAGAAACACAATTGCTCATGTTCCTCCGGCCATCCTTTTAACGACTTATTATTTTACCAGCTCTTTCACTTTCGCTGCTTTACCAACACGGTCTCTTAAGTAGTTCAGTTTCGCACGTCTTACTTTACCACGTCTGATAACTTCTACTTTCTCAACGTTCGGAGAGTGTACCGGCCATGTTTTCTCAACGCCTACGCCGTTAGAGCTCTTACGAACAGTGAAGGTCTCTTTGCTTCCGCCGCCCTGTCTTTTCAGGACAACGCCTTCGAATACCTGGATACGCTCGCGGTTACCCTCTTTGATTTTACCGTAAACTTTAACGGTATCACCAACGCGGAACTCCGGTGCTTCTGCTTTTAACTGTGCATCTTCGATTTTCTTAATAATGTCGTTCATTTCTTTATCTCCTTTTTTTACCCTGGATGTTCTTAATGCCTTTTTGCAACAGCGGACCATCTCTTTACTCACAACAAGATACATTATACTATAATGCATCCGCAGATGCAAGTATTTTTTCACTTTCCATTCGCCGCTGTACAGCAGACTGCGAAGCGCGAAAGAAAACCGCTGCAGGCCGTCCGCGGACGGTATGCCGGTAAGCCGTGCGACCAGACGGAAACCGTTTTTTTCCAGCTGCTCTTCGAGTTTTTCTTCCTCTTCCGAGAATCCGTCCGGGCACAAAAACACCAGCGGTGTTTCTTTTCCGGCAAAGCTGCGGATATACTCGCTCTTTGCTTTCATACCCTCCTCAAGCGTTCCCGGAAGCTGCAGAATCAGCAGATCATGGTCATCAAACAGATTTTTCTGTTTCCGGATCTTCTTTCGTCCGAGATCAAGGCTTACACCATAGCGTGTCATGCCTGCCAAAAGATCGTGCGCCCAGGCAGACGATTCCTCTTTTTCATTGCATGCGCAGGAAATCTGGAATGCATTTCCAGAAGGTCCGGCCGCCGCTCGGCTGTCCGCACCAGAGAGGCCTCATGGCGCCATGCTTCGATCTTTTTGTGGTCACCGGAAAGAAGCACCTCCGGAACTTTTTTCTCGTGCCATGTCTCCGGTCTTGTGTAATGCGGATACTCAAGCAAGTTGTCCTGCAGTGACTCAAACTGCGAAGATTCCTCGTTGCTTAAGACACCCGGCACAAACCGTGATACCGCATCCACCAGCACCATTGCACCGAGTTCTCCGCCTGTTAAAACATAATCCCCGATCGAGATATAGTCCGTTACTACTTCCTGCAGTACGCGGTCATCGATGCCCTCATAGTGGCCGCAGAGCAGCACAAGATCGTCCTCAAGCGCCAGCTCTTCCACCATCGTCTGGTTCAGTACTTTTCCCTGCGGTGTCAGATAGACCGTGCGCGGCTTTTCCCGATCTTTTCGGCTACCGACTGGTAGGCGCGGAACACCGGCTCCGCTCCATGACCATGCCCGCACCGCCGCCGTACGGGTAATCGTCCACGCGGTTGAATTTATTTGCTGAAAATTCCCGGATATTCGTCGTCTCGAGGGAAATATAGCCGTTGTTGATGGCTCTTCCGAGGATGCTGGTGTGCAGCCCCTGCTCGATCATCTCCGGGAACAGCGTCAGAATATGATATTTCATCGTTCTTTACTCTCTTTATCAGTCAATCAGGCCCGGAAGAAGGTGAATCGTCATCTTCTGCTCATCCAGGTCCACATCCAGAATGCAGTCATGGATCGCCGGAATCAGAACCTCTCCGTGCTCTTTCGAATCTACAATATAGACGTCGTTCGCACCGGTCTCCATCACATCGCGGAGCGTGCCGAACAGTTCGCCGTCCTCGGTGTACATCTGCATTCCCTGCAGGTCTGCGATATAGTATTCGTCCTCTTCCAGCGGAATGGCATCCTCTCTCGTCACATAGAGGCTGCAGCCTTTATACCGTTCGATATCGTTGATGTTGTCAATTCCTTTGAATTTTACAATGGCAAGCTGTTTGAAAAAACGCACGCCAGTTACATGGAGTTCTTTTTTTCTTTCCTGTATCGAGAAAACGCGGTCCAGAGAAAGACGCTCCGGATCTGTCGTCGGGTATACCTTTACCTCACCGCGTACGCCGTGGGTTGTGGTAATTACGCCAATCTGCAAATATTCTTCCATTCAAAAACCCTTTCCAACCAGTTCTACTGTGTATTGCGACTTGAGAAACACGCTTTGCGAGTTTCTCAAGTTATCGCGGCAGTCGCCAAGGTCCCGTGCAAGCACGGACTTTGTCTCGTTGCCCGCGTAAAGAAAGGAACCGGCAACAACTGTCGGTTCCTTTTCCTATCTTTTACTTACTGTAAAATTTCTACGACAACTTTTCTGTCGCTCTTTGAGGAAGCTGCTTTTACAACCGTACGGATTGCTTTCGCAATGCGTCCCTGACGTCCGATGACTTTTCCCATATCTGACGGATCTACTTTGAGTTCCAGCAGAAGGTCATCACCGCTGACGGTTTCTGTCACAACTACCTCAGATGGATGATCAACCAGAGATTTTGCAATTACTTCGATAAGTTCTTTCATTACAAGATACCCCCGTATGAATTATTTCTCGATACCAGCCTGTTTTAAGAGTTTGGCAACGATTTCGGTCGGCTGTGCGCCGTTAGCCAGCCATTTTTTAGCAGCCTCCTCGTTGAAGCTGATTGCGCTCGGCTCGCGGTTCGGATCGTAAGTTCCGATCTCCTCGATGAAACGTCCGTCTCTTGGGGATCTGGAATCTGCTACAACGATTCTATAAAAAGGAGCTTTCTTCTGTCCCATTCTTCTTAATCTCATTTTTACTGCCATTTTTCTTTACCTCCATTGTAAATTCATGTATTTATTTATATTTTTTCTTTTATGCTAAAAGGGAAGTTTGAATCCTCCTCTTTTACCACCCTTACCGACCATTCCGGTCATCTGTTTCATCATTTTTCTTGACTGTTCAAACTGTTTGATGAAAGGTTTACCTCCGCGATGTCAACACCGGCGCCTTTTGCAATTCTCTGCTTTCTCGACGGATTGATGAGATCCGGGTTTTCTCTTTCCTTTGGCGTCATAGAAAGTACAATAGCTTCCTTTCTTGCCATGTCTTTTTCATCCACCATGCTCTCAAGATCCTGGCCCTTCATCTTTGCGCCGACGCCCGGAAGCATATTCAGGATGCTGGAGATGCCGCCCATATTGCGCATCTGCTCCATGGAATCCAGATAATCGTTGAAGTCGAACTGCGCCTTCTTCATCTTCTGTTCCATGGCTTTTGCTTTTTCTTCGTCGATGTTTGCCTGCGCTTTTTCAATCAGGCTCATCACATCGCCCATGCCGAGGATACGGGACGCCATACGGTCCGGATAAAACTGCTCCAGATCCGAAAGCTTTTCGCCCATGCCGACATAGAGAATTGGTTTGCCGGAAACTGCACGGATTGAAAGTGCCGCACCGCCTCTGGTGTCACCATCTAATTTTGTAAGTACTACACCGTCGATGCCGACTTTATTGCTGAACATCTCGGCCACATTGACTGCGTCCTGTCCGGTCATAGCGTCTACTACCAAAAGGGTCTGATCCACAGGAACAGCCGCTTTGATATCCTGTAACTCCTGCATCATCTCTTCATCGATGTGCAGACGGCCTGCGGTATCCAGAATCAATACGTTAAAGCCGTTTGTCTTTGCATGCACCAGCGCTGCCTTTGCGATATCCACCGGACGGTTTTATCTCCCATGGCGAACACTTCCACGCCCTGCTTTTCTCCGTTGACCTGCAGCTGTTTGATCGCTGCCGGGCGGTATACGTCGCAGGCTGCAAGGAGAGGTTTTCTTCCCTTGGCTTTTAACTTTCCTGCAATCTTTGCGGTTGTGGTTGTTTTACCGGCTCCCTGAAGACCTGCCATCATAATAATGGTAACTTCACTCGCCGGGCGCAGTGCGATTTCCGTTGTCTCGGAACCCATCAGCTTAACCAGCTCGTCATTTACGATTTTAATGACCATCTGACCCGGATTCAGTCCGTTCATGACGTCCTGTCCGACTGCCTGCTCCTGTACGGATTTGATAAACTGTTTTACTACTTTGAAGCTGACATCCGCCTCGAGAAGTGCCATTTTTACTTCCTTCAGCGCAGTCTTTACATCCGCCTCGGTCAGGCGGCCCTTGCTTCTGAGATTTTTGAAAACATTCTGGAGTTTCTCGGTTAAACTTTCAAATGCCATGCTCAAAGCTCCTCTAATATATCCGATGCAATTGCTGCAATCCGCTGCATCACATCTTCTTTCGGGGTATCACCAGAAGGATCTGTCAGCTTTCGGATCTCGTTTACATTCTCCCGGATCTGCACAAAGCGTTGTACCAGATGAAGCTTTTCTTCATACTCTTCCAGTGTCTTGTTGCAGCGTCTGACCAGATCGTGAACTCCCTGGCGGGAAATGCCCCGCGCTGCCGCAACCTCGCTCAGGGAAAAATCGTTGAGCACCACGTCCTCATATACCTGACGCTGATGTTCAGTCAGAAGTTCGCCGTAAAAATCATACAGTAATGTCTGTTCCAATATTTTTTCCATTGCGATCACCTTGGTTATCATACACGAAATGATGCTGGGTGTCAAGTGTTTTTTCTTGACAGTTTTAAAATTTTTCTGATCCGTTTCAAAAGCCGCAGAAAAGGCGCATTTTCCGCGTTTTTTCGCAGAAAACACGCCCCTTATAAAGACTTTTGTATACCTACTGCAGCTCCGCAATCCTCGTCACAGCCACATAAATCGACTGGATTTTGTACCACGTCGGATAATCCACAATGCCGGAAACCGGCAGGCCGAACAGCCGCTGGAACGCTTCGACGGCGTCCTGCGTCTCTTCATCGAAATAGCCATTTTCATAGACCGTCGGAATCGATGAATACACCTCCGCAATCACGTTCAGCTGCTCCTGCATCTGCAGTACCTTGTTCCCGGACGAGCCGATGGTGAGGTCATACCCCGGCCAGGAGGACGGGATGCCGGAAATCTCCTCCGCCGTGTTGATATACATATTGTCTCCATAATAATTGCGGAGAATCTGAATCGTTGAATACCCTTGGTCCGCCAGGTTTTTGGACCCCCACTGGCTCATCCAGTTCGGGCAGCTCACACGGTTTCCGTCACAGTACTGCGTCAGAATCGGCTGTTTCACATTCGGGCGCGACAGGTAATCAGCAAAAATCTCATCGACCACAAGGGAAATGCTGTCGAAAATATTCCTGCCGTAAATCCATTTGTGATCGTAGGCCGTCGACGAAGTGATCGTAAAATCGTATCCCTTGTTGCGGTACCATTCTGTATAGACACGGTTCAGCGTAAATGACATGATTGCGAGGATATTCGCCCGGATCGCCGCATCCGGCCATGTTGCATAGATTTCCGAGCACGCCACGTTTTTGATGTAGTCGCGGTACCGCACATAATAGTCGCGTGCCGTGCTGTCGGTCGGCGCTCCGTCGTGGACGATGATATACTCCGGGATCACGACACGGGACAGCACAATCTCACCGCTCTCCCTCGTCGGCTTGATCTCACTTTCCGGAATTTTCGCCGGATATTCGCCGAACAACGTATGGTCCGGGATCGTCACATCCGCAAACGCTGCGCCCTCTGCCAGTTTGAGGTCCACCTGCTGGACGGACTGTTCTCCTGAAAGAAGCTCGGAGCCCGTCACTTCAACCAGTTCATACCCTTCCGCCTCCACTTTCACCGTATATTCGGAATACGGCTGATTCACATTCGGTTCCAGACTGTACTCGAGCGGCGGCGTCGCCAGATCCAGCGTCTCCGTTCTGCCGTCCCCGTCGGTAATCAGCTCCTCGATCACATTCTGCGGATCTCCCGTATACGAAACCGTCACCCGCGCCCCGGAAACAGGCCGCGCCTGGATTCTTGTATTTACCCGGATTTCCAGCCGCCCGCGGTCAGTCATTTCCTGCTGCATACGCAAATTTTTCATAAAAAAGCCCCATATCCTGCACTCCTTTTATGGTATGCAGAATATGAGGCTTTGTTGCTTTTCATTTTTCGATTTACAGGATCCGCTGGACGTCGTGGATCATGACGTAGACCATCAACGCCATCAGAAGCACCAGGCCCGCGAAGTGAACCATACCCTCCAGGTCTCGCCGGATTGGTTTTCTGCGGATGGCTTCTATGATCAGAAAGACAAGCCGTCCGCCGTCGAGTGCCGGGAGCGGCAGCAGGTTCATGACGCCAAGGTTTGATGACAGCAGAATCACCATGTTCAGCATCGTCATCACCGTAACCAGAACGCCCTGCGATTTTACATCATCATAGGCGGTTCCGATCGCATCCACCACGCCGACCGGGCCGGAAAGATCGTTCACAGAATACTGTCCGGTGATCAGCATACTGACACTGTCAATGACGGTGCGCACCCAGTATTTGATCTCCAGCACGCTGTATTTCAGCACGCCGATCGGGGACTGTTTCTCCCGGAGCTGATACGAAAACTGTACATTCGCATACGTATTTTCAACCGGTGTCACCGTAATCTCTTTCGTCTTTCCGCTGTGCTCATACTCCAGCGTCACAGCGCTTCCATCGAAGGATGCTCTGTCTGGTAAGCAGTAAAATCTGCCACACAGGTGATCGGCGCTCCGTTGATCGATACGAGCAGGTCGCCCGCGACAACACCCGCAGCGGCAAGCGGCATATTCTGCTGCACATACGTGAATTCCATGCCGCGGTCACAGTCATCGTAGTTAAAGCCCATCATATACCGCGTTGTCACCGTCGGTTCATATGTGATCGTTTTCTTTTCCCCGTCGGCCTTTTTAACCTCCAGCGTAATCTCATCCGTCGGCACACCCCGTACCGTCATCACAGAGTTCAGCTCTTTTCCGATGGAAATATGTCTTCCTTCATAGGAAGTGATGATATCTCCCGCTTCCAGCCTGCCTCTGCCTCCGGCGAACCGTCTGCCACTTCTGTGACGCGCGCCGGGGAACTTCCCGCGTAACTGATCACAAAGATTGCGCAGAAAAATGCCAGAATCATGTTGAACACCGGTCCCGCCGCAACGACGGAAATTCTTGCCCACACGGATTTGCTGTTAAAGGTTCCTTCCCCCTCCTCTTCACCGTCCTCGCCGAGCATCTGGCACGCACCGCCGAAAGGCAGAAGTTTTAAGGAATAGACCGTTCCTCCTTTTTCTGTCTTTACCACCGTCGGGCCAAAGCCGATCGAAAATTCCGTCACGGTAATACCATTCGCTTTCGCCAAAAGAAAATGCCCCAGCTCATGGATAATGACGGTGATTCCGAAAATGAGTACGGCTATCAGGATTTTTACAATCATGCTGTCTTATTCTCCCATCTTATATCTGTTCGCAATCCATTCATACGTCTCCTGCTCCGCCGCGAGAATCTGCTCCAGCGTCGGATCGGCAATCGTTTTGTGTGCTTCCATTGCACCGGCGATCACGTCGTAAATCTCGAGGAAACGGATCTTCTTCGCGAGGAACAGTGCAATGCGCGTTCATTTGCCGCATTGAAGACCGTCGGCATGGAGCCGCCCCTCCGGGACGCCTGCATTGCCATCGGAAGGCCGAGGAAGGTATCCATATCCGGTTTTTCAAACGTGATCTGTGTCAGCGCCGCAAAGTCGAGGCGGTCGCCTGCAAGGAAGCGGCGCTCCGGGTAATACAGTGCGTACTGGATCGGCAGTTTCATATCCGGTGTGCCAAGCTGTGCCATGACAGCGCCGTCTTTAAATTCTACCATGGAATGGATAATGCTCTTTGGCTGTACCACAACCTGAATGTGGTCGAGATCAACACCGAACAGCCATTTTGCTTCCATGACTTCCAGTCCTTTGTTAACGAGTGTCGCGGAATCAATCGTGATCTTGTGCCCCATCGACCAGTTCGGATGACGGAGCGCCTGCTCTACCGTTACGTTTTCGAGCTCCGCTCTTGTTTTTCCGCGGAACGGACCGCCGGATGCAGTAATCAGAAGTTTTTCAATTTCTTTTCTGTTTTCCCCGTGCAGGCACTGGAAAATCGCCGAGTGCTCGCTGTCCACCGGAAGGATCTGTACACCGCATTCCTCTGCCAGCGGCATAATAATGTGTCCCGCCGTTACCAGTGTCTCTTTGTTTGCCAATGCAATGTCTTTCCTGCCTTCATCGCCGCAACCGTCGGGCGGATGCCGATCATGCCGACGATCGCTGTCACAAGGATTTCGCTCTCCGGCATCGTGGCAAGCTCGATCATGCCGTCCATGCCGCTGCCGATTTTTACAGGAAGATCCTTCACTCTGTCACGGAGTTCTGCCGCTTTCGCCTCATCGCCGACTGCCGCAAACTTCGGATGAAATTCCCGGATCTGCTGCTCGAGCAGTGTAATATTACTTCCGGCGCTGATGCCGACCACCTCAAGATCGCCGTTGGCACGCACGACATCGAGGGTCTGGGTTCCGATCGAACCGGTTGAACCAAGAATTGCTATTTTCTTCATATTCCAGTTTCTCCCATCTGCTTCCCGTTTATGCTGTAGGGGAAGCTTTTTTAATGAATCAGAAGCACCGACAGGAAATAGATGATCGGTGCGGTAAAGATCACGCTGTCGAAGCGGTCGAGAATACCGCCGTGGCCCGGAATCAGCTTTCCGTAATCCTTGATGCCCTGATTTCGTTTGATTGCGGATGCCGCAAGATCTCCGACCATGGAGATCAGCGCGCCGACACCGCAGATGATGGCGTATTCCACCATGCCGCCCTTTGTCGCAGCCGCATAGATGATGCCGAGCAGAATCGCTCCGACGACACCGCCGACAGCTCCTTCTACGGATTTTTCGGGCTTAAAACCGGCGCCATTTTATGTTTTCCAAAGAGTACGCCGACACAGTATGCACACGTATCGCAGCCCCAGGAGCACAGGAAAATCAGCCATACATGGAATTTTCCGCCGTCCAGCATACGGGTCTGATATACATAGGAAAGCATTACGCGACATAGACAATCGCAAAAAACGCCGGCATCACCTGATTGGCGTTGTATTTCGGATAAGTAAATACGTATACTGCCATCAGAAGCACGAGATCCAGGATCAGCGCGAGCATCTGGTACATCGGGTCATGAAGCAGCAGGGACATGTAGAAAATCACAACGCCCGCATAGCCCGTAATTTCCAACAGATTCCATTTATCTTGTCTTACCTTCATCACGCGGAACAGTTCACCTGCGCCGATCAGCGACAGGCACAGAACCGTCATATAGAGCACGGTTCCGCCGCTGCAGATCGTAAGCAGCGCCACAAGGACGAGCACGATGCCGCTTAACAGTCTTGTCTTAAACATCTTTTTTATTCCTCCTTCACGCCGCCGTAGCGCCGGTCTCTGTTATTATATTGTTCGATGGCTTTCTCAATTCCTCTTCGTGGAAATCCGGCCACGGAACCTCGGTAAGTAAAATTCCGTGTAGGCCAGCTGCCACATCAGGTAGTTGGAAAGGCGCTGCTCGCCGCTTGTACGGATCAGAAGATCTGGATCCGGGATTCCGGCGGTGTCGAGGTAGCTCTCAAAACACTGCTCCGTCAGTTTTCCGTTCTCATCAAACGCATTCTCTGCGAGAGTTCCGTTTTTCACATCCTCGATCATGCGGGTCATGCCGCGCAGGATCTCATCGCGGGAACCGTAGTTCATTGCGATCTGGAAGTACATGTGATCGTAATCTTTGGAGCACTCCTCCAGTTCATGAATGCTGTCCTGAATATCCCGCGGGAATGCGCTCGGATCTCCGATGATTTTGACGCGCATCTGATTTTTATGTGCTTTTTTGATGCATCGTTTCAGATACTGGCGGAACAGCTTTAAGAGGCCCTCCACCTCGGCGCGGGAGCGTTTCCAGTTCTCGGTTGAGAACGCATAAACGGTCAGATATTTGACACCCATGTCTTTGATCACGTCACACATTTTTTCCAGATTGTCGCATCCGACGATATGGCCGTAGCCGCGCGGCATATTGCGTTTTTTCGCCCATCTGCCGTTTCCGTCCAGGATGATGGCGATGTGATTCGGAACTTTTAATTCATTATCCATACTTTTTTCCTCCGTAAACGATAACAGGCTGCCTGCAAATGACAGGCAGCCCCTCGTTTTCTTTGTATTACACGGTCATAATTTCTTTGGATTTTACGTCCACCATCTGATCTACTTCTTTGATGTATTTGTCTGTTAATTTCTGGGTCTGCTCCTCGAGCTCTTTGATCTCGTCCTCGGAAACGTCTTCTTTTGCGAGTTTCTTGAACGCATCATTGGCATCGCGGCGGATGTTGCGGATGGCTACTTTTGCGCCCTCTGCTTTTTTCTTTACCTCTTTTACCAGCTCTTTACGACGGTCCTCGGTAAGCTCCGGGAATACCAGACGGATGACTCTTCCGTCATCGGACGGGTTGATGCCAAGGTCAGACATCATGATCGCTTTTTCGATCTCTTTTACCAGGGATGCTTCCCACGGCTGGATCTGGATCATACGTGCTTCCGGAACAGAGATGTTTGCCACCTGCTGCAGCGGAGTCGGTGTTCCATAGTAATCTACAGTAATGCGGTCCAGTACATGCGGGTTTGCACGGCCTGCGCGGATGGTTCCGAATTCGGAATCGAGGCTTGCAATGGATTTGCCCATTTTTACCTCAAACGGTTTTACTCTCTCGTCGATCTGATTTGCCATATTAAATTTGTCCTCCTGCTATCTCTTATACGGTCACAGTTCTGCGAACTGTGACATTCGCAGCTCTCATTTAAAGTTTTGCTTCGCAAAAGGAGAGCTGCTCACACCTGAATCATTTTCTTACGCAGTAAAACAGCAAGTGTTTTACTGCTGAATTTTTATTAATTATACCGTTACTCTTGTGCCGTTAATTTTTCCGTTTGCAGCATTTACAATGCTGTTCTCTTCATTTAAACCAAATACCAGCATCGGCATTTTGTTTTCCTTGCAAAGGATGGATGCGGTCATATCTACCACTTTCAGATCCTTTTCAATGACTTCCTGAATGGAAATCTCGTCAAATTTCTTTGCATCCGGGTTTGTTTTCGGATCGCTGTCGTAGACACCGTCTACTGCTTTTGCAAGCAGAATCTCGTCTGCCTCGATCTCGATCGCGCGAAGTACGGTTGCCGTATCGGTTGAGAAATATGGATGGCCTGTACCGCCGGCAAAGAATACAACCATGTTGTGCTGGAAATATTTGTTTGCACGGTCTTTGGAAAATCCTTTTGTGAACTCTCCGCATGGGAATGGAGTCAGAACTGCGGTCATCATTCCCTGGGAACGGAAGATTTCTGATACATAGATACAGTTCATAACGGTTGCCAGCATACCAATCTGGTCTGCTTTGGTACGGTCGATATTTTCGGAACTGCGTCCTCTCCAGAAGTTTCCTCCTCCGATTACGATGCCGACTTCAATCCCCTGGTCTACCAGAGTTTTTACCTGTTTTGCCACTTTTGTGACGGTCGGCTCGTCAAAACCGGTGTGTTTCTCTCCTGCAAGAGCTTCTCCGCTCAATTTCAGTAATACTCGTCGTTTCATCTTGCATCCTCGTTCCTTTATGATATTTTTTCACAAATGTCTTGCATTTATGAAATGATTATACCATCTGTTCCCAAAAACGACAAGGGCAAAATTCGTTTGTGTTCCGCAGATCGTCTGCCGCTGCGAGAATCCGTCTCCACTGCAGATATTCCATCATTCCATCGGCGTCCGGTGCAGATACGCTTTGAAAATCCGCTGACATTCCCGTGGAGAGAGGTGAACGCTTGCGGCGGCTTCTGCGAACCGACGGCCTGGATCATCTGCTGTGTGGTAATCTGTATTTTTACATTCACCATTCGAAAAGAATTCCGCGATACGGCGGCATAAAAACCATAAAATCTCTGTCGGAAGTTCAGACTCCTGACAGAGATTTTTTATAGATTCATTTTAGATCTGCGCTACGACAAAGATATCATAAATTGCTTTGATTGCTGTTTCAAAGTCGCGGTTTTCAACGCCAATGATGATGTTGAGCTCGCTGGAACCCTGATCGATCATCTTGACATTAACGTGTGCATGCGCCAGTGCAGAGAAAATCCTTCCGGCTGTGCCTCTCGTTCTTCTCATACCGCGTCCTACAACAGCAATCAGCGCCAGATCGGATTCAAGATCAATAGAATCCGGCTGTACGGCACGATGCAGTCCTGCGATAACCTGCTGTTCTTTTGCTGCAAACTCACTCTGATGAACAAATACCGTCATGGTATCGATGCCGGACGGCATATGCTCAAAGGAAAGATTGTTATCCTCAAAGACGCCAAGTACTTTTCTGCCAAAGCCAATCTCGGTATTCATCATGCTCTTCTCAATCGTGATGGATGCGAAGCCTTTCTTTCCTGCGATACCGGTGATTGTAAATTTCGGTTTACTGCAGGTATTCTCCACGATCATGGTTCCCGGATCCTGTGGTGCGTTGGTGTTCAGCACGTGGATCGGGATTCCCTCCTGACGGAGTGGGAAGATGGAGTCCTCATGAAGGACGGTAGCTCCCATGTAGGAAAGCTCACGCAGCTCACGATAGGTAATGGTGGAAATGACTTCCGGATCCTTGACGATACGCGGATCGGTTACCAGGAAACCGGAAACATCGGTCCAGTTCTCGTAGATGTCAGCGTGTACGGCCTTTGCCACGATGGAACCAGTGATATCGGATCCGCCGCGGGAGAAGGTTTTTACGCTTCCGTCCGGTTTTGCGCCGTAGAATCCAGGAACGACTGCGTTATCCAGATCTTTTAAACGCTCGGAGAGCACTTCGTCAGTCTTGTCTGCAAGGAAGTTTCCGTTCTCGTCGAAGCAGATCACTTCTGCAGAATCAATATACGTATATCCCAGATAATTTGCCATCACGATACCGTTCAGGTACTCTCCGCGGGATGCGGCGTAGTCCTCTCCGGCTGCTGCGGCAAAGTTTTCTGCGATTTTTTCAAATTCCGGGGAAAGATCCAGGCTGAGGTTCAGACCGTCGATGATCTCCTGATATCTCGCTTTGATGTTCTGCAGTTTCTTCTTGAAATCTCTTCCGGCAACTGCAGTGCGATAGCAGTCATACAGCATATCGGTTACTTTCGTATCAGCAGAATTTCGTTTTCCAGGAGCGGAAGGTACCACGTATCTTCTTCCCTCATCTGCGCGGATGATGTCTCCGACCTTCTTAAACTGCTCTGCGCTCGCGAGGGAGCTGCCGCCGAATTTTACTACTTTCTTCATAATAATCTCTCCTTGCGTTCTTTTCGGATATCTTTCGAAATCTCGTTTTTCAGCCCGTCACTTTAACGTTAGAAAGCTGTTACGTACTAGATTAGAACAAAATCCCGTATGCGTCAAGAACTTTTTTGGCTGATTCATTCATTCCACAGATAAATTTCCGGTTTTTTCTCCATTTTATAGGAGAATGTCTCTCCAAGCCCGTAAACCGCCTGGCTTAATACGTACTCGCCGTTGTTTGCATAAATTTCGATCATATTCGGATCCACGAAAATCTCAAGAAGATCGCCCTCTTTTAACTGCGGCGTCTCGGCATGAAGCCATCCTTTTGCACCGGATGGATAGACATCCGTGCGGTCTGCGCAGACTTTTCCGCTCTGCCGCCAGATCTTATAGCCGCCGATTTCCAGGCTTTCACCCTCTTTTAATTCGGCGCGGATCATGCACACTCTCCGCATGCCGAAACGAGGGAATCCGTCTTTTGCAGAATCCGTCGCGGATGGCAGGCAGAACACGGAAGTAAATATGATCGTTCTGTACATCCACCACACGCGGCAGGCAGAACATGCCTTGCCATATACCATCTACCGGTTCCGGCATCCGAAGCCATGCGATGGAAATCCGGTTTCCGTCCGCATCCGTCATGGTCTGCGGTGCATAGAGGTCACCGCCGCAGTCCAGAAGCTGCCAGTTCTCCGGAAATTTCATTGTGCAGGTTTTTTCATCAAACTCAGGCAGCATACAGATCGCCCGATCCGCATAGCCGTCGGTGTCCTCGATCAGTTCCATCGGGGAGAATACAAAGACGCTGCGTCCGTTTACGTTAAAGAGATCCGGGCACTCCCACATCCAGCCGAGCTTCTGTTTCGTCGTCGCCTGTCCGGCCAGATGCCAGTGGGAAAGATCCTCACTCTTATAGAATAATGCCTCGCCCTTGTGATCCTTCGTCGTGCTTCCAAGCACCATATACCATGCGTCGCTTCCCTTCCAGACTTTCGGGTCACGCGTGTGCGTATTGTCGCCGATTTCCGGATCGGTGAGTGCCGGGATAACAACCTCCTTATCCCCGAAGACATCAAAATGCATACCGTCCTTCGAAGTAAGGTGAAGCTGCGCCGAGGTAAAATCCTGATCAAGGCACTGATGAATATCCTTCGGATTTACCTGATTATAGTGAACACCCGTGTAAAAGAGATGCATCACGCCGTTCTCTTCTACTGCGCTTCCGGAAAAGCAGCCGTTCTGGTCCTCGGAAAGACTCGGGAACAGGGCAACGCCGACATGCTCCCAGTGAATCAGATCCGGACTCACCGCATGGCCCCAGTGCATGGTACCCCAGCGCGGCGCGTACGGAAAATGCTGATAAAAAAGATGATACTGTCCCTTATAATAAATCATGCCGTTCGGGTCATTCACCCAGTTGCCCGGCGCTTTTACGTGTAATCTGTTTTTCATGTGTTTGATTTCCTTTCTGTCTCTTTCTTGTTGTCTCCGATAAGAAAAGCCGGAAAAAGAAAGCATTTTTAATTCCGCCTCCTTTGCCCGGCTTGTTCTTGATTTCTATGATTTACTTATTTGACTGCTCCGGCTACGACACCGTTGATGATCTGTTTCTGCAGTGCCACGTACAGAATCAGGATCGGGATGACGCAGAGCAGAAGACCTGCCATGATGGTTCCGTAATCTGCAGAGTAAGTTCCGTAGAAGCTGTAGGTGGAAAGCGGCAGAGTCAGCAGCTTTTTGTCGGTCAGCACCAGGGACGGCAGCAGGAAGTCATTCCAGAATGCCATCGCATTCATGATTACCATGGTGGAAATGATCGGCTTTAACAGCGGGAACACGATGCGGAAGAAGGTCTGGGTGTGGTACAGCCGTCGATGTAAGCGGCCTCCTCCAGCGCCAGCGGGATACTTCCGCGGATGAATCCGTGGAACATGAACACGGACATCGCCATGGAAAATCCGGTGTGCATGAAGATCAGGGTCAGTCTGTGGTTCAGAATGTTTAAGGTTCCGCCGTATACACTGACAAGCGGGATCATGATTGCCTGGAATGGAATGATCATGGATGCAACCATCAGTGCAAAGATGATATTGGAAAATACGTTGACATTACGCACGATATAGTAAGCCAGCATGGCTGCGAGTACCGTAACCAGTACGGTTGCTGTTACGGTTACAACCAGAGAGTTCTTGAAGGCATTCAGGAAGTTCATCTGATTGAATGCTTTTACAAAGTTGTCAAACGAAAGACCTTTGATCGTAAACAGCCAGGAGAACGGACTCTTGATGATATCACGTTTCTGTTTTAAGGAGTTGATGATAACCATGACAAACGGGAACATGAACGCACAGAAAACGATGATCATAAGGAGCATAGCCAGCGCGTCAGTTACTTTTTTCTTTGTTCCGCCAATTTTCTTCTGATTCATTATGCTTCAACCTCCCTCTTCTTGGTGGTGTATACCTGAATACCGCTGATGCAGGCTACAATGATAAACAGGATAAAGGCTTCTGCCTGGCCGACACCGAACTGTCTCGATGTGAATGCTTTCTCATATACGTGCATGGCTGCCATCTCGGTGGTTCCGTACGGAGCACCGCCGGTTAAGGACAGGTTGACATCGTATACCATGAACGCGCGGGACAGGGTCAGGAAGAGGCAGATAGTAACGGAGGACATCATCAGCGGAAGGATAATGTTTTTCATTTTTACCCAGCCGGATGCACCGTCGATGCTTGCCGCCTCTAGCACGTCCTCGGAAAGTCCCATAAAGCCGGCAACGTAGATCAGGATCATATAGCCTGCCAGCTGCCATACTGAAACGAGCACCAGCGCTGCAAATGCTTTGTTCGGGGTAGAAAGCCAGGAAATTTCAAACAGGCTCCATCCTGTGGTCTCGCCGATGCTGACGAAAACACGGGAGAATACGAACTGCCAGATGTATCCAAGTACGATACCGCCGATCAGGTTCGGGGTGAAAAATCCGGCGCGGAAGAAGTTCTGACCTTTGATGCCGCGGGTCAGGATGTAAGCCAGTAAAAAGGCGATCACATTGACGAGAACAACAACCGCAATGACATATTTAAAGGTTAACAGCAGGGATTTCCAGAACTGCGCGTCGCGCATAACGGCTGCAAAGTTGGAAAGTCCTACAAAGTTTTTCACGCTGGAAACACCGTTCCAGTCGGTTAAGGTCAGGTAAATACCGTAGATAAACGGTACCATGACGACTGCCAGGAAGCAGAACAGGCCCGGCAGCGCAAATACACAGAAATCTTTTCCCTTGTTGCTTGATTTCATTTTCGTTCCTCCTTCATATCCTCCGGCTTACTGCTCATCCCAGTATGCTGGATGGAATCTATCAGTTCCTCGCGGTCACTTCTTCCGGCCAGATATTTCTGCATTGCCGCACCAAGGACAGACCAGTGATCGTTCGGCACGATCGCAGATGCGTTGAATGCTCCGCCGTTCTGTACTTTTTCGTAAATGTCGCGGCTTAACGGATCGCTTGGCTCGTTCGGGTTGTTTTTAAACGGAGGGATCAGGCTGCAGGTCTTTACAACCATCTGCTGTCCGATCTCACTGTAAACCAGCCAGTTCAGGAACTCTTTTGCTGCTGCTTTCTGCTCGTCGGTAGCCACGATATCATCCAGCATGATCTGTTTGGACGGGGATGCCTGGATTTTGCTGTTGACGAAGTCGTCCGGATCATTGTTCAGGAAGTATGGAAGGAAACCGTACTCGTCGGTCGTCTCGGCTCCTGCCTCCTCAAGGTTCGGCCATGCCCAGTTTCCGTTGAACCAGAAAGCGGTTTTTCCGTCTGCCAGGTCAATTGCCATCTCATCGTAATCTGCGCCGAGTGGATCGCCCTTTGCTACGTTGTACTCTTTTAACAGGTCAAAGGTATTCAGGAACTCGTTCATGCGGGTGTAGTCCGGCAGATATAAGGTTCCGTCCTTCAGCTCGTTGATGACTTCTGCTGCACCGTCGGAGGTTCCGTTGTATGTCTCGTAGATGTACTGCAGCTGGTGTGCTCCAAGGGACCAGTCTTCTTTTGCCATGGAGATCGGATTCTTCATTCCGTTGTCCCGCAGGCTCTGGAGAAGTGCTGCGAAATCGTCCCGGGTTTTGATATCGGATGGATCGAACTCGTACCTAAGGTATCTTCAATCACGCTCTTGTTGTAGATAATACCGCGGCCCTCGATACAGAGCGGGAAGCTGTAAACCTTTCCGTTGATTTTGGTCAGGTACTCTTCTGCCTCGCCGGTCCATGCTTCATTGCTTAAGTCGGCTGCTTTTTCTTCTGCCAGTGCAATGACATCGGTCGTATCCAGAATGGAAAGTGTCGGCGGGTTTCCGGAGTTGTAGAGGCTGACTACTTTGGTATAAGGAGAATCGCCGTCCGTTACCGGCATGATCTCAATATGTACGCCTGCTTTCTCCTCGAACACTTTTGCAATCTCTTCCAGTGCTGTCTGGATTTCTGCTTTTGTGTTCATGATGACGATACTCGTTCCGGAAAGCGACGTATCGTACTGGAAGGTATCGGTGGTCATGTCGATCGGCACTTCTTCTTTTACTGCGTTCGGGTCATCCGGATCGCTTGCGAAGCCGAAGGTGCATCCGGTCAGTGCAGAAGTAAGAAGCACGCCGGACATTCCAAGAGCTGCCGCCCTGGCACTAAATTTCTTTCTCATCACAATTCCTCCTGTTATCTCTGGACAGCGGGTCCTGTCCTTCGTTTTGTGTAACCGGTCAAGTAACCGGTTACTTTCATTGTCTTTATCATAGCATTGACAGTGGGTTTCGTCAATATTTTCTTTACTTTTCGTGATTTTCCATAATTTTGTTTTTGGCTTTTGTGGAACTTTTACAAAACCGGTTACTTAACCGATTCCCGCTTGTTCCGGCGGGCGAGAAATGTTATACTATCTTCATATATTATTTGTTTTTTTCTGAAAGCTTACATGATTCACGCAACACTTTTGAAGGGAAGGACACTTGAACTTATGGCACGAAAAAAAATGTAACCTTTAATGATATTGCACAGTACACGCATTTTTCCAAAACAACCATTTCCCGGTATTTCAACAACCCGGATTCCCTGACACCGGAAAATCAGCAGATCATTTCCGATGCACTGGATAAACTGAACTATAAAGAAAACAAAGTGGCAAAAATTCTCGCGAACGGACAGACCGAATTTGTCGGCGTCTGATCCCGAGCCTCTCCATGAACTACTATTCCGAGATGCTGAATCAGATTCTTGCTTCTTATAAGAAATATGGCTATAAATTCCTCGTCTTCGCCGGAAACGGCCACGACGAGACGGAGCGCCGCTACATTCAGGAGCTGATGTCGTACAAAATCGAGGGCCTCATCGTCCTCTCCCATACACTCTCCTCCCGCGAACTCTCCGATCTGCAGATCCCGGTCGTTACAATTGAGCGCGAAGACCAGTTCGTCTGCAGTGTCAATACAGACAACTACCTCGGCGCGCACGAAGCGACTTCGCTTCTGATTCATAACCACTGTGATGTCCTGATTCATCTGAACTCACCGACCAAAGAAAATGTTCCTGCCTACCGCCGTCGCGCCGGTTTCCAGGATGCCTGTGTAAAGGCCGGTGTACCGCACGAGGTTATCATTCGGGATTTCGGACTCTCCTATCAGGAAGCCGCAGCACCGCTGCAGGAAATCTTTGACAACATCGAACAAAAATATGCCGGTCAGAAAAAGGGCATCTTCCTCTCCAACGATGATCATGCCAATATTCTTTTAAATCTTCTGATCCGCAAATACCATACCCTGCCGGACGATTACGAACTCATCGGCTTCGACGGTGCGCCGATTTCCGAGCAGGCTATCTATCCGATCAGCACTGTCGGCCAGCAGATTGACCAGATTGCAGACGAGGCTGTTTCCCTTCTGGTCTCCCAGATGCAGGAACGGAAAAAACGCCACCCGGTGCCGCTTGCCGAGCCGGTTCACAAGACCGTTCCGCCGCTTCTGATCCGGCGTCAGACGACCACTTGATTTTAAAAGCAGATTTCTATCATAAAAATGTTTTTATCAAAAAGTGTCATCCACCTGCGGGCTGTGTGCCCTGCAGTTTGTGGATGACACTTTTCTTATCTTCTTACTCTTTTTTAGTTCTGTCCGTAATAAGCATTTGCACCATGCTTACGGTAATAGTGTTTATCCTGCAGCTCCTGCGGTGCCGGCTGGATTCTCGGGTTGATGGTCTCGGCACGGTATGCCATTTTGGCAACCTCTTCGAGGACAACAGCATTGTGAACAGCCTCATGCGCATCTTTGCCCCAGGTGAACGGTCCGTGGTTCTTGCAAAGAACGGCCGGAACGGCTTTTACATCTTTTCCCATCCGTTTGAACTCATTGACGATCAGATGGCCGGTGTTTTCCTCGTATGCCTCGTCAATCTCTTCTTTTGTCAGGCAGCGCAGGCACGGTACTTCACCGTAGATGTAGTCTGCATGGGTTGTTCCGTAACACGGAATGCTTCTTCCCGCCTGTGCCCAGCTTGTCGCATAGGAGGAATGGGTGTGAACAATGCCGCCGATCTCCGGAAATGCTTTGTACAGCTCCATATGGGTCGGGGTGTCAGAAGACGGACGGTAGCGTCCTTCTACTTTGTTTCCGTTCAGATCCATGACAACCATATCGTCCGGTGTCAGCAGGTCGTAATCCACGCCGCTTGGTTTGATGACGAACAGACCGCTTTCCCGGTCAATCTCGCTGACATTTCCCCAGGTAAAGGTAACCAGTCCGTATTTTGGAAGAAGCATGTTGGCTTCGTATACTCTTTTTTCAGTTCTTCTAACATTGTGTTGTCCTCTCTGTCTTTCCCAAACGATGGTTCATTTTAAGCTCTCTACTGCTGCACGCTCAATCGGCAGGCCTTTTTTGTAGCGCTCGGTGAATACTTCAAATCCAGCAACGTCTGCCGGGTCCGGATCCATCTTGGTTCCGGCATTTCCTGCGAAGACTTTTGCATCGAGGTAATCCTCGAGTGTTTCATTCTCTTCTTTGTTGATCATATAAGAAGCCAGCAGTGCGATGCCCCAGGCTCCGCCCTCTCCTGCTGTCTCCATGACGGAAACCGGTGCGTCGATGGCACCTGCAAGGATCTTCTGGCCGACACCTTTTGTCTTGAAGAGACCGCCGTGGCCGAGAATCTGGTCGACCTGCACATGCTCCTCTTTCATCAGGATATCAAGGCCGACTTTCAGGCGCCAAGGGAAGTAAACAGGTTGACTCTCATAAGTTTGCCAGATTGAATTTCGCATCCGGAGTACGTGCGAAGACAGGACGGCCCTCGTTGAAGCCGGTTACGTGCTCGCCGGAGAAGTAGTTGTAGGCAAGGAGTCCGCCGCAGTCTGCGTCGCCCTCCAGGGCTTTGTTGTACAGCTTGCCGAACAGATCATTCGTGCTGATTTCCATGCCGAAGGTCTGCGCAAATTCACGGAAGAGATTGACCCATGCATTCAGATCAGAAGTACAATTCTGGCAGTGCACCATGCAACCGGATGACCGGACGGGGTTGTTACCATATCGATCTCCGGGTATACTTTGGAGAGGTTCTTCTCCAGAACGATCATAGCAAAAACGGAAGTTCCGGCAGACACGTTTCCGGTTCTGATACGGACGCTGTTTGTTGCTGCCATACCTGTTCCGGCATCTCCCTCCGGCGGGCAGAGCGGAATGCCTGCTTCTAGATTTCCGGACATGTCGAGAAGTGCGGCACCTTCTTTTGTCAGAACACCGGCATTGTCACCTGCGGTCAGAACGTGCGGCAGAACATCGAGTGCTTTCCATGAATATGCTTTGTCTGCGACTGCCTCGTCAAATTTGGCGATCATGTCGGCAAAGTAAGTGTTGGTTTCAGAATCGATTGGAAAGATTCCAGATGCCTCGCCGACACCAACGACACGCTCGCCGGTCATTTTCCACTGAATGTATCCGGCAAGGGTTGTCACGTAGTCGATATCTGCCACATGCGGCTCACCGTTTAAGATTGCCTGATACAGATGGGCGATAGTCCATCTCTGCGGGATGTGGAATCCGAAAAGATCGGTCAGCTTCTCGCTTGCTTCTTCTGTGATATTGTTTCTCCAGGTGCGGAACGGTACGAGGAGGTTTCCTGCTTTGTCAAATGCCATATAGCCGTGCATCATAGCACTGAATCCGATGGCTCCGACGCGGGTCAGGGTGATGTCGTATTTTTCTCTGACATCAGCTGCCATTTTGGTATAGGCATCCTGCAGGCCCGTCCAGATGTCCTCGAGGGTGTAGGTCCACACGCCGTTGTCGTAGCGGTTTTCCCACTCGTGATCTCCGGATGCAATCGGGGCGTTGTCTGCGCCGATCAGGACGGCTTTGATTCTGGTTGAGCCGAACTCAATACCAAGTGCTGTTTTCTGTTCGAGGATTGCTGTTTTTGCATCCATTCCCATTGTTTTTTCCTCCCTTGGGTTCTTTTCTATTTTTTCGTCTCTGTTGACAGATTTTTTCCTGCGGTGGATCCTCTTACGATGAGTTCCGGGGAAATCAGGCGTTTGACGCTGCTTTCTTCTTCCGGGACTTTTCTGATTTTTCGAGAATGAGCTCTGCTGCCATCTCACCGAGTTTTTCCTGCGGATGGGCAATGGTCGTGATCCCGATCGGACTGCTCTGGCCGATCAGCGAGTTGTCGTATCCGGTGACGGCGATGTTTTTTGAATTATGACGCTGGATTACGCGCTCGGAGCAAAAGGTTCCTTTGCCGTGCTGGGCGGTGATGTAGCTTCATTTTCGAGAAGAGCGAGGGCCTTTCGGACGGTGTGGCGTGAGAGGGCGTATTCCCGGGTCAGTTCGTTTTCGGAGGGAAGCTTCTGGCCGGGTTTTATGGTTCCGGAGAGAATCTGCTCTTTTAGGGCTTCCATCAGGGTGTAGTATTTGGCTTTGCCGGTGGTTGGTTCCATGTGATTGGTGATTCCCCTTTCTGGAATTTATAATACAACTTGTACGGTTGTTGTAACAAGTTGTATTTTTGTTGTGGGAAAGGGACGCTCAGGAGTATCGGGAGGCGGGTGGTCATACCTTAATGAGTGGACGGGAACAGCTTTCTTGCGGATGGCCTCTTCGTAGACGGTGCATTCTTGAGGACAGTGCATTCGCGGGACGGGGTCACCTTTTAGGAAGTGGTAGCGGATGTAATAGAGGGTATCGTCTTCGCCGCGTTCCGAGAGCATGCGCAGCAGAAATTCGAGCTGCGAGAGTGTCTCGGGATGGACGAACCAGAGGTGGCCGATTCCTTTTTTGAGATACTGGTACGGCGCCTGATCGGTATAAGCGTCTCCGAGGTAGACGCGGGACGCGCTGATGCGGTCCATAATCATCTCGGCGACGTAACGGCGCGGCATTGGGACACCTTTGATGATGGTGTCACAATTGATACCGTAATCAATCCAGTATTCAAAATGATGTTTGTTGCGCCCTTTATGGTGCATCCAGGATTTTGACATGCCGGTGTCTTCGCGCTCGGCGTTATTGGGACTCCGGTCGCCTGGTAGTATTTCATGCCGACCAGAAATTCCGTCGGCGAATATTTCGAGAGGTCGTGGGTCAGTCCCTGCCAGTACAGTCCTATTTTAAAGCAGTACCGCATGACCCACATTTTGTGTGTGGTAATGGTTTTAAAGTGCTGCCATGCTTTCATCATTCTGCCTCTTCTCCTGCTTTCCTGTTAAAATTATGATACTGCGCGGCGGCACGATGACCGTTTTTGCGCTGACTTTTTTCTGATTTTCTTCTGTCAGGAAGACTTCCGGTGTGTTGGTGTCGGCCGTCAGATACCAGACCTTCTGTTCCGGGAGGGACGGCAGTGCCAGCTCATGCGGATTCCAGTGCATGTTGTAGGCAATATAAAGATCGTCGTCCTTGTTGCCGTCTTTATCCTGGAAATAGCTTCCGCAGTACATGACGCCGATAAAACGGCATGTGTTTTCCATCTGGGAGAACCAGGCTCTCTGGCTGTGGAAGGACATATCCGGGCAGCCGTAGGATTTGTAGTCGATGAGGCGCGGCTCGCGTTCGCCGTGCAGCGCCGGATGCGCCTTCCGGAAGGCGATTGCTGCTTTTACAAAGGCGGCAAACTCCGGATTCCGGGCGGCTGCTTTCCAGTCGATCCAGCCGGTTTTGTTGTCCTGGCACCAGGCGTTGTTGTTGCCCTTCTGGCTGTTGCCGAATTCATCGCCGCCGTAAATCAGCGGTGTTCCCTGGCTTGTCATCAGCATGAGAACGGCATTTTTCAGCTGGCGGAGACGCAGCGCGCGCACAGCCGGTTTCCGGGTCACGCCTTCTGCGCCGCAGTTCCAGGTCAGGTTTTCGTTGGAACCATCCATATTGTCTTCGCCGTTGTCCAGATTGTGTTTCTGTTCGTAGGAAACGCTGTCATACAGGGTAAAACCGTCGTGATCCGCAAGATAATTGATCACACCGTGTGTCTCCGGCTTCTTCTCAGATAATAGGTGAAGTCGGAAAGGCTGCCCTCATCGCCTTTTAAGAAGCGGCGGATATGGTACTGGTAGCCTGATTGTGTTCCCCTAAATTCCGGAACCAAGGGCGTTTTCCCTGATAGATCCGTTCGCCGTCAAAACCGAGAAAAATCAGTTTCGTCTTCCGAAGGAGTGCATCTTTGGACGCTTCTTCTGCCAGCGATGCATCGCCGACCAGATGGAAACCGTCGATCTGATAGCGGAGCTGCCAGTGGTGCAGAACCTGCAGGACAAAACCAGAAGGCGTTCCCGGGGCAAAACAGAATTCCATCAGGCATTCGATACCATTCTCATGCAGGGCATCGACCATCTCTGCGAACTCTGCGACGGCATCTGCGGATGCAGCATACGAAGCTTTCGGAGCAAAATACAGGGCCTTTGTGCCGTATCCCCAATAATTCACGCGCTTCTCTTCCACCGGCGCCGGATATACATAGGCCGGCTCCGTAAGGGAGGTCCACTCAAAAAACTCATAGGACGGCATCAACTCTACTGCATTGATACCGAGTTCTTTTAAGTATGGAATTTTTTCGATCACGCCGCGGAACGTTCCCTTGTTCTTTACACGGGAGCTTCCGTCTTTGGTGAAACCGCGCACATGGAGCTTATACAGAATCGTCTCCTCATACGGCCGGTGCAGTGAGGTGGTGCGCATTACCGGGTACTCCGGGAGAAGGCAGCAGCAGGCGCCCTCTTCTTTTTCCATCGGTGCACCGAAGGTTTCTCTTCCTTCTACTGCTCCCGCATATGGATCCAAGCAGAAAGCTTCGTCCATCCGGTAGGCATACGAAAACTTTCCTACCGTCAGGCCTGTGATTTCCACGGAACTGATCACGCCAGTGCGCTCCTCTTCCGGAAGCGGCACGGTAAGAAACGGTTTCTGGTGACCTTTCCGGTACAGCAGAAGCTCTGCTTTTTTCCATCTGATACTTCTACGGCAAAATTGTATCCGTCTTTCGTCGCCGATGCGCCCATTTTCTCCGGATTTCCCGGTAAAATTCGATATTTTCCTCTGTTTTTTGTCTGTATCATAATTCCCGCCCTTATTTTTTATAATTTGTTGCAATTGTCATACTATTAATGTAAATCATTTGAATAAAATTGTCAATTGACCAATGTTACCAATTGTTATACCTCTAAATCCAGTTCCACCGGGCAATGGTCGGAACCGAGAATTTCGGTATGGATTTTGGCATCTGCAACTGCATCTTTTAAGGACTCTGATACCATAAAGTAATCAAGCCGCCATCCTGCATTCCGCTGGCGTGCCTGGAAGCGGTATGACCACCAGGAATACGTCACGGTGTCCGGATACAGCATACGGAAGGAATCAACAAAGCCTTTTTCTTTGATCACAGCAAATTTTTCGCGCTCCTCTTTCGTAAAGCCGGCGTTTTTCTCATTTGCCTTTGCATTTTTGATATCCATCTCGGTCGCTGCGACGTTCAGATCTCCGCAGAAAATCACCGGTTTTTCCTGCTCCAGTCCTTTTAAGTAAGAAAGAAACGCATCCTCCCACTCCATCCGGTAGGCAAGGCGTTTTAATTCATCCTGCGAATTCGGTGTGTAGACGGTTACAACAAAGTATTCCGGAAACTCTGCCGTGATCACACGGCCTTCCATATCATGTTCTTCGATTCCGATACCATAGCGAACAGAAATCGGCTCCTCTTTGGTAAACAGGGCCGTGCCGGAATATCCTTTCTTTTCCGCATAATTCCAATACTGATGATAGCCGGGCAGCTCAAGGTCGATCTGTCCTTCCTGCAGCTTTGTCTCCTGCAGCAGAAAATATCGGCATCTGCCGCCTCAAAGTATTCCTGAAAACCTTTTTTCATGCAGGCTCTCAGTCCATTTACGTTCCAGGATATCATTTTTTCATACGCAATTCATCTCCTTTTCCTGACAGTCTGTTCTCTGCGGTTTCTGTTGCAAAACGCTGGGAACCGACTTCCGTTTTCTTTTATTCCTCTTTCAGAACATACAGCACTTCCAGCGACGCATCCGACGGTCCGTGAAATTCGCAGCCGTCTGCTTTATACTGGCGCATCAGTTCCAACATTTCTCTGCTGTACCGCTCGCCCGGGCAGATGAGCGGGATTCCCGGCGGATATGGGGCTGCCATCTCGGCTGCAATTCGTCCTTCCGCTTCTGCAAACGGAACGGCTTCCTTCTCCGCAAAATATGCCTCGCGCGGTGTCTTTACCATCTCCGGCAGGCTGCGGAACAGCCACTGCTTTTCTGTAAACTTCGTCCGCCCCGTCGTTTTCCCGCTCTCTGCTGCCGAAATTCCTGCCAGCGCATCGATCAGCCGTGTGATATCTTCCTCGCTGTTTGCCCAGGTAATAACGCAGACCACGTTCTCCTCGTCGGCAAGCTCTGTACTGACGCGGTATTCCTCGTACAGACGCACCTGCAGATCGTAGCCGGAAATACCAAGTTCTCTTGCCGAGAATACAAGACGCGTCAGGTCGATCTTCCATACGCCGCACGTTCCTTCCATCTCGGTCCCAAGAACTTCGATTCCTTTGATCTTTGCAAGCTCCTGCCGCGCCCTCTGGCCGAGTTCCAGCGCGCGTTCCATTCGCTCTTTTCCGTGCAGCGCCATCCCGCGCCGCGCCGCATCGAGGGATGCCATCAGAAGGTAGGACGGCGATGTACTCTGTACCATCTGCAGATTGGCGGCCACTCTTGCCTCATCGAGACGGCCAGAACCGAGTGATAAGAAGGAGCTCTGTGTAAAGGAACCCGCCGTTTTGTGGATACTCTGCGCGCAGGCATCCGCACCACTTTCCAGTGCGCCGAGAGGAAGCTGTTCGGAAAAATAGAGGTGCGATCCATGTGCTTCATCGACAAGAAGCGCTGCGTTGTGGCAGTGACAGATTTCTGCGATCGCCTGCAGATCACTGCAAAGACCGTAGTACGTCGGGCTGACCAGAAGTACGGCTTTCGCATCCGGCGTTTCCGCGAAGGCTTTTTCGATCGTCTCCGGCGTTACGCCGCCCCACATCTGCCATTTCGTGCTGTACTCCGGCATCACATAAACCGGTGTGGCTCCGCTTAAAATCAGGCCCATCAGCACCGATTTGTGCACGTTTCGCGGAACAATGATTTTTTCGCCCTCTTTCACAGACGAAAGCACCATCGCCTCGTTGCCGCATGTTGTGCCGTTGACAAGAAAAAAAGTTTTTTTTGCCTTCACGTTTCCGCCGCCAGTTTCTGCGCCTCTGCAATCACGCCCTCCGCGTGATGCAGATCGTCAAGCCCTTCTGCCTCCGAGAGGTCATACGCCGCAAGCGACACTCCGTTTAACGTCTCATCCAGCCCGCGCTCAAACCGGTGTCCCGGAATACGGAAATAGGCCGGTGCTTCCTCCCGGAACTGTTGTAACGCCTCCACAAGAGGCATTCGATTCTGATCCATTCTGCTTTGTTTCCTTTCAAACGATTTCTGAATCTTTTTCTGAAGCGAAAGAATCCTCCCCGCACCGCTGTGCGGGAAGGACCCCCTTATCTGCATTTTTCTGTTTTATATGGTTTATTCTACCGGAGTAGTCCAGCCATATTTATCTTCCAGTTTACCCCACTGGATACCGGTCAGGGTATCGTACAGTTTCTGGGTCAACTCACCGATCTTGAAGTCATTTACAACAACAGAATCGTCCTTGTATACAAATTCACCAACCGGAGATACAACTGCTGCTGTACCAGTACCAAATGCTTCTTCCAGTGTGCCGTCATGACCTGCTTTCATCAGATCGTCAACCGACAGATGTGTTTCGTTTACTTTATATCCCCAGTCTCTTAAGATATGGATCAGGGAATCACGGGTTACGCCCGGAAGAACAGTTCCTTCCAGCGGTGCGGTGTAGATTTCGCCGGCAATCTTGAACATGATGTTCATGGTTCCAACTTCCTCTACATATTTACGATGTACGCCGTCCAGCCACAGAACCTGGGTGCATCCCATCTTCTCTGCTTTTACCTGGCCTGCGATGGAACTTGCATAGTTACCGCCGCATTTTGTAAATCCTGTGCCACCTTTGACTGCACGAACATATTCATCCTCAACCAGGATCTTAACCGGGTTGATGCCCTCTGCATAGTATGCTCCAACCGGAGTGGTGATGATAACGAATTTGTAGGATTTTGCCATATGTACGCCAAGGCTTGCCTCAGTAGCGAACATGAACGGACGGATGTAAAGAGATGTACCTGGCTCAGACGGTACCCAGTCTTCCTGTGCTTTAACCAGTGCTTTGACAGCCTCTACAAACATCTCCTCCGGTACGCCCGGCATGCAGAGTCTCTCGTTGGATTTAATCATACGGCGTGCGTTCATTTCCGGACGGAACAGCTGGATCTTTCCTTCTGCTGTTCTGTAGGCTTTCAGTCCCTCGAACGTTTCCTGTGCATAGTGAAGTACCATGGTTGCAGGATCCATCGGGATTCCGCCGTACGGTACGATTGCTGCATCATGCCATCCCTGCTCTTTGTCCCAGTCCATGACAAACATATAGTCTGTAAAGTGTTTTCCGAATCCAAGATTTTTCTGATCCGGTTTTTCCTGTAAATGTTCTCTTTTTTCAAATCTGATATCCATTTTTTGCCTCCCCGGCAGTTGAGGATAAGTTTGTTCAGCTGCCTGTATATTTAGATTCAATAGTGATAGTATAAAACTGTACCCGAAAACAGTCAATAGAAAATACGACTAATTTTTCATTTTTTCGTTCTTATTTATTGTATCTTTTCCGTATTTTCCTGTATCAGCCGCATTTTTTCTGCTTTCCCGGCACAGCCATTGTGTTTTTTTCTATTATCTGTTAGAATGGCAGACAAGAACCTGATAAGACTTGAACACGAAAAAGGAAGGTAATACAAATGAGTGAAGAATTATTCAACAGCGCATCCTGCAGCGGAGACTGCGCAGACTGCGGCTGCGACTGCCAGGATCTGGATCAGCCGACTGTTACCCTGACACTGGACGACGATACCGAAGTAAAATGTGCCGTACTGACCATTTTCCCAGCTCCGAACCAGAAAGAGTACATCGCTCTTCTGCCGCTCGATGAAAACGGCGAGAACGAAGACGGCGAAGTTTATCTGTATCGTTACTACGAAGAGAACGGCCAGCCGAACCTCGACAACATCGATTCCGATGAAGAGTACGAAATTGCAGCAGACGCATTCGACGAGCTGATGGATACCGAGCAGTTCAACGAGATGGAAGAAAATTCCACCGAAGAGTAAGAATCACAGACTTTGAAACGATTGCAGAACCCGGCGGGAGACCTTATTTTCCTGCCGGGTTTTTCTCTCTTTTTCTCTCAAATTCCCATTATTTCTTATTTGTACAGCTTTTCTGCATCTCTCTTTAAGATCTGTTTCTATTCTTTTACAGACGTATAATATATGTGAGTAGCAATTTTCATGCCGCTACATTACATAGGAATACGAGGTATCTTTTTATGAGAGATAAAGATGTGATACAGCACATTCAGGATTTATGCAAAGAGCGTTCCTGGACTTATTACCGTCTTGCAAAAGAGGCGGACATTCCCTATTCTACCTTAAATAATATGGTAAACCGCACCAATATTCCAACCATCCCTACCCTGCAGAAGCTCTGCGACGCTTTCGGCATCACACTTGCCGATTTCTTTCTCGACGAGCCGGATGCCCTGCAGCTTACCGAAGGACAACAGGAAATCATTACGCTTTACAATAATCTTTCGCTGGAGAAAAAGAAAATCTTAAAGGCTTATATGAAAGGTCTTCTGATGGAAGTCTGACTTTTCCGGCATCATAAGTATCACAGATAAAGAAAGTTCCGTTTTTTGTTTTTCTGAAACAGAGGCGGAACTTTTTTCTGTCGATAAACTTTTCTTAAATTTTTCTAAAGCCCGGGACTTTTCCCGTATTTCGTTGTAGAATAAAGGACAACTGTTCACATATTAATCACAGAAGGAGTTACCCTTTTATGCTACAGATTCAGCATATCAAAAAAGAATACCGGACCGGGACGCTGGTACAGAAAGCGCTCGACGATGTGTCCTTAAATTTGCGCGACAACGAGTTTGTCGCTATTTTAGGGCCGAGCGGTTCCGGAAAGACGACGCTTCTGAATATCATCGGCGGCCTCGACCGCTACGACAGCGGCGATCTGATCATCAACGGCATTTCCACGAAAAAGTATAAGGACCGCGACTGGGATTCCTACCGGAACCACACGATCGGCTTTGTCTTCCAGAGCTACAACCTGATCCCGCACCAGACCGTCCTTGCAAACGTAGAGCTGGCGCTTACCATTTCCGGTGTTTCCAAAGAAGTGCGGCGCAAAAAAGCAATCGCGGCACTTGAAAAGGTCGGTCTTGGAAAACAGCTCCACAAGCGGCCGAGCCAGATGTCCGGCGGTCAGATGCAGCGTGTCGCCATCGCCCGCGCTCTTGTCAATGACCCGGAAATTCTGCTTGCCGATGAGCCGACCGGCGCGCTCGATTCCGACACCAGTATTCAGGTCATGGACCTGCTGCAGGAAGTTGCCAAAGAACGCCTTGTCGTCATGGTCACACACAATCCGGAGCTCGCCGAGCTTTACGCCAACCGGATCGTCACCCTGCGTGACGGTGTGATCTGCTCCGACACGAACCCGTTTGAGCCGGATTCCGAAACCCTGCTTCCTCCCAAACACAAAAACATGGGCAAATCGTCGATGTCCTTTCTGACGGCGCTCTCCTTAAGTTTTAATAACCTGCGCACCAAGAAAGCGCGGACCTTGCTCACCTCGTTTGCCGGCTCGATCGGCATCATCGGCATTGCACTGATTCTGGCACTCTCCTCTGGTGTCAACGAGTATATTCAGAATATGGAGGAGGAAACTCTCTCCGAATATCCGCTTCAGATCCAGAGCACCGGCTTTGACCTCACTTCGATGATGGTCGGCTCACAGAATGCCGGCAAAGACTCAAAAGATTCCGGCAAAAAGAATGAAATCAAAGTCCAGGAAGTCGTGACCAACATGTTCTCCACCATGAACTCCAACGATCTCGCTTCCCTGAAAAAGTACCTTGACGGCGGTGCGGACGGCATTTCCGATTACACAAATGCCATCGAATATTCCTACTCCGTCACGCCGCAGATCTACCGCGAAGACGGCGATTCCATCCGCCAGGTGCACCCGGACCAGTCGTTCCGCTCGCTCGGCCTTGGCGCAAGCTCCAACAGCATCATGTCATCCATGATGAGCACCAACGTCTTTTACGAGATGCCGGACACCGCTTCCCTGTACGAGAACCAGTACGACTTAAAAGCGGACACTGGCCGGAAAACTATAACGAATGTGTGCTTGTCCTCACTTCCGACGGCGGAATGAGTGATTTTCTGCTCTACACCCTGGGGCTCCGCGATGCACTCGAGCTGGATGAGATGGTCCGCCAGTTTTTAAATGAAGAAACCGTCGAGACCCCTTCCTCCATCGGCACGTATTCCTACGATGATATCCTCGGCACCACGTTCCGTCTTGTGAACAGCGCCGACTGCTACGAATACGACAGTCAGTATCAGGTCTGGAAAGATAAAAGCGACAACAAAGACTATATGAAAAAGCTCGTTGCCAACGGCGAAAAGCTCACAATCACCGGTATTGTCCAGCCGTCCCCTGACTCTGCCGCCTCTGCCCTGACTGCCGGCATCAATTACCCGGCATCGCTGACCCGCCACGTTGTGGAGGAAGCAAAGAAATCCGAGATTGTGAAACAGCAGATGGCGGACTCCTCCATCGATATCTTTACGAATCAGGAATTCGGCACCGTGGATCAGAACAGCGGTCTTGATATGGATTCCTTTATCACTGTCGATGAGGACAAGCTGCAGAACGCTTTCCAGTTCGACGATTCCGCACTCTCCGGTGCTTTTTCCGGTGATTCCATGAACCTTGATTTTTCCAGTGCCTTTGCGGACGCCGGAAGCAGCATGGATCTCGCGGGTGCGATTGACCTCAGTCAGATCTCTCTTAATTTCGACGGACTGCCGCAGCTTGATCTTGGCCAGATTTTATCCGGGCTCACTCTCAATGTCAGTGAAGACGGCATGCAGGAACTGGCTTCCAGCCTCATGGAGGGCTATCAGGGCTACGCCTCGGAGCACCCGGAGGCGGATTATTCCCATTTACAGGAGGATCTCGTCTCCTACATCAATTCCACGGAAGCACAGGAAATCCTGCGGCGCCACATCCAGACCATCATTGCGGACGGCGGCGGTGTTTCCATTACACAGGAACAGATCCAGGAACTCATTCAGCGGATCTTCAAAGGGTATCAGGCATACCTGATCAAGATGGGCTACACCGATCCGGAACAGTTTGATGCTTATCTTGCGGAGTATCTGCAGACCGAAGAAGCTGTTCAGATCATCAACGACTGGATTTCCGAGGTGATGCAGAACAACGGCAATATCGAAATTACATCCGACCAGCTCACTGCGCTTGCGACGGAGCTTTCCAACGGTTATCTCGCTTACGTGAAGGAGAACGGCCTGCCGGATCCGACGGAGATGGGCCAGCACTTTATCGCCTATCTGAACACGGCGGACGGCCAGCAGCGGCTGAACAGCGGTATCACAAAAATCGTCGATCTCGACGGACTGCAGTCCCAGGTTTCTTCTGCGCTCACAAACTACATGGCAGGCGTTATGGGAAGCTACTCCGCTTCTGTCGCCTCGGTTCTGCAGACACAGATCACTTCCGCGATGGAACAGATGATGACGCAGATGGCCTCTGCAATTCAGTCCGAGATGGAGCGCGCCATAACGCAGGTCGGTAATTCTCTGCAGGATTCGATGGCGATGCCATGAAGATTGACACCGATGCCTTTGCAAGTGCCTTCCAGATGAATATGACTGAGGATGATATGAAGGAGCTCTTCGCTTCTCTTAGTTCTTCCGGCTCTTCCACCTATGAGGGCAATCTGCAGAAACTGGGCTACGCTGATTTTGACGAACCTTCTTCGATCAGCATTTACCCGAAAAACTTTGAGAGCAAGGAACACGTTGTCTCCATCCTCGACGGTTACAATGACACGATGGAAAAAGAAGGCAAAAACGAGCAGGTAATCTCGTACACCGATGTGGTCGGCACTCTGATGTCCTCCGTCACGGATATCGTCAACATCATCAGCTACGTGCTGATCGCTTTTGTCGGCATTTCCCTTGTGGTTTCCTCGATTATGATCGGCGTCATCACCTATATCAGTGTTCTGGAACGTAAGAAAGAGATCGGTATCCTGCGCGCGATCGGTGCTTCGAAACGCAATATTTCGCAGGTCTTCAATGCCGAAACCTTCATCATCGGACTCTGTGCAGGACTGATCGGCATCGGCTCTCGCTGCTTCTGATGATTCCGGGCAACCTTCTGATCCACCATCTGGCGGATACGACGAAGGTCAGTGCTTCTCTTCCACTCGTCCCGGCGCTTGTTCTGATTGCACTCAGCGTCGTTCTGACCCTGATCGGCGGTCTGATTCCGTCGAAGAAAGCGGCAAAAAGCGATCCGGTTACGGCACTCCGGACAGAATAATCTGATCCTTAAAACACACTTGCAAGTACGCAAAAAGCGGCCGGCAGAGGCTTTTCAAAAGTCCCGCCGGCCGCTTTTTTCTATCTTAAACTTTTATTTTTCTTCCAGAGAAAATCCATGCTCTGTCCGCACCAGTGTCGTCTCATAAAAGGTCTTTGCGAACTGCACCAGATAAGCAGTATCTTTGGCACCTGCCGTCTCATACGGGGAATGCATCGCAAGCTGAGCCATTCCGATATCCACGCTTGTTACCGAGACAAGAGAGTTCAGAATTGCGCCGAGCGTGCTTCCGCCCGGAATGTCAGCGTGGTTTGCGAATACCTGGCACGGTACGCCGGCCTTCTCGCAAATCATCTTTGTTACGGCTTCCGAAACAGCATCGGTCGTGTATTTCTGGTTTGCACTCTGTTTGATGACAACGCCGCCGTTCATGTAGACGCGGCTCTTCGGATCGTATTTCTCCGCATGCGCCGGGTGGAAGGCATGTGCATTGTCAGCAGAAACAAGGAAGCTTCCCGCAAGATCTCTGTGATATGCAATCGTGTCTTTTCCACAGGCTGCATTGATATGCTGCAGTGTCTCTGTCAGGAACGAAGAATCCGCACCCTGCTTTGTGAGGCTTCCTACCTCCTCATTGTCAAAGATTGCGCAGACATTGACCTGGCCTGTTGCCTTTGCAGCAAGAAAGCCCTTTAAGGAGCCAAACGCGCTCTGCAGGTCATCCAGACGCCCACTGGATAAAAACTCCCTGCCGGCACCCCAGATGGATCCTTCCACTCGGTTATACAGATAAAGCTCCATGGAGAGAATATCCTCTTTTGCGGTATCCGGCAGAAACAGCTCATAAAAATGATCTTTCGCTGTCTCATCACCGAGAATCGGGAGCATGTCGGTCTGCACACTGTATTTGATTCCGTTGTTGATGTCACGATTCAGATGAATCGGCAGATTCGGGATCGTCACCAGATCTCGTCCGGCATCAACCAGCACGGATTTCACGCTGTTTCCGTCACGTACCACCATGCGGCCCGCCAGGGAAAGCGGACGGTCAAACCATGGGGAACGGATCATTCCGCCGTAGCCTCCACGTTCAGGCGGGTGTAATGACCATCCGTCACGAATGGGTCCTCTCCCTTTACTTTAAACGTCGGACAGTCGCTGTGGCTTGCGATGATCTGGTAGCTGGAAAATGCGCTCTCAGGGATCTGGAACGCAATCACCGAGGATTCATTTCTCGTCACATAATATTTTCCGCCCGGAACGAGACTCCATTCTTTTGTCTCCTCCAGTTTTGTATATCCATTTTCGTTCAGCAGATCGCCGGCTTCTTTTACCACATGAAACGGGCTTTTGCACCGCATGATAAAATCGAGCAGCTCCTGCGCTGTATTCAGGTATTCCATAGTTTTTCTCCTTTGCATATATTCAAACGCTTCTTCTATTTTATAAAATCCCGCTGTCTTTTTCAAGACCCAAAAACCTGTGGGAACTTACTGTATCACTCGCAATCATCATTTCGAAGCGGATATTCGCAATCCGCTTCGCTACTCGCACATAAAACCAGCCGCTGCTTCGCAAAAAATCCCGCACAGACAGATTTTTATTTTCTGTCGTGCGGGACTTACTTTTTCCGTTTTTTCTGCTATGCGGAAACCTGATTTCCGGTATACAGCTGGTAATATTTTCCTTTCTGTTCCATCAGCTGATCATGGGTACCGCGTTCAATAATTTGTCCCTGCTCAAGAACCATGATACAATCGGCGTTTCGTACGGTAGACAGACGATGTGCGATAACAAAGGTTGTTCTTCCGCTCATCAGCTTATCCATACCATCCTGAACAATGCGCTCGGTACGGGTATCGATGGAGCTTGTCGCCTCATCGAGAATCAGTACCGGCGGATCTGCAATGGCTGCACGCGCGATCGCAAGAAGCTGCCGCTGACCCTGGGACAGATTCGCACCGTCTCCGGTCAGCATTGTGTCATAGCCCTGCGGCAGACGCATAATGAATCCGTGCGCATTCGCCAGTTTTGCTGCTGCTACAACCTCATCCTCCGTCGCATCGAGCTTTCCGAAGGCAATATTTTCTCTTACCGTTCCCGTAAACAGATGTGTATCCTGCAAAACAATGCCAAGCGATCTTCTCAGGTCATCTTTTTGATCTTTCCAATGTTGATCTCATCGTAACGGATCTTACCTTTCTGAATATCATAGAAGCGGTTGATCAGATTGGTAATGGTTGTCTTTCCGGCTCCGGTAGAACCGACAAACGCGATCTTCTGACCCGGCTCTGCAAACAGCGATACATCGTGCAAAACAATTTTATCCTGATTGTAGCCGAAATCAACATGTTCGAATACCACACGGCCCTGCAGCTCGCGGTAATCCACAGATCCATCTGCCTGGTGCGTATGCTTCCATGCCCATTTTCCGGTACGCTCTTTCGTCTCGGTGAGTTTTCCGTTTTCTTCCTTCGCATTGACAAGCGTTACATACCCCTCGTCCAGCTCCGGCTCTTCATCCATCAGTCGGAAAATACGTTCCGCTCCTGCAAGTGCCATAACAATTGCGTTCAGCTGCTGGCTGACCTGGTTGATCGGCATGTTAAAACTCTTGTTGAAGGTCAGAAAGCTTGCTAGACCACCGAGCGTAAAGCCACCGACGCTGCCAAGGGCAAGTGCACCGCCGACAATTGCACAGACAACATAGCTCATATTTCCAAGCTGTGCATTGATCGGTCCGATAACATTTGCAAACGCATTGGCATTGTAAGCACTCTCATACAGATTGTTATTAATTTCTTTGAATTTTTCGATATTCTCCTCTTCATGACAGAATACCTTGACAACCTTCTGGCCATCCATCATCTCTTCGATAAAGCCGTTGACTTTACCAAGATCCCTCTGCTGTTTTACAAAGAAATTTCCGGAAATCCGGCCACCTTTTTTGTCACTCCCAGCATGATAGATACCATAACCAGCGTTGTAATCGTCAGCGGGATGTTCAGAATCAGCATACTGACAAAGACACTGACAATCGTGATTGCACTGTTGATGATCTGCGGGATACTCTGACTGATCATCTGACGCAGGGTATCAATATCATTTGTATAAATCGACATGATGTCGCCGTGCGCATGGGTATCAAAATATTTAATCGGCAGCTTTTCCATATTGCCGAACAGATCATTTCTCAGATTCCGCAGGGTTCCCTGGGATACATAAATCATGGTACGGTTCTGAACGAACGCAGCCACAATACCGATTCCGTAAAATCCGGCCACCCGCAAAATTGCGTGGAGCAGCGGGCCAAAATCCGGATCCGGCTGGGTCAGCATCGGCGTGATATAGCCGTCAATCAGCGTTTTCATAAACATCGTTCCCTGTACATTTGCCAGGACGTTGACAAAAATCGCAATGACAACAGCGATGCAGTGTACCGTATAATCCTTTAATACATATTTCATAATTCTGGTAAAGATCTTCATCGGATTCTTGACCTGCGGTTTCACCCCTCTTGGAGGTCTTGCTCCCGGCCCCTTTACCTGCTGTACTCTCTCTGCCATTCCTTACTCACCTCTCTTTTCGTCAAAGTCTCCGTCGCCACCGGTCTGAGACTCATATACTTCGCGGTAAATTTCATTGGTTTTCAGTAATTCCTCATGGCTTCCAAAACCATTTACTTTTCCGTTCTCCATGACAATGATGCGGTCTGCGTCCTGCACACTGGAAATACGCTGTGCAATGATCAGCTTTGTCGTTTCAGGGATCTCGGTCAGGAATGCCTTCCGGATTTTCGCGTCGGTTGCGGTATCGACAGCACTTGTACTGTCATCCAGAATCAGCACCTTTGGTTTCTTCAGCAGTGCTCTCGCGATACAGAGGCGCTGTTTCTGCCCGCCGGATACGTTGGATCCGCCCTGCTCGATGTAGGTGTTATAGCCCTCCGGCATCCGATCGATAAATTCATCGGCGCAGGCAAGACGGCAGACACGCTTGCACTCTTCTTCCGAAGCATTTTTATCACCCCATCGGAGGTTGTCGAGAATAGTACCGGAAAACAGCACATTTTTCTGTAAAACAACGGCTACTTCATTTCGCAGCGTTTCCATATCGTAGGAGCGGACATCCTTTCCGCCGACCTTAACGGATCCATCTGTTACATCATACAGACGGCTGATCAGGTTGACAAGACTTGTCTTCGCACTTCCGGTTCCGCCAATAATACCGATTGTCTCACCCGATTGGATGGAAAGATTGATATCCGAAAGAACCGGCTCGCCGGCTCCTTTTTTGTAGTTGAAATAGACATGATCGAAGGTAATGCTTCCATCCGGAATCGAAAAGTCCGGATTCTCCGGATTATCGAGATCACTCTTCTCATTCAGGACTTCTGAAATACGGCGCGCACTTGCAAGGCTCATTGTGATCATAACGAATACCATGGAAAGCATCATAAGGCTCATCAGAATGTTCATGCAATAGGTCAGAAGGCTCATCAGTTCTCCGGTCGAAAGACTGCTTCCGACAATCATTTTGGCGCCGAGCCAGCTGATCAGAAGAATACAGCTGTACACGGTCAGCTGCATCAGCGGTGCATTAAAGGAAAGATTTTCTTCTGCTTTACAGAAAATTTTATAAATATTTTCGGACGCTTTGTGAAATTTTCCTGTCTCATAATCTTCGCGCACATACGCTTTTACCACACGGATTGCGGATACGTTTTCCTGCACACTCGCATTTAATTCATCATATTTTGGAAATGCCTGCTCGAAATATTTGGTTGCAGACCGCATGATCAGAAACAGACACGTTCCAAGAAGAATAACGGCCACCAGATAAATGCTCGCAAGGCGTGCATTGATGTAAAACGACATAATCATTGCAATGATCATACTCGCCGGTGCACGCATGCACATACGAAGGATCATCTGATATGCATTCTGCAGATTCGTCACATCTGTGGTCAGACGGGTGACAAGACCTGCTGTACTGAATTTGTCAATATTGGAAAAAGAATATTCCTGGATATTTTCAAACATGGCCTGACGCAGATTTTTTGCAAATCCGGCAGATGCCTTTGCTCCATATTTTCCGCCCATGATACCTGCAAACAGACCGATGGCTGCTGCCACTACCATGAATGCTCCCACCACGTAAATGTGATGGAGATCGCCTTTTTCTACACCGTTATCGATAATGGATGCCATCATAAGAGGAATGATCATCTCCATGATAACCTCCAGAATCATGAAAATCGGAGTGGCAATGGAGGCTTTTTTAAACTCTTTTACCTGTGCTCCAAGTGTTTTTAACATGATGTCTCTCCTAACATATTTTTTACGTTGTTTTTGACCTGATCGATGACACGGTAGAAAGTGTCAAGATCTTCTTTTGAAATTCCCGCAACCGTCTGTTCTTCCAGCATATCGATCATATCTTTCGTCTTCTCGTGAAGCTCTCTTCCGGTATCGGTCAGCACCAGTTTTTTCAGCCGCGCGTCATAGGGAACGGACTCCCGTTTGATGTAGCCCTTTTTCTCCATGAGCTTTAAAATGTTGGTCACGGTAGAGCGGCAGATCTTAAATTCCGCTTCAATATCTTTCTGGAAAATATCTTTGTGCTCGTTCCTGCACAGATAGCCCAAAATCCACCCGTGCATGGCCGTCAGTTCATCGACGCCCCGCTCTCTGGCGGCTGCCATCAGGTTCCGTGACATCATATTGTCCAGCGTCCGCAGTTCGTGGCCGATTTTTCTTTTTTTACAACACACGCTGCTTTTTTCCTCCTTTCCCCTTTGCTGCCGTCCCCATCTGTTCGTTATAAAACTGTTTGAATAAGGACTGTTCCATAAGCAACTGTTCTATAGATGACTGTTTCATATTAAACAGTTCGCTATAGAACATTCTAGGAGATTTTGTGGGAAATGTCAACCTGTTTGCGTAAAAAAATCGAAAAAAATGCTCCGGATAAAAGTTTTTCACTTTCCGCCCGGAGCATTCCGCTCGTTTATTCTTCGATTTTTCTTCTTAAATAGCTTCCCACCATATGGGAAAAGTTGCGGATATCGCGCGCATACGCGAAATCCTTGCCGAAAATCTTCTGCTCCGCCATAAGCTCCGTCTCCTCGCCTACAAAGACCCCAAGCACCGAGACACCCTGCTGCCTGAGGCGCCGCACCTCAGTTGCCGTGTCATGCAGTGCATAGTCATCCCGGTACGGCTTTGGATTTCTCGCATTCGGCCGGTTCACCAGCACATCGTACGGCTTTCCGTCGCTTAAGAGGATCAGCAGCTTCCGGTCCTCCTGGCGTTTTAAAAGATCCATCCCCGCCGCCTTGACAGCAAGCCCGTCGCGGTTGTTTGAGGATGTGATATACTCAAAAATATTGCTGTTCTTCTCCCGCGGATCGTCGTAATCGCGCATCCGGTGCAGGATCGTGTAATCCCAGAACGTACAGAAGCTCATCACGCGGAACGGGATGTGCAGGCGGCTTAAGGTCTCCGCCAGAATGTACGTCTGCAGTGTCACATTCTCCTGGCGCGGCCGCTGGGAACCGCTCGCATCTACGAGAATATCCACGACAAAATCCAGCGAATTCCGCCGCTGCTCCAGCCGGAACAGATCCGCATTCTGGCTCCGTCCCACCTTCCACATCCGCGCGGGCTGTAAAATTCCGTGGTCTGCATCCGCAAACGACTGATCCTCCTGCAGCAGCATCGCTTTTTTCAGTTCCTGATACAGCAGCGAAATGTTCTGCCGCACCGCGCGGTGCTGGTCGTAATAGGCATGAAGGTTTTTATCCTTCTGCTTCTGCGCGTAGGAGAGCTGATAATACTTTCCGACCGGATTTTTCAGCACACCCTCCGTGTAATAGAGGCTGCAGTCGCTGTGGATGCCGCGGCAGAGCTGGTAATTCCGGCTTTTCTCCTCACTCTCCGAGAGCCACGTTTTTCCGTAATTGCGCTGAATGTACTGATACATCCGTGCCAGCGCTTTCTCATCGACGACAACGACCTTTTTGGTATCGCTTCCCGCTGTTTTTTCTTTCTTCTCTTCCGCCTCTTTTGATGTGAAATTTGTCATATCAAGCGAAACTCGCTCCAGATATGTCTCGAGCCCGTCCTCATACAGCTCTTCCGAAAGGAAATCCTTCCAGGAATACTCGGTGAGCTCCTCGATCGTTACCGCAAGAACCGAGGCAAGATCACCGTGCTTTTTCACAAATGCGGGATCGACGACCTTATTGTACAGCTCGTCCGTCACCCGGATCAGTTCCATTGTATCCGCTGTTTCGGATGCGTGCTTCAGCAGTTTCATCCACTCCCGCGTTTTTCCCGAGTATGAAGGGCTTTTCCCCTCGTCCTCCTCTCTTCTTCCGCGCAGATACTCCAGTTTCAGGCGGCCTGTCTCATTTTGGGATAAAGATTCAAACGAGTGGTCCAGTATTTCCTCCGCTGCTCTCCTTCGAAAGCCCTTGACACCGGGGCGCTCGCTTTCGAGCCGCTTCGATACGGCCTCCTCCGTCACCAGCTGGGCGAGCATCATCAGTTCTCCCTCCGCTGCGCCGCTGTAAACCTTCTTCACCAGATACAGGCTGTAGGCTTCCCGATCAAAGTAACACGAAAAGGCGCCTGGCGGATTGTGTCGTACAGTACCGTATCCGGCTCCTTCGCATACCGCTCCACATCCGGTTTCAGCTTCAGCGTGTAGTCGCCGCTGACAGTCCAGACGAGATTGCGGATCCGGCTTTCCAGCTCCATCTCATGCGTTTTTAATGTTTCCTCTGTCACCATACGTATTTCCTCTAAAAAATATCCTGCGGCGTCCACTCTTCCGGAATCCGCGTGCGCACGACATCCCGCACGATCTCTTTTTCAAACAGGTCAAAGCATTTATTGACAATGCCGATCTGCACCGCAAGATACGGGGACAGCCCCTGGCGCATCGTGCCGATCGCTCCGAACAGACCGCGGAGGTCGAGCGCGCGCGTGGTGATTTCCGCCTGTTTTGCCTTTTTCTGCAGATCGAGGTAAAGGCCGGCCAGCGCTTCGCGTGCCGCCGGTTTCAGATCCGGGAATTTTGACTGCATCAAATAAAACAGTGTCTCTTCTGTAAGCGGCGGCATGTCAATCACCAGAAAGCGGGACACCAGCGCTTCATTCAGCTCCCTCGTTCCCGCATAGCCGTAATTCATCGTTCCGATCATCCGCGCCGCCGGGTGAAGCGGAATTTTATCGTAGCCCGGCACATCGATGATGCGGCGGTAGTCGAGCGCGGCGTGAAGAACACTGACCGCATCGTTTTTCGCCATGTTGATCTCATCGAGAATACCAAAACCGCCTTCCTCTGCACAGCGGTAAATGCTGCCTTTCCGGAGTGTGACCTCCTGGTTCTGGAACGTATCTGTTCCGATCAGCTCGGCGCTTCCTGTGTTTACATGGAAGGAAACGTTGTACGTCGGTCTTCCGAAAACATACGCCAGTGTCTCTGCCAGCACGTTTTTTCCCGTTGCCTTCTCGCCGGTCAGCAGCAGATTTTCGCCCTGCAGCAGCGCGGCAATTGCCATCTCCAGAATCTCTTTTCCGAAAAACGGGATTTCCGGCGTGCTCATGCGGTTCTCTAAGCCCTCCGCCACCGGATAGCTCTCGCGGAATTTCCGCACACTCTCAATTAACGCCCCGCTTACGCCCTGTTCCTGTAAAAATGAATCGTTCATCTTCTATTTTTTAATCCTCTCTGTCGTTAAAATATCGCTTTGCTTCTCTATAGTATACGGGATCCGGCCGCTTTCTGCAAGGTCGGACTTTGGCTCACTGCCCGCACAAAAAGACACCGGAAAACAGGTTTTCGTCCCATTTTCCGGTGTCTTGCTTCTATTTTATCTTCGATTCATCGATCGCATTATCCGCGGATTCCGAAAGAATCTCCTCTGTGGAAGCTTTTGCCTCCTCGTCCAGGTTCTCTTTCTTATAGTTCTCATATCTCTGTTTGTGATGCGGATTCTCTGCCCACAGCTCGTCTGCGGCTTTTTCCACTCAGCAGCATACAGATCACATTTTCCGCACAGATGCTCTGCGCTCTCCGGAGACTGCAGGTCGGTTGACTTCGCGCCGGTCTTCTCTACCATCTCACGCAGCAGTTCCGGATTTTCGAGCATCGGACATGGACGCAGGTGGTTGCGGTTGAACGGCTGTCCATCGCGGTATGCCTGGAACAGCGGCTGCTGCAGTGCTTCGATCAGGGAAACTTCGTTGATGTTGGCGCCGGAGTAATGGATGAAAACACACGGCTCCACATCGCCGTTTGCATTGATATGGCAGTAGTTTCTTCCTCCTGCGATACAGCCTCCGACAAACTCACCGTCGTTCTGGAAGTCCATAACAAAGATCTGTTTGTCACTCTTATCGGAACGGATCTCACGCAGTCTGTGATAGATATATTTTCTCTGCTCAACCGTCGGCATCAGCTCCGGTGCAGCGTCCATGCCGACCGGCATGAAGTGGAAATACCAGCTGTAACGGCATCCGTGCTCGATCAAAAGATCCAGGAACTCGTCACTTGTAACGGTCTCGAGGTTTGCTCTTGTGTAGCAGATGGAAGTACCAAAAAGCAGACCGTGTTTTTTCATCAGATCCATGCTGCCAGAACTTATCGAAAATACCCTCGCCGCGGCGTCCGTCGTTGACCTCCTCGAAGCCTTCCAGAGACAGGGAGAAGGAGATATTGCCGAGCTTCTGAACCGCCTCACAGAACTCCTCGTCGATCAGGGTTCCATTGGTGAAGCAGTGGAATTCACAGTCATGATGCTCTTCTGCCAGACGCAGGATGTCTTTTTTGCGCACAAGCGGTTCACCGCCGGTGAACATGTAGAAGTAGGTTCCCAGCTCTTTTCCCTGGCTTATGATATCAGAAAGTTTCTCATAGGAAAGATTCAGCTTGTGGCCGTATTCTGCTGCCCAGCATCCGGTGCAGTGCAGGTTACAGGCACTTGTCGGGTCCATCAGCATCGTCCATGGGATGTTGCAGTTGTATTTTTCACGGTTCATACGGATCTGTTTCGTTCCGACGAAAGCTGCCTGGAATCCCAGGTTCAAAGCAGTCATTTTGATCACCTGCGGATCCAGCTCGTCCAGTCCGCGGTTGACATACTGTACCCATTTGTTGTCCGGATTCTGCAGCATGGTGCGGATATTGTCGAACGTTTTCTCCGCAAACATATTTCCGGTAAATTTCTGTACAAAATCCGTCAGATTCAGCAGTGCTTTTGTTCTGTCATCTCCGTGGTTCACATATTTTAAAACACCATCGATCGCAGCGCCTGCAGCGGCTCTTTCTACTTTCATTTTTGCATCCATTGTTCACGATCTCCTTTGTAATAGTTTAATATTTTCGCCCGGAATTGATCTGGTTTTGAATACCACATCCTGGCTTTTTCTCATTATATTCTCCATATTTGGAAAATACAACCCAAAATTCCCTCGTTTTGGACATATCAAAAAAAAGTGTCCCACGCGGGAACACTTTTTCCTGTTTTTCTCTTTCTGTTATGTTTCACATTGCATTTTCGGATTCACACAGGCATTTCCTAATTTTCGATCAGAACCGCACGGATCGGGCCGCCGTATTGGTGTTTCTTTTGGATCGGCGCAG
>ENA-OQJH01000125-OQJH01000125.1-human-gut-metagenome-genome-assembly--contig:-NODE-125-length-44442-cov-8.538396_pt1 | contig 44442 bp, 44 predicted proteins | sample MGYA00242597_ERZ504763 | MGnify/ENA primary metagenome ERZ504763 (study PRJEB26092, sample SAMD00036359) | human gut metagenome | host: Homo sapiens | study: EMG produced TPA metagenomics assembly of... | reverse complement strand
CCATTTTCCAACTGTGTAAAGCAGTTTTCCAATCACTTGTTATGTATTTATATGTCCATCCTGCATAACCTGCAATATCTTGAAGATACTCATAACCATAGCCGCTTCTTTCTCCCTTTTCATTGACTACATTATAAGTTTCCTCAAAAGATCCTACCCGGATAACATGATCAGAATTTTCTTGGGCAGATGTGGAAACAGGAAAAACAACCAAACATATCATTATGCAAAATATAAAATAACAAAATTTGAAATTTCTTATATTCTGTACTAATTTGCACTTCTTCATCTTTCTCCCACCCTCCAGGCTACAGTCGCTTGCTTGCAGATTTTAATTTTACATTCATTAATGTTCAATACCTCCACAACATTTTTATAAATATCTTTGCGACAGCTTCTGCTGTACTTTTACTATAATTATACTCTACAGCCAACTTGTGTCAATTTACTAACAGAGTAATTACATTCTTTTACTCCTTAATCTTGCTATTACTCTCCCCACAAATAGAGCCAAACTAGAGTCATTCGATAAAACAAATGCCGAAAACCCGCATAAATACAGGCTTTCGGCATTTTAGTCCGTTACTCGAACTCCTTTGCGGACTGCGTTTCATGACACGCAAAGGCTGTTATTAGAAGTTTGTGTTTCGAACATGCGTTCTGATTTTGTGTTTTTCGCACCGCTTATGAAGAAATAAACTCCAAAATAACTCCATTTTACTCTTTATTATTTTGTTGTTCTTCTCTTGCGTACAGGAGATCCAATGCCTGACATACAACACCACTCATGCTCTGATAGTGTCTTTCTGCATACTCAACAAGTCTCTGTTTTTGTTCTGGAGTCACCCGTACTCGTATGTTTTCTTCTTTGCCATCTTTTGGTGTTTTTCTAGCCAAACATATCACTTCCTTTCCACAAGTACAGTTTACTACTGATTACTACAAAATGTCAATCTATTTTTGTTATATATATATTCTCTTGGACTAATCTTGAGCTATCTTGGACTAATTTACTTCTCACTCCTGTAGATCTTTATCTACAATCTCCCAGTAACCATTCTTTGGAGATCCATGTCTTATAAGAATACCATACTCTTTTAACTTCTTAATATTGTTCTCAATATTTCGACTGGCAACCCCAATTTTTTCAGCTAACTTAACTGCTGATAATTGATGATCTTCTGAAAGTAACTTTTTGACACTCCCCACAGCTAAAGCAGGGGGATTCCTGTTTCTTCCACCATTGCATTGGCAAATACCTTACGGTACTGCAATGTCTTACACGGTGTCCACAGGCTATATTTATACTGTTCCCGCATGCCCTGCGGTACAGTTTTCTTATCTTTATGCCGACTGCAGCTGCAGTCCTTTTTTCAAGATATTGATGCCTGCATTCGTATCCCGGTCATGAACTGCATGACAGCCGGGGCACTCCCAGATACGAATGCGCAGATTTTTCACCAGCGGATTCCGATAGCCACAGGCACTGCAGGTCTGGCTGCTCGGATACATCGTTGGTACTTTGCGGATTTCATTTCCATACCACACAGCTTTATATTCCAGCATTTCGAAAAACTTTGCCCACGAAACACTGGCTATCGACTTTGCCAGTTTATGGTTCCGGATCATTCCCTTTACATGCAGGTCTTCGATGCAGATGGTTTGGTTTTCACACACCAGCATCGTTGACTGTTTCTGCAGGAAATCATTTCTTTGATTCGTTACTTTTTCATGTACTTTGGCAACTCGAATTCGCTGCTTATCCCGGTTATGGGATCCTTTCTCTCTTCGGGAAAGTCTGCGCTGTTCCCTTACAAGTTTTCGCATCGAGCGTTCCAGATATTTGGGATTCGCTACTGTATTTCCGTTGCTGTCAGAATAGAACGTTTTGATTCCAACATCAATCCCAATCGTTCCACCCTGATTAGGTCGCGGTTCCGGTTCAAATTCAACGTTCAGAACCGCAAAATATTTTCCGGATGGCGTATGCTCAATGGTTACGTGACGAATGTTTCCCACTTCCATTGACTGACGCACTTTCACATATCCAAGCTTCGGAAGTTTGATATATCTTCCCACGATACGAATGTTGTCTTTTTGATTTACCGTTCTGTACGACTGAAAATGGTTATGTTTGCTTTTGAAAGTTGGATGGGACGCCCTTTTTTGAAAAAAGTTTACAAATCCCCGGTCAAGATCCCGCAATGACTGCTGTAATGCGATGGAATCGACTTCTTTCAGAAAAGCAAACTCTTCCTGCTTTTTCAGTTCCGTCAGCATGGCAGAAGTCTGGCCATAGCCGATTTTTTCCCTTTTCATAGCCTTCCTTACGCATGGCAAGTCCCCGGTTATAGATGAACCTGCAGCATCCCAGCGTCTGGTGGATGAAGGCTTTCTGTCCTTTATTCGGGTAGATTCTGAATTTGATCCCTTTTTGCATTATCCCATCTTATCCTTTTGTCTCTGCGATGTTTTCTGGTTTTCGATATACTGTTTTACTGCTTCCAGCGGAGCACCACCCACCGTCGATACAAAATAGCTGTTTGTCCAAAGCGTCGGCATCTTAGTTTTAAGATATGGAAATTCCTGTCTTAAAATTCTGGAAGTATAGCCTTTGAAAGATTTTACGGCTTTGTGAATACCAAACTGAGGGTCTACTTCCAGCAGCATATGAACATGATCCGGCATGATTTCCATTTCCAGAATCTCTACAGAAAGATTTGCAGCATACTCTGTGAGCAGTTCCTTCAACCTGGTATCTACACCATTGGTTAATACTTTTCGTCTATATTTAGGACACCATACTACATGGTATTTGCACGAATAGACGACATTGTTGTTTAATTTATATGTTGTATTCATGTTTGTATTATACTATATTTTTTCATTTAATACAACCACTATTTTGTCCATCTCAATTACTTGCGTAAATTCGATGGACGCGTCTTATCGAATTCCTAAAATCTCGGCTTCGAAAGTCCATACTCTTCTGCAGCATTAAGGATTCTTTTTATTCCGCTTCCCCATGCTTCTACAAGTCCCATCTGACTGAATATATTGGTAATGCCTTTATTCCGGATCTTCGAATGACCATTCATGACTTCCTCATAAGTTAATCCGTTATATAATCCACCCGGAGAAGTCACCTCCAGTCTTTCATCATAAACTGCGACCTGAATATAAGATTCATCCAACAGGTTACAGTGACAATGGGCGTTAATGATCATTTCCAATAAGCGGAGCTACCATAAAATCTGCCGGATCAGTAATCGCATCTGCCAAGAAAATGGACTTGCCACCAGTATGCCAACCGGAGAAAAAGGAAAAAGCTATAAAGAGAACATGGAATATCATCATGGCACCAGTTGGAAAGTCAAGCTACGTGTTGCAGTTGATAAGGCAATCTGGACTTCCATCAACTATGAGGAATTTCTACAAAAAATGCAGTTAGCCGGATATGAAGTCCGCCAAGGAAAACACCTGTCCTTCCGTGCACCGGAGCAGAAGGACTTCACTTACATGAAATCTCTCGGAAGTTATTATAGCGAAGAAAATATCCGCATCCGTCTGGCAAAAAATCGTAGCAAAGTGAAAACTCCAAAGCATCTGTCCAGAGGTGCTCGCCTGTATATCAATATTTCCACTTATGTTACAACCGGCAATCGAGAAGGATTTGAACGTTGGGCAAAACTAAATAATCTAAAAGAGGCAACCCGCACCTTCGACTATCTTTCTGAAAATAATCTGCTGAATTATGAAGATTTTCAACAGCATGTTTCTGATGTTGATGCTTCTGTTAAAGCGGCTGAACAGAGAATAACACAAATCAACAATGAACTGAACACGCAGAAAGTCATTCAAAAACATTGTGATTCTTACCGGCCCTGCCGTAAGTGATTGAAGATTGCAAATCTGCTAAAAATCCAAACGCATACCGGACCAAACATCAAGCAGAATACCAACTCCACGATTCACTAAAAAAAGAGCTTCAGGATCTCGGTGTTACCAAAATCCCAAGCTCTAATAAAATCCAGAAGCGGATAGAAAATCTTGAATCTGAACAGGCTGCTACTGTCCGTGAAAAGCAGGAATTACAGAAAAAGCAGAAGACACTGGATATCATCAGACAGAATTTCACAGCACTGCTTAATTCTCCTGAGATCAGTTCAGACTTACTTCCAGCAAAACGGGAACCTATTTCTGTCACAAGAGATAAATAAGATTGCACTGGCAACTCACTCATTTTCTTTCAAATCTTCCCATGGTTTAAAACCCATTTTCTCCCAGGTGACGCCATACGGTGCACCTCCGGAGGTATTTGTTTTTGGATTATGACAGTTATATAACGAAACGAAAAGACCGGGATTTCCCGATCTTCTCATATTATTTATGGGATTTTCTTTTGCATATACTAAATATGATTAAGGATATTCCCATTAAGGAAAGCCACATAATTACATTCGTATCGTCTCCCGTTTTTACATTTGGAGTATGACTGCTATTATCACCTGATGGTTCTTCTGAAACTGGTGGCGTATTCGTGGTAATTGGTGGTATCGATTCATTTTTAAATTTAGGCTCTGCCGTTACATTCCAAATTATCTGACCATCATAATTACCTGGAACTGTTATGATAAAAGGTTCGCTTTGATATACTTGATTTCCAATTTGTGTTTTTTGTGTCTGCACAAAAAGATACACACCTTTTTCCAGATCTCTGTACATAACTTCTCCATCGGAATTGGTCTTCCCTGATATTCCTTGGATGCCGTTATCCTGTACATATTTTCCCAGTTTTTTTGCAGCTTCTGCCTGAGCAGAAGAATCCTCAAAATCAAATATGACTCCAGACTTTGCAAACTCACTCACTAATGCCCATGAATTATTTTTATATGTTCCAACCTGATACATCGTAAATTCAATATTACTTAGCTTATATACCGTGGTCTCATCTTCAACAGTTGCTTTTAATAATATACTTCCCTGATCATTCGCAGACACAGGTAACGGAATGAGGAGTAAAAGCATACACATCACACTGGCCATACACATATATATTCGCTTATGTTTAATTATTCTGCTCATGTTTTTTCTCCTTCCTGCGTTTATGAGATTTAATGCTCACCCATATGATGATCAAAGCAACAATTCCCCCAATCAATAGAATCAAATTGAATGGAATTGTATGATGAAGACCAACTTCCTCATCTATCTTCTGTGCCTCTTCATACGGAATTCTGGTGCCACGTACAAGCAGTCTGTGTGTATTAACTGCATAAGGAGTGCATGTGACCAGCGTTACATAATCCTTGCCTTTTTCAATTTGTAAAGCATCTGTATCTGATGGCAATACTGTCAGAATCTGATCCACCTGATAGGCAAAGGTATGATGAAGAACTTTAATATAAAATACATCTCCAACCTCCATCTTGTTCAGGTCGGTGAATATCTTGGCATTTGCAAGTCCACGGTGTCCGGATAATACCGCATGACAGCTCTCACCGCCTACCGGAAGCGAGGTGTTTTTCAGATGTCCTACACCTGACTGCAGTACTTTTTCGGATGTTCCATGATAAACCGGAAGAACAACATCAAGCTTTGGGATATCAATATATCCCATCATTCCAGTATCATCAATTTTCAAAAGTTTGTTATACTCATCATCTTCTGTCTGGTTTTCATTGCTTTCTGAAAATGGATCTGCTATGGAACCAATTCCGATCAGGCTTTCGTTGTAGTCCTGTGCCTGCTTGATCATTGCATTTTCCTGTTCTTCCGACAAATGCGAAACTTCCTGTTCATAATCTGTAGCAATGGTTGTGCTGTTCATCTGATTAATGTAATTACTCACTACCGGATACAGGATTAAAGAAAATGCCATCAGATATCCGATTCCTCTTAGTATTTTTACTACTTTCTTCATAATACCTTTCACCTTTTCGTCTGTTTCTTCTGAAATATCCAGTCCACACTGGACATTTCAGAAAAAGCAGACATCCTCCCGGTACAATACCGGAAGATGAACTGTCTTTTTATCCATTCTTAAACTTCAGAATGTCTTAGTTTTTTGCTTTCTTTTTGCCAAAAGCTTTGCTTGCTGTTAATACACCGAAAAGAACAATACCAGCCAGTGTTACCATAAGGGCACCCTTGCTACCAGTAGATGGAAGCTGTGCACCTGTCTTGTTTTCTACAGGCACTTCTGGGGAAGTCGCTTTATCATTATTTGTTACAGTTGTTGAGTTACCATTGTATGTATAAATTACAGAATAGCTTTCAAGTTCGCCAGTTGCATCATTATATTTTGCTGTGATTTCAATCTTAATATCGCTGAAAAGCTTGTTGTATCCGTCCGGAGCTTTTGTCTCTTTTAAGTAATATGTTCCGGCTTTCAGACCTTTCACAAGAACTTTACCGTCTTCATCAGATACGATTTTTGCAGATGTAAATCCAGCTGCACTTGCTTCTTCCGGTGTTGCCTGGCGATATACACCGTTATTTTCATCTATAATATTAATCTTAGCATTTGTATCTGCTGCAGTACCTTCTGTGTTTGCCTTGTAAAGCTCGAATTCTGCTCCTGCAAGTGCAGTTTTATCGTTTTGATTTTTCTGATCTTTTAAATAATATTTAAAGATTGTGAAATCAAAAGTATGTACCTTTACAATACTTGGTTCAGATGTACCTGTTCCATCTGACTTCGGATCATTACTGTACTCAACGACCGCCTTGTTGGTATTTGGATTCATACCGATGACAGCATCTTTATTTAAAGTAGCTGTATAGACAACTGTAATTGTTTCACCTACGTGATCCTTATAGGAATTATAGAAATCATTTAAAGTAACTGTTAAAATACGGTTAGTCTTGTCATAAGAAAGTGCGTATGTATTTGCTCCTGTTTTACCCGCTTTAAGTTCCGTACTTCCAACTTTTACAGACAGAATTGCTTTTAAATCCAGTCCTTTGGATAATGTATCGGTAAATTTAAAAGTATAAGAAGTATATCCTGTCATATCCGGTACTTTAGATGTCAGCTGGTAAGTAACAGTATCACCAATTCCAAAATCTCCGGCTTTCTTTTCATCTGCTGCGCCGTGTGGTGCGATGGTGTCCTCAGGATCATTCTCGTCATCCAACTCCAACTGATGGTTGCCTTCCCATGAGCCATCCACAATAGCACCAACTGTAATTCCGCTTCCACTCTGAGCCGGAATAATTTTTTTGTCTACTGTCGGGTAATTGCTCTTCATATTAACTGTAGCATCATCACCTGTAACGCTGACTAAAGAAGCTACGGATTTTACTGTTTCATTTCCAGGTGCTGTAGATGTATCTGTGGCACCTAATGGATAAACTATATAGTATCCATAATCCAGGTTATTAATTACCGTAGTACCAGCGGTTGTATTTGCAGTTGTATGAGTAGCAGCTAATGCAGTAGCATTCTCAAGAATCCAGCCCAGAATCTCTTTTGCAAACCCTGTACCGTTCTTTCCGTCTGTTCCAACCTGTGTTTTAACATATTCATAAGCTTTTTCACTTAATGCTTCGCCTGTTAATGTAGAAGCACCAGAAATTTTGCTCTGGAAGAATCCCTCATATGCACTGTTCAGTGTATAAGCTACATTATCGCCGTTTTTTGTTGCTGTAAAAATCTGATACAGATCCAGGGTCTTTCCTGCCACTGTATTGTTGACTGTCAGGGTTCCTTTTGGAGCTTCTGCTGCAAATGCAGTCATGCTCATGGACAGTATCATGGTCATTGCCATCAGACTGCCATAAATCTTGATACTAATTTCTTCATGTTCCTCTTCTCACTTTCTTTTGATTTTTTATTGGTTCGCTTTGGATTCTTTCAGCCTTTACGGTGGAAGTTCCCCACGCAGCCATATCTCTCTCATGACCCTGCTCCCCCTTTCCTACATCGCCTGTTTCCGTTTCCTTCTGCGTCCGGTATAAAGCAGGAACGCTAACAACAGGCCACCTGCTATGATAAACATCATAATGCCCTCGCCGCCGGTATCCGGAAGCAGTGCAAAATGCCGGTTGATAATCGTGAAGGTAAATCCATCTTTAGAAGTTTCGATTGTAGTTGTATATCCTTTTATTTCCGTTTCCGTAACAGAATATTCATAATAATGCGGTTTTTCAGCATCATCTTTTATGTAGGCTGGAAGAGTTTCAACCACTTTCTGCCATGTAGATTTTGAGATATCACCTTTTATTTCATAGTTTTCATATCCCGGCACAACTTCTGTATGTTTTGTTCCTTCCGTATCCGTCCAGCTTCTGGAAATTGTAACCGTAATAGTGTCTGGTCTGATGTTGTCCATATTCCGGAAATCTTTCCATACCTTATTAATGGTCAGATTTATATATTCATCACATGGATCCTGTGCATCTGATGGTTCCGGTGATGTGCTGTCACCTGTATTGACTGTCGTTTTGGTATCTGACATCAGAACGGCTTTTGCATCTGATACATAAGCATTCAGATCTGCTGTTTCAGAAGAATCTTTTGTTGCCATAACTGCATTCTGCAAGGTGTTATACTCATCTACCTGCACTACATGTTTTACTGAGAAGATGCTCCATCCATTTTCCTGGCTAAACGTATCTGTCAGGAGTTTGGAATTCTTTTTGATCTCATCAAAAGTGATCACCGGTTTCCGGTAGATACGGTAATTGTTATTCTCACCTTCTACGCCTGCTTTCGTATTAAACTTATATACAGAGTTCAGATCACTTTTTCCACTGAATGGTCCCACCATCTTAGGTGTTCCACGAACCACATCGCAGTAATACATGTTGTTATTTTTCAGCAGTCCTTCGTCGTTGTATCCTACAAAGCCTCCGCTTCGTCCATCTGTTGCAGTACCGTCTGCATCATTTCCGGCACCGCCGGCATAGACATCGTATCCCGTACTGATTCCATATACATTGCTGTCTGTAATTTTTGTTCTGTTTGCCTTAATCAGGTTGACACTGATGTTGGACTTTACATCATTATCTTTCGTTATGATTCCGTTTTTGTCACATGGAAGCTTAATAGAGGAATCTCCGATCTTAATGATTGCAAAATCTGTCTGCTGATTGTTATCATCAGACTTTTTAGATAGCCCAACAGAAATATCCAGTCCAAGCAGATTCACATGGATGAGATTTCCATCGTACAGTGCATCAACCTTCACAATTCCAAGATTAATATGCAACAAGTCGGAATCCTGAATCTTATCCAAATACAATGCCCTTACAAGCTGATCCAGAACTACGAATAATGCATCCACCACTGTGGAATCCAGTTTTACATCTGCAAGATAGGCAAAGCTTGTTCTTCCGGCAAAGCCACCAGCTGTTCCACCGGATTCTACCAGTTTCAGACTATTTTCCTGATTTTGATCATCTCCTGCATTGCATCCTGACATTCTGGCAAGATTTGCGTAGCCGATAAATCCTCCAGCGATCTGCTCCTTTCCGCCTTTACTCTGAACCGTATAACCACCAGGCACTCCTGTCACGCTACTGTCATCTATGTGGGAACCAAAAATATCCAGAACGCCAAGGGCACCGCCCAGAAGCTGTCCAGATTTATCTCCCAGCACATCCAGCTTCTCCATTTTTACAACTCCGCTTTTTCCGGAGTATCCTACAAAGCCACCTACGCTGTTCAGGCCTGTTACATAATTTAATCCTGTTACGCTGCTGTTTTTGACAGATCCATTTAACAGTGAACCACCAAATCCGCCAGCTGTTCCGCTGTATGTAACCTGATTATTCTGTCCTGCATCTGTTGCTGTGTTAGCACTGACGCCAAGCCCTGCATCTGGACTTCCTGTGACATTTCCGTAATATACATAGCTTCGGAACGCATCCAACACATCGGTTTTTCCAAGTTTTAAAAGATACTGTAATACCGAAGTCTCATTACCTGCACTAATGTTTGCGGCACCGGAAACATCCGCAATACCGAAGCATCCTCCGGCATATTCACCGGCTACTACAGAGCGAATCTTGTCTGCACGGATTCCGCTTTCCGGTTTATCCTTCTCGCCAAGAACTGCTCCACAAAGACTTCCTGCGAATCCTCCAGCTGCTTTTGCATACCCTGTATTGCTTCCATTTTGATAGGTTCCGTTTACGATCACGCCCCAGTCATCCCAGGCTGACACAGATGCACAGCGGATGGTGGAAACAGTAGCATTCAGAACCTTAATCAGCTCTGCCGGAGCATTTACCATAAGAACATCCAGAAGCTTATTCAAAAGTCCCTGTTTTGTAGCTGTATCAATAGCTGCCACACTACCCGGATCTACTTTTCCGGCAAAACCACCTACATAGGAAGTTCCATCTACACGCCTTAAATTTGTGATCCTGCAGGAGTTGGTTCCATCTCCCAGATCTGGCCGCCGATCATCCTTCCCACATAGCCTCCGGCAATCCTGCCGGGTCTTGTCTGCAATACCAGTTGCTCTGATCCTTGCACCGGAACGATATCCTTCCACATGGGACTGTTTCACAACCGGCACAAAGGTTTTTAATGCTGCCAGACTGTCTGCACCTATAATCTTAAGGCCTGCCAGTGAAACGTCACCTGTGTTTGCCACAGAATCTGTAAGCATCTCACCAGCAAATCCACCACTGCATCTATAAGCCTCTGCCAACTGAAGATCTACAGCAGTACCGTTTGTAACGGTTCCTCCTTCCATCCGACCCACATAGCCTCCGGCAGAACCACCCTGTGTTGCTTTACTTGCCAGAATGCTCCGTCCTGCTGTAACAGCGTATCCATATGCATACTGGGAAATAATCTCATTTAACTGATTCTGATCATTGACTTCACCAAGTGCCTGTAATTTATTACCGTAACTTCCATAAGAACCGACAGCACCAACCCACTTATTCCAGGTATCCGTATCCAGTCCACGAAGCGGTCCATAAACAGCTGTATTCTTTTCTGTCGGATACACTGCCTGAAGAAGCGTCAGCGGATTATCTAGTTTGATAAGACCGAATAAAACCTTCAGACTTCCTGTGTCTGCAACATTCGCACACCGCATCAGTCCGGTATAGCCTCCAGCATATTCCGTTCCATATACGGAACGGATACGATAGGCAGCACATTCTCTTACGGTTCCTGTATATGCAGCACCTTTCCAGTTATCCGTATTGTTTCCCCAGATCTGACCGCCATAGTTGTAACCCGCATATCCTCCTGCAAGTCCACGGTAAATACCGTCATCACTCTCAGCCTGAGCCCTCACAGCACCTCCACAAGGTACACAGGTTGTTTCGCTGTTTTTGATCACGGGAACAAATGCCTGTAAAACACCAAGAAGATTATCCGCACTGATCAGTCCTCCAAGAGTACTTAAACCATCTACCACATCCGCCGCACTTCCCGGTTCCATGGTTCCAACATATCCACCGGCACTTTCACGCCCTATGATATGTGCAAAGTTATAGGAATTACTATTCTGAATCTGTACTCCGAGAAGTTCTCCTGCATATCCTCCGGCTTTTCCGGTATTACCATCTCCGTTAGTTGCCAGAACATTAAATCCACCGGTTGCTCCGTAAACATCTGAACTGTCTATGATAGATGCAACTACAGTCAACGCTGATAACAGATTTGAGGCAGAAAGTACCTTATCCAGAACACTTGCTCCTCCGATAGCCGCCGTACTGCCCATAGCAGCTTTCCCAATATAGCCTCCTGCGTAACGGTAACCACTTACCGCATACTCACTTCCAGTTCCGTAATAACTGCCGCCATCTTCCTGCTGCAGATTGTTTGGCTCAATGACACCGGTATGCTGCAGTTTATTTACATCAGAATTACTAATCTGTACACCGGTTCCGCAGCCAATAAAGCCTCCGGCACTTCCGGCATCCACATCGTTAGTGCTGTCTTTTTCAAGAGTTCCCGTAACATGTACGGTAAAGCCATCCTTTACAGAACATACACTGGCATTACTGATCACCGGAACAAAAGCATTGACCAGGGAAAGTAATCCTGTCAGATCAACCACTTTTGTAAGAATTGATGACTTGGCTCCAATCTCTGCAACCGCTCCAGCTTTTACGAGACCTCCGAATCCTCCGGCATAACGAAGTCCTTCTACTTTCAGAAGATTTTCTACTGCCGTACCTTTTCCGGAATCAGCAGCATTTGCGGCATTATCTACATGACCGCTCTGCATCTCTCCAACGAAGCCGCCTGTATAGCCTTCTGCATTTTCAAATCCGCTGTCAGCCGTAACAGTCAGACCATCTGCGATACCAGCAACTTTACAATTTGTAATTTGGCTGGATGCAGCCTGCAGAACACTTGCCAGTTCCTTCAGACTCAAAATCTTACCGAGGACGCTGTTCAGAAGATCTCCTGTGGCATCTCCCGCTTCCGCAGCACTTCCGGAACGCATGATCCCGATATAGCCACCTGCATGATACGGTGCTGTGACTTCTTTTACATGGGTCACATCAGAGTTCTTAACCATGACTGCTTTTCCATTACCGATATATCCTCCGGCATCTCCAAGGGCCACATCATCATTTTTCCCGGATGCTGTTACGACCAAGCTGTCTCCTTCAATAGAAGAATCGGAAATCCTCGGATATGCCACATCCATGACACTGAGAAGCTGAGTTACATTTAAGAGCCCCAGTAACTTAATAGAACCTGTCTGTGCCACATCACCGGGCATCAATCTTCCGGCAAAGCCTCCGGCATAGCTGGTTCCCTTTATATAGGAAAGTCCGGTAATATTTGTTGTTGTAATCGCACCACTCTCGCCTTCGATTGTTCCGTCCTCGCTATTCGTGTCTGCTGAAATGAAATCTGCTTCTTCACTATTCTTTTCATCTGTAGATTCACTCGAAGATGGATTTGTGTCTGTGTCTGCTTTGAATCCGGAGTTGTTGTTTCCATAGTTGATATCTACTGCCTGTCCATCTCCCACAAAGCCGCCCGCCATATCAGCGGATACCTGAGGGTCAGAACCATTCGAAACATATGCAATAGAAGTATTATTGAACTCCGGTCTCAGGGCACTGACAACGCCTAGCAGGTTCTCCAATTCGATTCCTGTCAGTTGTGATGTAGTGGAATCCCCGGCACTTAATGCATCTCCGGCCTTGGCAAAACCTGCAAAGCCTCCGGCATTTCCTGATACTGCTGATGCAGTAACCGTTTTCAGGTTGCTGATCTTTGTGTCCCTTGCTCGTCCACTGATGCATTCTCCAATAAAACCACCGCTGTAACCTTTCTCATTTGGTAGACACACTATATCCTGACGAAACACCTGAAACAGTACTGTCAACTGCAAACGTCTCAATCATCTGTCCTACAGAAAGAAGGCTGTCGATTTTTAGCAGCGGTAATCCCAGAAGCTTAATACCTCCAACATTGGCAAGGGTGCCGCTTCCGAAATACCCGGCAAAACCTCCGGCACACTTTCCGGCTGTTACGGAATTCAGATTTGTAACGGATGTTCTCCTTACTTCTCCACCCGTTCCATAACCGATAGCACCTCCTGCACAACCATTTTCCTGATCTGACGCAGTAACCGTAAGCCCGGAAGAGCCTCCGTTTACGGAACAGTCCTTGCATTCAAAACGCATATAGTCTGCTGCTGTAACTGTTCCACCGAGGACATCACCGACACTGGTCATCTTAGCGTAACCTAAGATTCCTCCTGCATTCTCTGTTGCTGAAACCTTCATAGAGGAAGCTGCATTGATCTGATTCACACGGTCTGAAAATTCGTAGGTAAGACCCGTCTTATTAAGCACTCGCTGGAGGGCTTTTGTAGTTGATTTTGAGTCATCTGCAAGTTCTAAAGTATTGGAAATCTGGACAGCACCTGCATATCCCACAAGTCCACCTGCATTTTTACCGTTCGCTGTTACAGAAATGTTATCTCCTGCAATGGTGCATCCGCTTATAACAGAAGGCCGGAGTCCTACCAGGTTCAGGATATCCATGTTGGTAAATTTACCATTTAACAACCCTGTAAGAAGATCCTTTACAATTACCAGAAGTCCCTGGCTTTCATCAATATCCGCTACATCACCAAGGGTTGCTATACCGGCAAATCCTCCGGTATAATCTTTTCCGGACACTGTACCCAAAGAAGAAATACTGCAGTCTACAGCGTAACTATTTCGCATTTCGCCAATAAATCCGCCTGCATAACCACTTTCCTTAGCGGAACTTCCCTGTGCGGATACGTTTACCGTTCCATCAATTCTGCAGTTCAGCATAACTGTATTGACCGGAAAGTTCCCCATAAGTTCAATACCAAGCTGCTTAATGCGCCTGCCACAACTGCATTCGCAGAACGTCCCACAAATCCACCAGAGCAATCATTTCCAGACACTGTGGCAGTGCCACCCACAGAACAGTTTTTCATCACTGCACCAATGGCTTCCCCAGCGAATCCACCGGTACTCTTCTGACCTGTAACAGAAGTGCCACCGCTTACAGAACAATTCTGAATACATGGATTGACATAGCCTACCGGAATCAGATTTTTTACACTGAGTAATCCTCCATTTAAAAGGACAGTCAGCAGGTCACCGGCTCCAAGCAGAGGAATCAGATTCAGGATTTTTGTTAAAGTAGTAACCAGGCCTCTTAATCCATTTGATATGAGGTCATACTGTGTCATACCACTGACATAGCCTGCGAAGCCACCGGTCCGATCATTTACATTTGAAACTCCACGTAAATTTTCTACATTGCAGTTTTCAATCTGGATGTTTCCTTTTATGACGCCTGCAAATCCTCCGTTGCCAGGGATTGCGGATCCGGTTTCAGTCCACTTAAATTTCCAAGCAGGAGCTTCAGCACACTTCCAATCAAACTGACATTTTGTTTAACCTTTTGTGTTGTTGTAGAAACCGTCACATCAGAAAGAGTAATGTTTTTCACAGTGATCGGGTTTTGGGATATTGTCAGGGATGTAGAATATGGTGTTGTCAAATTTCTGAAAAATCCGATACCATATTCTGCCTGCTTGTCCTGATCGACTGGATTATTCTGTGAAATATTGATATGGCTGATTGTTATACTCTGACCTTCAACCATTCCCTTTCGGCCTTCCATGTTTCCCTGGTAATTATCAATAGGATCCCAATCATCATCTTCCCCATTGGAATTGGTGCCCTCTTTGGAAAGATCAATATCACGAAAGATAATATAATCCGCATCCTTGCTATATTTATATCCGGTGCCTGCAATATTCACCTTATTAGTCGTTTTGCTTATATCATAAGTAAGAACGTAGGTCTTATCCTCTTCAACCGGTATACTTTCTGGATCCGCATCATCTGAAAAATCACTTTCACTTTCATCACTGATAAAAGCATCTTCATCGTAAATCTCTTCGTTTTCAGTATCTGATACAGTAGTGTCCGATGCTGCAGCTTCTGAAGAAATATCATCATTTCCAGATACAGATATTTCATTGTTTTCTGCCGGAACCATATCAATCAGATCACTGCCTTTTGCATTTCCATCTGCTTCACCGGAAGTCTCTTCTGTATTACCAGAAACTTCTTCTGTTTCACCGGAGGCCTCTCCTAGAATCATCAGAAGGACTGTCCTCAGATGCAGTTACTATCATATTTGCAGAATCCTGGATCGTACTGCCCACATAAAGATAACGCTTTGTAGCATTCAAACCAGCTACGTCTAAGGATGGGGCATCCAAATATTCCGCTTTTCCAATTTCGTGTCCACCATTATCATTTGCATACAATGCAGTTTTTGACCAGTCATATACTTTGTCTCCATCTTTAAAATTGGCCAGATCCGCATCACCCGGATAATACAGTTCTGTTTTGTATTCTGCTGTATCCGCAGCCGGTGTCCAGTCTGTATATCCACTCAGTGCTCCCCCCAGTAATCCCCCTTTTTTCTCTCTTGTTTCATACACCTTCCAGATGGGTTCTGTCACATCCGTATCTGTTCCGATTGCCCGAAGCTGTGTTTCATTTCCAATCAGAATATAATTTTTATCACCAATCTTTTTTACCACCTGACCGAAATAATTTCTTCCTTCATAGTCGGACGGATATGCGCTAGTAATATCCTGAGTTGTCTCCTCTGTCCCAGCCTTATTTGCAAGAAGCTCCGGTGTTTCTGTTGTAAATGAAGAAGCAAGCACATAATTATGTGTTTTGCTGTAAGTAAGATAGGAACCATCTTCCAGTGTAAAAACCTGTCCCATTCCAACTTTTTCAGCAATATAATCCTCGCTCATTACAGGTTCGCTGTCTGAAGATTCCCCTTTCATCAATTCAAGCTGGTATCGGTTATACACATAAATCGTATCAGTCACTGAATCATATACTGTGTTGCCCGTGCGCTCTGATGATGAAGTGATGCTACCTGTAAAATCTGATGGGAAATTCCAGACATTTTCATCATCTATTGGAATATCATTCATCAAACAATAGGAAGCGTCTGATGCATAGATAAGTTCTGCACCATCTGCAAGAACCTTATTCCCTTCACCAACATTTCCATCTTTGTCTCCGGAAAACATCTGTGTTCCTGTACCGATTTGCAGAAGTTGCTGGTAATTGTAGATACATATTTTTCCATCTTCATAATCTGGATTTGCTTCTTCCAAAGTATCTGAGGTGTTTTCATCCTCAATAATTGTTTCTTCTCCATCTGTAAATCCTTGATCTTTGGAATTACCAAATTCCTCTGTTACTTCAGAACTAATATCTGTATTTGGCTCTGATTCTCCTTCAAAAGAATCAGGAATATCACTTTCCGTGATATCAGATATTTCAGATGTATCACTGCTGAAACCATCCTGTTCCGATATATCTGCATTTTCACTATTGGTCTGCACATTCATTCTTTCTGAATCTTCAGCATTCGCAACTACGACTTGCGAAGATAATAATGTAACACACAGAACAACTGCTGTAATTCGTCTTAAAACACTTAATTTCTTGTTCATAAAATCGCCTCAAATCTTCTGTCATGCTTGACTTTTTGTTACTTTTAACCACTCTGGCTGCTTTGCTGCGCCGTCAAGCACTGGATCAGTTTTTTAGAAAACGCTCCACATTCACCATTTGAAATCATCTGTATTGCCTCTTCAGGTTCATACTTTCTTTTGTATGGACGATCGTTGATCAATGCATCGTAAGCATCAACAATCCCAACGACCTGTGCACACATTGGAATCTCATTTCCTTTTAAACCATCTGGATATCCTGACCCATCATATCTTTCATGGTGATGTCTGCATATTTCATAGCTATATTGGTTCAGCTTTTCCGTTGTTATTCCTTCGGGGAATCTTTGGGTCATCGCTGCACCTACTAATGGATGTTGCTTTACTACATTCATTTCTTCATCCGTCAATTTTCCATTTTTATTCAAAATTTCAATTGGTACTTTTATCTTTCCAATATCATGAATCGGTGCTAGATGAGCTACTGACGTAATTTCTTCATCCGTAATCCCGTATTCCGGATATTTTTTCTGTAATTGAAGATATACCTGTTTCGTATAGAAACTGATATCATCTTGATACCCTGATTCAACTATCTGATTATGATTCAATACAGTAGTTAAAAGTGATACCATATCCCAATACTGCTTTGCCATATCATGTTCTTTTTTTATGAGTTCCCGTTCCATCTTTATAACTGTGTCCTGGACAATCTTCTCATTATGTAAGGTAATAATTGCAGTATTCTCATTTGCATCTATATATTTTTTTGCTTCCATCCAAATATATGCATTCTTATCTTTTCCAGTAATTCTGCGATATGGAAGATCTTTTTCCATACATCCATCAACCAGCTTTTCTTCTAATCCTTCAATTGATAAGAAGTCATGAACCATTTTTTTATCAGAAGCATACACATATCTTTCTATATATTGATTTATGAACTCTTCATAACTTTTTGTTTTCCTTACTTTCTCATACACTTCACGGATATGTGAATATACACACTCGTAGCTTTTTTCCTTCAAGTTCAGTTTTAATACAACATAAAATCGTCCAAAATATTCATCTTCTCCAGGGCGGATAACATCTGAAACCTTTACGCTCGCTAATTTATTATTGTATGTATTCTGCAAACTCAACAATATTTTATGTATCTTGCAGGTATCTTCTAAATTTCTGGAACAAAAACGATCTTCTTCCAAACAACGATTAATTGCCATTGTTTCCTCTACACACGATATAATTTCCATCAGAGAAATATTCTCCGGTTGTTTTGCCAGCATATAGCCACCATTTATACCTTCACAGGCATTGACTATTTTTGCATCTTTCAGTTTTTTTGCTATTTTAGGAACATAATTAGCAGAAACATTTAGCTTCCGTGACAATTCTGATGTAGATACCATCCGTTCCTGTGCCGCTAAGTAACATACAATTCTAATTGCGTAATCTGTCGAATTTTTCAGTTGCATCGTTATCCCTCTAATCTAAACCCTGCGAGGTCTTAGTTTATATCAAAAAAAATATCAAAATTTGATATCTTCAATATTTTTCGCTGATAATCTTTCTCATCAAGTGTGATATTATACGCTATTAAACTTAAAAATATAATGCACAAAGGATGAAAAATTTTTTAACGTTTTTTTTATTCAAAGTGCTCCATTTGCGATTAATGGACAAAAAACGAACCACACTAACCATGTGATTCGTTATCTTTTATAACAATTCCAATATTTTTAATATTATGAATCTCATCTTTGCCTCTCCAAAAGATTCTTAAAAATTCTACATTACTTCAAGAACTCGAATTGCTATCAATCCAATTCGAACACTAAGCACTTCTGCTGGATTATTAAAATCTATATTCATTATTTCTATTATTTTCTGCAAACGATATGAAACAGTTCGATAATGAATAAACATTAATTCAGAAGTCTTTTTTAAGCTTTGGTTGACATTCAGATAACATTCCAATGTATCAACCAGCTCTCCATTTTTCTGAATATCGTACTGGCGAAGTTTATTCAATGACTCCGGTATAAACGCTTGCAACTGATTTATATCTTTCATCTTTTCCAGTATCTGATAAAAGAATCCTACCTTTGTACTATCTATAACTGACTTATCCTCGTCTCCGATTATTCGTCTAATAACTTTAATATATTTAAGCGCAATTTTAGAAGATTTAAAAGACTCCTTCAATTCATGGTATCCTGTGACAGTTTTACCTATACCAATCAGAAAATCTATTTCAACTCCCCTATTAACTAGAAATTCTTGTATCGTTTGCTGCAGTTTCTCCAGTTTTTTACGAAATTCCAATCCGGTTTCCAGTTCCGTTTCTCTGTGAATATATACAATCTGGTTGGTTTGCAAAAAAATATGCTCCCTCGGTAAATAACGTATAATTTCGTTTTCGACCAATTCTGTTTCTTTTATCTGGGCATTGGTAAATTTTTCCATATTCTTTATTGCATCCATACGGAAAGTGACAACCCGATATATCTCTGCATCATTAAGACCAAGCATACCTGCAACTTCATTTTCTTCATCATTTGACAGCGAACCATTCAGCATACGATATTCCAAATCTCTTAGATGTCGTTTTTCAAGATTCTCTTCTAATACATGTCTGATCAAACTAAACTGTAATGTAATGATAATATTCTCTAACGCGATAAAATCTAATTCCCTCAATGGTTCATTCTGTTCTGAAACAACAAAATACATTTCCTGTCTTTCAAATATATTGAGCTTCTTAATATATTCAATATAGTTAGTATTTTTTCTTTTTTGACACAAATATTGATATCTGGTTATAATTCCAGACTTATATTCCGCAATATTTTTTCAATTCTAAAATCCTGTGTTTCCGAATTACTTGAAAAAAGACAGGTTCCATCTGCGTTATATAAACCGACCGGATTCCCGAGCATGGTACTGATCAAGAAAAATATTCTCTCTATAGATTCCCTTGAATCTATCACGTTCAGTAAAATATTACTTAAATTATCATGTGTCATCTTAAAATATTTCAGTTTTGCAGTTTCAATATCACACAACTGAAGTAGTATATGCTTAATAATCCCCCAAAAATACAAATCCTCAGAAATTTCTATCACGGGCAAATGATGTTCCTGCGAAAATTCCATTAAAATATCAAACAGTCTTTTCAGGTGTTCAGTTCTCTGACAGCACTTTACTATAAATCCACTTATCTGCTTTTTATCCAATTCTTTTAAATGATGCAAAAAAACATCTTCCTCTGTGGCTTCATAGGCTCGCATACTTGTCAGGAGCAGCTCACCCCCCCCAGGAATTTTTCCATATCTGGCACTTCAATGATTCGGACTCCTTTAATTTCACGACCAATTCCAGAATCATCACTTATCAGTTGCATTTCCGAGAAATTGTTTGATTCAAGCAAGTCCTTTACTGTATACCCCATTTGTATTCCCTTCCTTTTACAATTGATTTGATTTATCTTTATTTTGCCTTATTATGTTATGCTATATCTATTTTAATATATTGGTGGAGTTATTTCTATAATTGTTTTTCATATTCTCTAGTTTGTTTTCTTAGCTATTCTGATAACTCATCGGCATCTGGTTTTATAATCTCCGAGACCTTTATGCCCTTTAGTAGATTGTCATAAGTTTGCTGCACATCCAGCAATATTTTATGTACTTTACAATGCTCTGTTGCATTTCTGGAACAAAACCCATCCTCTTCTAAACAACGATTTAATTTCATGGTTACTTCCGTGGAGGATATTATGTCAAACAGAGAAATATCTTCTGTTTTTTCACAAGTGAATACCCACCTTTTATTCCTTCGCAAGCTGTAATTATATTCGCTTCTTTTAATTTTTTTGTGATCTTTGGAATATAGCTTTCTGGAATCTTTAATTCGTAAGCTAACTCAGACGCAGTGATTACTTCACCACGACAAGCCAGATAATATACTATTCTGATCGCATAATCCGTTGTAATTTTTAATTGCATAATTGCTCCTCTCCAAAACAGGAAAAATCCCGAATTATTATCCTTGCGCTTCATCTTTTATCGCCTCAAGTCTAATAAATTCGGGATATTGTATAACCTTTCATTTCCATATCTGTGCCTGATGCTTCAACTACTACATTTAAGGATAAAAAACATATAGAAAGAATCAAAATCCAAGAACATAAAATTTTTTATGTATTTTTTCCATATATTATGCCTCATCTTGTGATTCTCCCTTATTTCTTTTCTGTTTTTTATGGATTAAAACACTTAGACAAATCAGTGAACCAAACAGCAATAAGAAATATCCCATAACAGGACTGTCATCTCCAGTCTTTACGCTATTGGTTTTTCCTAATCCATCCGAATAGGACGGACCAGATGGTTGTGACGGGTTTGAGGGCTGTGTTAGATTCGGCTTTTCTTCTCCCATATAACTGTTTTTAAAAGAGATCGCTTCTATTTTCTCCCCCTTCTCATTTGCTACAATTGTGACAACTTTTAACTGATTCGATTCATTATAGTAAGCCTCGACAGTCACATAGTACCTGTTTTGATCATATTTATAATCATCCTTTTTTTCTGTCGTCTGATAAATGTTATAATGATACTGTCCTGCTGTTTTTACATTCAGTATAATCTCTGTTGCTGCATTCTTTTCCATTGTCCAGGAATACTGCATATTGCGGCTTCCGGCTGGCATTGGTGCGTCGCTTTGATCGGTTGTCATAATATAAGAGAATTCATCTGCAATACCTTCCACTTCACTGTCAAAGATCTGTCTCACCGGAATTTTCACTACAGTACAGTTATCAGATGCAAACGCTGATATCTGCATGCTCAGAAAAAGGAGCATAGTCACCAATATGACAGCTGTTTTCTTTAAATCAAGGATTTTCATGTTTTTTCTTTCCCTTCTTCTTTAATTTTCTATCTATCAGCAATAGAACGATAATTAGCAAAAGTATCCAGTAGATAACCGGCACCTGAATCATCTTTTCTTTTAATTTATCAATTCCAGTTCCCAAATTCTTGGCTTTCTCTTTCTCAGGATAGACCTGATCCGTAAGCCTTCCTACTAATATATTTCTTCCATTTGTCATCTCTGAAGTACATGTTATCAGAAGAACCAAATGGTCATTTTCCGTAAGTTCAAAGTTTCTTTTATATAAAGCATTGTCTGATATTTCCTGCAGATACGCCTGTTTTGCTTCCGGTTCCTCTGAACTGACACTGAACAGCCGTTCATTATAAGCATCTGCCTGAATCAATGCATAAAATTCAATTCCATGATCTTTTCCATCAAAAAAAGATTTCCGTATGGATGTTCGTCAAAATACTCCTTATCTGCGAATAGCCCCACATCTCCAAACATCATGTGTTTTTCCATATGGTGTCCATATATCATATTATTAAAATCGGAAAAATCCGGTTTGTTTGCACAGTGCAAAAATATGGAACCACTTAAAGAATATTTGCCCTCGGCATCCGTATTCATATAAGTATCATCATCTTCTGCCTGAAGCAGCGGATAATTAACGTTTGTTTCATTTATTCGAATCCAGCCAATAATATCCGGATTGATTTTCTGCAATTCTTCAAAAGATTTCGTATGTTTTTCTGTTGGAATATAGGCTTCGTAGTTCTTCGCATCAGCCGCCTGATATACCTGATTGGAATCCCATAACATATAGCATGACAGGAACATTACCATAAGAATCAGCAATAACGCTATAAAATTCACCATATGATCGACTATTTTGACTAAAAACTTTGCTGTTTTTTCATATGAAATATTCCTGAAGTTTCCTTTCTTATTGCAAAAAGGAATGCGACGGAGTATCGCCGCACGCATTCCCTTTGCTGTTTCTTTTATAATTTTATGAAATTATTTCTGTACTTTTTTGCGTTTGAAAGCAACGAATCCAAACAGTGCTACAGCACAAAGAGCAACCATCAGAACGTATGGAAGAGTGTTCATGATAATACCGGTTGTTGGTACGTTGTTGAATCTGTTGGTTACGTCAACAGTGTTCTTTTTCTGTCCAAGTTTATAACCAGTATTAGCAGCTTTATCCCATACTTTAATCTCTTCATTAAATTTTGTTGCAACAACAGCTGCTTTGTTTTCATTATTAATTACAACAGCAGCACTTCCTTTGTAGTTTGCTTTTGCATCCTCAGTTACGGTAATCTTTGTTCCTACCGGAAGCTTTGTGAACTTCATGTTCGTACCAGCTGTCAGTGTAAATGTATGAGTAGTGCCATTTGTAAGAGTAATTTTTTTACCATTTGCATTTACACCACCGAGGGTATTCTCGTCTGTTCCTGCTGGGAAAGTAAACTCTGCTGTGAAGCTAAATGTGTCATTTGTTGCAGGTTGAGTTGTATCACCTGTCGTCACGTTCTTTTCAACCTTTTTAGATACATTTAAGGAACCAAGGTTGTCATAATCTGCATCAGGATCAGTACCCGGATTTGATGGATCTGTACCATTACCAGCTTCCTGGACATAAGTGTTTTCGAATTTAAATCCGTTATCTTCTCCACTACCAATATCTACTTTTACAGGACTTTTTTCATCGGTACCCTGGTCATTCTTAATTTTGTTAACAATGATATTGGAAATCTCATAGCCACCAGCTGTTGTATTGGAAACATATACATCCATAAGATACTCAGCTTTGGACATGAGCATTTTTTTCTTTCTCACCCTTATCGTCAAGATTCAATGAGTTTCCTGTTTCTGTTACTTTGTAACTATACTTACCAGCTTCCTGATATGTAGGAAATGTTACAGCCCATCTTTTAGTTTTAGTACCTGTTCCATCACTTGTTGTAAACTTTGCATCGTCAATTCTTACCGCTGCATCAGTATCTACTAAATTATCAACACCTGCTCCATTTTTCTGCTGTTCTGCTTTAAATGTAAAGTTAACATCCTTTGCTACTTCAGTGTTAAAAACCTTTGTAATATACGCTTCCTTTGTCGTTGTGCCTGCCCCTTCTGCAAATACCGGCATTGCCAGTCCCATTGTCATAGCACCTGCTGCGACAATAGCGAGCATTTTCTTAGTGAATTTTTTCATGCCCATTTTAGTTCCTCCCTTGTGAATTCTTTTGTTTTTTATTTGATTAACGGATCCGGTAATTAAATTCCCCTGCTCCGAATAATCGCAATGACTTTTCCTTTGACATCTTTTATATCAATGCAGCCATAGATTCGGCTGTCCGATGCCTGAGGTCTGTTATCTCCAAGTATAAATACCTGGCCGCTCCCGACTGTGACCGGGAAATCCACTCCATCTTTAAACTGGGTGGTATCAAAGTAAATGTCCTGAGATATCTGTTCTGCACCATTTATCTTCAGTCCGTTTTTTGTAATGTCAACGGTGTCTCCTGCTACCGCCACAACACGTCCGGTCGTGGTTCTGCCATCAGCTTCAAACACTGCAACATCACCGGAGATAAACCTTTTATCCAATCGGTAATACATGACCAGATCACCGTCTTTGATTGCCGGTTTCATGGAGACATCATTTATTCTTACAATTCCATAGAGAAATGTAAAAATAAGAAATACTGCTAAGATAATAAATGCAATCTTCAATAACAACTGAACAATATCCTGTGCTACAGATGTTTCCTGTGTTATATTGTTGTTTTCATTTGACCGTTCAGTTCCGTTCTTCATCCTATCCTTCCATAAAAATGGATGCCCATAACCTTCTAGGGGATTTATTTGTTTTAGGTCAACTCGGACATCCACAGTATTAGTTTGTACCCTTTATTATAGTGGTTTATTTTTTTATTCCAATGCAACAAACATGTAAAATGTCTGATGTATTTTTGCAAGTTTTGTTCCATAGCAGTGTTTATCTTATTTTCCGTCTTCTCCAGAAAAACAGAATCATGATAATACTTATGGCGAATAGTAACCATACATGCCTGCTTGTTCTCAGACGAACCCCTGTTTCCGGTATTAATTGTGTGTTTTCGTTTGTGATTTTTAACTCGATCACATCTCCTCGTGCAGCCTCAATCCGCTGTTTCATGACAGCCGTATTTCCATTCGATGTTGCCTGCACTGGATTTGAATACTTATCATTCTCTTCTTTTTTAGAAATCGAAACAGCGTATTTTGATGTATCAACAGTTTCTGTTATTATGATATCCGAAGATATATCTACATTTTTTAATGTAACTTTATCTCCATGTTTCAAAGAAGTTCTAATTGTCTTGCTACGCAGCTTTTGACCATCTTCCCAATAGAGAATTTCCATATCAAATGGCTTCTTGCGGTTTCCAAGTGGACCAGTGACTTCCTTTGTAATCTCAACCGTCACCCCGCCTTTTTGCGGATGATTGACGATATGTCTGTCCGAAACAGCTCTCCAGGTATTTGTCGTCGGTGATTTCTCATATAGGAATAAAATATCGGATTCTACATCGACCATATATAAATTAAAGTTATCCTGATACTGTGTTTTGGTTTTATCTGCTTTGTCCTTTTTGTTTGGAGTAACAGATTCTACCATCCAGTATCTGCCATCTGGTATCTCCTCCGATAACTGAAGCATTCCATTCTCATCAGTCAGTTGCAAGTCAAAATCAGGATTACACTTCTGACCATCCTTTTTCAGAACGATATCGTCCTTGCTCTGTGTATTGTCATAATCTACTGTATATCCTGTATCATCCGCATATTCTTTCGTAACATCATTATACGGTACTTTGTAGAACAGAAAACCTGCACCAGCAAGTCGGTTTCTTGGAAGATCATCCGTCTTTAAGAAACTTCGTTCAGCAAGATTGAAATGCAGATTCTGCACTTCCAGTTCCATCTTGGAAACATTCTTGAACTCATTCTCATCCTTCGGGAATAATTGTTGCCCATTTGAATCGAAATACTGAATCTCTGGATAAATAACTTCATAATATAGGAAACCATCCCCGTATTCCGAAGAATAATGTGTCTTTCCTATCTCAATTTCTTCCACCTTATATTCCACCGGATTTCTGTCCTGGAATAGTGGAACATTGTCGACTGTGTGTTCCCATCCGTTCTCTTCATTCAGCAGGAATTCCTGTCCTGTAGAAATTCCATTCTGATACAATCTGATTTTCACCTGTTTTTCCGTCAGTGCATCATTTGGATTTTCCCATGTCTTTTTGATATGCAGAGTGCCTGTTTTAGCAAAATTTCGGATATTAAGGCTGGTATCTCCTCGCTGAAACAGAACAGATTTTCCGTCTATCTTACCATCAACTGGTGCCTTAACAGCCTCCTGATTTTCGTTAGCCTCCCTATCCACCAATTTTGCATCAATGATTTTGAATGCTCCATTGGCAATCTCAACGGTGATCTGTATATCTCCTGTGTCTACATATCCCGTCGGTAAGTTTGTCTCTCGCAACAAATACGTCTCAGTTGCTGTTCTGTTCTGTTTGTTTTCATCTTGTAACGGAATGTGAAGTTGTGCGATTCCGTATTTATCAGTTGTTACCGTTTCCTCCTCAACACCGTTCTTACTGACAGCAAAATTGATCTTCTCCATTCCATGTCCGGTAGACTCATCAAATTTGTTCAGTGTGAGTATTCCCTCTTTCTGATAACGGTTCTCCAATTCAATAGTAAGAGTCTCACCACCGCGTCCAATTCCACGTCCTGTGAATTGAATTCCACTTTCTGGATATGCTTCCCATGAATTTACATTATCTCCTTGTTCATGAGAATTGCGGACATTGTACCAACCTGAAAATTTCACATTCGAATCTTTTGGCTTATAGTTGTACTCTTTTAATGTGTATTTCCAGAATGAGTCCGCCTTAACGATCCACGTACAACTTGTATGTGTATCATCTGTCCATGTACCTACAACTTCTATCGGAGCATCCTCCGCTTGCGGAGCTTCTGTGTCCGGCGTCTGATTATCTTCAGAAGGAAGCACAAGTTTCATGTGCTGATGAAATGCAGGTGGCTGAGGTTTTCCATCTGAAAGCTTTTCATCCATATCTACCTGGATATAATAATCTTTCTTGACTTCCTCTATTGCTTCCGGCATTCCGACAAAATCTTTCTTTACTGTCAGGTAACCATTTTTTGCTACAATACGTCCGTCAATATGCCACCCATCGGACATTTCACTTTTGAAAGAATACCAATAAATGGTGAAGAATTCGGTATCTAATTTCGATGGTGGAATCTCCCTGTCTCCGATACGAATCATACGTCCACTTTCACGAATTGTCTGGAATACCTCTTCATCGGAAGGAATTCTATCTATCTTGTAGATGTAGTCTCCATTTCCAATATATCCCTTATCTGGTTTTGTTCCCTGCAAAAGTTCTTGCACTCTCTTATTTCCATCTGCATACTGTTCCCACGTAGATGGATTCTTATTTCCAAGAACTGGAACATCATGCACTTTACTTGCCTTTATATTACAGTTTGCCACTGCAACCGCACTTGTATAATCGTCTACATTCGTGGTTGGTAATGCTACCGAACCATCTTCCGGCATTGCTGACTTACAGATATAAAACTGTACCTGTTTTCGATTTTGGTTACTAACCTTACGCCACGCTGCATAGAGGGTGATTGGCTGTCTTGCATTATTATTTATAAGATCAGAAATAGAATCCCCTGCACCGCATTCCTGCCACTTTCCGTCTTTGTTTCTGTAATCCCAATGATCGAATTCATACTGTTCCAACTCTTTGCTGTCATTATCTTCATGATCATAAACTAGCGGATATGGTGACTTAACGTTATGTTTTCCAGCTTCTATTTCATTCTCATAATCATCTGTATGTCTTGTCTTATTTCCAACCTGAGGGGTCAGCTTAGATTCTTTTGGAAGCTTCTTCATATAACGGGTCGTATTATAGATCACTCTGACTGTTCCGGGGTCCTGGGGTTTGTCTGCGATCACCTCATAAGATGAGTTAACCTTCGGAATTTCAAATTTTACCTTATCATTTCCGGACGGTTCTGGAAGAACCTCATTTTCGTCCCTGTCATTAGATGTACAACTCCAGACAATCTCCTTGCCATAATACTCACCTTCTAAACTTGCCCTCTTTGGTACTTCCAAAGTATATGCTTCCCCATGGCCTACATACTGTCTCTTAATTGCTTCTCTTTTGGTCAGATTCAGTGGATCCAACACTTCAATCAGATGAAAACTTCCCTCTACACTGAAATGTCTTCCTGCCAGCCCAACCTGAGAAGAAAGTCCTGTCAAACGATCAAAATAATTTTCGATTCTGTCTGGATTCAGTGGGTTTGGCTGTGAGAAATAATAGACAGATACATCTTTCCCGTTTTTCAGGACAGGAATATACCATGTACCATCGTTGTCCTTATAAGGGTGCTGTACAAACACACGGCTGTCTGTCGCATAACCAAACAGAATCTTCTCTTTCTGATCTGCGCCGGGCTCCAGCTTGCTCGGAGTGAAACCAAACTCACTGTAAATTTTAGAAATCGTATCATCTGGTTTAGCTCGCAAATAATAACGACTGGCTCGGCACTGTTTGCTTTGATTATGTAATGTTGCTCAGCATTGAGGTTCTTTATCAGCTTATAATGTCCATCGATAAATACATAAAAACTGATATTTGCTTCTTTTACCGCAGCCGGCTTTTCTGTATTATCAGGAACAATCACATATGGACGTACTGCATCATCTGGCTGAATAGTAAAGCTCATGGTATGCTCTGCTTCATTTTTACTCCATGTAACCGCTGAAAGAGTACCATCTTCCTTTCTGCATTCCCAGTTTATATCCTGCGTTTGTTCTTCTACACGCGGCTTTGTACTAACTGTTCTTGTAAGTGTTGACTTTCTTGCAACAAAATCAATTGCCGGAAGATCACGCAAAGCTGTTTGGCTGTAAACCTGTCCATCTTCATCCTGTACTGTCACACTGTAAAAACCGTTATATCTATCATCGTCGTGTTCTAGTAAGGTCTTTGCACTCATTGTGGCAATATTCTGTCCGTCTGGCAGGTAATACACATCCATCGGCTCTCCGGACTTTCCTATATAAATACATTCATGACCTTCTATCGTGTATTTCCCTGCATTATGGATTGTATCGTAATCTCTCTTGGAATAATAAAAACGCTCTTTTGCTCCATTTTGAATAGAACCATCGTAATGAAATTTTTCAAAATGCTTTTTTAACTCATCATTAGAAATATAATAATAACTGTTCCCGGCTTTGTTGTAGTATCTTTTATAACAGGAATTTCTTCGTTTAGAACATTATATCTCTCATTATTTACAAAAGTATAGAATTTAATGTTCAAGGTTGCTGGTGCAAAAGTGTTGCATGCAACCGTATATGGTTGCTCTATCTTTCCAATAGAAAAGGTTAGTTTATCGCCCTGTTTCACCGGAGCAATTGTTTTATTTTCATCCTCACTGGCACAAAGCCAGTCGCTTTCCTTCGTATCTCCTGGATCAACGGAAATTGTGACCGCAGAATCTTTCTTATAGTAACTCACAGTTCGATTTCCATCCGGATTGATCACTGTAACCGAATAGAAACTGTTCTCATTCTGCTTAATCTGGTCTGAATCATTATCCGGAATTTTTTCGCCATCAGATGCTCCTTTTGGCATATAGTAAACATCTGTCGGTACCGTTGTGTCCTGATTGTCCAGGGTGTAGGATACATATTGCTGTCCTTTATAAGTTACCACTGTCGCCTGTGCTAATGTCTTCTCACCACGGACTGTATATGGAAAATAATTTCCGGACTGTGTTTCCTCTGCATTCAAGCCGAACTCTCTATAAATCTCAGCAAGATCACTGACAGATAAATAGCATCTGCCTGACGGTTCCATTTATACACCTTTTTCAGTGAATCAGCCGGCAGCTTTCGAACCTCATTATCCACATATATATAAAACTGAATATCAAAGGCTGTCTGGTCCGCTCTCTGGAGCACATAAGACTGTGTGATCTTTCCGATTGAGAACCTTGTCCGGTTCCCTGATTCCCGTACACCATCTATTACCTTATCATCTGTTCCCATACAGGTCCATTCGATCTGTCTGTCTGATCCGGCAATTGTGGATTAAAGTCAGACACAACTTCTTCCACTACAGTTCCTGTTAATGCATAACGAATCCGATCCTGCCCTTCTCCCTTTACCTCTACGGAATAAAACGAGTTGTCCTTTTTTACAGAATCTTTTAAATTTAATGCAAGGCCTTTTCCATTTGGAAGGTAGTAAACATCTATCGCTTCCCCTTGTTTATTCTGTCCATCATTGTAAGAAACATATGTCTTTCCGGATTCTGTGTCTGTATAAACTTTTCCGTATTCTATCCTGCTTTTTCCCCGGTATGCAGATACAAACTTATTTTTTGCATCTGGATTCTGACCATCGCTGTTTTTTACAAATCCAAATTCTTCATATATCAGGAGCAGGTCCTCAATGGAAACACCATAGTAGGTAGTTCTTCCGTCTTTCCATGTTGCAATGCCGGTAATGTCATTATGCTGAAGCTTTACCTTGTTTCCATCAATAATAACATAGAAATCAATATCAAATCCTTCGGAAATCTCCTGAAGCCTTGGTGATTCCTCTTGTGCAATCTGCTCCTCAACGGCTTTTTCTTCTTCTGAAAACTCTCCCGGGGATGGAGTAATTTCTTCCTCCGGAATCTCTTCTAATGGCGGGGTGATTTCCTCTCCAGGAGTCTCTTCTGATGGCGAAGTATTTTCTTCTTTCGACGTCTCTTCCGACAATGATGTACTTTCCTCAGGAATAGATTCTTCTGTGTGCAGTTCACCCTCTTGAGTACTATTTATATTTGGAATATTCTCTTCTTCCACTGAAACTGCCAAAACTGTCGTTCCTGCGCTATTCATGCACAAAACCAATAAAAGTGTCCAGGCTATCCATCTTAGCCATCTCTTTTTCCTCTTCACACAAATTCCTCCTAAAAACATATTTTCATTTTCTTAGCTATCTGCCTTTTTTATCCATTCCTTCTGCATTGCCGCTTCCATAAAACAATGAAGCAGCGGTTGGGAGAACGAGCCACATTCCCCGTTCAGGATCATTTGCAATGCTTCTCCATGAGTCAGTTTACTTTTATAGGGGCGAGGACTGATTAAGGCATCATATGCATCAGCCAGTCCCACAACCTGTGCACAAAGAGGAATTTCTTCTCCATGCAAACCATCCGGATACCCAGCTCCGTCATATCGTTCATGATGATGTCTGCAGATTTCATAACTAAGCGCATTTAATTTGTCTATAGTAAGACCTTTTGGAAACTTCTTTGTCATTTCAGCTCCAACCAGTGGATGCTGTCTCACGGTTTCCATCTCTTCTTCTGTCAGCCTGCCATTTTTGTTCAGGATTTCAACAGGCACCCTGATTTTTCCAATATCATGAATTGGCGCCAAATGTGATACAGCTTCTACTTCTTCGTCTGTAATTCCATATTCCGGATAATTTTTCTGCAACTGGAGATACATCTGCTTTGTAAAGAAAATAATATTGTCCTGGTTTTCCGCTTCTGATAAATTATTATGATCCAGAACTGTAGACAATAATGATACCATATTCCAATATTGCTTGGTCTTATCGCGCTCGTTCTTCTGGAGTTCTCGTTTCATTTCCATTACGGATCTGTAGGTTCTTTTTACATTATGTAATGTAATCATTGCTATATTATCTTTTATATCCACATATTTCTTAGCCCTCATCTTTATATAAGATTTTTCACTCTCTATTCTGCGGTATACGATATCCTGCTCTGCATAGCCATGAACCAGATTTTCTGTTAACTTATCGCTTAACAGGAAATCTCGTAGCTTTGATTTATCAGCATCATGAATAAATCTCTCTATATATATCTGAATAAACGTATCATAATCTTCTGTCTTTCTTGCTATTTCAAAGACCTCTTGATTATGTGAGTAAATGCATTCATACCTATTTGTTTTTAGATTTAATTTTAATGCTACATAAAACCTGCCAAAATCCTTATCTATGCAAACCATTGGGTTTTCCTGCTCCATAACTCCACCTCTTACATAACTCAACCCTTAAAGGTACTAGTTTATGTCAAAAAAATATTCCTTAATACTATTTTCATATATAATAGTATATCGTTCTTTCTATTTTTTATAATGCACAAAATTTGCAAATATGATGTATATATTTTGCAAGAAATGTTCCATTATATGAATTTTTCCAAAAAAAGAAAAACGAACCACACTAACCATGTGATTCGTTATCTTTTATAACAATTCCAATATTTTTAATATTATAATTCCGTTTCGAACGGCTAATATCTCAGCTATATTATCAAAATCCATTCCTGTCAATTCTACTATTTTCTGCAAACGGTATGAAACTGTTCGAGCATGCACGCACATTAACTCTGAAGTTTTTCGAATACTTTGTTTATGATTCAAATAGCATTCCAGCGTATCAATCAGTTCTCCATTTTTCTGAACATCGTACTGATGAATCTCATGCACTGTATCTGGTATATATGTTCTTAATTGCTTTTCATCCTTAATATTTGTAAAAACATGAAAGAATCCTAATTTTGAACAATCCACTACTGACTTCTGTATATCACCTGTTATCTTTCTAATGACATCAATGTATTCTATTGCAGTTTTAGAATCTTCAAAAGAATCTTTCAAATCATGATAACCTTTAACACTTTTTCCTATCCCAATCAGGAATTCAAATTGTTCTTTTCTATCTGTCAATTGATCTTGCGTTTCTTTTTGAAATTTTTCCAGCTTTCTTCGAAATTCCCGTTTTCCTTCTTTTTTATTTTCCTTGTGAATATATATGATTCGATTTGTATTACAAAAAATATACTCTTCAGGTAGAAATTTTAAAACTGCTTTTTCTACAATCTTTGTCTCTTTTCTTTGTTCAGCACTGAAATTTTCTTTATTGTTTCCAGATTTCAAATAAAATGTGATAACCCGATATTCATCTGTTGCATTAAGGTCAAGCAGATTTGCAACATCCTCTTTCTCTGATTCTGACAGCGATCCATTTAGCATTCGATATTCTAAATCTCTATGATATTTCTTTTCAATACTCTTTACCGTTTCATTTTGAATTAAAAAATATAATAAAGCTGAAACTGCCCCCTCTAATGTTATAAAATCTAATTCCATTAATGGTTCGTTTATCTCTGATATTAGCAAATAATACTTACTCTGACCGAGAATGTCGATTTCTTTTATATATTCAACATTATTTCTTTTTTGACGTATATATTCAAGCTGCGTAATGATATTAGGCACATATTTTGGGCTATCCTTTAAAATTTTTAATTCAATTGGTTCTGATGTACTTGAATACATATTATGAAATTGTGCGTCATACAAAGCAACAGGATTTCCAAGCATAGTTTCCAGACCACAAATCAATTTCTCTATTGCTTTCTCTCTAATAGCTCTTCCAGCAAAATACTGACTGATTTCATCTCGAGTTAATTTAGAATAAATAAATTTTGCAACTACGATATTACTACATATTTGAGATAGTACATACTTAATAACCAACCAGTAACTGATATCCTGTGGAAGTTCCAAAACAGGTATATTGTGTTCTTCACAAAAACATACCAAAGTTTCAAACAACTTATTTAAATGAGCTGTATTCTGCTTTCTTTTCACAATAAATCCACTTATCTGCTTTTTATTTAATTCATTTAAGTGACTTACCATCATATGATCATCTAGTTTTTCATAAGCGGGCAAAGAAGTTAGGAGCAACTCACCCCCCCAGAAAATTTTCCATGTTGGAGCTACAATAATTCGAACTCCTCTTATTTCTCTATTGATTCCTGAATTGTCACTAATTAATTTCATCCCTGGGAATTTGTTTGAGTCAATAAAATTTTTTATTGTGTATCCAATTCGTGTTGTACCTCCGTATTTTATAGTATATGTTTATCTAAAACCTAAACATCTGCCAATGATATAGCGGTATTATAGCAAAAAGTAATATTATTTTCCACCTTAAGTAATCTGTATTTTCGCAAATAAATACAGCAAAACTTTATTTATACACTAAAAAAAAAGATGCAGGAATCAACTTCCCACACCTTCATTAGTAGCCTGGTATCCGCTATTCTAGCACCCCTGTTTATCTCACACCTCAATCAGCTCCTCTCTCCGGCTTATCTTTTCCCTGTTTTCTTGAATAATCTTCTTATTGATTTCAAGCCGTTCATGAATGGATAATTTCTTATCTTTTCCATCTACATCTGCTTCTGCTGTGCCGTTTTTCTATCTGTCTTTCCTGCATCCTTAACCACTGCATTCGCTTCGGTACTTGTTACTCGCTCATCTGCTCTTGGGCTTTGTCTGTACATATACATCTGATCGTTTGCTTTCAACTCCTTGTTGTACTCTCGCATCAAATTGTAGGCATACGCTTTAGAAACACCAAGAATTGCCCACACATCATCCACATCCATATACATTTTTTCCTGCACTATACTCATATCGCTTTATCCTCCTTCAAATATTGCTCAACATGTTCCAGACCATAAATCTTGTCCTCTACATAACGGGTTGGCACCCGACCGAGAATCACATAATAGTTCTTACTTGCCAGATCAGCATTCATTCTTTCCACCACCCGGTAAGCAAAAGAAACTGATAACTCAAAGAGTTCGGCAATGTCTTCCACTGATAAATACATTTTTCTTTTACGCATGAAACCATTCCTTTCCTTCTTCCTGTGGAATCTCACAGGTATCTTCTACCCCGTAGAAACGCTTCACAAAATACTTTGTCGGAACTTTTCCTCTAAGCGTCAAATATCCCTGTTCTTCCAGCTCCTTATTCAGATTGCCAATGATCTCATAAGCCGATGTCTGTTTCACCTCCAGAAGTTCACATATATCAGCTGCCTTTAAAAATAATTTGTTCTGCATAATCAGTACCTCCTGTATTTTGAATATTTATCTCTTCATATACTCTGTACTGGCAGATGCAAAATCGGACATCATTTTCCGAAATTTAGCAAATTATTTTAATTTTACAGTTTCCATATGTGTTATCTCTGAATCATGGAGTTTATATCATTGAAAAAGGGTATAAAAAACAGTCTGCCCTGACGGAAAATATTTCCATCAAAACAAACTGTTCTTCATATTCACACTAATTATATTTTCTGAGCATAGTTACTTTTTGCGAAAATCTCAGATAACTCCGGAAAGAAAACAAAGAAAAAAAATATTTTTTAACTCCATTTGCACTCCACTGGAACATCCAGACAGCCCGCAAAGCCTTTATTTATGGGCTTTTTCGCAATTTAGTCCGCTACTCAAACTCGATCGTTGCCGGTGGTTTTCCGGTGCAGTCGTACATGACGCGGTTGATGTGTTTGACTTCGTTTACGATTCGACTGGTTGTTCTTCCGATGACATCCCACGGGATTTCGGCGCTTTCGGCGGTCATGAAATCGGTGGTGGTGACGGCGCGGAGGGCGATGGCGTAATCGTAGGTTCTTTCATCTCCCATGACTCCGACGGAGCGCATGTTGGTCAGGGCTGCGAAGTACTGGCCGATTTCGTGGGCGATTCCGGCTTTGTCGATTTCTTCGCGCCAGATCGCGTCGGCGTCCTGTACCATTTTGACTTTCTCGGCGGTTACTTCGCCGATGATACGGATGCCAAGTCCCGGGCCCGGGAATGGCTGACGGAATACGAGGTATTCCGGGATGCCGAGCTCAAGGCCGGCTTTTCTTACTTCGTCTTTGAAGAGGTTGCGCAGCGGCTCGATGATTTCTTTGAAATCTACGTAATCCGGCAGTCCTCCGACGTTATGATGGGATTTGATGACGGTGGATTCTCCGCCGACGCCGCTCTCTACAACGTCTGGTAGATGGTTCCCTGTACCAGGAAGTCTACAGCACCAATTTTCTTTGCTTCTTCTTCGAAGACGCGGATGAACTCTTCGCCGATGATTTTACGTTTTCTCTCCGGCTCTTCTACGCCTTTTAATTTTGCATAGAAACGCTCCTGTGCGTTAACGCGGATGAAATTCAGGTCGTATGGGCCGTCCGGTCCGAAGACTGCTTCTACTTCATCGCCCTCGTTTTTACGCAGCAGGCCGTGATCTACGAATACGCAGGTCAGCTGGTTTCCGACTGCTTTGGAAAGCATAACAGCTGCTACGGAGGAATCGACTCCGCCGGACAGTGCGCAGAGGACTTTTCCGTCGCCTACTTTTTCGCGGATAGCTTGATGGATTCTTCTACGAAGGAGTCCATGTGCCAGTCGCCGGCGCAGCGGCAGACATTGTATACAAAGTTGGAAAGCATTTTCTTTCCTTCTTTGGTGTGCAGAACTTCTGGATGAAACTGGGTTGCATAGAGGTTTTTCTCTACGTTTGCAACGGCTGCTACCGGACAGTCATCCGTATGGGCGATGATTTCGAATCCCGGAGCTGCTTTGGAGATGTAGTCGTTGTGGCTCATCCAGCAGATGGTTTTTTCGGATACGTTCTCAAACAGTGCGGAACTGGTATCTACAGTTACCTCAATTTTTCCATATTCTCTGACCGGTGCTACTTCTACTTTTCCGCCGAGCAGATGCATCATCAGCTGTGATCCGTAGCAGATGCCGAGGATCGGGATTCCAAGTTCAAAAATTTCTTTTGTATAAGTCGGGGAATCCGGCAGATATGCGCTGTTCGGGCCGCCGGTGAAGATAATACCTTTCGGCTGAATTTCTTTGATCTTTTCGATGTCTGTTTTGTAAGAATAAATCTCACAGTAAACGTTGCACTCACGTACACGTCTTGCAATTAACTGATTGTACTGACCGCCAAAATCAAGTACGATAACCGTTTCTCTTTTCAAGAACGTTCCCTCCTGTTTTTTCTTCTGTGCATGATGAACTACATGCGTTTTTTGGGTTTGATGCTAATTATAGTAAAGAAACCGTAAAATTTCAACCCCCGAAGTACAGGAATCGTGTTCTTTTCGCTGTACTTCGGAGGTTTTTCTTTTTTTTCGGGTCCTTATTCTCCGATGGTGATGGTGTAGCCTGCCTGGAAGGTTTCACCGGCTTTCAGGTGCTGTTCGCCGTATTTGTCTTTTAATTCGCCGTCAAAGCCGACGTTGTCGCAGCGGCCGATCCATGGCTCGAGGCACACGAACGGGGCATCTGCTTTTGGCTTGGACCATACGCCGACGCTCGGGAAGCCTTTGCAGGTGAGAGTGACGTACGGTTTTCCATCCACTTCTACGCCGACGCGCTCGACCTGGGTATTGTCGAAGATCAGGGCGTCCTCGTCGAAAAGGGTTCTGGTGTACGGGATTCTGCCGTCCTGAAGTTTCAGTTTTCTCGGATGTGCGGCATCGACGCCTGCTGTTTCCGGGTCGATCAGGACGTATTCGAGTTCGGTCTCGGTGTGGTTTTCCAGGCCTTTGTTGAAGACGATGTCATACTGTTCCGGAATCATGAATGCAGGATGTCCGCCGACGGAGAAGTACATGTCATCATCACCGGTGTTTTCTACGTTCCAGGTTATGGTCAGGGTTCTGCCGGAGAGTTCCTGGGTTACGGTGAAGGCAAAATCGAACGGGTAGACTTTTTGGGTTTCTTCGGTCGATACCAGGCGGTGTACGGTTTTGTTTTCGGTGTTTTCGATGCACTCGAATTCGTTGTCGCGGGCGAAGCCATGCTGACCCATCGGGTATTTGACTCCTTTATGGGTGTAGAAGCCACCGTTTACTTTTCCGACGAACGGGAACAGGACCGGTGCGTGGCGGTTCCAGAAGGCCGGATCGCCGATCCAGACTGCCTCACGGTCTGCCGCTTTGTCATAGATGCTGCTAAGTTCTGCGCCGTGATCGCTGATCTGCACGCGCAGGTTTTCGTTTTCCATGGTTCTCATGTTTTGATATCCCCCTGTGTTATTTTTTATGGTTTATTCTGGATAGACGAGACGGGAATCATCAATTCCGTACAGGACTTCATCCAGGTATTTTTTGCCGAGGTAGTTGGCCATGGAGAGGTTCATGTCCAGGTAGTTTCCGCAGTCTTTCGGAGATGCGCCCGGAACTTCGCCTTTAAAATCGCGGATGAATTCATACATTTCGGTGACGAGCGGGACGATGTCTCTGGAGGTGTAGTCTCCTGCCAGCAGCAGGTAGAAACCGGTGCGGCAGCCCATTGGACCGAAGTATACGGTTTTGTCTTTCCACTGCTCATGGTTACGGAGGAAGGTGGCTCCGAGGTGCTCGATGGTGTGGACTTCAGCGGTGTTCATGACGGGCTCATCGTTTGGGGAGGTCATTCTCAGGTCGAAGGTGGTGATGATGCTGTCACCCACATGATCTTTTCTTGAAACGTAGACGCCTGGTTTAAGTTTGATATGGTCGATCGTAAAGCTTGCAATTTTTTCCATGACTGCTATTTTCCTTTCTTTCTGTCCTTTAATAGCTGCGGAGTTCATCATCGGTATCCGCAGTGTTTTCGATGGATTTAATGATGAGATCATAACTATAGGCATCGCTTACTTTTACAGTGACGCGGTCGCCGACTTTATGACCCAAAATGGCTTTTCCTAATGGCGAGTCGATACTGACGTATCCTTTGAGAGAGTTACCGCGAACGGTAGTGACAAGTTTGTAGGTTTCTGTCTCGTCATCTTCTTCGATGTAACCTGAACGGTATTGTTGATGCCGACTTCGTCGTCCTTTGAGGTATCTGCAATAACGTGAGCGGTTTTGATCATTTTTTCCAGATAGCGGATGCGGCTTTCGTTGCGGTTTTTGTCCTGTTTGGCAGCTTTGTATTCAAAATTTTCGCTGAGATCGCCCTGGGCACGGGCTTCTTTTACAGCCTCAAGTTCTTTTGGACGGACAACCAGTTTACGGTAGTCGATTTCTTCCTGCATTTTTTTAATATCGTTTTCGGTCAGTTTATCATACATGATTTTTCTACCTCTTTTCTTGTGAGGTTATTTTAGCACAGAATACGATAAATTGGAAGTAGAAAGGCAAACACCTAACCTGTAGTTGTCGAAGCAGCGGATCCGTTATGGTTTGTAGCTGTTGCTGTAGTGTTGTTTGGTTTTGAAGGTGGAGCTCCTTTGTTGCCGCTGTTGTTTGGCATTTTTCCGCCTTCGGAACCACTCATCGTTTTAGCAGACCGGGTTCCCGCGGTGGTGATAATGTCCGTGAGGGTGATCTCTTCATTGTCAGTACCGGCAACCAGAGTATACGTTGCATCCAGTTTCATTTCGGAGCAGGTGAAAACAATGCTGGCGTAGGCTTTTTCGGGTGCAACCGTGAAAAGGGCACTTCCATCGCTGTCTGTCAGTGTGATGGTGGTGGCAGCGGACTGGGTTTCCGTACAGTAGTAAGTAATGACGGGCTGGGTAGAATCTTCGCTGAAACTTTCTGTCATGCCGGCACTGCCGATGGCAGCCAAGGTTCCGCCGGTTGCAAGGCCGACTGCCATAGCACGAAAGATGCTGCTGATTTCTTTAGCACTTCCCGGTGCAGAACGGAATCTGACGAGAAAGAAGGCTCCGGCAACAGCGACTCCGGTTCCAAGATTTCCATTGACGAGCATGATCACCCTCTGTACGATCACAGGCATCAGAACAAGCGTGACAGCAAAGCTTTTGGTGCATTCGCTTTTGTACCTGTAAACAGCAGCGATCAACAGTCCCAGAATCAGAGACACTGCTGTGCAGGCAAGGAACTGACCAAAGGTGAAGGCGGCGGTTGTTTCTGTAAAAACGGAACTGAATATTGCGTTAAGCATAGCAAATTCCTCCCAGAATTTTTTTATTTTCTTGTCTATTCAGAGCCCCATCTCGATTCCGCTTACGCTACATCGCGATGTTGCTTCTATTTTGCATGGCTCTGAATAGTTACATTTTCTTTTTTGTGAAGCAGATTATGTTTGAAAAAGGCTTTTCGCAAGCTGTGAGTCCACCCACTGCTTCTTGCTTTTCGCAATGGCCGCAGAGGACTTACCTGATTCAGCTAACGGAATGCTGTTTTTGATACGGTTTGCCGGATATCTGTGAATGGTATGAAAGCTTTTTCTTCTGATACTTTCTGATTTTCGATCTGATAGGCAAAGCCGTATTTAGAAAATGATGCCGGATAGATTGCAAGATCATCCAGAATTTTGCTGAACCATAGGGGCACAGCACCTGGTGATTTCACCTCCATGAGATACCAGCCTGGTTCTAAAAGCCTGGTTCCTTCCGTTGGACCGTCAAGACACAGATTGTCGGTACGCCATCGGATATTGGTGTCGAAGGTAACACGAAAGTTCCTGTCTTCCGTGCCGAAGCAGGCGATGCGGTCGTAGGCGATGTACATAGCGGGAGCAAGCCCCCGGTAGTAGTTGCGAAGCCAAGTGATTTCGTGGAGAATCTGGCTGTCGAAGCCCGGTTCTGATTTTCCCGCAAGATAGGGAACCGCTTCTGATAATATCATGCGCTCGCGGCGTTTGTAGACGATTCCTTCATATTTTTTCTTTAGTTCTACGTATATGGGGCTGGTCTCTTTGGCCGGGCCATAACTGCGGAGTCGCAGTTTTTCTTTGTAGACGGGTTTTTCCAGCGAACGGCGGATGAGCTGGTGATCCGGGGTATCGTAATAGAGGCTGCAGATGGTATCAAGGCCGTATTCATCCATCTGCAGATGACCCGGAAGGCTCTTGCGAAGCTTGCGGACCATGATCGGGGAAAGCATGTATTTTGTTTCATACCGTTGGAAGGTCATGGGAATCTGTTGGCTTTGCATCATAATCGATTGATCCTTTCGTTTGATTTACTTCCGGAAATGTTTTTTACATTTTTAAGTATAATGAGGAAACTTTAAAGGAACCTTAAAGAATGGACGGAAAATGTGAAAGGTTTGTGAAAAGACGGACCTCTGTAATCCGGATCGCTTTTTGAATACCATATAAAAAAAGAAAGAGCCCTTTTCCGGACAAATTCGTTGGAAGCGAATTTGTTCGGAACGGACTCTTGCAGCCGCTATGCAACGTCATGAAACATATAAAATAGGAAAAGCGTCAAAAATCATCTTGGCCAGCGCTCTTTTCTGGACATGAGTGGCGCGAATGGTACATGAGGATGCGTCTGGTACCAGTAAGCTGTGGTAGCGACATCATCCTGACGTTCAAAGAGACCTCCATGACTGACGCCAATCTGCTGAAGGGTTACCTTAAGATCCTTCTCAAAAAGGATAGGATCAAGAAGGTGCCAGCGGTAGAAGCTGCGCTGTGGCATCTGATCATCATTGTGGTAATCATTATGAAGGAAGGTATCGTGGGTAGAGTAGTAAGGATATCCAAGATACGGAGTGCAGTACTGATTTTCAACGGTTTGGCCATTTTGCTGTGTTGCAAAGCTCCAGGCACCACCGAAGTAATCTTCTGTTCCGGTTCCGCAGATGGTTGGATAATCCTTGTCTCCATCGATGTAGAATTTCATCTCACCTTCTCCGTACCAGTAGCGTTCGAGGCTGGTAAGTGCAAGATACGTTCCAACGTACTGGCCTTTCCCTTTGATGTTGTCGAGGACAACGTAGTCTTTTGCCTTTTCCGTTATGCGCTGACGACGCCACTGGGCATGGAAATAGGCAGCATCTTCCGGAACCGTTGTCAGGCAATAGTCGATCTGATAAAAGAAGGCCGGAATCGGCTCATCACACTGATTTTCAATGGTAATACGGGCGTTTTTACGGAACGGCATCGGGAAATAGCTGTTGAAACCACGGGTCGGATTGACAGCAATCGGGACTGAGTTTACCTGGTAGGAAACACCGAAGCCGCAGCAGAAGAAATCGCCAAGCGGGCATTCCACGGATGGATCTTCTTCGTCATCCCAGTACATGCGCAGAACAAGATCCCGCAGAACATAACGGTTACGTTCACTGGTACGGTCTGTGACGGTGATCCAGATGTGCTGAATGATGCCTTCTCCCTGGATCTCACCAAGTGTTACGGTCTCTCCTGCTTCTATTTTCGGGATACACGGGGAACCTTTTCTGGACGGACCAAGATCGCTGGATGCCATGCCGCCTTTTCCTTTTTCTCCATTCCGGTTTTCCCAGTTAATAGAACGGGACTGTCCGCTTTTCAGCTGGAAATGTTTTGTAAACCACAATCAAACATCATATATTCCTCCTTTTGTTTTCTTTTGTTTTCTTTTGTTTTTTCTCTCTTGGAAGCTTTTGATTTCTGCTTTTTTGTGTGTCTGCCTTTCCTGCCCTGCCGTCATTTTTCCGTTTTTCCGGAATTTTGTTTCTTTCATCCTTTTGCCGGAAAGACTGCTTTAAAACAGATGCCATCTCGTGTCCGCTCTGCGGTGATTTTTCCCTTATGTGCCTTTACAATTGCAGCAGCCACGGAAAGGCCGATTCCATAGCCGCCTCTTTCCCCTGGCCCGCGACGCATCCGCACGGTAGAAGAGGCCAAAGAGGCGGTTGAGATCACCTTCCGGCAGGGTATCGCAGGTATTCTGCACCGAAAATTCTGCTTTTTTGCCGTTTTTTCGCCAGAAAATGTGGATTTTTCCACCTCCGGAGTGTATTTAACGGCGTTATCCACAAGAAGAGAAACGAGCTGGTGGATTCTTGCGGCATCCCCTTCCATATGGACTTCTTCTGCAATATCGCTCTGCAACGCGATCTGTTTCGTAACCGCAGAGGCTTCAAAGGACGTTACGGCATCCATGATGGTTTCTGACGCATTCCATGTTTTCAGCTCCAGTTCTCCGCCACCTTCCTCCATTTTGCAAGCGTCAGAAGCTGTGTTACAAGACTGTTCAGACGCTCAATCTGGTGATGAATGCTCTCCGTCCACTCGCTTAAGACCTCCAGCCCGCTTTTTCCCGGCATCATAATATCCAGGATCATGCCGTCATAGTTTCCGCTCTCTGCCCAGTCCGCAGCATCAATTCCATTATAAACAACATCTACAGAATAATGGTTATGTGTAAACACTGCTTCCAGCGCGTGCGCCATCTCTTTTTCATCTTCTGCCAGCAGCAGTCTCATATCGGTTCTCCTTATTTTGGTAATTTTCAGGATTCTCCGCCGGCGGCGGGTCGCTTCAGCGACATAATTCCCCCTCCGCCGCAGTGCGATCCTGCCCGGAGGGCTTTTTGAATTTACAGAAAAATTCAAAAACATCCGACCGGCACTTTTGCATGGGTGCTCGCAGCCGGATGTTCGGTTTGCATTCATTTTCTTTTTTTCTCTGCCCGTCTCCGCAGCAGCTCTTTTGCGCCTGCGTACAACAGAAAATATACCGTCAGAATCATGACAACTACAATCCTGTTATCTTTCAGGCTGAAAAAAGAGGTCACATTGACTGCCGCCAGAAACAGCAGCAGTGACACACTGAGATCAATTTTTTCTTTTCTGTCGGCCAGCACCATTCCTGCGGCCGCCAGAACCAGAAGAACGGCAATTCTTGCAATCAGATTTGCCATTTTGACGCCTCCTTACTGTTTCCGGAAGGTAATTTCCCCGGTTTTATCATCCATACCATCGACGATGGCAAGAGATTCCAGATGAATGCCGCGGTCACGCAGCAGTTTTCCTCCGATCTGGAACCCTTTTTCGATGACAACGCCTGCTCCTACGAGCTCTGCACCGGAATCCTGTACCAGGGTTGCCAGTCCTTCCAGCGCTTTTCCGTTTGCCAGGAAATCATCGATCAGGAGAACTTTGTCTCCTTTTCCCAGAAATTCTTTGGAAACAATGATATCATAAACTCTTCCATGGGTGAAAGATTCTACTTTTGTGGTATAAACATCTCCGGCGATATTTTTGGTCTGTGTTTTCTTTGCAAACACAACCGGAACATTAAAAATTTCAGCCACAACACAGGCAATTCCGATTCCAGATGCCTCGATGGTCAGAATTTTCGTGATCTCCTCTCCCGCAAAACGACGCTGAAACTCTTTTCCGATTTCCCGGAACAGATTGACGTCCATCTGATGATTTAAAAAGCTGTCCACCTTCAGGACATTTCCCTCGCGTACTTTTCCGTCTTTGCGGATTCTGTCTTCCAATAACTGCATTTTTTTGAAGCCTCCCGAATTTTTATTATACCCATTGTACTTACTTCTCACTGGAAATGCAAGTCCAAATCCATCAAATTTCGCACTGTCTCAAATTTTATTCATGCAGCCGCCGGTGTCTCTGCATCAGAGATCCTCTTTTCGATCCAGATCCTTTAATTCCCACGCGGCTTCGACCCGGAACGGAATTACCGATTCCCAGTGCCGTTTCAGCACCTTTCCCGCCGCGGTCGCGGAAAGTTCTTTTAGTTCTGAAAATAAGGTTTTGAGAACCACACCGGATTGCCGCTACTCGCCGCCGCAGAAACGCAGCCAAGTGGAGCCTTCTGCATCTCCATGGATTCCAGAAAGCGCCTCCGCCTCT
>ENA-OQJH01000124-OQJH01000124.1-human-gut-metagenome-genome-assembly--contig:-NODE-124-length-44645-cov-4.460331_pt1 | contig 44645 bp, 53 predicted proteins | sample MGYA00242597_ERZ504763 | MGnify/ENA primary metagenome ERZ504763 (study PRJEB26092, sample SAMD00036359) | human gut metagenome | host: Homo sapiens | study: EMG produced TPA metagenomics assembly of... | reverse complement strand
CGGAGCGGCAGTATTTTACTGTCTGTTTCATTCTTCCAGAGAAACTATATCCATCAGTCTCTCCACAAATCAAACCGACTTTTCTTTTTAAACAAAATACCACCCGCTCACAATATTCATAAAACTGCCCTTCTCGGAACAGCTTTAGAACTTGTGATCGGATGGTTCCTTGATATCTTTTTCGATTTACGATACTGGGATTACAGCAGTTATCCTTTAATTTTCACGGATATATCTGCCTTCTGTCAGCAGTCGGATTTGGTGTTGCCGGCATGCTCTGGATCTGCGTGTTTCTGAAATTTCCCGAAAACTCTGGTTTTCCCTGCCGCCAGGCTTCAGACGTGGCTTCAACAGTGTGCTGATACTCTTATTTCTCGCGGACTGCGCTGCTGCGCTGATTTTTCCCAATACCGGACATGGAATAACTTTTTAATTTCTGACACTTCCGCCCTCTAAAAATTCGCTTTCCTCTTTCATGACCTGTTCTTCTTTTTCTTTAAAGATCATTCCGAAAATAGTTCTCACAAGCGGACCTGCAAAAAAGATCTGCCAGAAAAATGCCATTGGGAAATTCAGTGCTGTTGTCTGAAGCCACACTGCGATCACTTCTTTTCCTGCATGTTTAAATAAAAGTGTTGCTGCCAGGCTCATTGTCGGACACATCAGACAGACTGTGATTGATGAAATGGCAAGGATCAGCATGATCGGTTTGTCCACGCCCGGTGTCACGATACGAAATGCAAGTTTTTTGGACAGTGATCCATAGAGGAAAAAGTCAAGAATAAACGCAAGCGGTCCCATAATGATCAGTTCATGAAATGCATTTAAAAATACAACGTTGCTCATTCCTCCCATGTTCAGTGCAATGTTGTAGCAGATCATTGCGTACACCATGACGAACACCATTAAAATAGTAAATACGATTTCCTGTAACTTTGTTTTTGGCATATTTTTCTCTCCTCATTCTTTTGATAAAATAATTATTTTGCCGACAAAAAAACAGAGAAAGCAATCTTTGCGATCGCTTTCTCTGCTGCACGTCGTGTGATTATTATAGCGTATTCCACGAACTCACATAATAGTTTTAATTTCACAAACTTTTTATGTAATTCATGGAACTCATTGTGCAATTTTGTAAATTGTATTTTCCATCTCCTGAAATACATTTTTCCGTTTTATGAAACACGTTTTTGTTTTAATAAACTTTTGTTTTATGAAACACGCCCATTTGTTTTAATAAACACGCTTTTACGTTTTATGCATGCTGATGCAGATATTTCTCCCTTGTTGCAAGTCCACCACGGATATGGCGCTCGGATTTATTGACATCTAACACTTTGCGTGCCTCCGCTGCAAGCGATGGATTGACCTGGACAAGGCGTTCTGTAACATCTTTATGTACCGTACTCTTGCTAATCCCAAAATGTTTCGCCGCCTGACGCACCGTCGTATTATTATCAATAATATATCTGGCTATTTCCATAGCTCTTTCCTCAATATAGGTTTTCACAAAAACTCCCCTGCAATACTTGTTTTTACATTGTATGCAGGGGAGTTATATACTATTCTTTCAAACATTTATTGCAGCAGTTCCTGTTGTGCAGCCTGCTGCTGTTGATGATATGCATTTTTCTGTTCATACATCCGCCAGTCAGCTTCCATGATCTTCTCATTAAATTCTTTTCCGTGCTCTGCCCAGGTAACTCCCACTGAAATGCTAATATTGTTGTTCATCATTTCACAGACAGATCTTACATTATCATAAAATTGCGTTTCTGTCGTACCCGGATCAAATACTGCAATGCCAACCTGAAACTGATCCATACTCTGATATTTTTCTATTTCCTCATTGTATCTGTTACGATTATCTTTCATATTTACATCCGACATGTCGATTTCAGTCTTAGCAACTCCGGTGTATTCGATCCAGAATTTTTTCTTTTTCTCCCACATGTGCCAATCCGGTACCTTTTGTTTCGCGGACTTTTCCACATTGTGATAATAACATTCTAGTGTTGCAAGTTCACAGATCGACCGGATCTGTGACAGGGCAGGTTTATTGACAACAATATTTTCCTCTTCCTTTGCCAGCACAAGCATATCCTTCTCTTCTGCTGCACGCTCTGTCAGATCCGCTCTGCACATTTCATACGCTTCCTGCGATATCGTTTCTGTTTCATATTTTTATTTTCAAAAATATAATCCATAGAACCAAAACCTACCGCCATGTTCTGTATCTCACTCTCCGGAAGTGTGAGGGTGGTTGTTTTTGTTTCCTCCTCAAAGGTTCAATTACACATTCCATTCTACAATAAGGTCTCTTCCCCCCTGTTTTTTAACAAAAGAATATTTTTTCACCCTACAGTTTCTTTACCTTAATATTTTTTTCCAGCACCCTTTGACTTAAAAATAGCTTTATAATCAGAAACTTTTTTTTTTTCCGGTACTTTAAAGGTTGCATTTTTCTTAATGTTCTTGAATGCATCCTTTCCAACACCTGATTTTTTCAGTTTTGTTGTCTTTAATGTGATATTTGCAAGTTTTTTATCACCGGAAAACGCTTCCTTTCCAATCTTATTTAATCCGGTAGAAGATGCCGTAAATGTGGTAAGTTTTGTACATTTATAAAATGCTTTATTTCCGATTGCCTTTACATTAGAACCAACCGTAACTTTCGTAAGTTACTGCATCCGGAAAATGCGCTGTCTGCAATTGCAGTTACCTTAAATGTATATCCGTTGATTTTAACCGTTGCAGGAATAGATGCCTTTGTAATGTTTTTCTTTGCATATTTATTTACAGTTACTGTATTTTTTCCGGTTACTTTATACTTGATCTGTCCAACTGTTTTCACAGTTCCAACTGCCGGTTTTTTCTTTTTGTCTGTAGTTCCGGTATTTTCCGTATCAGCTTTTACCAGCGCCAAAATCGCTGTTTCCAGATCACTTGCTGCCTGATCTACTACAGTCTGTTCTGCTGTTGCATCTGTAAGTTTCTTTGCAACATCGAGCGCAGTCTGTAAATTTTTCCAGCTCTCTGCTGTGTAATCACTCTGCTTTAATGCCTCCGCTTTCTCGATTACAGCGTTAAGTTTTGTAACATCTGTTTTTGTTTCTTCCTTTGTCTCTGCCTTTACCAGTGCTTTGATTGCAGCATTCAGATGCTCTGTTGCCTGATCTACAGTAGACTGTGTGTGCGGAGCCGCAAGCTCATCTTTTGCCTCTTTCAATTCAACGCAAAGATCAGACCAGCTTGCTGCCGTATAATCACTCTCAGTTAAGTTCTCTGCACTTTTAATTGCAGCTTCAAGTGCCGTCGTATCCACCGTTTCCTCTTCATCCTTAACAATATTTGCATCGGTTACCTTAAATTTTACCGTGTAATCATTGTAACCAAGTGCATATACCGTGATTGTCCAGTATCCGGTTCCGTCTGTTCCCGCCGGCAGTTTACAACGCAGTGAATCTGTAAGACCAAGCTGGATTCCCTGTGCTTTGTGCATCCAGTTATCTGATGCAAACTTGGTTCCATAAGATTGAAGTGGATCGGTATAAGTACTGTCGGATCCATAATAAGTCCACTCTACTGCCTGCATATCAGCACCAAGTGCACCGTAGTCCTCCCCAGTCAGATCGACACGAAGGAATTCTCCGTAAGAACCGCTTGCCTCTTTTACCGTTGTTGTAATATTCTCTGCTGTTTTTAATGCAGCGACCTTGATTCCGGAATCCGTTCCATTGTTTACTCTCGCAGCAAACGAAAAAACTTCCGTCCTCATTTTGGGTAACTGTTTTTAGACCATTGGTGTTTTCTGTTACTTCTGCAACCAGATCCGTATAGTTTTTCAGATTTCCCTCCGAAAATCCACCGGATAAAGTACTGCCATTTTCCACTACGGTATATGCTGCTTTAAAAGCTTCATAATCTTCAGTTTTTACTTGGACTGGAACATATTTAAGTCCTGTTACCACATAGCTTTCAATCTCATTTTTATCATAGGAAAAAGTCTCCCCGTTCGTCAGCACACCGGTGGCTGCTCCTGTATAATATGCCACTTTGAGCTTTGTACCATCTTTTTTTGTAATTTCTGACGTACACTGATAACTTCCCCTGTGCAGTCCGTGATTGGTGGTTGCTCTCGATACGGTATCAAATGCACCCATGTCAAGCTCAGCGCTGCATAAGCATACTGATACTCCTGCGTTTACTGCATTTATGATTCCTCTTGAACTGTATGTTGCACCGGAAACCGTATCCACATCCGTACTCTGCTTTGCATGATGCTCGCTGTCACACCTTCTTTTGCACGATTGAAAAAGGCTTCATCATCTGAATTACTCAAAATGTTGATCGACCGGATCGTCTGATTTTTTATCACAACTGAAACTTTGATCTTACCGGAAAATCCGTTCGCACTGCCTTCATAAGTTCCGTCTGCAAGATCAAACGCACCGTCTAAAACAGCAGCCGCTTCCGTATTTTCAACTTCCGTCTCTTCTACCGACTCCATACCGGCACTTTCGATAATAGTTTCCGTCTCTGTCAGTTCATCTTCTGACTCTGAACCATAAACCGGTGCTGTATAATCACTCAGGGAAACCACTGCACCAATTCCCACCACCGCTGCCAGAATGACGGGTACAATTCCTGAAATATTTTTCATACTTGTCTCCATACCAAATCATTCGTTTATACTTTTTTTCAATGATCTTCGTATCCATTTCCGACTCAAAACTGTCTGCGATTCCCTCTGTGACATAGATTTCCCTGTCATCCGTCATCAGAATCATGTCAAATTCATCACTGTGATTTCTCCAATATTCCGTTGCGGCTTCTTTCCCCATAATAAAAACGGATGTAGAAAGTCCGTCCGCAAGCGTCCATCTGCTGTGACAATGGAAACGGAAATTAACCCGTTCTCCACCGGATAACCGGTTTTGGGATCTATGATATGATGATATGTCCTGCCGTCCTGCTCAAAATAACGTTCATAACCGCCGGAAGTGATCACCGCCTTATCCTGTATGGAAAGCACCCCAAGATACTGATCTGTATCCTGTGGGTCCTGCACTGCCACGCGCCAGCTGCTTCCATCCTTCTTTGTTCCAAGTGCCTGCACATTTCCACCAAGATTGACCAGTCCGCTCTTGATCCCGCAGGCACGAAAAATATCCATGATACGTGCAGAAGTATAACCTTTCGCGATTCCTCCAAAGTCGATCTGCATTCCGTCCTTTTTAAAAACGATCTGCGATGTCTCTTTATCATAAGAAATATCCGATGCATCTGTCAGCGTGAGCAGATCCTTAAGTTCGTCTGCGTCCGGCACCCTGAAATTGTCATCTGTAAATCCCCATACTTTCATAACCGGATAAATCGCAATATCAAATGCACCATCTGTAGCTTCATACAGATCCAGTGAGCGTTCCACCAGATATGCTGTCTCCTCCGAGAGTATTCCATCTCCGCTCTGATTGATTTTATATATCTCACTGTCCTCATTTCCCGTAGACAACAATTGATCCAGCCGGCTGATCTCATCTGCCGCCTGATCCACGGCCTCTGTGGCTCCTTTGCCATAAGCAGTTACCGTCATATATGTGTCCATTGCAAAGAGATCTCTGCTCGCCTCGGTATCTCCCCATCGGTACCACAGCCACCTGCCACAACCATGACTGCTGCAAAAATCAGAAATATAATTTTTCTTTTTACTTTACCTTCGCTCATTTTCCCTCTAACTTTGGTTAGTATTTTCTAATCATTTTAGCTTACAATGCACCAGACGCAAATGTCAATCTGCACTTTTGAGACTTTTTCTCATTTTGATCTCCATTTCCCATGTTACCGCAAAAAAATCCCCTCACATACAGACAACAACCTGCATATAAGAGGATTCCTCAATTATATTATATTTCATTCAATTTAATTATATTTCAATGCCTTTTTGAGAGCTGCTGAAATCGCCGTTCCCACAACAAAGCAGACAATTGCCTCAACCAGTCCGTTGACACCTACAAATGCTAAAATGAACAGCAATGCATTTTTTGCACCAAGAGCTGATACAAATGACTGGATGTATTCCGTATTGTAAAATCCAATCACTAACATTCCCATAAAAATGTGGTGTTCAGCAGCGGACAACAAAGGTTGCTGATCGTAACAGATACACCTGACGGCAGCTTTGTTTTACGAAGTCCTTTATAGATCAGACCTGTCAGCCATCCCATTAAAATACGGGTAGGTACGCATACTAAAAATGTTAAAAATCCGTTGATTCCAAGCAGTGCAGCACCAAATGGGCTCATGCCGAAGCACTGGATGAAACTTGTAACACCGAACACGCCGCCTAAGATTGCGCCTGCCGCCGGTCCTAACGTAACAGCTCCTACGCTACCGGAACGACGATCAGCGTGATCTCAAGACCAGCTGTTCTGATATATCCGATCGGGGTAAAAGCCATGATGAGAATGATAGCAACTAAAAGTGCCATCTCCACAAGATACTTTGTGGAAAACTTTTTCTGAGTCATAGTCTCTTCCTCTTTTCTTGTAATATGTAATTTTACAACGTTATTAAGTATAACACTTGCATGCTCATTCCGCAATCCCGCATCCATATTTACTTCGTAATGTCATGTTTTTATTTTCATCCAATTTTTACCATATTCCATCCAATTAACTATATTTCAATGCTTTCTTCAAAGCCGCGGAAATTGCGGTTCCGACGATAAAACATACCACCGCCTCAACCAGTCCGTTGATTCCGACAAATGCTATCACAAACAAAAACGGATTGCTGACACCAAGCGTCTGAACAAACGACTGGATGTACTCGGTCTGGTAAAACCCAAATACCAGCATGCTCATAAAAAACGTGGTATTTAAAAGCGGACAGCACAGATTCGCGATTGTGATTGATACATTCGATGGTATTTTTGTTTTGCGGATTCCCTGATAAATCAGTCCTGTCAGCCAGCCCGTCAGGATACGGGTCGGTACATACAGCAAAAATGCCAGAAACGGATTGATGCTAAGAAGCATCGCACCAAATGCATTCAGTCCGAAGCAGCGCAAAAAACTGGCAAGTCCAAATACACCTCCTAAAATTGCACCAGCCGCAGGCCCTAAAGTAACAGCTCCTACCGCCACCGGAACAACGATCAGTGTAATCTCAATACCTGCCGTCTTAATGTATCCGAGTGGGGTAAAAGCCATGATAAGAATGATGGCAACTAAAAGTGCCATTTCCACAAGAAACTTTGTGGAGAACTTTTTCTTGTTCATAGTCCCTTCCTCTTTTCTCGTTTTTATGTAATTTTATACGAAACACAGGACGAGCCATTTGTAGATCAGTATGAATTTCCGGCATCCTGTATCTCTGCAACGTTACTAAGTATAACATCTGGCAGAATTTTCCGCAATCTTAGATTGCGTTAATCCTAAAATTGTGCCATTCTAAGAATTGCACTACCACTTTTTTTATATTTTTAATATTTCCTTATATTATCAATAAATGCCATTAACTTCTGCTTTTTGCGTGCAAAGCTAACCATATATTTATAAGAAAAGAGTTTTTACCATGATACAGACAGACGCCTGTCCGATGAAGAAATTTCCTCCTATCTGTTTGGCACAGACAATACTGAATTTTATCCCTGTGAGAGCCTGACTAGTTATTTTGACCGTGCTTCATACGGATCACTGCATATGACCGGAAATGTATTTCATTACACAGCGAAAGGTACGATCGCATCCTACGAAAAAACGAACGATGGATACGAAACGCTGGTGCGTGAGGTTCTTTCCGGTTTAAATGATACGATCGACTATACCGATTATGATTCTGACGGCGATGGCTATATCGACGCTCTCTGCCTTTCTGTTCCAAGCGGAGGCAATGCTGATTTCTGGTATGGCTGTACGGCATCCTGGTGGGCTTCCACCCTGCCGGATTTAGATGGCGAAAAATTAAGGAAGCTGTCTGATCATACCGCGCACTGATGCTTCCAGTTATTTTTCAGAATACATGATCCTTGACTATATCACCCCGAATGGTAATTATGACGGTCTGTTTTCTTCCGGCGGACTTCGTATTTATCACGTCGATGCCACCCTTGCAAACGACGAATACGGTGCCCCCTATCTGACCGCTGATAACTACAGTCCTGTCTACGATTCCACCAATAACGGCAGGCGGATCTTAAGACTGGTCAATAACGGAAATGGCTTTTACCGGGACGGTGACGTGATCGGAGGCACTGCCACAGGCTTTGGCTGGTATGACAACAACGGACAGTTGACCATTGATACCGGGTATATGATCACGGTCGACTCCGTATCTGAGGATCAGAAAAACTGTACCATAACGATTTTGACAAACAACTAAGTATATTTTCCCTCAACTCCTGACCAAGAGCCTCAAATTTCCTCCAACTCCAAACAAGAAGCCTCAAATTTTCTCCAGCTCCCAGCAAAAAGCCCGTCCTTCCTGTCAGCTTCCTCACAGAAGCCGCACACGAAAGACGGGCTTTCTATCTTACAGGTTATTCACCTATGTATTATTTGCCTAACTCAGCTTTTAATGCTGTTGTTAAAGCAGGAACGATCTTATTCAGATCACCAACCAGACCGTAATCAGCTACGTCGAAGATTGGAGCATCTTCATCTTTGTTGATTGCGATGATCAGGTCAGAATCTTCCATACCAGCTACGTGCTGGATTGCTCCGGAAATACCGATTGCAAAGTAGATCTGAGGACGAACAGTTTTACCAGTCTGACCTACCTGTAAATCAACTGGTAACCAGCCATTCTCTACAACTGCACGGGAGCAGCTTACAGTACCGCCAAGTACCTCTGCAAGATCTTCCAAAAGTTTGAAGTTCTCTTTGGAACCAACTCCACGACCACCGGAAACAAGGATCTTTGCTTCCATAATGTTTGCTGTGCTCTTAACAGCTTTTACGATGTTTAAGATCTCAACATATCTGTTGTTTGGTGTAAATCCCGGGTTGTACTCTACAACGTTTGCTTTTGCACCGCTGATCGGAGCGATCTTCTGCATAACACCTGGACGTACAGTTGCCATCTGAGGACGGTTGTCCGGGCAGGCAATTGTTGCGATGGTGTTACCACCAAATGCAGGACGTGTCATTAATAACTGGTTGTGTTTCTGCTCTGATTCTTTACCAGGTGCAGCAACCAGTGGGAAATCACCGATCTCAAGAGATGTACAGTCTGCTGTCAGACCTGTTTTTACTCTTGCAGAAACAGTAGGTCCTAAGTCACGGCCGATAGCAGTTGCACCAACTAACATGATTTCAGGTTTGAACTCGTTAATTACAGATGCTAATGCATGAGCATACGGCTCTGTTCTGTAGTCTTTTAATTCAGGATCATCTACTACGATAACTTTGTCAGCACCATACTCAGCTAACTGATCTGCTAATCCTTTTACACCAGAACCAATTAATACAGCAGTTACGTCTGTACCTAAATCTTTTGCTAAGTCTTTGCCTTTTCCAAGTAACTCAAATGCAACGCCATCTAATACGTTATCTACCTGCTGTGCAAAGACAAATACTCCTTTATATTCTTCTAATGCCATGTTATTCACCACTTTTCCTTTTTTTATTAGATAATGTGTTTCTCTTTGAATTTACCGATCAAATATGCTACGGATTCTGCCGGATCAAGGTTTACTTTCTCACCAGCACCCTTTGCAACTTTATCAGATGCTTTTGCAATCTTAGTAGGAGATCCCTTTAAACCAAGATCAGAATCGTCAACATCCTTTAAGTCTGCTCTGCCCCAAACGGTTACTTCTTTGTCAAATGCATCGAAGATTCCGCCCGGTGTCATGTAACGCGGCTCATTTAATTCAGAAAGAGCAGTTACCAGACAAGGCATTTTTGCTTTTAACTCATGATATCTGTCTTCGTACTGACGTTTTACAACAACAGAATCACCCTCTACTTTGATGTCTGCTGCGTAAGAGATAACCGGAAGTCCAAGATGCTCAGCGATCTGAGGACCAACCTGTGCAGTATCACCATCGATAGCCTGACGTCCTGTGATGATCAGGTCATAGTCTAAGTTACGAAGTGCACCAGCGATTGTGGTAGATGTTGCCCATGTATCAGCTCCACCTAATACGCGGTCTGTTACAAGAACTGCTTCATCAGCACCCATTGCTAATGCTTCACGAAGAACTGCATCAGCCTTTGGAAGTCCCATGGTAAGAACTGTAACTTTTGCTCCTGTCTCATCTTTGATTCTAAGTGCTGCTTCAAGACCAGCTTTATCATCTGGGTTCATGATAGCAAGCATTGCTGCTCTGTCAAGCGTTCCATCCGGGTTGAACTTAACGCCGCCCTTTGTATCAGGAACCTGTTTAATACATACTACGATATTCATGTATTTTTCACTCCTTATGTTTTATATGTTTAAATTTTACGCGGATTGATTCGAAATTACTTTAACAGTGCACCGGAGATTACCATACGCTGGACTTCGCTTGTACCTCGTAGATCTCAGTGATCTTAGCATCACGCATCATACGCTCTACATCGTACTCTCTGATATATCCGTATCCACCGAATAACTGAACAACCTCAGTTGTAACAGCCATTGCAGTCTCTGCTGCGAATAATTTCGCTTTTGCAGCTTCTACAGAATATACTTTCTGAGTAGCTTTTGCCATTGCAGCTTTGTAAACTAAAAGCTGTGCAGCTTCGATTCTTGCAGCCATATCAGCAAGTTTGAACTGTGTATTCTGCTGCTGTGCGATTGAACGTCCAAACTGTTTTCTCTCTTTTGTATAAGCGATAGCTCTGTCTAATGCACCCTCAGCGATACCAAGTGCCTGAGCAGCAATACCGATACGTCCACCATCAAGTGTGTGCATTGCGATCGGGAAACCTTTTCCTTCCGGTCCTAACAGATTCTCTTTCGGGATTCTGCAGTCTTCGAAGATCAGCTCATAAGTAGATGATCCACGGATACCCATCTTCTTCTCTTTTGTTCCGAATGAGAAGCCTGGAGCTCCCTTATCTACGATAAATGCAGAGAAGTTTTTCTTCTTTCTGCCTCTCTTGTCCTCTGTGATGCTTGTGATAGCGATTACAATATAAACATCTGCAACTTTACCATTGGTAATGAAGCATTTTGATCCATTTAATACCCACTCGTCACCATCTAAAACAGCTTTTGTCTGTGCACCCTGTGCATCAGTACCAGCACCCGGCTCAGTTAATGCGAATGCACCTAACTTCTCGCCTGTTGCAAGTGGTTTTACATATTTCTGTTTCTGCTCTTCTGTACCATATGTCATGATCGGATCGATGCAGAGAGATGTATGTGCAGATACAACAACACCTGTGGTTGCGCAAACTTTAGATAACTCTTCTACGCACATAACGTATGTAAGAGGATCACAACCCTGTCCACCATATTCTTTCGGAACCGGGATTCCCATGAATCCGTATTTCTGCATTTTCTTAACCGTTTCAGCCGGGAAAGCTTCTGTCTCATCTGTTTCCTGTGCAAGCGGTTTTACTTCTGTTTCAGCAAATTCCTTGAATAAAGAACGCGCCATTTCATGTTTCTTGTCTAAAGTGAAATCCATGATCTAATTTTCCTCCATAAATATTTATTTTACTGAGCATCGACCGGAGTCTTTGTACGATCAGCATTGTATACATAGAATCCCTTGCCGCTCTTTGCTCCAAGGTTACCACCACGAACCATCTTACGGATCAGTGGGCATGCACGATATTTGCTGTCGCCTGTCTCTTTGTAAAGTACATCCATGATAGCAAGGCAGATATCAAGACCGATGAAATCACCTAACTCTAACGGTCCCATTGGGTGGTTAGCACCAAGTTTCATAGCTGCATCGATACCAGCGATATCGGAAACACCTTCCATTTTGATGAATGCAGCTTCGTTGATCATTGGGATTAAGATACGGTTTACAACGAAACCAGCAGCCTCATTAACCTGTACCGGAGTTTTTCCGATCTCTTCAGAAATTTTCTTAATAGCGGAAACAGTTTCATCCGGGGTATTCACACCAGCGATAACCTCGATCAGTTTCATACGGTCTGCCGGGTTGAAGAAATGCATACCAACCATTGGACGGTTTAATCCGTTTCCGATCTCTGTGATGGAAAGACTGGATGTGTTAGAAGCGAAGATACAATCTGGTTTTGCGATCTCGTCTAATTCTTTGAAAGTAGTTTTCTTTACTTCCATGTTCTCGAAAGCTGCCTCTACGATCAGATCACAGTCTTTGCAAAGGTCTTCTTTTAAACCTGGAGTGATTTTTGCAAGGATGCCATCAACAGCTTCCTGTGTCATTTTTCCTTTTTCTACTAATCTTGCATAACCTTTTTTGATTTTCTCTTTTCCGCCTTCAGCCCACTCCTGCTTGATATCGCAAAGTGCTACTTCATATCCTTCTACCTGAGCAAATGCTTTTGCAATGCCCTGTCCCATAGTTCCTGCACCAATAACGCCAACCTTCATTTCGGTTACCTCCTGAAAATAATTATGTTAACTGTATGTTTGAAAAATGCAATCCCCGGGAAGTCATTCCCCGGGAATTACTATAAAAAACTATTATCTCTCAACGATTGTAGAGCATCCCATACCACCGCCGATGCAAAGTGTAGCAAGACCTCTCTTAGCGTCTCTCTTCTGCATCTCATGCAGTAATGTAACAAGGATACGGCATCCGGAAGCACCTACCGGGTGTCCTAATGCGATTGCACCACCGTTTACGTTTACTTTTGACATATCGAATTTCAGATCTCTTGCTACTGCGATAGACTGAGCTGCGAATGCTTCGTTTGCTTCGATTAAGTCCATATCATCAATAGATAAACCAGTTTTTGCTAATACTTTTCTTGTAGAAGCAACAGGTCCAACACCCATGATTTCAGGCTCAACTCCACCAAGAGCACCTGCTACCCATGTAGCCATTGGTGTAACACCAAGCTCTTTTGCTTTTTCTTCACTCATAACAACGATTGCTGCTGCACCATCGTTGATACCGGAAGCGTTACCTGCTGTAACAAGTCCGCCCTCTTTACCGGAGCAGCATTTTAATTTTGCTAAAGACTCAGCAGTTGTACCGGCACGTGGTCCTCATCTTTCACGAAATCAACGATCTCTTTTTTCACTTTAACAGGAACCGGAACGATCTCATCATCAAATTTGCCTTCAGCGATTGCTTTTTCACATTTCTGCTGGCTGTTTGCTGAGAACTCGTCAAGTTCTTCTCTTGTAATGCCATATTTATCACATACGTTCTCTGCAGTGATCATCATATGATAGTGGTTGAATGCATCTGTTAATGCATCATTTACCATTGTATCGATGATCGTTGCATTGTTCATACGATATCCAAAACGAGCTTTTGTCATAGCATATGGTGCCATAGACATGTTTTCCATACCACCTGCAACAACGATATCAGCTTCACCTGCCATGATCATGGTAGCTGCATCATTGACACATTTTAAACCAGAACCACAAACAACGTTGATTGTGATTGCCGGAACTTCGATTGGCAGTCCTGCTTTGATTGCTGCCTGACGTGCAACGTTCTGTCCCTGAGCTGCCTGGATTACACAACCCATTTTTACCTCGTCAACCATCTCCGGTTTAACGTTTGCTCTTCTTAAAGCCTCTTTGATAACGATTGCACCTAAGTCTGCTGCTGGAGTATTGCTTAATGCTCCACCCATTTTACCGATTGCGGTACGGCAGGCACCTGCTAAAACTACTTTCTTTGCCATTTTGAATTCTCCTTTCAATTTAACACAAAGCTCTGCTTTTGCAGAGAATTTGTTTCTTTCTCTTTAAAGTTGCCGAAAAATGCTGTTAATTTTTTAACAATCTTTTTTAAAAAATAAATTCAAACTTCGGTTGAAATTTATCTTTTTTTCTTTTCATTTTAAAAAGCTTATTTGCTATGTAATCAGCTATTTTTCTGCATTTCTTGTACTTTCTTATGCTAACATATTTCACAATTAATTGCAATAGCTTTCTTTATTTTTCATCTTTGTAAACAATTTTTTACTTCCTTTTTGCTCCATTTTGCGGGGTTTTTTGTTAAATTTTTATCATTTTATCATTTTGTTTAATAAAACACATGATTACCTATAACTGTTCCTTCTATAATGCCGTTATTCACACGAAAATACAGACAATTTGTTGTGCTCATTCCACCCAGAACCGCCTGTGCCGCACTCATACAATCGGAATCGACTCCCTGCTCCAGACGGTATGCAAGACGACCGCTGGCAACCGGAGAGAACTGCCCTCCCTGATAAATCACACCGGAAACCGTATTCGGAAAATAGGAGCTTCTGACACGGTTCATGATCACGCTGCCCACCGCAAGTTTTCCATCATATGGCTCGCCCCATGCCTCACACTGGATGATGGCAGCTAACAGATACGCATCGCTCTGTGCCGGTGCGTATGTCACATTCGACCTGTTTTCCTGTTCCTGCTTTTTGATGGCTGCAAGGCGTGCAGCATCCTCTTTTGCCTTCTGTATCTCAAGCTGCTTTTCGTATTCGATCATTTTCTCGATCTTTGCATCGATCGATTCCACATCGGACTGTGCATCTTCAATTTTCTCGCTGGATTCCTGTATCTTCTTCTGCGTATCCTCGATCAGGCTGTTGACTTTTTCCTGCTCTTTCTGTTTTTCCTGCTGTAATACAGTCAGTTCTTCCTTCTGCTCCTCGAGTTCCTTTTTCTGTTTTTTGATCTGCTCCGTGAGCTCCTGATATGCCGTAAGCATATTTCTGTCATACTGATTGATTGCACTTGTATATTCCGCCTGATTTAAAAATTCTGCGATGGAGACACATGAATAAGCATGTCCCATACAGACTGATTGCCATTTTCATAAATATACTGAATGCGCACTTTCATATCTTCATACTGTTCTGCAGATCGTTCCTCGGAACGTTTCAGATCTTCCGCCGTCGTATTGATCTCGTCTTCTTTCTGCGCTGCCTGCTGCTCTAACTGGTTCATATCAGAAGTGATCGTATTTAACTGTCCGTTCAGTCCGCTAAGGTCGCTCTCCAATCCCTGTTTTTCATTGGTCAGGCTGTCCACCTGATCTTTCGCATCTTCTTTCTGTTTCTTAAGGTCTGTGATCTGGTCTTTTGCCTTATCAATATCTTTCTGTGTCGTTCCTGCATGGACAGTTGCCGTAACAAGTATGCAGCCGGTCAGTATTCCTCCCAGGATTCTTCTCAAAAAATTGTGTCTCATGCTGTTCCTTTCGGCTGAACAGTAAGCTTTCTGCTACTGTTGTATTTTTCGTTCATTGTATTTCTTCTATTAATATGGTATTATAGCATGTAAAGCACAATATGAATATTAATTTTTTCACATACCATTATTGGGGGAATATTCAGGCATCTGATGTCTGGATATGGTATAAAAAGAGCCTGATAATCATCACAGGGGGAGGATTTACCTATGCAATTTGTAAAAACAGCAGATTTAAAACCCGGCATGAGACTTGCAAAACCAATCTACAATAAGATGGGTGTTCTTCTTTATGAAAGAGACACACTTTTAACCATGCAGGGTATTAACAGTATCGAAAACTTTGGTCTGATCGGTATTTTTATTCTTGAGCCGGCAGAGCCGGTACCGCCTCTTTCCAGAGAGGATCTTGAATTCGAACAGTTCCAGACTATATATGTTTTTAAATTAAAAGAAAATATGGATCGTCTGCAGGCCAATCAGGCACCTGTTTCGCTGAGCGATCTCGTCAGAGACATCCAGACACATTACGGCAGTCTTGATCACAAATTAAATTTTGCACAAAACCTGCGAAGTTCTGCAGATTTTGTTTACAAACATTCCATCAGTGTCGGCATTCTCTGTGCGATGATCACAAATCAGATGCATCTGCCTGCTGCAGAACAGACAGCCTTATCACAGCTGCGCTTCTCTACGATTTTGGTTATCTGTATGTACCACAGACAGTGTTAGACAAAGGGGATGACCTTACAACAGCAGATAAGGATTTTATCCAGCTCAACTTAGAGCGCGGTTATGAAACACTCCGCCCGGACCGTGGTGATTATAAATTCCCGGTACATACGCTTGATATTATCCAGCAGATCATTTTTAAAAACAGCCGTACTTTAAAAGTCAAAGAACCGGCAGACAATATCCGTCTTCTCGTCGATATTTTAGCAGTAGCGGACGAATTTGACCATCTGACCGCAATGAACATTAACAAACCGCCAATTTCAGAAATTGCTGCCATGGGACGTCTGAAAAAGGATAAAGCCACCTACAATCCGCTCGTACTTTCCGCTTTAGCAGAATGTATCCATATTCTTCCGACCGGTGCATGTGTAGATCTTTCCGATGGCGAAAAAGCCTTGTGCTTGCAGAGAATCCGGCTGATTTTCTTCATCCGATGGTACTGAAGTTTTCCACAAACATGATATACGATTTAAGTGACCCGGTGATCAACAAATCTTTAAAGATCACAGATATCATGAAAACCATGGACAACCGTATCGCATTGGATAAAGATTCTGTAAAGCATTTTGTTTCCGATGCCTACATCAAAGAAACGGCAGACCGTTTCCGCAAGGTCAAACTTCAGATTGCACAGCACAATCAAAGTAAACTGGAACAAAAAGCGGCAAGCGCCTTAATGAGTAGTGCATCTGTGATCCCGCAGGATGCTTTGGGCACAGAAAAACCACTGGCCCAAAAGAAACCGCGCAAAAAAATGAAACTCCGTTAATCCGCGCGACTTTTTTCTATATGTTGGAGTGGATATTCCGGCGATATAAAAAACGACATGAAAGCAATTTCTTAACTGCTTTCATGTCGTTTTTTCATGTTGTCGCCAATATCCATATTCCGCAAAAGCAAAAACAGCACGCCTCCTTTTGGATTTGTGCTGTTTTTTCTATATTATAAGATTCAAAAAACTACAAGTTCTTTACGGTCGCAATATCCACCGGTGTCAGATCATCGGTCGCAGTCTCTAAGCTGCGTGCCAACGCATTTGCCGTATCCATTGCTGTGATACAGTAAACACCTGTCTCGATTGCATTTCTCCGGATCAGGAATCCGTCTCTGGTCTTATCACCATTTCCCTGTGTCGGTGTGTCGATGACAAGGTCGATCTTATGTCCTAAGATTAAATCCATAACGTTCGGTGACTCCTGGGAGATCTTGTTGACACGAAGTGCATTGACGCCGTGCTCCTGTAAATATTTTGCGGTACTTCTGGTTGCGTAAATCTTGTAGCCAAGTGCCTCACGTTTTGCAACGCCGACTGCTTCCGGCTTATCTGCATCTTTGACGGTCATGATCATCTGTTTGTATTTCGGTAAAGTCACACCTGCGCCGAGGAATGCTTTGTAGAGAGCCTCGTTGAAGGTCTTTGCAATACCAAGGCACTCACCGGTTGATTTCATCTCCGGTCCTAAGGAGATCTCAGCGCCACGCAGTTTCTCGAAGGAGAATACCGGCATCTTGATTGCAATGTAATCTGCGGTCGGTGCAAGTCCAGGCTCATAGCCAAGTCCGCGGATAGTATCACCGATAATTACTTTCGTTGCAAGGTCAACGATCGGAATACCGGTTACTTTGCTGATGTATGGCACGGTTCTCGAAGAACGCGGGTTTACCTCAATGACATATACCTGCTCGTCCATAGCGATGAACTGGATATTGATCAGTCCGATGACATGCAGTGCCTGCGCCAGACGTTTCGTATACTCAACGATTGTCTCTTTTACATGGTCACTGATCGTCGGTGCCGGGTATACGGAAATACTGTCTCCGGAGTGTACACCGGTACGTTCGATATGCTCCATGATACCAGGAATTAAGATATCGGTTCCGTCACATACAGCATCGACCTCGATTTCTTTTCCCTGTAAATATTTATCTACGAGAATCGGGTGATCCTGTGCGATACGATTGATGATACCGATAAATTCCTCGATCTCATCATCGTTGAATGCGATCTTCATACCCTGTCCACCGATACATAGGAAGGTCTTACCAGTACCGGATAGCCGAGACGGTTTGCAACTTCTTTTGCCTCCTCTGCGGTAAATACAGTTCCACCTGCAGCTCTCGGAATCTGTGTTTTTTCCAGAATCTCATCGAAAAGCTCACGGTCCTCTGCCGCATCGACATCCTCTGCTTTTGTTCCAAGGATCTTAACACCCATCTTCATCAGGCTCTCGGTTAACTTGATCGCGGTCTGTCCACCAAACTGTACGACAGCACCATCCGGTTTTTCCAGTTTTACGATGCTCTCTACATCTTCCGGTGTTAAAGGTTCAAAATAAAGTTTGTCTGCGATATCAAAGTCAGTGGAAACGGTCTCCGGGTTGTTGTTGATGATGACGGTCTCCCATCCCTCTTTTGCAAATGCCCAGGTACAGTGTACGGAGCAGTAATCAAACTCGATACCCTGTCCGATACGGATCGGACCGGAACCAAGTACCAGTACCTTTTTCTTTGGATTGGTTTCGATGGCTTCGTTCTCGCTTCCGAATACGGAATAGTAGTACGGTGTGGATGCCTCAAACTCTGCGGCACAGGTATCTACCATCTTGAATGCTGCCACGATACCATTTTCATAACGCATATCATGGATCTCTTTTTCGGTCTTTCCGGTCAGTTTTGCAATAACGCTGTCCGGGAACTCGATGCGTTTTGCTTCTTTTAATAATTCTACAGTCAAAGGCTCATTCTTTAACTGGTTTTCCATCTCAACCAGGATGGCAAGTTTGTCGATAAACCAGCGGTCGATCTTCGTGATCTCATGGATCTTGTCATAGCTTACGCCTCTGCGCAGTGCCTCTGCGATCACCCAGATACGGCGGTCATCCACTACATGCAGCTGCTCATCTAACTCTTTATCGGAAAGTCCGGTAAGTCGTAAGACATTAAACTGTCCACATGCTGCTCTAAGGAACGGATTGCTTTCATCAATGCACCCTCAAGTTATTGCAGATACTCATAACCTCTCCGGTTGCCTTCATCTGTGTGGTCAGGGTTCTCTTTGCCGTGATGAATTTATCAAATGGAAGTCTCGGAATCTTTACAACACAATAGTCAAGCATCGGCTCGAAACTTGCGTAAGTTTTTCCGGTAATTGCATTTTTAATTTCGTCTAAAGTATAGCCCAATGCGATCTTTGCGGCAACTTTTGCAATCGGATATCCGGTTGCCTTGGATGCAAGTGCAGAAGAACGGGATACACGCGGGTTAACCTCGATGACACAGTACTCGAAGCTGTCCGGATTTAATGCGTACTGTACGTTACATCCTCCAGTGATATTTAACTCAGAAATAATATTTAATGCAGATGTACGGAGCATCTGATACTCTTTATCGCCAAGCGTCTGGGAAGGTGCGACAACGATAGAGTCACCGGTATGCACGCCGACCGGATCGATATTTTCCATATTACATACGGTGATACAGTTGCCGTTGGCATCACGCATTACCTCGTATTCGATCTCTTTCCATCCTGCGATACAGCGCTCTACCAATACCTCGCCGACACGGGAAAGACGCAGACCATTTGTTAAGATCTCTACCAGCTCATTCTCGTCATGCGCAATACCACCGCCGCTTCCGCCAAGGTATATGCCGGACGGAGTACAACCGGATAACCAATCGTATTGGTAAACCTGATACCATCCTCTACGTTGTGTACAACCTGGGATGCTGCACAAGGCTCACCGATCTTTTCCATGGTATCTTTGAATGCCTGACGGTCCTCTGCCTTAAAAATCGTTTCTGCTGTTGTACCGATCAGCCTGACATTATATTTTTCAAGGATGCCTTTTTCCTCTAATTCCATACCGAGATTTAATCCAGCCTGTCCACCTAATGTCGGCAGTACGCTGTCCGGTTTTTCTTTTGCGATAATCTTCTCTAAGACGGATACCGTAAGCGGCTCAATGTAAACCTGATCTGCAATATCTTTATCTGTCATGATCGTCGCCGGGTTTGAGTTTACCAGCACAACCTCAACGCCTTCTTCTTTTAATGAGCGGCATGCCTGTGTACCTGCATAGTCAAACTCTGCAGCCTGTCCGATTACGATCGGGCCGGAACCAATTACTAAAACTTTTTTTATGTCATGATTTCTTGGCATTAATTCTTCCTCCTAAAATTTGTTAAACAATAACGTAAGAATTTTTCTACATCATCGAAATAAAACGATCAAACAAGTATGCAGAATCCTGCGGTCCCGGACACGCTTCCGGATGGAACTGTACGGTAAAAATGTTTTTGCCTACATAGGAAAGTCCCTCATTGGTTCCATCGTTTACATTCACAAATGCCGGTTTCGCGATCACCGGATCAAGTGTATCCGTATCTACCACATAACCGTGATTCTGGGAGGAAATATATACTCTTCCGGTTTCTAAATCTTTTACCGGATGGTTGCCGCCACGGTGTCCGTATTTCATCTTATGTGTGTCAGCGCCGGTTGCAAGTGCCATCAGCTGATGTCCTAAGCAGATTGCAAAGATTGGTGTATCGGAGTCATATAATTTTTTGATCTCAGCAATGATCTCCTTGCACTCCTTCGGATCTCCAGGTCCGTTGCTAAGCATGATTCCATCCGGATTTGTTGCAAGGATCTCTTCTGCAGTCGTATGTGCCGGATAGATCGTCACTTCACAGCCGCGTTTATTTAAAGACTGGGCAATATTATTTTTTGCTCCAAGGTCAAGCAAAGCAACTCGCTTGCCATTTCCTTTTAATACTCGTTTTTCACTGCAGGTAACTTTGTCCACAACATTACCTGTCGTGTATGCTTTTAATCTGGGAATAATTTCTTCTATATTATAGTTATTATTCGTGGTGATCATACCATTCATGGTTCCCTTCTCACGAAGGATCTTGGTCAGTGCACGGGTGTCGATCCCTGCTATACCCGGAATGTCATATTTCGTGAGGAAATCCTGAATTGTTCCCTCCTCACGGAAGTTACTCGGCATTCTTGATAACTCCCTTACGATATATCCATCCGGCCACGGTCTGCCTGACTCCATATCCGGTGTGATTCCATAATTTCCAATCAGCGGATAAGTCATAACAACCGCCTGTCCCGCATATGACGGATCAGTCAGAACCTCCAGATAACCTGTCATCGACGTATTAAATACGATCTCACTGATGACTTCCCTAGTAGAACCTATACTTGTTCCGGTAAATACATTCCCATCTTCGAGTATTAAATGAGCTTTCATTCGTTTCCCTGTCCTTTCACTTTTTTTCCAAAAAAACGTCGCCGTTTTTCTTCTTTTTCCATCCAGACAGTCCCCTGACTGAACTTTCCCTTATTAGTACCTATAGTCTTTTTCCTAAATTGTAAAAAGTGTATCATATCATAAGATATTTTTCAACCTTTTTCCTAAAACAAATAGCACTAAGATTTTATGCATATTTATGTATATTTATACATTATTTCCAAATCCATAGAAAGCGGCAGTATGTGCCGCCCATACGCAGAAAATCTTTATTACCCAAACGCCCGGCAAGGCATAAACAGTAACAGACTTTTCTGATTTTCCTGCAGCAATGGGCAGCATGGAACTGACTTTTTAAATAATCCTCTGAAACGCAAGTATTACAAACAACACGCCGCCAAGCCATGATACATCTGTCTTCCACCGCTTAGATGCCTGCATGCCAATCCTGCATCCGCAAAGTACGGCACAGAAACTGACAACAAAACTTCCCATCACTGTAAAATAAATATTCTTTCCGGTAAATCCTGCACCAAGTCCTCCAAACATCCCGTCCAATGACATTGCAAGTGCAAAAAATACAGCCTCCACACACGACATCGTCGCCGAGTGATCGCGGTCTGCCATTACCGGATTGTTGTAGATACTCAGAATAAAACTGAGCTGTGAAAAAGAGATTTTGACTTTCTTGCAGAGGAACTTATGACGCTCAATATATTTTCTGATCGCATACTCTGTCAGCTTAAAAATTCCCACTGCAAGCAGTCCGAAAAAACTTAAGTATAATGCATATTTTTTTAAAAGTACCCCCTGTAACGCCATCCCCGCATAAAGTGATATCCCTAATATTCCACTGCAGACCGTGCTGATGCATAACGCTGCCGCAGATCCGATCTTTATCTGCTCACTCCCACACGCCACACATGCCACAAAGACATCCACACTGACTGCTATGATCAAAAGAATTACCTGCACTTTTTTCTACCTCAGACATAAAACCTTCTGTTTTATCATATGTCAGAGATTCAAAAATGCATCTTTACCTTTGATACTGTTCTCCATTTCCGAATAACTCATTACAAAGAATCAGCGAAAATTCCAGCTTTTCACATTGTTATCTCAGTCAAGTTTTTCGACAATACCAAGGACTTTCTGATAAGCCGCCGCCACCTCATCCAAAAGCGGTTTAAGATCCCTTTCCGGTTCACCATCCCTAAGTTCCTCACACAACTCCTGCGCCGGAACCAAAAGCGGTGTCAGTCCCAGATTCATTGCCAGCCCCTTTAAATTATGTATATGTGTAAACGCCTGCTCATAATTCTTTTCTTCCAGCGCCTTACACAGCGACTCATAATTCGTATCCTTCAGAATCAGTTTTAAAAATTTCCCGATCCTCTCCTCCGTCTTTAGCCGCCGCAGCACTTCGTGCAGATCCGCACCCATTTCTTCGTAACATTCACTTAACGTCATATTCCTCTCCATTTCCACGCTGCTTTTGCGTATCTCAAATTCGTGTGTAAGCACAAATCTATGTGCAAACAATCTTACTTTTCACACTCTTCCGTTTTCATAAAAAGAGCAGACCCGTGAACCGCCTTCCATGTGATCCACGATCTGCTCTTTTTTCTATGCTACACGAATGACATTCAACACTTCCCCATATGCTGCTTTTTTGTTCTCCAAAGCTTCTTCTGTCATCACTTCGGTCACAAAACCAAGCTCTCCTGTAACACCCTGTGCATCAATATATTCTACATTTCCAAATACTTTTTCCACAAAAGTTTTATCTGTGCCTGACACTCTGACAAAGAAACGGTTCTCTGCGCTGCGGTAATCTACCAGTCTAATTTCTTTGAACTCCACTCCACCGGTATATTCTTATCAAGATTCTTTGCCATTTCCACAACATCCGCAACAACTGCACTGGCTGTCGGGAGTTTTCCTGCACCGCTTCCATAGAACATTGCATCTCCAAGTACATTTCCACGGACAAAGATTGCATTGAACACACCGTTTACATTATATAACGGATGCTCTTTCGGTAATAAGAATGGGGCAACCATTGCAACATACCCGCCGTCTGTCTTTTTGCTTGTTGCAAGAAGTTTAATGGCTCTTCCCATGGCTTTTGCATATTTAATATCGGTCGCAGAGATATGTGTAATTCCTTCTGTGTGGATATCCTCAAAATCTACCTGCTGTCCACAGACAAGTGATGTCAGAATTGCAATCTTTCTGCAGGCATCATACCCTTCAATATCGGCTGTCGGATCTTTCTCCGCATATCCTTTTGCCTGTGCATCTTTTAATACCTCATCAAAATCAGCACCTTTTTCTGACATTTCAGTCATCATATAGTTCGTTGTTCCATTGACGATTCCTGTGATTTCCTCAATCTCATCAGCAGTCAGACAGGAATTTAACGGACGGATGATCGGGATACCGCCACCGACGCTTGCTTCGAACATAAAGTTAACATTTTTCTCTTTTGCAAGTGCGATCAGCTCTGCTCCTTTTGCTGCTACTAACGCTTTGTTTGAAGTAGTAACATGTTTTCCGGCCTCTAACATTGCTTTTACAAAGGTATAAGCCGGTTCCACACCTCCCATGGTCTCAACGACGATCTTTACCTCAGGATCTTCTGCAATCGTCTTATAGTCGTGTACGATCTTATCCTGGATCGGATCTCCCGGAAATCTCTTAAATCCAATACATATTTGATCTCTACCGGCTCTCCGACACGTTTTGCTATGCTGCTTCCGTTGATGTCAAGTACTTCCACAACACCAGAACCGATTGTTCATATCCCATTACTGCTGCTTTCATTTTTCATCCTCCAAGTTCGTCTGCCAGACTATCGCTTCCATCCTCTCAGACAGACTTTATTATCTTTCTATCATTTTACACATCTTACATGCATATTTTATGAACTACAATATATGACGCATCTGCCATGTCTTATTCTCTTGCGAGAATCTTCACATAATGGATGCCTTCCTGTTCCTCAATGTGCTCTAACATTTCAGCCACATCACCAGTCTGTGGCAGGACATCCACACTGAGTGTAAGAGAAGCGATACCGTTGATCGGTATACTCTGATGTATCGTAAGAATATTAGCATGAAACTCTGCTACGGTCTTTAATACAACGGATAACAGCCCCGGTTCATCATCCAACTGGATGACTAATGTGATCGTCCTTCCTTTTGCCGTGTCATGAAATGGAAAAATATCATCTTTATATTTATAAAAAGAACTCCTGCTGATGCCAACTTTTTCTGTTGCCTCCTGCACGGATGCAATCTTACCGGATTCAATCAGCCGCTTTGCCTCGACCACCTTTAAGAGGACTTCCGGAACTGCTTTTTCTTTCAGCACATAATACTGACCTTTTTCTTTCATGTGACTCTATCCCTCTCTTTAGAAATTCATCTGTTGTGTTTGTTGCACGCTGACACTTGTCTCATGAGGAAGATAATAACATAAAGAGGCTGCATACGCAACCTCTTTTTTATCATGTCAGGAACATTTTTTTATTATGCTGTTAAAATTTTTTACTGCCTCCACCATGTTTTACGCCGCTGCTGCTCGTATGTACCGTACTCCTGCCGCTGTCTTCTGCTTTCTTCTCTTCTATATGACGGTGTGTCACAACAGTGTTCACAAGCACATCGCTGTGTTTCTTTATATTCACTGTTCCGGACTCATGAGCGTCATATTTATATTTGCCATTCCTTAATTTACAAAATAGTACAAGCACCAGGAATACAATAGCGCCTGGGATCAGAGCTAAAACAACGGATGTGATGACATATTCTGCCGGCGTGATCTCAATATCCGCCTCCTCATACTCATACTGATTTGACGGGATTCCTTCATCATAATAAACCAGCACATCTTTTAACATTACAGACAGACACTGTTCATATTCTCCATCTGAGATCGGTTCATATCCGTCATTTAAAATATCTTCAATACGCGCATCCGTAAGATACCTGATTGCAATGCCACCGGTAGAAATACAGATTTCACGGTTCTGCATATCGATCAGGAGTGCAACACCATCACCGTTTTCTGCAATCGCATCAAAGAAATCATCCGCATATTCCTGCGTGGTTTTTCCATTTGTGTCATCCGTCGTCAACATCAGCATATTCCATCCGGTCTTCTCTCCCGCAGCGTCCAGTTCACTCTCAAGCGTCTCGATCTCTTCCGGTGTCAGAAGCGCAGCATCATCATATACCGTCTGTTGTGGAACATTTTCTTCTGCTGCAAAGCATACATGCTGTCCGCCCGCTGCAAGTAAAATCGTAAACAGCCAGGCAAATACAATACCCTTTAAACATAAAAATCTTTTCTGTCTCATGCTAGCCCTCCCAGTAATAAAATGACCAGTGTTACCAGACTGACGATTCCACTGACAAGTGAGATTTTTTATAGTCGATCGGGAGTTCGCCGTACACCTTTCCAGTCTGTCCGTTCATGGAAAAATAATAGATTTTTCGTTTTTCGACTTGTATGTAATTGTCCATACCGGCAGAAGCGTATACGACCACTTTTCTTTTAATGCCCGGAAATCGGCATTTTTTACCGACACGGAACTGTATCCATTTATTTGTTCCCGCATCAGTTTCTCTGCACTCTCACGCGCTTCCTGCTGCACTTCTTTTCTATCTGTTTTTTCTCAATATCACGCTTTTCTGCCAGAAATCCAGACAGAAATCCAAGCTGAAACTTTTTCACATCCTTAAAATCATAAGGCATTACACCGCAGATCAGCTCCTGATTTGCCTTTCCAAGTGCATTTTCCGTCAGGTTTTCAAGTTTTACATCACCTTCTCTTGATACCTGATAATACTTTGTCTCCGTATATTCCGTGTTTCCGGTTCGCCACACGCGGACATTTCTCGCCTCGCCCTGCATTTTTCCCTCCAGTCTGGTATTGTAATGCCAGTATGGAAAATATACACCTGTGATGCTCTCGACCTGCTTTTTGTTATAAAAGGCACGCGGGACAAATTTTTTCTTGCAGACATAATCTTTAAAACCTTTTTCTGCATCTTCCCGCGACACAGAAAACGGAATCACCTGATCCGGCAGGAATTTACCTTCCAGCCGTCCGCCAAGCACGACCGGATTATGGCAATAATAACAGAAAGTCGCCGCTGTAGTGGCATCCGTCACAATCTGTGCACCACAGCTCGGACAGGTATAGGTCACTGCATCAGCTTCCTTCCCTGCTTCTTTATCTGACTCTTTATTTTCCGTGTTATCTTTTTCTGTTCCACTACCTGCTTTATTTCCCGGCTGGCTCTGCTTCTTATCCTCCGGTTTACCTGATGCTTTTCCTGCGCCCGCAGCATCTGCATTTTGAGGTTCCGTCGTCTGTGCCGGCTTCATGGCATCTAACTCTTCCTGTGAAAACAGACTGAAACAATATTCACATTTATACTTTTGTGTGGAAGGATCAAAAATCAGTTCTCCATCACAATTTGGACATTTAAAACTGATCACTGCCATAATTAGTCCCTCGCTTTTCCACAGTTACTGCAGAATTTTCCTTTGTTGACCTGACCACATTCACACGTCCACTCTGCTGCCGGTGCCGGTTTTCCACACTCACTGCAGAATTTTCCTGTATTGACATGGCCGCATTCACATGTCCACTCATTCTTTGGTGCAGGCGCCGGTTTTCCACATTCACTGCAGAATTTTCCCGTGTTGGTGTGGCCGCACTCACAGGTCCATGTGCCCGCTGCACTGCCTGCCGGATTTGGCTGGCTCTGGTTCATGGCTCCCGCATTCTGCCCCTGATTCATGCCTCCTGCCATCTGGCTCTGTGCTGCATTTCCATACGTCTGACCCTGCTGATCCTGCGGTGTCTGAAGTGCGCCAAGTCCTGACAACGTCTGGTTCATCGCATTCATGCCCATGCCGACTCCCATAAACCCGTTCATGGCTCCTGCTGCATTGCTTCCCGCATCACGCACACCCTCGGTCAAATTTTTGACTGCCATACCGCGCATTACATTGAAGTCACCACCGAGCATTGCGCCCTCATTTCTCATGTTGATGAGTTTCTGGGACTCCTCATCATAAGATACGCTCGCAATACCGACACTCTGGATCTCCATACCGCGCATCTGGTTCCACTCTTCATCGAGCGTATTCGCCATATACTTTCCAAGTTCTCTTGCTTTTGAAGTCACATAGGAAATTCTGGTTCCGTCCGCTGACATCTGGTTGATGGATGCCTGCAGTGCCTCTAAAAACTCGGACAGATACTGTTCATTGATGGATGAGATCTCCACATGATCCTGATTTTTCGGGATGGCTTCCGCATAGAACTGCAGCGGATTGGTGACTTTGATGGAATAAGTTCCATGTGCACGCAAAAACAATTCTGCGTTATAAAAATTATCAAAATAATTGATCGGATTTCTGGTACCGAATTTGATTCCTTTGATCTCCTGCAGATTGATAAAAAATACCTTCTGCATCGTCGGCGTCTGTCCGCCGAATTTGAAACGATTGAATGTTTCTTTTAAAGATTCTCCAAATTCACCGTTGAACATGGATGGCATGGATGAATTATCCACTTTATAATATCCCGGCTCTGCCGTGTAATCTACGATCTTTCCACCGTCTACGAGCATCATGAACTGATTGTCATACACATGAATGATCGAACCGTTGCTGACCGTATCCGGCGTTCCCTTCCGGTTCTGTCCTTTTCGGATCAGCACACCGCTCGTAAAGACAGTGTTGTCCCCCATGTCATCTGCTTCGTAAACTTCTAACCACTGATCGGCAAGACCTCCGCCGATCGCCTGCGTAATTGCTCTGATAATTCCCATAATTAATCCTCCTTGTTTTGCGGAGCAAAATGCGACTGCCTTTGCAGAAGCAGAGGATTTTCCTCCATTGTTTTCCATCCTTTGTTATGAATGATGGTAGTCCGTCTCATCAAAACTATGTAATGTCCATACTTTCAGGTTCAAAAGTGTCACCGCCGAACCACAGTACTCACAGTAAGCTGCGCCGAGATTTGTGATCGGCGCACCGCAGTTCGGGCAGGTAGTTCCGACTGCATTGTCCATTCCTGCAAGTTTTTCATTCTGAATATACATAAGCTGTACATTATATCTGGTCTGTTCCGTCAGCTCTTTACTGCCGCTTAAGACTTTTCCCGCTTTTTCACAGTAATGCAGATACCCGACTGCACTCTGGAATGTAATCACACAGGTACCCTGCTTTTTCTCATAATTGGCAATCTCTGTCTGATGAATCTGTATCTGTTCGTAGTGCTCTGTGACTGCCTCCGTCTCATTTTCACGGATTCTGTTTTTGATCTGCGCTAAAAATTCTTCCGAAACGCCATCTTTTATCTGTCTTTCAAAAATGCCGGCATCTGCGGCAGAGATTGCCTGCAATGCCAGCATGAGTGCATTTTCCACTTTATCCTTAAACTGTTCGATATGAAAATCAGGAAAATCCCTCTGGATCTGCGGCAGAAAAATCCGTGTCATCGCAGAAACGGATTTCGGCGTTACCGCAAGCTCTTTTGCCTGTTGTTCTAATCCCTCTGTGATGGAATCTGTGCCAAACGCCATGCGGGACAATCTACGCAGTTTTTCCCGCACGATCCGGTATGCCGCATATCCCGCGCCACAGGATATGCAGACAACAAAGACAATCACAAGGAGCGTGACCGTTCCATTACTCATCGTCTCCTCCAAGTCCCTTCGGGCATCCAAGTGAAAGCCATTTCAGGTAACCATTGATAAAAATATCAATCTTTCCATCCATGACGCTGTCTACATTTCCGGTTTCTACACCGGTTCTGTGATCTTTTACCATCGTATATGGCTGCATAACATAAGAACGGATCTGGTTACCCCAACCGATCTCCGTTACCTCTCCACGGATATCTGCAGCTTTTTCCGCATTTTCCTGCTGCTTTAACAAATACAGTTTTGCCTTCAACATCTGCATTGCCTTATCCTTGTTCTGGAACTGGGAACGCTCATTCTGGCACTGTACCACGATTCCGGTCGGAATATGCGTAATACGGATTGCGGAAGATGTCTTATTGATATGCTGTCCACCGGCACCACTTGAACGGTAGGTATCGATCCGCAGATCGTCCTCATTGATCTCAACGTCAAGATCTTCCTCGATATCCGGCATGACATCGCAGGATACAAACGAAGTCTGACGCTTACCCGCCGCGTTAAACGGTGAAATTCGCACCAGACGGTGTACACCCTTTTCGGATTTCATATAACCGTATGCATTTTCTCCATTGATCTGGAATGTGATGGATTTAATACCGGCTTCCTCCCCGTCAAGAATCTAAAACCTCCACAGAAAATCCTTTGTCCGATGCCCATCTTGTATACATGCGGTAAAGCATTGCCGCCCAGTCACAGGACTCCGTGCCTCCGGCTCCTGCATGCAGTGAGACGATCGCACCATCCGAATCATATTCCCCGGATAACAAGTCTTGATACGGATACCCTCATAGGTCTTCGTAAATTCATCGAGCATTTCCTGGATCTCCGGGATCAGGGAAGCATCATTTTCCTCATATCCCATCTCGATCAATGTCTCAATATCCTCAAATTCTGTCTTTAAGGATGCATAAGTTGCGACATCATCCTTCATGCTCTTTAATTCTTTCATTTTTTTCTGGGAAACGACCGGATCATCCCAAAAAATTTGGGGTCTCCATTTCCCTTTCTAATTCCTGGATCCGCTGCTCTTTATTAGCCAGGTCAAAGTGAATCCCTCACTTCCTGCAGCGGTTCCCTGTATGTGTTCAGGGTCACTTTAAATTGATCAAGTTCTACCACAGTATCACCTCTTTCTGATATTTAAGATTTGTTTCTATTGTAAAGTATGCGCGCTTTTTGCGCAATGCCTTCTCCCTATTTTTAAGAGAATCGCAAGAAGTAAAAGACCGATCGCGGCTCCTGCCGTATCAATGCAGACATCCGTAAACTGTCCGGAACGCCCCGGGATAAACAGCTGATGAAACTCATCTGTCGATGCATAGCAAAAGGCAAATCCAAGTGCCGCGATATAATGCACTTTCTGTCTCATTTCAAATGTTCCTGAAAATGCAAATGCAAGCCATCCTAAAATCGCATATTCTGTCATATGTGCAGCTTTCCGAATGGGATACTCAATGTTTCCTGCAATATTTCCAATCTGGTCTGTCGTCAGTCCCCAGTTAAAAATTTCATCTGTATCTTCGACCAGACGGTAAGAGATCGTACCGCTGATCTCGGAAGATTCCGTCGCCGGCTGATTGGAAAACCAAAATATGATGATCATCCAGCCTGCCAGCATGATTCCCAGAATCAGCCGCATTACTGTTTTATTCATTTTCCGCTTAATTCCTCCGTGAGTACTTCCACTGCTTTCTGGATCTGGTTGTCATATTTCACATCATATTCTGTTCCATCCGGATTGAGATATTCATATTCAAGTTCAATATCCGGATCAATTCCGACTCCATGGATATAATTTCCATTCGGTGTAAAATATTTTGCTGTGGTAAGTTTCACCGCATCTCCGTCCTCAAGCGGGAAGATGGTCTGAACAATTCCTTTTCCGAATGTTGTCGTTCCGATCAGTGTTCCATATTCATAGTCCTTGATTGCTCCGGCTAAAATCTCGGATGCACTTGCACTGTCCCCATTGATAAGAACCGCCAGCGGATACTCCATGTAAGTATCCCCGCTTGATGTATAAGTCTCACGGTGACCATTTTTATCCTCTGTATACACAACCGTACCCTCAGGAAGAATATCATCTAAAATCTGTACAACAGCGGTAACAAGTCCGCCGCCGTTATAGCGCACATCCAGAACAAGCGCTTTCATCCCCTCGCTATCTAATTCTGCCACAGCTTTTTCAAACTGGTCTGCTGTTTCTGTTTCAAAAGAATCGATATGAATATAACCGATGTTATCACCAAGCATCTGGGAAGATACGCTCGGCAGTGTCACATTTTTGCGCTCCACGTCAAAGGACAGATTTTCCCCGGTTGAAGGACGATATACCTCCAAATGTACCGATGTTCCCTCCTCGCCACGGATCAGTTTTACCAGCTCTGTCACTTCCATGCTGGTCGCATCTGTTCCGTCGACCGAAGTGATCACGTCATCTGCAAGCAGTCCGGCTTCATCGGAAGGTGTTCCCTCATATATTTTTGAAATGGATACCACCATGGTATCCGGATCCTGTCTGAGGCCTGCACCAATTCCGTAATACTGTCCGGTAGTGCTCACATGCATCTGTTTGTAATCTTCCTCATTATAATAGACGGAATATTTATCTCCAAGCCCGCTGATCATCCCTTCATACAGTCCATCTTTTAATTCGGTATCATCCACATCATCATAATAATACATATCCGTGTATGCCTTCAGTTCATTGATCTTCTGAACTGTTTTTGTATCCAGTATTGAATCTGTCTTAGCGGTTGCATTCGTTATGTAAATTTTCGTTCCCGTTATTTTAGTGACCACGTTCAGTGCGACAAATCCAACTAAAATCGTTCCTGCAATACCGCAGGCCACACCTTTTGCCATCTGTCCTTTTTTGCTTTTCTTCGGTTCTTCGATTGGCTCTGGCATAATCTCCGGAACCTGCTGCTCATTTTTATTTTCCATATTCTGTCTCCATTCCTGCGCTGTTTTTATGCTGCCGTTTTTGCTGCCGTTTTACACCGCTATTCCCACCTGTTGTGTGACCAGCCACATTTTTATTTTATATTGCCTTTTATACTACACTCCACATTACTTATCATATCATTCATATGTGAAGATTCGCTGTCCTACTACACAAACCCTACTCTCCTATAAGGATTCGGATGTCAAAAGGTGGTTCATAATTTGACAATCCCAAAATTAAAAGCCACCTTTTGACACCCAAATCCAACCAATTTAAAAAGGACCACCGCGCATTGCGGCAGTCCCAAAAACATCCGCATCATCTGCCCAGATAACTCCACGGGCTGACATAGCTTCCGTTTAATGATACACCAAAGTGTAAATGATTTCCAGTAGAAATACCGGTACTTCCGACCTGTGCGATCGTCTGTCCTGCTGAAACCGTCTGTCCAGGCGAAACAAGAAGTGCAGATGCATGCATATATACGGTATACAATCCGCCGCCATGATCGATCATCACATAGTTACCGGCAGCACTGCTGTAAGCCGCAGTCGTAACCGTTCCATCCGCCGCAGCCACGATCGCAGCGCCTCCGGACGCACCGATGTCAATTCCTTTATGATTGGAAGAAGCGCCTCCCATCGGCGACACACGCGTTCCATAATCACTGGTCACACGCGTACTGCTCGGACACGGCCAGGTAAACACACCTCCGGTATAATGGTTATCCTGTTTACCGGCAGCAGCCTTCTCTGCCTCAATGCGCCTGATCTCGGCAATGATCTCCTCCTGCGCCTGAATCTCCGCAGCATAATAATCCGCGTCGCTCTGTGCAGAATCAATGTTTCCCTCAATTCCGGCAAGTTCCGTCTCCCGCTGCTTCATAAGCGCTGCAACTGAAGCCTTTTCCTGCTCCACAGAGGCTTTCTCCTGCTCCACTTCTTTTTTCATTTCCTCTAACGTGGCATAGTCTTCTTCTAACTGCTGTTCCACGCCGTCAATATAGGCAACCGTTTCCTGATATTCCTTTAGCTTTTTCCGGTCATATTCCTGGATCTGTATGATATACTCAGCAGAATTTAAAAAATCTGAAAAACTTTCCGAATCAAAAAGTGCCTCAAAGTAAGACTCCTGTGCATTCTCATACATAAACTGTATGCGCACTTTCATGTCCGCATACTGCTGCTCTTCCTGCTTTTTTGCATCTTCAAGCTGGTCTTTTGTGTCCTCGATCTGATCCTTCTTCTCTGTCAGCTCCTGATTTTTCTGTGCAAGCTGGTTTTCTAAAGCTGTGATCCGGCTCGAAATATTCATGAGCTGCGTATTCAGATCATTTACTTTTGCCTGCACATCTCCCTTGGACTCTTTTAGCTCGTTTATCGTCTGTTTTGCCTTTTCCAGAGCTTTTTCCAAAGCCGCTTTTTCCTGCTGTGCCTCTTTTAAAGAAGTGGATGTATTTTCACTTTTCTTTGCGCTGCTGTTTTCTGCTGCTGACGTCATCTGCACTGTGGCAGCCATGCCGGCCATCACAATAAGCAATACCGCCGTTATCCTGTGTATCCATTGCCTTTTATTAATTATCATACCTTTAAATGTTTGCGGATCGTAATCCGGCTTCCGATAAATCCAATACCAACACCAAGTAACAGTGCCACAGGAACCAATGTGTGGAATACCTGGTCCACACTTAAAAACTGGATCATATTACTGATAAATTTAAACTTATCTCCAATATATAATATGATCTTCTCATATAAAACATACAAAATGCCAAGCGGGATCGCCGCTCCGATCAGTCCGATCACAATTCCCTCAACAACAAACGGTGCCCGGACAAAATAATCTGTCGCACCGATCAGTTTCATGATACCGATCTCTTCACGGCGCACGGAAATACCGACTGTAATCGTATTGCTGATCAGGAAGACCGCAACACCGAGCAGGATCAGAATGATACCCGCGGAAATATAACCGATCAGACTGTTAAAATCGGTCAGTGTGTGCGCAACCATCTCCGACTGCTTTACTGAACGGATTCCATCTATAGACTCTAAATAAGTTACCAGCGTACTCTGCATTGATATATCATTCATATAAATGGAATAGCTTGCTGAATTGGCAAGCGGATTATCGCCTGCAAAACTTGAAGCAGCATCTTCATTTCCATCAAAATAAACATCTTTAAAACTTTCCCACGCTTCATCTGCAGATGTATATTCGCAATGTGATACCTCAACACGCTGCTTGATCAGATCACCGATTTCCTCAATGCGCTGTTCTGAGATGCCCGCATCAAAAAATACTGTGACTGCAACACCGGATTCCGCATCCTTTACCATCGCCTGGAAGTTGGTCACGATCGAATAGAACAGACCAAACAGAAAAATACAGGCCGTCATCGTCGCTATGGATGCAAGCGAAAACATTTTATTTTTCCAGATGTTGACAAGTCCCTGTTTAATCGTATAGAAAAAAGTACTAATCCTCATAATCGTAGTCCCCCTCGCGTTTTAATACATCACGCTCAGTCAGGCTGCGGCTGATGGCATTATCGCCTGTCACAATACTGCTGGCTGTATCACTGTCATCCACGATCACACCCTTTTGCATGGTGATGACACGTTTGTTCATGGCTTTTACGATTTCAAGGTTATGTGTAACAACGACAACCGTTGTGCCATTGTTATTGATCTCCTCCATCAGTTTCATGATCTCCCAGGCATTATTGTTATCGAGATTACCGGTCGGCTCATCCGCAAGCAGGATCTTTGGCTTATTGATCAGTGCCCTTGCGATTGCAACTCTCTGCTGCTCACCACCGGATAACTGTTTGGGATAAGAACGATACTTTGCTGCCAGTCCTACCATGGAAAGCATCAGTGGTACATTCTTTTTGATGGAACGTGTGGACTCTCCGATGACCTTTTGGGCAAATGCGACATTATCGTAAATATTGCGGTCCTTTAACAAGCGGAAATCCTGAAATACCACGCCGATCTTACGACGGAATTTCGGGATTTGTCTTCGCCTGATCTTATTTAATTTCTGACCGTTTATCGTGATCGTACCCTCCGTCGGTTCAAGTTCCTTCAACAAAAGCTTGATCAGCGTAGATTTTCCAGAACCACTGTCCCCGACGATGAATACAAATTCTCCTTCCTCAATGTTAAGACTCACGTCATTAAGCGCAGGTATTCCCGCGGAGTACGACTTGCTGACATGTTCTAACTTAATCATAGTGCTTCTCCATTTCTAGTAGTCCAATGACTCCATGTACTTCATATATTTTACTACCATAAGTGCGATCTTAAATGTAATAGCATCTTCAAACACACGCAGATCAAGTCCGGTTGCCTTCTGCAGCTTGTCCAGACGATATACCAGCGTGTTACGGTGGATATAAAGCTGTCTGGAAGTCTCTGAAACATTCAGACTGTTCTCAAAGAACTTATTGATCGTTGTAAGTGTCTCCTCATCGAACTCATCCGGTGATTTCCCGTCAAAGATCTCCTTGATAAACATCTTACAGAGCGGGATCGGGAGCTGATAAATCAAACGTCCGATTCCAAGTGTTGAGTAAGCGATGACATCTTTTTCTTCAAAAAAGATCTTCCTACGTCAAGTGCCATTCTTGCTTCTTTATAAGAACGTGATACTTCCTTGATCTCTCCGACGATCGTACCATATGCCACATGCACATCGCTGTCCGAATCAGAGCGGAACAGATTCACAATGACCTCTGCGGTCTTATTCATCTCCTCGTATCCTTCATTCTCCCCTACTTCTTTTACAACAATGATATTTTTCTCATCCACTGCTGTGACAAAATCTTTGGTCTTTCCACCGAAAATGCCACGGATGCGCTCCAGTTCATTGCCGTCTTTGTCGCGGTTGGTCTCCACGATAAACACAACACGTCTGACCTCTGTATCGATATGCAGCTTCTTTGCACGGTTATAAATATCAACTAAAAGCAGGTTATCCAAAAGCAGGTTCTTGATAAAGTTGTCTTTATCAAATCTCTCTTTATATGCTACCAGAAGATTCTGGATCTGGAAACTGGCAATTTTACCCACCATATAGACATCATCACTGTCGCCATTGGCAAGCAGGATATATTCTAACTGATGATCGTCAAACACCTTAAAAAACTGATAGCCGTTTACAACCTGGCTGTCTGCAGGAGATTCCACAAATGCAAGCGCCGGCTCCATATATTTGTCTGCTTCCGGAAATGTAGCAGCCAGCACCTTCCCCTCTACATCGATAATGCATAAATCAATGCGGGTAATCCCTTTTAACCCGTCAATCGTATTTTGAAGTATCTGATTTGAAATCATAAGCTCCACTCCTTCTATCTTCGTTTCATTTGAAACACACCCGGCAAATCAGGTTGCTGCAGCTGTCAGCTGTCCGAATGATCCTATGCCACAGTGCATAACCTCCATTGCACGCATGGGCAACTTTCACAATAAAAATATACCCATTGTCCCCACTCAAAAATACCTAGATTCTATTTTAATGCAAAACAGCAAAAAAAGAAAGAGGAAATGCATATTTTTTATGCACTTCCTCAATGTATGCTGCTTTTTTCCTATTTTTTACAGTGTACATAGTTCACAAAGAAAAAATTTATGACATCTGTTCCTGAAATCCTTCACCGAGCACTTCCCGCGCATCGGAAACGATCACAAACGCATCCGGATCTACTTCCCTTACGATCTCTTTTACCTGCACAATCTCTTTTTTAGATACTACGCAGTAAAGCATACATTTTTCTGCACCGGAATACATGCCCTTTGCCCGAAGTCCTGTAACACCGCGTTCTAACTCCGTCATGATACGTTTTGCCACCTGTTCATAGTGATCCGTAATGATAAATGCTGCTTTTGAGAATTTCAAGCCTTCCATCAGTGCATCTGATACCTTGCTCGTCACAAAGATCGCAACGATCGCATACAATACTGCGTGTATACCAAATACAAATAATCCGGCAACTACGACTGCACCATCTAAAAACTGTATGATCTGCACCACAGAATAATGTTTATAATAATGCTGGATCAGCGTCGCGACCATCTCTGTTCCACCGGTCGTTGATTTTGCAAGCAGTACAAGACCCATTCCGACACCGCCGATACAGCCGCCAAAAATTGCTGCAAGTACATAATCACCATCGGTAAGATCCACAAGCGGCAGTATATAGAGCCAGAGAGAAAGTAACAATGTTCCAACGATCGTTCTCCATATAAAACGTTTTCCTTTGATCTTTAAAGCTGCCAAAAAAAGCGGCACATTGAGTACAAGGTTCGTCAGCCATAGAGGAATTCCACCCGGAATCAAATACCCTGTCACATCTTTGATAATGATCGCAAGACCGGTAAAACCTCCTGTTACCATGCTGACCGGATCATACACGCACTGAATACTTACTGCAATAAGTGCGGTTCCCACAAGCATGAGGATATAATCCCAGACCGGAGATCTCTTATAAAAAACTTCTGCATACCGAACCTCAGCTTTCATATTTTTCAATACTGTTTTTTAATCTGACACGGTGGATCAGATTCCAGAAAAACCTTTGATTCTCGATCTTTTCCGGTGAACCTCAAATCCGCCGATTCCATACCATAAATTGGCATTGATCTTGTCGCGGTGTTCCACAAGAAATGTTCCTGTCCCGGAGATGGAATAATTGAAATGATCACATCCGGCGTCGCCGCATTCATTTCATTGATCACACCCTCGAGATCTCCGACACAGTTTTCCGTTGCCGCCGCCCCTGCTAACACCAGTTTCGGGTATTCCTCTCTGAGTTCCTGTGTAAATTCATCAACAGCTCCCTGTGTCTCTCCAATAATAAAAACAGATTTGCGGTTGCGCTCCACACGTTTCAAAAATTCATCTGAAAAATCATTTTCTTCTGTCTCGCGGATCCGCTGCATCGTATCGACTCCAGCCGCCTGCAGAATGCCTTTTTCTCCGATCACTGCCAGATCAAGAGAAGAAATAACCTCTTTTAACACAGGATCTGATTCTGACTCAGTCAGCATCTGCATGGAAACCATCTCAATCACATTTAACATGTTATTATCATACCAGGCTTCCACGCGCATGATTGCTTCCCGCACTGTGTAATTGTCCAGTTGTATTCCAAGAATATCTATTTTCTTAATCATTTTACACCCATATTCATTTCCATATATTGAAAAAATATACGCGAACAGTATATCAAACATGGTGTAATATTTCAAGAAATACTGATCTTAGCTTTTATTTCTGTTCCGAATTTTTCGTTGTTGTAAACAATTTCTTTAAGCAGCTGTATGCAACCAGAACACCTAATATCATAAGAAGAAGTGCAACGATCAGCTGTAATCCATCTACTAAGAATGTTGCGTTGTGTGCCGCAATATTTGCTGCCAGAGCAATTGTTTTCTGTACCAGTGCGGTAAATGTAACTGCTAACATCACAAACATCGGTATGTAAAGTGTCCATCCGGTTCTTCCCGTCGTCTTTAAGAATACAGCCAGTGCGATCAGTACCATAGCAGCAAGCAGCTGGTTTGCAGATCCAAACAGCGGCCATACATTGCTGTATCCGCCAAGTGTCAAAAGATATCCAAAGAATAATGTGATCACAGTTGCAAAATATTTATTTGTCAGTACACGCTGTGCCGGTGTCATCTGTTTCGGATCTGTGCTTTCACCGTAAAACAGTTCCTGGAAAGACATACGTCCGATTCTTGCCACGGAGTCAAGTGAGGTAAGTGCAAGTGCCGATACACACATGGTCATAAATACGGTTGCTACCTGAACCGGTACACCAAGTTTCTCTAAGAACCCTGCAACACCGGAAGAGAAGATTGCAAACGGTGTTCCTTCCGGTTTTGTTCCACCAACTGCGACTGCTCCAACAACGACAAGTGCCACGATACCAAGTAATGACTCCACTACCATTGCACCATAACCGATCATCGGCATATCTTTTTCATTGCTGACCGTCTTTGAGGAAGTTCCGGAAGATACAAGACTGTGGAAACCGGAAACTGCACCACATGCGATCGTTACAAATAATGTCGGGAATAATCCACTTCCATTTACATTGAAACCATTAAATGCATTTAACTGCATCTGCGGATGTGCAACAACAACACCAACAACTGCACCGATGATCATACCGAGCAGCATAAATGTTGTCATGTAATCTCTAGGCTGCATTAAAAGCCACATCGGAAGTACGGATGCAAGGAATAAGTATGCCATGATGATGTAGATCCATGCTGTCTTTGAAGCATAGATTGGAAGTTTCATACCAACTGCAAACATTGCAACCAAAAGAGCGATTGCAACGACCGCTTTGACCCACTCGTTCATTTTTCCAACATGTTTCTGAATCACACCGAAGATAACAGCTACCACGATAAACAGCATGGAAATGGAAGCTGCTGCTGAGTTTGCATAAGCGGTTTCTGCGCTGTCAAGTCCGACACCGTTAAATGTTCCGGCTACCATATCCGTGAATGCTGCGATAACAAGCAGTGTAAACAGCCAGCAGAACAGCATAAACAATTTACGTCCTGTCTTACCGATGTATTTTTCGATGATCATTCCCATCGATTTTCCTTCATTCTTGACAGATGCATACAGTGCGCCAAAATCCTGCACAGCACCAAAGAATAATCCACCGATGATCAGCCACAACAGAACCGGTACCCAGCCAAACACGGATGCCAAGATCGGTCCGGTGACAGGTCCTGCTCCTGCAATGGATGAAAACTGATGTGAAAATACGGTAAATTTTGATGACGGTACATAATCCTGCCCATCCTCATGTGTGTAGGCAGGTGTCTTTGCCTTTGGGTCGATCCCCCATTTTTTGCAAGCCATCTTCCATACAGCAGATATCCTGCCGAAAGCGCTACAATACCGATTAAAACAATTACTAATCCATTCATAACCATTTACCGTCTGCAGATTGCAGACAACTCCTTTCTTTTTTTCAGATAAACAATTTTCAGTGCAATTTTTTACTCATGACAATAAATTGCTGCTCTGCAAACATTCTATTGTCATAAAGAACAAAGAGTCGCTTGCGACTCTTTCGCGCTCGAGCGGTGCTGTTTACAGCTAACTTCTACTCCGCGAGATGCGCATCCCGCCCGGAGCTTTTTAATTCATAGGATGTAATTTCCTATGAATTAAAAAGCTTTCGTCTTTCTGATGTTCACACATCCAAAAGACGAAAGCCTGTACTTCCGTGATACCACTTTTCTTGCCATGTTTCCATGACCTCTCTGCCCCGTCATATATCTGTCCACTTGTCTTTGTACAAATATCCCTAACAGGTCTCTCTGTAACGGGAGAGTTCCGGTGCCGCTTACTGACCTCATGGCTTTCAGCGTACTGCTCGCAGAGGATATTATCAAAAGATGCATGTCATTTTCCACCTGCCAATGACTCTCTGTGATGCATTGCCTTCCAATAACGGTATTCTGTTCACTGCATTTGTTCTATTTATCTGTATGCCACATAGTTTAACACTCTTTTTTGAAATGTCAACCTCTATTTTTACATTTTCCTTTTTTTAGATATCTTTTCTGAATTGTCAGACATTTTCCTTAATGTTTTCATCTTTTTTCATATTTGAAATGTCAATATGTTTTCCACAGTTTTTCATTTTATTGCAAACTTTATGATTTCTACACAAAACAAACATTCGGTTTTTTTACTATGTAAACCACTCTTTTGGGGATAAAAATGTGGATAACGTGGATAACTTCGTGTATAACTTTATTTTTCCACGTTTTAAGTGCATTTTAGCAGTGGACAACTTTTGGGATAACTTTTCTTCTTTGTTTATTACTTTTTTGTGCCCCGATATTTTGTGCATGTTGTATATTCTGCAAAGAACAAAAAACCTTTTTAATTCACAGGACAGAGACTGCTTTTGAGGCTATGAGTGAAAAAAATAGCTATCGTCCTAAGACAATAGCTATTCTTCATATTTATGAATTAGAAAATTCTTCTTACACAGATCGGACTTCTGTAATTTACATTAGAGAACTTGATACCGCTAGACGGTGTACTTGCATGAACGATCGTGCCGCCACCGACATAAATAGCAACGTGACCACTGTAGCATACAATATCTCCCGGCTGTGCATTAGAAAGACTTACCTCGTATCCAACACCTCTTAATGCGCTGGAAGAATGTGGAAGTCCTACGCCAAATGCTGCATATACACTCATAACGAAACCGGAGCAGTCTGCCCCGTTTGTCAGACTGGTTCCACCGTATACATAAGGATTACCGATAAACTGTGATGCATAACTTGCAACTGCCTGTCCATTTGAGCTTCCTGCTGACGCATAACTCTTTGAACTTCCGGAGCTCTTTGAAGAAGATGACTTCCTGTCAGCTTTCTTTCTTGCTGCATTTGCTGCTGCATCAGCTGCCTCACGCTCTGCCTCTTCTTTTGCAAGTCTTGCTTTTTCTTCTTCCTTCGACTCTGCCTGTACAAACTCAATGTTGAAATCTACATAATCTTTATGTACCCAGCCGTCACCCTCTTCTGTTGTTACCTTAGCCCAGTCTTCTACAGATTCATCATCAATAACAACCAGATCATCACCAACCGGTACCTGTGTCAGAATGCTTGCATCTGTAGACGGCTCTGTTCTTACATGAAGTGTTGTGGTATTAACTTTAGCATATTTTGTGCTGACTCTTTTTGCCAGTTCTTCATCATTTGGTACTACATATTCACATTTTACATATCCGTCAACATTACCGGACTTGATACGATACCAACCATTATCAGTTGTTTCAAGGATTGTTCCTGCGGAATTGTTATACAGCTTTCCAAGTACCTCGCTGTCCGTATTTGGTTCTGAACGAACATTTACATAATTATCTACCTGCGCGATTGCAATATCTGTATATTCCGAAGCAACAACCGGTGTATCATTCTCACTGACCTGCTCTGCCTGCTCTGCTGCCTTCTGGCTGCTGCATCATGCTGTCCGCAAGACACTGTGCCAGTGCCTGTGAAACACCTGCTGCCGGAGTCTGTCCCTCTGCGATCTCAACTGCAGTCACACTTGAAACGCCTGCGACCGGAGCTGCATATGTATTTAATCCAAAACTGCCAATGGATAACGCTCCTGCTAAAAGACAGCCTGTAATTCTTACCATTCTCTTCTTCATTTACGAAAAGCCTCCAACTGAGTTCTCATGTTTTCCACAACAAAAACAGCTTAACACTGTTTTTATTGTTTGTTACGAATTTATTACATTTATTACACGATTATTATAACAAAGGCATATTTCCATGTCAACCTGTATTCATCGTGAATTTTACTAAAATATTACATTCCTTTTTATTCAATTTTTCAAATAAAACAGCGAAAAATCATCATATTTCCAGGAAAAACAGTGTTTTTTCCGGAAAAATCATTGTCTTTTCTCATAAAAAGCTTGTTTTTTATGTTGATTATTGTCATAATAAGGTCACAATTAAGTTTTCAGGAGGTGCAGCATGGATATTTCAGGTATGACACCGGCACTTAGTGCATTACAGTCCTACGACGCAGGTTCTTCCGTCAGCCAGACCAGTCTTTCCTATGCCGTTTCAACCGAATTATTAAGTCAGCAGCTTGATATGACACAGGAGATGGGCACCGCTATGGTTCAGATGATGGAACGTTCCGTAACACCGGGACTTGGCGGAAATATTGACGTCTACATTTAAACAATATATATTCACGGATTATATGTTGTGCCGGCAAAATAGGAAAAATCCCGATACAGATGGAAACATATCCATTTGTACCGGGATTTTTCATGTTAACCTATGGTAACAGATCTGCTTACACAACGTGTAATCCATTGCTTTTTATTTTACAGCGATAGCTTCGATCTCAAGCATGACATCTTTTGGCAGGCGTGCAACTTCCACACAGCTTCTGGATGGAAATGCTCCGTCAAAAAATGTTGCATATACTTCATTGATTGCCCCGAAGTCGTTCATCTCTTTGATAAATACAGTTGTTTTAACAACGTTTGCCATACTGGTTCCAGCTGCTTCTAACAGGTTTGAAAGGTTAGTCAGTGCCTGTTTTGCCTGTGCCACAGAACCTTCCGGGATCTCACCGGTTTCCGGTACGACCGGAATAATACCTGATGTATAAACCATTCCGTTTACTTCGATTGCCTGTGAATAAGGTCCGATTGCTGCCGGAGCCTTGTCTGTGCTGATGACTTTTTTCATAAGATTCTCCTTCTTTCTGTCAATTTTTTCCTATCATAGCATATGCTTTTGAATTAATCAATTTTACGGATCGATTTTTCATTGATCTCAATCCTGCGCTCTTTATAAAGTCTTCCAACCGCTCTCTTAAATGCATTTTGCTGAGTCCGGTCTCCCTTTTGATGACTTCCGGGGAAGATTTGTCTGTAAACGGAAGCACGCCCGCAAATTCCTCAATGACCTGCATTACCTTTTCGGCATCTGCGTCCATCTGAAGATATGCTTTCTGGCGCATAGTAATATCTAACTTTCCGTCCGGTTTTACATTGGTCACAGTCGCCTCAATGACATCACCGATACGCAGCATACTGTGATCTTCGAAAGCCGGCAGCATCGCAGAGTACTGATCGTCCACTGCTACAAATGTTCCAAAATTATCACTGAACTCATAGACACGGCCATTGACAATATCACCTGTATGATATGGTGATTCTAATGACAGAAGATCATACAAATGCTTCATGCTTGCACACAGACGTCTGCTCTTGTCAATATATAATGTCACTAAGACTTCATCCTCCGGCTGAACCTTAACCGTCATCTCTTTATATGGAAGAAACAGATCTTTTTCCAGTCCCCAGTCAAGAAATGCACCGATCTTTCCAACCTCTTTTACAGTCAGCACCGCAAGACCTCCCAATGTCAGCTTCGGTGTGTTTGTCGTCGCAATGAGCCGGTCCTTAGAATCCTTATAGAGAAACACCCGGAGTTCATCCCCGATCTTCGTTCCTTCCGGCACCTGTTTCTCCGGCAGTAACACGCGGGTTTCATCCTCCATGCGCTCTGCGAGATAAACGCCAAATTCTACTTTTTTATCACAACAAGTTTCTGATATTCACCTAATTGCATTTTTATGATTGCCTTTCTTTTTTCTGAATCTGAAAGCAGATAATGGCATATGACGCCCCTTTTTCATCTGCCAAAGTAACTGTAATCTGTTTTTCTTCCATCGTGACAACCGGATACAGCATATCTCCTAACATTGCAGCTTTACGATACTCCGCACGAAGTCCACAGACAAAAACCTGTTCCGGCAGATATTCCTCCGCCACCAGAATGTATTTTCCATTATTCATATGATGGTTTGTATCAATGTAAAAACGGGAAACACGTACCGGTTCCTTTTCGACACTTTTTTGCACTGCCTCATCCGGTAAACTGATCTTACGATCTGCCCATTCTCCCGGTATTTCATCCTGATCTCCGGTATATAAACTTCTTGCATCCGTTCCGATACCCGTGCCGGGCGCATTTTCTCAGTGTCCATAAATACCCACACCGAGTTTGCCTCTGCAATATTTCTCCATCTTCTCCCTCAATGCAAAAGTTCCGGTACCCATAAAATCCACGGAAT
>ENA-OQJH01000123-OQJH01000123.1-human-gut-metagenome-genome-assembly--contig:-NODE-123-length-44692-cov-2.205026_pt1 | contig 44692 bp, 66 predicted proteins | sample MGYA00242597_ERZ504763 | MGnify/ENA primary metagenome ERZ504763 (study PRJEB26092, sample SAMD00036359) | human gut metagenome | host: Homo sapiens | study: EMG produced TPA metagenomics assembly of... | reverse complement strand
CGAATCCAACCAGCCTTTCCCAAAGCTGGATCGTCGGAGTTCGTTACGTCTCATCCATCACCCGCTCTATTTTTTATCGTAACAGTTCAGCCGGTTTCAGCCGTTGTGGTTGGACTGTTTTTTGTAACGGCGAAGAGCCGAATCCCGGACTTGCCTGGGAACTTGACGGCTGCTTGCGATTCCGGAACGCATCTTTTATCGCTTCCGGTGATTATCCGAAAGAAGATGTGAAAAGCCTGTGCTATACAGGCTTTTCTGTGCTATACTGTAGTTTACAATAGAAAAAACGGGAGGCGGATCATGCGGGGTGATGTTACTGACAGCGGTATTATGCGTGTGCTTTCAAAGATTTGCGATATCGTGTGTCTGAATGTTTTGTGGCTTGTTTGCTCACTGCCGATCATTACGATCGGAGCATCGACAACAGCGTTGTATACAGTAATGCTGAAACTTGTAAAAAATGAAGAAGGTTATATATTTAAAGGGTTTCTTCATGCATTTAAGTTGAATTTTAAGCAAAGTACAATCATATGGCTTATATTGCTTTTGTGCGGAGGCGTTTGTTTTGTTGATTACAGAATATCGGAAATGATGCCGGGGACACTGGGAATGGTGTTTAAAAGTGTTTTTTTACTGCTTGCATTTTTTTGATTTCAGTAACGATTTATTCATTTGCGCTGACTGCAAGATATGAAAATACGATAGGGGCTACGCTGAAAAATGCGCTCCTTTTAACGGTGGCAAAATTACCTTATACAATTTTGATGACAGCGCTGACAGTCGGAGCGGTTGTTTTGTCGTGGTGGAATACGGGAATCCTTATGCTTACGATCCCGGTCTGGATCTTGGCGGGAACAGGTATTCTTGCTTTTATTAATTCCTGTATATTAAGAAGAGTGTTCCGTGTATTTGATGAAAAGGCGGAAGGCGGCGACGAAGAAAGAACCGATATGGAAGAATAAGATGGAAAAATAATCTGCACAGGCAGGAAAACGAGAGGAGCAGAAGATGAATTTTTTAGAAGAACGCATTGTAAAAGACGGGGTTGTGAAAGAAGGAAACGTATTGAAAGTAGACAGCTTCCTGAATCATCAGATGGACATTAAGCTGTTGGATCAGATGGGGGCTGAATTTAAGAGACGTTTTGCGAAAAAGCCGATTAATAAAATTTTAACGATCGAAGCGTCGGGGATCGGTATTGCCTGCGTGGCGGCACAGCATTTTGATGTGCCGGTTGTGTTTGCAAAGAAATCGCAGAGTATCAATCTTGACGGAGAAATGTATGTAGCGGAAGTGGAGTCATTTACACACAAATGCAGAAATCATGTGATCGTATCTCAAAATCCTGACGCCGGAAGATCATGTTCTTATTATCGACGATTTTCTTGCGAACGGATGCGCTCTTCAGGGATTGATCCAGATCGTTCAGTCCGCAGGCGCGACAGTAGAAGGAATCGGGATCGCGATTGAAAAAGGCTTTCAGTCGGGAGGAAGGATCATCCGCAACCTCGGTTTTCAGCTTGAGTCTCTGGCAATCGTTGACGGAATGGATGCTGCGGCGGGAACGGTGACGTTTCGCAGCCAGGAAGAGCAAAAAGAGGCGGAGCAGCCCGCAGAAAAATGTGAACAGTGCAGGAGTGCGACTCTTGATTAAGAAAAAACCGGTCTCTGTGAAGGGGCTGGTTTTTGACATGGACGGACTTCTTCTTGACTCGGAAAAAGTTGTAAAACGGTCTTGGGATTATGCGGGAAAAGAACTTGGATATGAAAACTTCGGAGATCACATCTATAATACAGTCGGATTTAACTTGAAGAGGCGGACAGAATATTTCAAGACGAACGTTGATTTGGATTTTCCGATGGATCGATTTGCGCAAATGACACGGGAATATTATTATAAGATTGCGGATAAAGAAGGAATAGCGGTGAAAAAAGGCGCTCCGGAATTGCTGAATGCCGCAAAAAGTCATGGATGTATGATCGGACTTGCAACGTCTTCGCGGCAGATACACGCAGAGCAGTCTTTGAAAAGAGCGGGATTGTACGATTATTTTGACGGCAAAGTGTTCGGGGATACAGTGAAGGAAGGAAAGCCTTCGCCGGAGATTTATCTGAAAGCGTGTAAAAGTATCGGGATTGAGCCGGAAGATGCGGTCGCTTTGGAAGACGCGCCTTCAGGAGCAATATCGGCACATGCGGCAGGTATGCGCGTGATCGTTGTTCCCGATCTTGTGCAGCCTCCGGAAGAAGTAAAACAATTCCTATGGAAACAAGCGGAAGATCTTGAGCGGGTGATAGAGATGATATGGGGATGATTCGTTATATTGCACATAAGCCGGAGAAAAGTTTCTTGAAAAAATTATGAAAACAAAAGAAATGTTTAAATAATGTACAAAAAATAAAATGATGTGTCGATCATCTTTTAAGTGAACTGAATTTGTGATAAAATTGCATAATCATGTAAAGTGTTTTACAGGCAGACGGAAAAAGATGGAAGAAGTTTATGGAGGCGGAAAATGAAAAGGAAGTACGAGGCGGGGTCAGTCTTGTTCTTGCATCGGCAATGCTTGTGGCATCGCCGATGGCGGCAGGAATGACGGAAACAGTTCAGGCAGAGGAACTTACAGTAGATAGTAAAGTTGCTCAGATTCAAGGAGAGAGCATCATTCCGAGAGCGGATCAAGTTCCCGGAAACGAGGAGTTGTTTGCTCAGTATGTAGAACAGACATTTTACGGTGAAGAGAGCGAAAGCTATCGTACGCCTGCAGTTTACGGCAATATCGGGCAGAATGTTTTAACCGGAGCGGACAAATATGTATATAATGAACTGAAAAAAATAGCCGCTAATATCGCGGACGGAAAAGCGGCGGACGGAAGCGAACCGTCAGGACAGTATGTATCTACGAAATTTACGCTTTCCGTTGCGGGGCAGGGGATTACATATGAAGGCGGCGCATTTAAAGGATTTAGTTTAAGTAAAGTGATTGCGGCGCTTCTTGCGGACTGTCCGTATGATTTGTACTGGTATAATAAAACGGCGTCCACATGGTTTAACGGCAGAATTTCGGGACGGGAAGTTGTGGAGATTGATATAAATTTCCCGGCTGCGGATGCTTATGCGGGACCGGAAATCGAACAGCAATACAAGACGAAGTGTACGGTTGACAGCAAGAAGACAGGGGCAGCCAGTTCGGCGGCGGAGAATGCGCGAAAAATCATAGAGAAGCATAAAGCCGAAAAAGATTATGAGAAGATGGAATCTTATAAAGAAGAAATCTGTGATCTGACATCGTATAATTATGATGCTGTGAAACCGGGTGTCGCTTACGGAGATCCGTGGCAGATGATCTATGTATTGACGGAGATGAAAGTACGAATGTTGTATGCGAGGGATATGCAAAAGCATTTCAGTATTTATGCGATATGAGCGATTTTCTTGATCCGGGATATAATTGCTGCAGCGTAACCGGCATGATGAGAGGCGGTACGGGAGAAGGACCGCATATGTGGAATATCGTGACGATCGGAGACGGAAATTATCTTGTGGATGTGACGAACAGCGATGACGGGACAGCGGGAGAGCGCGGCGGACTGTTCATGGCATGGGATAAGAACAACGGAAGCGTTGAAAACGGTTATGTATTTAATACTGTTTATTATGATGATGCTATTACTTTTGCCTATGACGGACGGACGAAAGATTTGTATGGAACAGGAGATAACTCTGTTTTGAAGATCGCTTCAGCAGAGTATGAAGAGCCGAAGGGGACAGCTCCGGTTATTGAGGGAGTGGAAAACGGTGGAAATTATTACGCTACACAAAAGATAACGGTAAGAGACGCTGACAACGATCTTGCATCTGTGACTGTAAACGGGAAACAAGAAGCAGGAACGGAAATTTCTCTTTCCGCAGATAATCAAAATAATCGGAAGAAAGAGTACACGATCATAGCAGAGGATCGCAGAGGAAACAGTACAAGCTGCAAAATAACGATCAATCCTTGTTCCGACCTTCAGAAAAGGATCTCGCATCTGTCTGTGGACACAGTAAAGGTTACAGACAGAGCTTAGTGCAAAACACATTGAAAGACGCGGTAACAGCAGTTGAAAATGCAGCGGAAGAAGAGAAGACAATTCTTGCAGAAGTAAAAACAAAGTGTGAAACACTTCTTGCAAAAATCGATGAGATGACTCAGCCGCAGGACTATATCAGAGGCGATGTGGATGCCAACAGTAAAGTCGATGTCGGAGACGTCCGCACTGCGTTGAGATATATCTGTAAAAAGACCAATTTGACGGAAACACAGATGAAAGCCGGAGATGTGACAGGAGACGAAAAAGTAACGATCGAAGACTTAAGAAAGATCTTAAGATATGTATGCAAGAAAATAACAGAGTTATAAAATAAGAAAGCAACGATATAAATAAAAAGTGTTCAATATTCAAAAACCGGGAAAGTCAGATCGACTGTCCCGGTTTCTCTTTAATTCCAAAAATCTGTTTTGTCTTTTAACTGGATATCGGCAGCTTTAAAGACTGGATCTTTTCCGGCTTTTTTCTGCTTTGTATAGTCGTTCATAGCCTGAATTGCCGGTTTGCATAAGATGAGGATGACAGGAAGGTTGATTAAAGCCATCAATCCCATCAGTACGTCCGCTGTGTTCCATACGATGCTGAATTCCATTGTCGCGCCTGCAAGTACGATGCGGCGGCGATAATACGAAATGTATTGATCACTGCTTTCGGCGGTTTTCTGCCGCAGAGGAATTTCAGCCCCATTTCCGCATAGTAGAAGTTTCCGATCAGCGTTGTAAAGGCAAACAGGCAAGTGCGATCGTAATAAAGATCGTACCGAAACCGCCAAGCGAGCTGGAAGCCGCTGCCTGAACCCACGGCATTCCTGCAATTTAGAAGTCGGCTCTACGCCGGAACAAAGAAGCATGAACGCTGTTGCGGAGCAGATCAGGATAGTGTCGATGAATACAGAAAGCATCTGCACAAGTCCTTGTTTTACCGGATGGGAACTGCCGCGCTTGCCGCTGCATTCGGAGCAGAACCGACACCGGCTTCGTTGGAGAACAGTCCTCTTTTGATACCGTGCATAACGCAGGATCCGGCAAACCCTCCGAAGATGGCCTGTACGTCAAATGCATTATTGAAAATGCTTGTGAACATTACAGGAACAAGCTGATAATGTTTCAGGATGATGAATAAAGAAACTGCAAGGTAAAAGATACCCATAACCGGAACAAGCACTTCCGTAATCTGTGAGATCTTTTTACTTCCTCCGAATACAGCCAAAGCAAATACAACCGCAAGGATCGCTCCGACAATGAGCGGAGTCCATTCCGGATTGAAGAAAGAATAGACACGGAAGGAATCCGCAATATTAAATGAAGCTACAAGGTTGAATCCGCCCATATAAGTCAGGATCAAAACAACTGCGAAAAGGACGCCGATCCAACGCTTCTTCAAAGCGGCCTGAATATAATATGCAGGTCCTCCGTAAGAACTTCCGTCCTTTGCTTTGTGTTTGTAAATTTGAGCAAGCGTACTTTCGATAAATGCAGATGCGCTTCCGAGAATAGCCGTAAGCCACATCCAGAACACTGCGCCTGATCCGCCAAGACAGATCGCTGTTGAGATTCCGGCGATGTTTCCTGTTCCGACTCTGGAAGCGGTTGATACCATAAGAGCCTGAAAGGAAGAAGTCCGTTCTTATCGCTGCCCGGCTGTGCGACAACGCGGAGAGATTCGATAAACATACGGATCTGTACGAATTTTGTTTTGATCGTAAAGAAGATTCCCGCTCCGAGAAGCAGTATGATCAATGTGGCTGTAGAGCAGCTCGCTCAGCGAGTTGATCATGTTTGTAATAAAATCTGTGAACAATAGTTTCCCTCTCTTTCCTAAGTCATGTTTGCTGTGTCAATATCGCTTATATGATTGACGATCGCGTACTGCGAATGCAGACAGTTTAGATACATTTCGGTGTGAGAACGACAAAGCGGGACTGATGTCACCGAAAATGCATACATACCGGTTAATTATATAGTAAAAACGTTTGTTTTGCAACAAAACGCTTCTTGTGTTATTCTATAAAGGTGTCAAAAGGTCGATTTTCAAAAGGAAAATAAAATCGGGAGGGCTGAGTATGAAATTAAGCAAATTATTAGAACGGTTAGAATATGAGGTTGTTCAAGGCAGTGTCGAAACAGAAGTGACAACGCTTGCCAATGACTCGAGAAAAGTAGAAAGCGGATCTGTTTTGTCTGTATCAGCGGAGCGGTTTTGACGGGCATCAATATGTTTCGGATGTGGCAAAGGCGCGGCGGCGATTATAGCAGAACGGGATATCGAGGCGCCGAAAGGGGTGACGGTGATCAAAGCGGAAAATACGAGATATGCGCTGGCGCTGATGTCTGCGGCGTATTTCGGATATCCGGCAGAGAAGCTGAAAGTGATCGGAATTACCGGAACGAAAGGAAAGACGACGACAACATATCTGATCCGGTCTATCTTAGAAGGTGTCGGACATAAGTAGGACTTATCGGTACGATCGAAGCGATCATCGGAGATCGGAAGATCCCTGCGGCAAATACGACGCCGGAATCGTTTACGATCCAGCAGTACTTTGCACAGATGGTTGAAGAAGGCTGCGACAGTGTTGTTATGGAAGTTTCCTCTCAGGGACTTATGCTTCACAGAACGGCGGGAATTCCGTTTGAGATCGGTATTTTTACGAATCTCGGAAAAGATCATATCGGTCCGAATGAACATAAAGACTTTGAAGATTATAAACGGTGCAAAGCAATGCTGTTTCAACAGTGCAAACTTGGCATTGCCAATATAGACGATCCTTATTATGAAGATATTTTCCGCGGCGCGACATGTAAAGTGGAAACTTTCGGTTTTTCTCCGAAAGCGGATCTGAGAGCGGAGAATGTAAATCTCGTATCGAAGCCGGGATATTTAGGCGTTTCGTATCATGTGGCGGGGAAGGCTGATTTTGATGTGGAGATCGATATCCCCGGAAAATTCAGCGTGTATAATTCGCTGACTGCGATCGCGGTGTGCCGTCATTTCGGTGTTCCGTCTGAGAAAATAACAGAAGCGCTTAAAACAGCGCATGTCAAAGGGCGTATTGAGATGATAAAGTATCGGATGATTTTACGCTGATGATCGATTATGCACATAATGCGATGAGTCTGGAGAGCCTGCTGACAACACTGAAAGAATATGAACCGAAACGTCTTGTATGTGTGTTCGGATGTGGCGGAAACCGTTCAAAAGACAGAAGATATGAGATGGGCGAAGTGTCGGGACGTCTGGCGGATCTTACGATCATTACTTCGGATAATCCGCGTTTTGAAGAACCACAGGAGATTATCAATGATATCAAAGTCGGAATCGCAAAGACTGACGGGGCATATGTGGAGATCTGCGACAGAAAAGAAGCGATCAAATATGCCATCGAACATGGTCAGTCGGGAGATGTGATCGTATTGGCCGGAAAAGGTCATGAAGATTATCAGGAGATCAAAGGAGTCAAATACCCGATGGATGAAAGAACGCTGATCGCAGAGGTACTTGAGGAAATCAGGGAAAATTAGGAAAGACAAGGGGACAGAGATTGTTTGCGGATGTAATCATAGATATTCAACATGAAAAACTGGATAAGATCTTTCAATACCGGATCCCCGAGCGGCTGGAACATGAAGTGGAAGCGGGGATGGCGGTGGTCGTACCTTTCGGAAAAGGAAACCGTAAGACAAAAGGATATGTAACCGCATTGTCAAAGACATGTGATTATGATATTTCAAAAGTGAAAGAGATCGCTGATATATCGCGAAGCGGCGTGGAAATCGAGACGAAGCTGATCGCGCTGGCGGCATGGATGAAGTCGAATTATGGCGGAACGATGCTGCAGTCTTTGAAAACGGTTCTTCCTATCAAAGAAAAAGAAAATATAAAGGTAAAAAAAGCGGCTCAGACTGCTGATCGACCGGGAGACGGGGGAAAAACAGCTTCATTATTATCTGGAAAAGAATCAGAAAGCGAGGGCGCGTCTGATGGCGGCGCTTCTTGACGATCCGCTTTTAGATTATGAACTTGTCAGAAAGAAGCTTAATATTACTGCCACGGTGATACGCGCGTTGGAAGAACAGCATGTTCTCGCCGTAGAATCAGAGCAGGTGTATCGTAATCCGGTTCATGCGGAAAATATTCAAAAGAAGGAGATTATTTATACGCAGGAGCAGAAACGTGCGATTATGCGTTTCTGTAAGGATTATGAAAACGGAATCCGAAAAACATATTTGCTCCATGGAGTTACGGGCAGCGGAAAAACAGAAGTTTATATGGAAATGATACAGTCTGTTGTAGATAAGGGGAAGCAGGCAATCGTTCTGATTCCCGAGATCGCGTTAACTTACCAGACTGTGATGAGATTTTACAGAAGATTTAAAGACCGGGTATCTGTTATGAATTCCCGGCTGTCCGCAGGAGAACGATACGATCAGATGATGAGCGAAGCCGGGCGAAGTGGATGTGATGATCGGACCGAGATCGGCGCTTTTTACTCCTTTTCCGAATCTGGGACTGATCGTGATCGATGAAGAACATGAGCCGACTTATAAAAGTGAACAGACGCCGAGGTATCACGCGCGGGAAACGGCGCTAAGAAGAGCGCAGACAGAAGGCGCGAGCGTTGTTCTGGGAAGCGCGACTCCGTCGATGGAAGCCATGTATCGGGCAAAAAACGGCGAGTATGTTCTGATGGAAATGAAGAACCGTTCTAAAATGCAGGATCCGGCAGAGGTTTATACGGTGGATATGCGGAAAGAATTGAAGAACGGAAATCGTTCGATACTCAGCGAACAACTGCAAAGACTGATGAAAGAGCGGCTTGAAAAGAAAGAACAGACGATGCTTTTTTTGAACCGGAGAGGGTATTCCGGGTTTGTTTCGTGCCGGGAATGCGGGCATGTTATAAAGTGTCCGCATTGCGATGTGTCGCTTTCGGTCCATCGGGACGGAAAGATGAGATGTCATTACTGCGGATACGAACAGACGCGTGTGAAAATATGTCCTGAATGCGGCTCGGACCATATCGGAGAATTCAGGGCGGGAACACAGCAGATCGAAGAGATTGTGAAGACGGTATTTCCGCAGGCAAGAGTGCTGCGGATGGATATGGATACGACACGACAGAAAGATTCCCATGAGAAAATACTGTCTGCATTTGCAAATGAAGAGGCGGACGTACTTGTCGGTACGCAGATGATCGTAAAAGGTCATGATTTCCCAAATGTAACATTAGTCGGGATTCTGGCTGCGGATATGTCGTTGTATACAGATGATTACAGATCGGGCGAGAGAACGTTCCAGCTTTTGACTCAGGCGGTCGGAAGAGCGGGGCGCGGAGATAAAAAAGGAGAAGCGGTGATTCAGACATACAGTCCCGATCATTATGCGATCGCAACGTCTGCGGCGCAGGATTATGAGGCGTTCTATGAGGAAGAGATCCGATACAGAACGATGATGGGGTATCCCCCGGCAGAAAATCTTCTGGCAGTGTTTATATCAAGCGCCGATGAGGCGTTATTGGAAACAGGCTGCCGTTATTTGAAAGAATATATGATAAAAGCGAAGAAGGATATCGAAGCGTCCGTGATCGGCCCGGCAAGTCCGGGGATCGAAAAGATCAACGATGTTTATCGGAAAGTGATCTATGTAAAAACCGCGGACTATCATGATCTTGTCGTGCTGAAAGACCGGACGGAAAAATATATTGAGATTAATTCGGGATTTGATAAAATGAGAATACAATTTGATTTTAATCCGATGTAGCGGATAGAAAGAAGGAGAAAAATGGCAATCAGAGTAATTAGAGAAATAGGAGACGATATATTAGAAAAACAGTGTAAAGCAGTGCCGAAGATGACGCTTCGCACGAAAATACTGATCGGAGATATGCTTGAGACAATGTATGAAAGCAACGGTGTCGGTCTTGCGGCTCCGCAGGTCGGCGTTTTGAAAAGAATCGTAGTGATCGATGTAGGGGAAGGTCCGATTGTTTTGATCAATCCGCAGATCATCGAATCTTCAGGCGAACAGACAGGAGAAGAAGGATGTCTAAGCGTACCGGGAAAATTCGGAATCGTTACAAGACCGGACCGTGTAAAAGTGCGGGCGTTTGATGAAAATATGAACGAGTTCGAAATGGAAGGCGAAGGCTTGCTTGCAAGGGCGTTTTGCCATGAACTTGATCATTTGGACGGAAAACTGTATGTTGAACTGGCAGAAGACGGACTTCATGAAGTGTCTTATGATGAAGAAGATCAAGACGATGCGCAAGGAGGGGAAGAATGAGAATCATATTTATGGGAACACCCGATTTTTCGGTCGGAACACTGGAAGCGCTTGTGGAAGCGGGGCATGATGTGTGTCTCGCCGTCACACAGCCTGATAAGCCAAAAGGCAGAGGAAAAGAAATGCAGTTTACGCCTGTAAAGGAAGCGGCGGTTAAGCATGGGATTTTGGTGTATCAGCCGAAAAGAGTGCGCGATCCTGAGTGTGTGGAAGAATTGAGAAAATACAATGCCGACGTGATGGTCGTTGTTGCTTTCGGTCAGATCCTTCCGAAGGAGATTCTTGAGATGGCGCCTTACGGATGTATTAATGTCCATGCATCTCTTCTTCCGAAATATCGTGGGGCTGCAGCCGATCCAGTGGGCGATCATAGAAGGAGAGAGCGTGACGGGCGTTACAACGATGCAGATGGATGAAGGACTTGATACAGGAGATATGATTTTAAAAGACCGAGATCCCGATCGCAGAAGACGAGACAGGAGAGTCGCTTCATGACAAACTGGCAGAAGCAGGCGCCGCTCTCTGCGTAAAACATTGCATGCAATAGAAAATAAAACAAGCAGTGTTGAAAAGCAGCCGGAAAGCCCGACTGCTTATGCGAAAATGCTCACGAAAGAATCTTGGCAATATCGACTGGGCGAAATCGGCAGTGCAGATCGAGCGTCTCGTGCGTGGATTGAATTCATGGCCAAGCGCATATACACACCGGGACGGAAAAGTGATGAAGATATGGAAAGCGTTGGCAAAGCCACAGGAAGAATGTGCAGAGCAAACCGAACTGGGAAGCGAGGAACATACAGCGCAGAAAACCGGGAAGAACGCCATGCCGGGAACGGTAGTGTCCGTAGCAAAAGATTCGTTTTGCATACAGACGGGAGACGGCGTGCTTCGTATTTTAGAAGTACAGATGCCCGGCAAGAAACGAATGGATACAGGCTCGTTTCTGCGCGGATATAAAGTGGAAGAAGGAATGGTGTTTGGGAGAGAATAATGGCAAAGGCGATCAATGAAAGAGAAATCGTAGCCGCAATCCTTATGGAAGTAACGGAAAACGGCAGATACAGTCATATTGTATTAAGAGAAGTTTTGACAAAATATCAATATCTTGAGAAAAGGGAAAGAGCATTTATCACCCGCGTTACGGAAGGAACGCTGGAACATATGACAGAGATCGATTATATTCTGGATTGTTTCTCCAAAGTAAAAGTAAAAAAGATGAAGCCGTTAATTCGGGCAATTTTAAGAAGCGCGGTCTATCAGATAAAATATATGGACAGTATTCCCGATCATGCAGTTTGCAGTGAATCGGTAAAACTGGCAGTGAAGAAAGGGTTTTCCGGTCTGAGAGGCTATGTCAACGGCGTGCTGAGAAGTGTTGTCAAAGGAATCGATGAGGTGGAGTATCCGTCAGATCCGATCAAACGGCTTTCGGTACGATATTCCTGTCCGGAATGGATCATCCGATTATGGAAAGAAACGTATGATCTTTCTTTGATCGAAACGATGCTGAAAGATTTCCAGACAGAAAAGCCGACAACGATCAGACGCTGCAGAAGCCGGATTACGATGGAGCAGCTGAAAAAGCGGCTTGAGGAAGAACATGTTTTAGTGGAAAATCATCCGTATTTAAAGGATGCGCTTCTCATTTCAAAATATGATTATTTAGAGTCTCTGGAAACATTTCGGGAAGGTCTGTTCGTCGTGCAGGATATCAGTTCGATGCTTGTAGGAGACTGGCGCATGTGCAGGCGGGAGCGCAGGTGATCGATCTGTGTGCGGCGCCGGGCGGAAAGGCGCTTGATGTGGCGGAACGCATTTTGATGGAAGGTCAAGCCGGATGTTCCGGTCATGTGGAAGCCCGTGATCTGACAGAATATAAAGTGTCTTTGATCGAGGAAAATATAGAACGTATGGACTTGCAATGTAACCGCGGTTTGTCAGGATGCGTCTGTGTATGATGAAAAATCAGCGGGTAAAGCGGATATTGTGATCGCCGATCTGCCTTGTTCCGGTCTGGGAGTGCTTGGGAAGAAAACAGATCTGAAATATAAAGCGTCGCCGGAAGGAATCGTAAGTCTCGTAAAGCTTCAGCGAAAAATCCTTTCCTGCGCGGCTTCTTATGTGAAGCCGGGAGGAGAACTTCTGTACAGTACGTGTACTGTGAACCCGAAAGAAAATATCGAAAACGTACATTGGTTTTTGAAAGAATTTCCTGAATTTTACGCAGACGATATAAGGGAAGATCTTTGCCTTGAATTGAGGGAAAGCGTGACAGAGAACGGCTGTATCCAGCTTCTTCCGGGAGTTCATAAAAGCGACGGATTTTTTATTGCGCGATTGCGGAAAAAGAAGTCTGAAAATGCCGGAACGCCGAAAAAGGATGAAATGGCAGGACGCGCAAAAGGGTGAAATGGCAGGATACGAAAAATGAAAAAGGAAAGTATGAGAATGAAGAAAGATATTCGGGCATATGAATATGAAGAATTACAAAAAGAGCTGGAACGTCTCGGAGAAAAACCGTTTCGGGCAAAACAGATATATGAATGGCTGCATGTGAAGCTTGCAGATCGTTTCGACGAGATGACGAACCTGTCTGTGAAACTTCGGGAAAAGCTTGCGGAAGAATATGATATCTTTCCGGTACAGATGGCAGAGCGGCAGCAGTCGAAACTGGACGGAACGAACAAGTTTTTGTTCCGTCTGTATGACGGAAACATGGTGGAAAGCGTTCTTATGCGGTATAAGCACGGTAATTCGGTATGTATTTCCTCGCAGGCGGGATGCCGCATGGGATGTGTATTCTGCGCTTCGACGATCGGGGGATTAAAACGGAATCTGTCTGCATCCGAAATGCTCGGTCAGATCTACCAGATCCAGAAAATTATCGGAGAGAGGGTTTCCAACGTCGTTATCATGGGAACAGGAGAGCCGCTTGATAATTATAATAATTTTCTGAAATTCATTCACATACTGACAGATGAACACGGACTGAATATCAGTCAGCGGAATGTGACTGTTTCTACATGCGGGATCGTACCGAAAATACTGGAACTGGCAGAGGAACGTCTGCAGATCACACTGGCGCTTTCTCTTCACGGATCTACGCAGGAAAAGAGAAGGAAACTGATGCCTGTCGCAAATAAGTACGAATTAGGCGAGGTACTTTCCGCCTGCGATACTTATTTTAAAAAGACAGGACGCAGAGTGACGTTTGAGTATAGTCTTGTACATGAGGTGAACGATACGGACGAGGATGCAAAGGAGCTTTCCGAGCTTCTCGCGCCGCGTAACTGTCATCTGAACCTGATTCCGGTAAATCCGGTAAAGGAGCGTTCTTTTCAGCGTCCAAGCCGCAAAAGTGCTTTGAATTTCAAAAATAAACTTGAAAAAAGCGGAATAAATGTTACTATAAGAAGAGAAATGGGCTCGGATATCGACGGGGCGTGCGGTCAGCTTAGACGGCGCTACGAGGAAGAGACAATGAATGAGAATTAAGGAGAAGCATATGAGAACATTTTCGATAACAGATGTAGGAATGGTAAGACAAGTAAATCAGGATTATGTTTATGTGACTGACAGACCTCTCGGAATTCTTCAGAACCTCTTTGTGGTGGCAGACGGTATGGGAGGTCACCAGGCGGGAGATTATGCTTCCAAGTATACGGTTGAAGTGCTCAACAGGGAATTGGCGCTAAGCGAAGGCGAAGATATTGAAAGATGTCTTGTAGGCGCTATAAAAACGGCAAACAGGGAGATCATAAAAGAAGCTTCAAGAGACGAACATCTCAAAGGAATGGGAACGACGGTTGTTGCGGCGACGATCTCAAATCAGATGATGTATTTCGCGAATGTAGGAGACAGCCGTTTGTATTTGATCAATCAGGGCATTCAGCAGCTTACGAAAGATCATTCCCTGGTAGAAGAGATGGTAAGGTTGGCGGGATAAAACCGGAAGAAGCAAAACATCATCCGGATAAAAATATTATTACGAGAGCGATCGGCGCGAAAGCGGATGTAGAGGTAGACTTTTACGAGCACCGTCTGAAAAGGGGAGACATCATATTGATGTGTACGGACGGTTTGAGCAATATGGTAGAAGATGAGGAACTTTTTCATATTGTTCAGGGAGGAAGAGATATCGTAGAGTCCGGTCAGGCTCTTATAGAAGCGGCAAAAGAAAACGGCGGTACAGATAATATAGGGGTTGTCCTTATAGAACCGTTTGCAGATGAGGTGAGTGTATTATGATTAAAGAGGGAGTTTGCTTAGGAAAAAGATATGAGATACTCGGACGGATCGGATCGGGTGGTATGGCGGATGTTTACAAGGGAAAGGATCGTAAATTAAACCGCTATGTCGCGATCAAAGTATTAAAAAGCGATTATCGTTCGGATCAGGTATTTATAAAGAAATTTTTGAGTGAGGCGCAGGCTGCGGCAGGACTGATGCATCCGAACGTTGTCAATGTGTATGACGTCGGTCAGGACAGAGGTCTGTACTATATGGTAATGGAGCTTGTCGAAGGGATCACTCTGAAAGATTATATAAAGAAAAAGGGAAGACTTTCGGCAAAAGAGACGATCAGTATTTCCATTCAGATGGTGACAGGGCTTCAGGCGGCACACAATCATCATATTATCCACAGAGATATTAAGCCTCAGAATATTATCATTTCAAAAGACGGAAAAGTAAAAGTGACGGATTTCGGCATTGCCCGTGCGACCACGTCTACACAGACGATCAGCACAAGCGTTATGGGATCGGTTCATTACACATCTCCGGAGCAGGCGAGGGGCGGAGTCGTAGATCAGAAGAGCGATCTTTATTCCATCGGTATTACGATGTACGAGATGATCACCGGGCACGTACCGTTCGACGGAGATTCCACGGTGTCGGTCGCGTTGAAGCATCTTCAGGAAGAGATTACGTCTCCGGCAGAAGAAGTTCCGAATATCCCGTACAGTCTTGAGTGCATTATCATGAAGTGTACACAGAAAAATCCGGGACGCCGTTATCCGGACTGTGCGTCTCTTCTTATGGATCTGAAAAGATCGCTTGTAGAGCCGGACGGCGATTTTGTTGTTTTGGGAGCGGGAACAGGAGCGGAGACAGACCGCACGATGGTTATGTCGACAGAAGAACTGGAACGGATTCAGGCAGTCGTTATGATGATGAGTACGATGACGATGATGAGTACGATGATGACGACGATTATGACTACGACGACGATAATGATTATGATAACAGAAGGCGCAGTCAAAAAGACAGGCGGAAGAAGAATGATGTAAATCCCGATACGAAGCGGATCATGAAAATACTGATGATCGTGTCGGGAGTCGTGATCGCGCTGCTGATTCTGTTTCTTGTCGGAAATGCGGCGGGATTTTTCAAAGGAGCCGGTCTTTCTTCAAAGACAGAAAAGATGGTAACAGTACCGGATGTGCGCGGAATGACATTTGAAGACGCACAGGCAGAACTTAAGAAAAAAGATCTCGGTATTAAAAAAGCGGATAAAGAAGAAGCTTCCAATGAATACGAAAAAGGCGAGATTAAGAGCCAGAATCCGGGAAAAGGGAAGAAGTAAAGAAAAATTCTACGGTTACGGTTGTGATCAGCAGCGGAGAAGCTGCGAAAAAAGTAACTGTGCCGAATGTTGTGAACAGATCGGAGGCGGAAGCAGAGAGAATGCTTCAGGATGCCGGTCTGAAAGTGACAAAAGGCGAGGCAGTTTATGATGATACGATCGAGATGGGAAATGTAGTCAGCTCTACTCCGGGTTCGGGAGAGCAGGTAGACGAGGGCACAAGCGTTCAGCTTATTATCAGTAAAGGAAAAGATCCCGAAAAAGATAAAGTAGAAGTGCCGTCGCTTCTGAATATGACGGCGGATCAGGCTGCCGCCGCCTTAGAAGAACTTGGACTGAAAGGAAGTCCTAAGGAAGAATATGCCGGCGGAACGGCAGGAACGGTTGTCACACAGGAAACAGAAGCGGGAACTAAAGTAAAGAAAGGCACAACAATAAAGTATACGGTAACGCTTGGATCAAAAACAGAATGGTCTACTATTCCGAGTGATGTGATCGGAATGGAGAAAAACACGGCGGTTAAAGTGCTGACTGAGGCAGGGTTTGTTCCGGTATACGGCGGTGAAGACTACAGTGATACTCCGGTCGGAACGATTTACAGTGTGACTCCGTCGGCAGGTACAAAAGTGGAAAAAGGGACACAAGTATATTATTTTGTCAGCAAAGGATCATCGTCAGGACAGACCGATCCGGAAAACGGCGGAGACAATGAATAGGCGGTACCGACAGGGAATTTATAAAATATGCAAGGTAAAATTGTAAAAGGGATTGCCGATTCTACTACGTTCATGTAGTAGAATCCGGTGTTTATGAATGTAAAGCAAAAGGGATCTTCCGAAAAGACGGTGTGAAGCCTCTTGTAGGAGATAATGTAGAGATAGAAGTTTTAGATGAAGAGGAAAAAAGGGAAATATCAGGGAAATCCTTACGAGAAAGAACGAACTGATCCGTCCGGCGGTGGCGAATATCGATCAGGCGCTCGTTGTATTTGCGGTGACGAAGCCTAAACCTCATTTTAATCTTCTTGATCGTTTTCTTGTGATGATGGAGCAAAAGAAGATCCCGGTAATCTTATGTTTTAACAAATCTGACATTGCAAAAGAAAGCGATATTTCCAAGATGGAAGAAATATACAGATCATGCGGGTATCCGGTCTTTTTTACGAGTGCGAAAGAAGGATGGAAGATCGAAGAAGTGAAAAAGATTCTGCACGGGAAAACGACTGTTCTTGCAGGCCCGTCGGGTGTAGGGAAGTCGTCGCTTATCAATCTTCTGCAGTCGGAAGTAATGATGGAAACAGGGAGTATCAGCAGGAAGATCGACAGAGGAAAGCATACGACGAGACATTCCGAACTTTTAGTTTTGGAAGAAGATGAAAAGGTGGAAGACTGCGGCTCATATATTGTAGATACTCCGGGATTTAGTTCCCTTTATGTCAATGATTTTGAAAAAGAACAATTAAAATATTATTTCCCGGAATTCGGTCCGTATGAAGGATTGTGCCGTTTTTCGGGGTGCGATCATGTGCATGAGCCGGACTGTGCGGTGAAGCAGGCGGCAGAAGAAGGAAAGATACATGAGATCCGGTACAACGATTATGTTGCGATGTACCGTGAATTACAGGAAAAAAGGAGATATTGAAGATGGAAAATATTCTTGCCCCGTCGATTCTTTCGGCTGATTTTAAAATTCTGGGAGAACAGATCGAACAGACAGAAAAAGCAGGCGCAAAATATATACATTTTGATGTGATGGACGGAATTTTCGTACCGAGCATTTCGTTTGGCATGCCGGTATTGTCCGCGTTAAAAGGCGCGGTAAAACAGGCGCTTGACGTACATCTTATGGTGACTGAGCCGATCAGGTATGTGAAAGAGTTCGCAAAATGCGGAGCGGATATCATTACTGTTCACTTAGAGGCGTGTGAAGATGTAAAGGCGACAGTGGATGAAATAAAGGCAAGCGGAGTGAAAGCAGGCATCACGATCAAACCGGCAACTCCTGTGAAAGAATTGATCCCGTATCTGGAGCTTGCGGATATGTTTCTCATCATGAGCGTTGAGCCGGGATTCGGCGGACAGGCGTTCATTCCGGAATCGCTTGACAAGATAAAAGAACTTCGCACCCTGCTTGACGAGAGAGTCTTAAGACGGATATCGAAGTTGACGGCGGAATTTATTGTGAAAATGTGGAAGCGGTATTGGATGCGGGAGCGAATATTATTGTTTCCGGTTCGGGAGTTTTCAAAGGCAATATTACAGAAAATACAAAGAGATTTATGGAGATATTGAAACGTCATGAGTAAGCAGACTGTGATCGTGAGCGGCGGGATGGTGGAAAAAGATTTTGCTCTCTCGATTTTAAAAAGCGAAGAAACTGAATTTGTTATCGGGGTAGACAGAGGTCTTGTGTTTTTGTATGACAACGAGATAAAACCCGATTATATCGTGGGAGATTTTGACAGCGTTCCGAGGAAGCTCGTTGAATATTACAGAGAAGAACTTGATGTGCCCGTGAGAGAATTTAATCCGGTAAAAGATGCATCAGACACAGAGATCGCTTTGCGCCTTTGCCTTGGTCTGAATCGCAAAAAGATCGTCATCCTGGGGGCAACCGGCAACCGGATCGATCACCTGTGGGCAAATGTGCAATGTTTACAAATTGCGCTGGAAGCAGGAGCGGACGCTTGCATTATGGACGCTCACAATAAGATACGGCTTCTCGATAAAACTGTTACATTGAAAAAGAAGAGGCATTCGGACCGTACTTTTCATTGTTTCCATTAGAACAGCCTGTAGATGCGTTCAACATTACAGGGGCAAAATATCCGCTGACAAATCATTTCCTTAAGCCGAGCGACAGCCTGTGCGTAAGTAATGAATTTGTTGAAGATGAAGTGGAAATATCGTTCGTGTACGGTAAGGTGATCTTGATGGAGACGAGAGATTAGATTTCGATAAGTTTTTGAAAGATGGTTCACTTTGTGCCCCACTAATTCCCGGATGTTTTCTCAAGTCCCGGTATAGTAAATGAGAAAGCATATCAGGATTTTATGAGAAAAGAGAAAATTTTTTTGTAAGGCGTTGAAAAAAGGTAACTTGCTGAGGCAGGTTACCTTTTAGTTATATTCTATGATACAGTTTAACAATACGTAGATATATGCTTTGCAGAAATTCCGTAAGAAATAAAGCTTTTGTCTGATAGAATGATTATAATTATAGTATACTGAAAAAACACATTAGAATCTGTAAAGGAGATCGACTATGGGAGAAAATTATTTGGACATGGTTCCTGTTATAGTGATATTTTTTGCTCTCGGCATTTTATTATCAAGGCTGGGAGGAGTTGGAGGAATTGTTGTAAGAATTAAAAGAATGATTTGTAAGCTAATAGGACATAGAGATTGAGATGAAAAGATGAACAAGTATATCGATCAATCTTAGGTTGTTAAGATAAAAAAGGTTAAGTAAAATTTGAATTTGCTAAAGGAGGAATATGTATGCGTGTTTTGAAAGCAATCTTTAGTGTTTTAACGATTGTTTTCGGTTCTCTTGGACTTATAAACATAGTGTCTACTGATATAACATTGCCTCTTATGTTTGTTTTTATGGGATTAACCTTTTTGACGAGTGCAAAAGAATGTTATGATAAAGGTGCAAAGAAAGACGCTATGATATTTGCAGGTGTAGCAATTTTTGTCTATGTAGTCACTGCATATAATTTGATAAGTAGATTTATGTGAATTCAAATTTGTTGAGACGAAAAGAGCTATATCAATAGGTTTGGAGTTAAGCGGTGATTTGATGAATGATCAATTCATACAAGGAGTAATATTTGATTGGAATAGAATTGATAATGATAGTTATTTAAAAGAAATAGAAGCTTTTAATGGAGTTGAAAAACTTGATTTCAATAAATCAATTACCTTTTTTGTCGGAGAAAATGGCAGTGGTAAATCAACTTTGTTGGAGGCGATTGCTATAGCACATGGTTTTAATCCTGAGGGTGGAACAAAGAATTATGTTTTTTCTACGCATGATACACATTCAGAATTATGTGATGCAATAAAAATTTCAAAAGGCTACCGGAAGGAAAAGTGGGGATATTTTCTTAGAGCCGAAAGTTTTTATAATGTTGCCACGCAGGAAGAAAATTATGCAGATCTGAAGCATCCCTCTGCAAAGTATCATGAAAAGTCACATGGAGAGAGCTCCTTGCATTAGCTCAGGATAATTTACATCCAAACGGCCTGTATCTTTTTGACGAACCAGAAGCTGCATTATCACCTCAGAGACAGCTTACATTGTTAATGCAAATATACCGATTTGCGAAGGAAGGGGCACAGTTTTTTATAGTTACACATTCGCCCATTCTGTTAGGTATACCGGATGCAGATATTTATTGTTTTGATAATGGAAGCATACATTTATGCGAATATGAAGAGACAGAAAGTATCAGATAACAGAGATGTTTATAAACAATAAGGCAGATGTTGCTGAATAGATTGCTAACAGATTAGATAATAAAGAAAGCGATAACGCTCAGTTTGTTGAGGTGAAAAGAGTTAAGCAAATCGGGGGGATGAAAACATTGAATTTTACAGATGAAAAAGATTACATTATGCGAATGATAAAAGAAATGGTAAGAGTATTATTTTCTTTAGCATTTGGGAAAAAGTATGTTTCTGTTGAATTAGAAAAAGAAAACAAGTATGAAGTATCTGGAAAAAATTTGAAAGATTTTCTGGATATGATTGATGTAGACAAATCAATGAAGCTGAGAATATACTTTTAGATGGCATTGATTATTCCAACAGAGATGAGGTAATAGCTGCCGCTCTTTTTTATCAGCACCTTAGCGAAAAAGACAGTGAGTTTTAGAGAGCAATAATTATACAAAAGAAGAAGTGTTTTCTGGGTTTGAACAATTACTCAAGCAGTCAGGATATGCTGATTTACTTTATTTGGTTAAAGGTCATGAATAATGTAGAAATAGTAATTAAAGTCGGATTTAAAAGTAAGACACAAATAAAAGTCAGTTTGATGAACCGGGAAACTGTAAGTTACAAAGGAGACCAACTATGAAAGATAAAAGCATTTTAATCAGTGTGGGAAGTATTATTTATATTGTTATGTCTGGAATTGATAGATTTGTTTATCAGATACCTAATATTATTTATATTCCGGTAGCAATTCTTCGGTATTGCTTTAATTTTAATCAGGCTTTTTCAAAGATAAATCTAAAAAATAAACTTTCAGTTTGTTAATATGAAAAGAGTTAAACAAATCAGAATTTGAGGTGGAAATATGGCATCAAGCAAGGAATACTTAGAGTTTATTTTAGGGCAGCTATCTGAGTTAGAAGAAATTACTTATCGAGCTATGATGGGAGAATTTATTATTTATTATCGTGGCAAGATTGTAGGCGGTATCTATGATGATAGATTACTTGTTAAACCAGTAAAATCAGCAATTAGTTATATGCCGATAGTTTCATGTGAATTACCCTATGAGGGAGCAAAAGAGATGTTGTTGGTAGATGAAGTCGATAATAAGGAATTTTTGACAGGCTTGTTTCATGCAATGTATGATGAACTGCCAACTCCAAAACCGAAAAAGAAGAAATAAACAACTTACAGTTTATGCCATTGTCATTTTGTAAAAGGAAAAATTTAACTCCTATTTTACATATACAACAAAATACCTTAACAAAAGACCATTAAAATCCTATCGTTACTTGAATTCAATGGGTTAACGGAGGAAACGATATGAGAGTAAAACGGAGAAAAACAATGGCGCTTTTAGCAGCTGTTTCGATCGTATGCGCTCAAAGTACAGTAAGTGATGTCTTTGCAGCGGGAGCAGAGGAGGTGGCAGCACAGGAAAACAATGCAGTTTCAATCGAATACCTTACTTTACAACCAGGTGAAAGAGACGATTCGGTAAACCTGAACTGGTATGCCCCGGAAGGTACTCAAAATGCGATTGTCCGTATGGGGGATAAGACAGTAGAAGCATCTGTAAGAGCTCTTCATACTCCTACAAAAGTAGTTGAAGGAAAATATACAGATACCGGGAAAATAGTATGTCAGGCTACTGTATCAGGACTTTCAAAAGGCACAGAATATAGTTATCAGATTTCATATGATAATGGAAATACTTGGTCAAAGAAGTATTCTTATGAAACACCAAATGCAGGTGAATTTCGATTTGGTTTTACAAGCGATCCCCAGATTAAAGAAAACGGAGAAACAAATAACGGGGGATGGAATCCTTCTGACGGAAAAATCAGACCGGATGGGCAGTTATGCTGGACAAGATGAAAGAGGAAGATGTGAACCTCATTGTTTCCGCGGGAGACCAGGTGGAGGATCAAAGCTGGGGAAAATCCAGTGAGTATGCGGCATTTTTTGCTCCGGAAGAAATGACATCTCTTCTGTATGCCCCGGCAGTAGGAAATCATGATCGTCATTACATGTTTGATGATCATTTTAATCTTCCGAATGAAATGAGTGTAGATGGAAACGCAGCGTCTCTTAATCAGGTAAAGACAACATTCCGCGGACAGAACAGTGGAACGAGTCAAAGCATGGCAACTATATTCAGGCAACTGCGGATGAAATCGCACAATCTGCAGAGTCAAATGGTGTTACACCGAATAAAGACGGGCAATATGATTTTGTGGAACGAAGAGAAATGGAGACAAAAGGAAACTATTACTATTTATATAATAACGTTCTCTTCGTAACATTAAACACAGGAGCTTATCCGGGCGGAAACGATAATGAAAATGCGGGAAATGTAAATGTTCCAAGCGCTTCAAAGGACAATTCCGAAGCGGAAGCCATCGTTTCTAACTTCAGAACAACTTTAAATGCGGCGACGGCAGAATATTCAGGTCAGTATCAATGGTTAGTTGTTACACATCATAAATCTACGCAGACAGTGGCAAAGCATGCTGCCGATTCGGATATTGAGAACTATGTAGATGCAGGATTTGAGCAGGTGATGGATGAATTTGACGTTGACTTTGTATTAGGCGGTCACGATCATGTGTATTCTCGAAGCTATGTGCTGAAAAACGGTCAGAGAAATGCAGAAAGACTGGATGATTTCCATGATCCTGACGGAGTGATTTATCTGACGGGTAATTGCTGTTCTGACATGCAATACTATACTCCTTTTGAGAAAGTAGACAAGGCCAATAATGCAGATTATCCGGTGCTGGCAAACGGACAAACCGGTTCTGAGGCATATTTGGCGGGAAATCTTCCAATTGGAAATCAGGAATGGAACCAGGAGTACAGTCCAAGTTACGCTGTCTTTGACGTGGCGGATAATAAAATCTCTGTCAACGTATATAACCTTTCGGGAGACAGCAATGCCCCGGAAGTAAATTAATTGATTCATTCAGTGTTACCAAAAATGCGAACGGCGGAGAGCTGAAAAACGGATTAGAGAATAAAAAGGCTTCTATTGCCATGACACAGACTGCTCAATATAATTCCGGCATGCAAAACCCGGACGGCGGCGTTATGGAAATTATAGATTACAATACAGTTACAGGCTGGGCGTATGCTGTGAATGGTGTAACCGGGAACTTAACGGCAATTCCGATGAAAAATAAAAATGCAGTTGATAAGATCGCTTTGTTAGATGGAAAGAATATAAATATCAAAGAAATCGTTGAGAACAATTACAAAGGTTTCTCCTACGGTGATATGACTTCTGTTGCCGTTTCTCCAAATGGAGAAAAGCTTGCAGTGGCAATCCAGTCATCTGATTATTCGGCTGCCGGATGCCTCGCAGTATTCCTTTGCGGCGCAGATGGGACATTGTCATTTGATCAGATTTATGAGGCAGGTGTACAGCCGGATATGGTGACATTTACACCCGATAGTAAAAAAATTCTTTCGGCAGATGAAGGCGAACCAAGAAACGGCTATGAAGCGGGAAGTATTGACCTAAGGGAACGGTCACTGTAATTGATCTGACAAATCAGAATGTATCACATCTTGACTTTACCGTTTTTGACAGTGAAGCGAAAAGAGCGGAGCTTGTACAAAATGGAGTGATTTTGAAAAAAGGAACGGCTCCGTCTGTTGATTTAGAACCGGAGTATATTGCAGCAAATGATAAAACAGCCTATGTTACACTTCAGGAAGCAAACGCCATTGCCATCGTAGATCTGCAAACACTTTCTATAGAAAATATCTGTTCCGCAGGATATGAAGATTACGAAAAATATCCGATCGATATTGATAAAAAGATGCGGCATACAGGCCGGTATCTTATCCGTCGCTTCGCGGAATCCGTATGCCGGACGGAATTTCTCTGTTTGAGTCGAACGGCAAAACTTATATTGTAACTGCAAATGAGGGGGATTCCAGAGAGTGGAACGAATATCTTAATGAAGCAGAATGTAATTTTGGGAAAGGGCAAACATCACCTTCCGGGAAAATTACGGCTGAAAACAGTGGACTAACCGGAAAGGTTGTATTCTTCGATCAGAACGATTATGAAGGTTTAAATTCAGAATATGATTACCTGTTCGGAGGACGTTCCTTCACTGTTTATTGTGTAGATGGATCCGGAATGAAAGAAGTGTATACGAGCGGAAACGAGTTAGAAGCAAAAACAGCGGCATATTTCCCGCAGTACTTTAATTGTTCCAATGACTCCGCAGAAATAGATGACCGTTCAGGGAAAAGGGCGTAGAAGCAGAAAGCGTAACAATCGGAACGGTAGGAGAGAAAACTTATGCGTTTATCGGTCTTGAGAGGATCGGAGGCGTTATGGCTTATGACATTACAAACCCTGACAAGATTCTTTTCGCAAATTATATTAACTCCCGAGATTTTAGTAAAGATATAGCAGGCGACGTATCTCCGGAAGGACTGTGCATGATTTCCGCATCTGAAAGCGCAGACGGAAATGCTTATCTGCTTGCATCCTGCGAAGTGTCAGGAACAGTTGCTGCTTACAAACTGATATCGCAAAATATTGATTCTTCGGATGACGATAACACAGATAATAATCACGATAATAATATCGATCACAACGGAAGTGGTCACGGCGGCGCCGATACGGAAGATTTAAACAATCAAGAAGTAAGACAAATGCGCTGAAAACGGGAGATCATGCCCCGGTTATAGGAACGGGAATAGGAATGGTTCTTGCATTGTCTGCAATCATTGTAATACTGAAATATCGCAGATCTAAAAATACCATTACAAATACAAAATAATAAGCAGAGCTGATCCGGAAGCAAAAGGCGGTAAATACCGCCTTTTGTTGTCGTTTTAAGTCAGTGAAGGGAAATATGGCTTTTCCCGGGAAACTTTTAGATAATACTTTAGAGTTGTGATGTAGACATATGAGCCTTATTATAGTATTATATAGAACGACATTAAGACTCTGATACTTAAAAATATAGAGAAAGGCGAAAACCCGCAAAAATTGCAGGTTTTTAGACAGGTAAAGATAAAAATGAAACTAGGTATTGTCGGTTTGCCGAACGTAGGGAAAAGTACATTGTTTAATTCATTGACAAAAGCAGGGGCGGAATCCGCCAATTATCCGTTCTGTACGATCGATCCGAACGTAGGAGTCGTAACAGTTCCGGACAAGCGTCTCGATGTACTCGGAGAGATGTATCATACGAAAAAATTATTCCTGCGGCGATCGAGTTCGTTGATATTGCGGGGTTGGTAAAGGGCGCGTCAAAAGGCGAAGGTCTCGGCAACCAGTTTCTTGCAAATATAAGGGAAGTGGACGCGATCGTTCATGTTGTCCGCTGTTTTGAAAATACAAATATCGTTCATGTGGACGGAAGCATCGATCCGATCAGAGACATTGAGACGATCAATCTTGAGCTGATCTTTTCGGATCTGGAGATTCTGGAGCGGCGTATTGCGAAAACGGTTAAGCTTTCCCGCAATGACAAGGCAGCTGCAAAAGAGCTGGATCTTTTAAATCGTGTGAAAGCGCATCTGGAAGACAATAAAATGGCGAAAAGCTTTGTGACAGATGACGAGGACGAGCAGGAGTGGCTTGCAAGTTATAATCTTCTGACTGCAAAACCTGTTATTTTTGCGGCAAATGTATCTGAAGACGACCTTGCGGACGATGGTGCGAACAATGAAGGAGTAAAGGCGGTTCGTGAGTATGCGGCAAGCGAGGACTGTGAAGTGTTCGTTGTATGTGCGGAGATAGAAGAAGAGATTTCCCAGCTTGATGATGACGAAAAGGCGATGTTCCTTGAGGAACTGGGATTGAAAGAGTCGGGTCTTGAAAAATTGATCCGCGCAAGTTATCATCTTCTCGGTTTGATCAGTTACCTGACGGCGGGAGAACCGGAAGTCCGTGCATGGACGATCAAGAGAGGAACGAAAGCGCCGCAGGCGGCAGGAAAGATCCATACGGATTTTGAACGCGGATTTATCCGTGCGGAAGTTGTCAGCTATGATGACCTTATGGCATGTGGAACACATGCGGCAGCGAAAGAAAAAGGTCTTGTAAGGCTGGAAGGAAAAGAATATGTTGTGCAGGACGGCGATATTATGCTGTTTAGATTCAACGTATAAGAATATGCAGCGATGGATACGGACGGCATGGAACCGTGCAGATACACTTCTTTGCCGGTCTGTATCCGTTTTTTACTTACATGAAAGACCTGCCTTTGTGTAAATAGAAAATTTTTAGAGGGGATACAGGGCATATGTTTGTTCTGTCAAATAAAAAATGAAAAGGAGCGGAATGATCTATGCATACAGAGATCAGTTTTCCTAATTTGGGAATTTATCTTAAAAATGTCGGAAAGAGCATCGATTTATTCGGAATAGAGATAGCGTATTACGGAATCATTATCGGAACGGCAATTTTGCTTGGTTTTTGGATTGCTGCCCGTGAAGCGAAACGGACAGGTCAGAATCCGGAAATTATCTTGATATGGGGATTATCGGCGTCATTGCGGGAATTGTCGGGGCAAGACTTTATTATGTAATCTTTTCGTGGGATATGTATAAAGATAATTTGCTCGATATTTTTAATCTGAGAGAAGGCGGACTTGCGATTTACGGAGGGGTGATCGCAGCTGTGATCAGCGTTCTGGTGCTTGCGAAAGTAAAGCATTTATCTGCTCCTCAGATTTTCGATACGATCGCTATGGCGTTATTAAACGGGCAGATGCTTGGAAGATGGGGAAACTTTTTTAACAGGGAAGCGTTTGGGGGATATACGGACAGTCTGTTTGCGATGCGCCTGCCATTAGATGCAGTGCGCTCTTCCGATGTGACGGAGCAGATGCGCCGGCATATAGAGAGGATAGACGGAGTCAGTTATATTCAGGTGCATCCGACTTTTTTGTATGAATCGCTTTGGTGTATGGTACTGCTCATTATCCTATTTGCTTATCGTAAGCATAAAAGTATGAGGGCGAGCTGTTTTGATGTATCTGTTCGGATACGGACTGGGAAGATTCTGGATCGAAGGATTACGAACAGACCAGCTTCTTCTTCCCGGGGTCGGGATTGCCGTCTCCCAGCTTCTTGCAGGTGCGATCGTAGTCGGCACGGGGGCAGCAATGCTTTATCTGCGAAAAAAACATAAGAACAGTTAAGGCAGTTCATGTCACATGTGCTTAAAAATAGAAACAGTTCAGCTCGCGCCATTCGTAAAACCGCACTGCGTGCTTATTGTGGCTGATGCCACTGTTTTACTCATAACCGGGCGCTTAGCACATACAGATGTCCGCTTGCAAAAACATGCAGGCATGTTTTGTGCTTCCCGTACATCTGTATGGCTGAACTGTTGCTAAAAATAAACAAAAAACAAACTGCCCTCTATAGACTTTTGACAAGTTTGGAGATATAATGAGGACACATGTGAGAAATTTATTTTATTCAATGTAAAACTTAAGGAGGAGCAAAAAAATGGCAAGAAAAATGAAGACTATGGATGGCAATCAGGCAGCCGCTCACGTATCGTATGCGTATACAGAAGTCGCGGCAATCTACCCGATCACACCGTCATCCGTTATGCCGGAGCACGTTGACGAATGGGCGACAGAAGGCAGAGAGAACATCTTCGGAACGACTGTAGAAGTTACAGAGATGCAGTCAGAGGCAGGAGCGGCAGGAGCTGTTCACGGATCTTTGGCAGCAGGAGCTCTGACAACGACATTACGGCATCTCAGGGATTACTTTTGATGATTCCGAATTTATATAAAGTGGCAGGCGAGCAGCTTCCGGGCGTATTTAACGTATCTGCCCGTGCGCTTGCAAGTCATGCTTTGTCTATCTTCGGAGATCATTCCGACGTTTATGCATGTCGTCAGACAGGAGCGGCTATGCTTTGTGAATCAAGCGTACAGGAAGTTATGGACCTGACACCGGTTGCTCATTGCGCAGCGCTTGAAGGAAACTTCCGTTTATTAACTTCTTTGACGGATTCCGTACATCTCATGAGATTCAGAAGATTGAGACATGGGATTATGAAGATCTGAAAGATATGGTGAACATGGATGCGATCGATGAGTTCCGTGCTCATGCATTGAATCCGAATCATCCGTGCCTTAGAGGTTCCGCTCAGAATCCTGACATCTTCTTCCAGGCAAGAGAAGCGTGCAACCCGTATTATGACGCCCTTCCGGGAATCGTTCAGAACTATATGGACAAAGTAAACGAAAAGCTCGGAACGAACTACAAACTGTTCAATTACTACGGAGCAGAAGATGCGGAACATGTGATCGTTGCAATGGGTTCCGTATGTGATACGATTGAAGAAACGATCGATTACCTGACAGCGGCAGGAGAAAAAGTCGGCGTTGTAAAAGTTCGTCTTTACAGACCGTTCAGCGCAGAGGCGTTGATCGATGCGATTCCGGATTCTGTTAAGAAGATTTCCGTTCTTGACAGAACAAAAGAGCCGGGAGCTCTCGGTGAGCCGCTTTACCTGGATGTTGTTGCGGCGTTGAAAGGATCTAAGTTCGACGCAGTTCCGATTTACACAGGACGCTACGGACTCGGTTCTAAAGATACGACACCGGCGCAGATCGTTGCAGTATATCATAACGATGAAAAAGCAAAATTCACTCTCGGTATCGTTGACGATGTGACAAATCTTTCCCTGAAAGCAGACGAGCCGCTCGTTACAACACCGGAAGGAACGATCAACTGTAAGTTCTGGGGTCTCGGAGCTGACGGTACAGTCGGAGCAAACAAAAACTCTATCAAGATCATCGGTGATAATACAGATATGTATGCTCAGGCATATTTTGACTATGATTCTAAGAAATCAGGCGGTGTTACAATGTCTCACCTGCGTTTCGGAAAATCACCGATCAAATCGACATACCTGATCCATCAGGCAAACTTTGTAGCATGTCATAACCCGTCTTATGTGGACAAGTATAACATGGTACAGGAGCTTGTTGACGGCGGAACATTCCTTTTGAACTGTCCGTGGGATATGGAAGGTCTTGAGAAACATCTTCCGGGACAGGTAAAAGCTTATATCGCAAACCATAACATTAAGTTCTATACGATCGACGGAATTAAGATCGGTAAAGAGATCGGACTTGGCGGACGTATCAATACAGTGCTCCAGTCTGCGTTCTTTAAACTTGCGGAGATCATTCCGGAAGAGGAAGCGATCAGCCTGATGAAAGCCGCAGCGAAAGCTACATACGGCAGAAAAGGCGATAAGATCGTTCAGATGAACTATGATGCGATCGATGCAGGAGCAAAACAGGTCGTAGAGATCGAAGTTCCGGAAAGCTGGAAAGATGCGGCAGACGAAGGCCTTGCAGTACCGCACATTGACGAGAACGGAAGAAAAGATGTAATCGATTTCGTTAAAAATATTCAGACAAAAGTAAATGCTCAGGAAGGAAATTCCCTCCCGGTATCTGCATTTACAGATTATGCAGACGGATCAACTCCGTCAGGATCTTCCGCATACGAGAAACGTGGTATCGCGGTAGACATTCCGATCTGGCAGCCGGACAACTGTATCCAGTGTAACCGCTGTGCATATGTATGTCCTCATGCTGTTATCCGTCCGGTAGCTCTGACAGAAGAAGAAGCTGCTAATGCTCCGGAAGGAATGCAGTCTATTCCGATGATCGGTATGCCGGATATGAAGTTCGCTATCACAGTATCCGCTTATGACTGTACAGGATGTGGATCTTGTGCAAATGTCTGCCCGGGCAAGAAGGGTGAGAAAGCTCTTGTTATGGGCAACATGGAAGAGAATGCAGGCAAACAGACATTCTTCGATTACGGAAGAGAGATTCCGGTGAAACCGGAAGTTGTCGCTAAATACAAAGAGACGACAGTAAAAGGAAGCCAGTTCAAACAGCCGCTTCTTGAGTTCTCGGGAGCTTGTGCGGGATGTGGAGAGACACCGTACGCAAAACTGATCACACAGCTTTTCGGAGAAAGAATGTATATTGCGAATGCTACAGGATGTTCTTCTATCTGGGCAACTCTTCTCCGTCCACACCATATACGGTAACACCGGAAGGAAAAGGACCGGCATGGAGCAACTCATTGTTTGAAGACAACGCTGAGTTCGGATATGGTATGCTTCTTGCACAGAATACGATCAGAAACAGACTGAAAGGTCTTGTAGAGAAACTTGCCGCAGATGCGGAAAATGAAGATGTTAAGGCTGCTGCACAGGAATACCTTGACACATATACATGCGGAGCGACAAACGGAACAGCTACAGATAAACTTGTGGCGGCTCTTGAAGCTTGCGGATGCGACCGCGCAGAGAAAGCGGAACTTCTGAAAAATAAAGATTTCCTCGCTAAGAAATCCCAGTGGGTATTCGGAGGAGACGGATGGGCTTACGATATCGGATACGGCGGTGTTGACCATGTTCTTGCAAGCGGTAAAGATATCAACATCATGGTATTTGATACAGAGGTTTACTCCAATACAGGCGGACAGTCATCAAAAGCAACAAAGACAGGAGCTACAGCACAGTTCGCAGCAGGCGGTAAAGAGACGAAGAAGAAAGACCTTGCGGGAATGGCAATGAGCTACGGCTATGTATATGTAGCGCAGATTGCTATGGGAGCTGACTTCAACCAGACAGTGAAAGCGATTACAGAGGCAGAGGCTTATCCGGGACCGTCACTTATTATCGCTTATGCACCGTGTATCAACCACGGAATCAAGAAAGGTATGAGCAAAGCTCAGACAGAGGAGCAGCTTGCGGTAGAATGTGGATACTGGAATAACTTCCGCTTCAATCCGGGAGCAGAAGGAGATAAATTCTTCCTCGACAGTAAAGAGCCGAAGAAAGAAGATTATCAGGCATTCCTCGACGGAGAAGTACGTTACAATGCACTTAAGAGAGCAAATCCGGAAAAAGCAGAAAAACTGTTCGCAATCAATGAGCAGGAAGCTATGGAAAGATATGCTTATCTGAAAAAACTTGTAGATGTGTACAAAGCAGAAGAGTAAAATATACACAAGATAAAAGACGATTGAAAGGCAGTTAAAAGATCGTTTTTAAATGACAGGACAGCGGCAGAAAAAGCCGCTGTCCTGTTGATTTCATCAGTCAATGTTTTTTCAGATACTTAACCGCACAAATAATTATCAGAATACTTGCTAAGAACTCGGAAATACTCTTGATAAAATTAAAAATCATCAATATAATCGCATAATCCATCGAAACACCTCTGTTACATCTGAAAAAATTATAATTTTAAGATGATTGTAACATAATATATTTTGTGACACAATGAATGAATATTTGAGAAAACAAGGTTTGAGAAAACAATGGATGAAATGTCTTGCAAATAAGCTGTAATTGTGATAGAATAATTTTGGTTTATTTCAGGAGGTAGAAGAAATGGATATTTTAAAAACAGTATTGACGATTATTTTTGTTATAGATTGCATCGCATTAGCTTGTATTATTCTTTTACAGGAGGGTAAATCCGCAGGTCTTGGAACGATCAGCGGAGCTGCAGATACATATTGGGACATAATAAAGGACGTTCGATGGAAGGCGCGCTTGTAAAGGCTACAAGAGTTATTGCGGTTCTGTTTATTGTATTGGCAGTTGTACTGAATCTCAATATCTTTAACTAAAAGGATAGTATAAAAAGACAGCAGAAGATAATAATGATTATGAGCACTCTATACGAATATAGGGTGCTTTTGCTTTGTAACGGCGAAGAGCCGGAGCTCGGAGACGTCTGAGAATCTGGCGGCTGTTTACAATCGGGAATGTGCCTTTTGGTACTTTCGGCGATTATTTTAGTGCGGAGGGTAAAATGCGGAAAACACACGGTAACAGAGAGAAAAAAAGAAGAATACATGATGATCGCGTCAAAGTGAATGACAGAAAAAATCCTTCAAAATCAAAAGAGGAAAGCCGTCAATTTGAAAAACGCAAAAAGGTACTTTTTGATTTATCAACGATGATCTGTACGTACCTATGAAGATCAAAGAGATTGCCGTCGTACTTCAAATTCCGGGAGAACAGAGACAGGAACTGCGGGAAGTTCTCGATGCTCTTGTGGAAGAAGGGAAGATCACGATTTCAAAAAGGGGAAAATATACATGCGGTCATACCGAGCGTCTGAAAGGAATATTTCAGGCAAATGCAAGAGGTTTCGGTTTTGTTACGCCGGAAGATGGAACAGATGACATCTTTATTCCGGAAGAGTGTCTTGGGAATGCATTCCAAGGCGATGAAGTAGAGTATATTATAACGTCAGCTCCGGCAGGAAAGCGGCGGGAGGGAAAGATCGTCGGAATTATTTCGCACGGAGTAACGCATATTGTCGGATTGTATGAAAAATGTAAAAGTTTCGGGTTTGTCAGGCCGGATAACTGTCGGTATGTAAACGATATTTATATTCCGTCAGGGCGTGAGATGGGCGCTGTGACAGGTCATAAAGTTGTTGTGGAAATGACGTCTTACGGCGGGGAACATATGAAACCGGAAGGAAAAGTTACGCAGATCATCGGACATGTGAACGATCCGGGCACGGATATTTTGTCAATCGTAATGGATCTTGGCATTAAGACAGAGTTTCCCGAGAAAGTTTTGAATCAGGCGGTCAGAGTCGGGAAGCCTGTAAGTGAGGCGGATCGTGCCGGGAGAAAAGACCTTACGAATGTGAAAATGGTGACGATCGACAGTGAAGATGCAAAAGATCTGGATGATGCCGTATCGGTAGAGCGGGACGGAGAAAATTATGTGCTCGGCGTACACATAGCGGATGTAACGAATTATGTTCAGGAAAAAAGCGCCCTCGACAGAGAAGCGTTGGAACGCGGAACAAGCGTCTATTTGGCTGACAGGGTTATTCCGATGCTTCCGCACATTTTGTCAAACGGGGTCTGTTCGCTCAATGCGGGGGAAGAGCGTCTTGCTTTGTCCTGTATCATGACGATCTCGCCGAAAGGGAGATGATTTCCCATGAGATTACAGAGTCGGTGATCTGTGTTGACAAGAGGATGAGTTACAACAAAGTTTCCGCTGTATTAGAGCAGGATGAGCAGGCGCTTCGTGAGTATGAAGGATTCGTTCCGATGATATGGATGATGAAAGAATTATCGGAGTTGATCAGACAGAAACGGGGAAAACGGGGCGCTATCGATTTTGACTTTCCGGAGACGAAGATTGTTTTGGATGAAGATGGAAACCGATCGAAGTAAAGCCGTATGACAGAAATCCGGCGACAGAGATTATCGAAGATTTATGCTTATGGCAAATGAGACAGTGGCGGAAGAGTTTTTCTGGAGGGAGATTCCGTTTCTTTACCGGACGCATGAAGCGCCGGATGAGGACCGGATCAGACAGCTTTCGGCATTTGTCAACAGCTTCGGCTATCATATCCATGTCGGAAATGAGATCCGGCCGAAAGAGATCCAGAAACTGCTTGAGAAAGTAGAGGGAAAACCGGAGGAAGATCTGATCAGCAGACTTACGCTCAGGTCGATGAAACAGGCGAGGTATACGACGGAGAATACCGGACATTTCGGACTTGCGGCAAAATATTATACTCATTTCACATCGCCCATCCGAAGGTATCCCGATCTTCAGATCCATCGTATCATCAAAGAAACTTAAGAGGAAGATTGATGAGAACCGGGCGGAGCATTATTCTGAACTTTTGCAGCAGGTTGCGGCACAGTGCAGTGAAAGGGAGAGAAGAGCCGAAGAAGCCGAGCGGGAAGTTGTGAAGCTGAAAAAGGCTGAGTATATGAGAGATCATATCGGGGAAGAGTTTGACGGAGTGATTTCGGGAGTGACAAAGTGGGGCGCTTATGTAGAATTGGAAAATACGGTGGAAGGACTTGCACATGTGACGGATATGTGGGATGATCATTATGAGTTTTATGAACAAAGCTATGAACTGGTCGGAGAACATACAGGCAAGACTTATAAGCCGGGACAGAAGGTGAGAATTTGCGTCACAGATGCGGATAAACTTCAAAGGACAGTGAATTTCAGGATTCTGTAAGAAAGAGATATTTGCGTATGTAAAGCATTCGTACAAAGAGGTGTTCGGGTATGTGAAGTATTTGGACATGATAGATTTTAGGGCAGGAGAAGAGTGGATTATGGCAAAGTCAGAAGTCAGGATGATCGCCAATAATAAGAAAGCGTATCATGACTATTTTATTCTTGAAAAATATGAAGCAGGAATTGTTCTGCACGGTACAGAGGTAAAATCTCTGAGAATGGGAAAATGCAGTATAAAAGAAGCTTTTATCAGGTGGAGTCAGGAGAAATGTATATTTACGGGATGCACATCTCTCCGTATGAGAAAGGGAACATATTTAATAAAGATCCGCTCAGGGTGAGAAAGCTCCTTCTCCATAAAAAAGAGATAGACAAGATGTTCGGAAAGATGAAAGAACAGGGAATTACTCTTGTTCCGCTGCAGGTGTATTTTAAGGGGAGTCTTGTGAAAATGGAGATCGGAGTGGCAAAAGGAAAGAAACTGTATGATAAGCGGGACGATATTGCTAAAAAAGATCAAAAACGGGAAGCACAGAGAGAATTTAAGATCAGAAACTTATAGCGTCGCTGCAAAAGGAAAGAAAAACTGCGGCGTATGGGAAAGGAACTGCTATGATACAAGACATTGAACCGCATCACTTAGATAATCAGTACAAACCGGTTCCGCCTGATAAAGACAGTATTGCATTGTATTATGAAGATCACGCGGCGCTGATGAAAGTGTCTGAAAAGGGAATCAGTTTTCCGAGTTTTGCGGATTTGGAACATTTGAACAGGGAGATTTACAAAGAGTGTATATATTTATTTCGGTAGATGATGAGCGTTATTATCTCGTAAATGAAATTGACAGATCGATGCTTTTAGACTTCCAAATGAAAAATACAGAGATTTTCAGAACGGCAGATCCGCAAGACCGGGCATTTGCCGGAATTACGGGATATCAGCTTTATAATTGGTATAAAGACCGGAAATATTGCGGACGGTGCGGAAAACGGCTGAAGCACGGGGAGAAGGAGCGGATGCTTGTCTGTGAAGCGTGCGGAAATACGGAATTTCCGAAGATATGCCCGGCCGTTATTGTCGGCGTGACGGATCACAACCGGATTTTGATGTCCAAATATGCAGGACGTACATATAAAAAATATGCGCTTTTAGCAGGATTTTCGGAGATCGGGGAGACTGTCGAACAGACTGTGGCGCGGGAAGTGATGGAAGAAGTCGGGCTGAAAGTGAAAAACATCCGGTATTATAAAGTCAGCCGTGGGCGTTCAGCGATACGCTTCTTATGGGATTTATTGCGATCTTGACGGGAATGATGCAATCACACTTGACAGAGAGGAACTGGCGGTGGCAGAATGGTTTGAAAGGGAAGACATTCCTGTAGAGCCATCACGGGATAGTCTTACAAATGAAATGATCCTGCAGTTTAAAAACGAAAGAACGGCAGTGAAAAAAGAAAAAGGAGAATGAAACGATGAGAGCAGAATTGATGAAAGTTTGGTAACGGGAAATGAAATGATCGATACACAGCACAAAGAACTGATTGACAAGATCAATAAGCTTCTTGATAGTTGTGAGACGAGCAAAGAAAAAGTAGTGGCAGTGAAAACGCTTGATTATCTTGCAGACTATACAGAGTTTCATTTCGGGGAGGAAGAAAAACTTCAGGAATCGATCAATTATCCGGCAATAGCGGAACATAAAAAAGAACATGACAAACTGCGTGCCGTAGTAAAAGATCTTTACAATATGCTTGAAGAGGAAGAAGGACCGTCAGAGGCATTTGTAGAGCAGGTGAATAAAAATGTTATCGAGTGGCTGTACAGACATATTAAAGGTTTTGACCGTTCCGTGGCAGAATACAAATTTATGAATGAAAGCAGCGAAAGACTGTAGAAAAATAGAGTGGAAAAGTAGAAAAACGTTTTACATTCGACTTATACCCCTTTCTGTGATATGATAATTTCTGTATAAAAATCACAGGAAAGGGGTATTTCATGGAAAATACATCCGAAAAGAAAGACAAAAATTCGGTAAAAAACCATTAAAACATATATGTATCGGTCTTGTTGCCCATGTGGACGCGGGCAAGACAACATTGTCGGAAGGAATGCTTTATTTAAGCGGACAGATTCGGAATATGGGGCGCGTCGATCACGGGGATACATTTCTTGATAATTATGAAACAGAACGAGAACGCGGGATCACGATTTTTTCAAAACAGGCGGAATTTATATGGAATGATACGAGTATTACGATTCTTGACACTCCCGGGCATGTGGATTTTTCAGCAGAGATGGAACGAGTACTGCAGGTGCTTGACTGCGCCGTACTTGTTGTCAGCGCTGTGGACGGGGTACAGGCACATACGGTCACGCTTTGGAGGCTGCTGAAACAGTACAAGATTCCGACAATGATTTTTGTGAATAAAATGGATCGTCAGGAAGCAGACAGAGAAAAACTGCTGGAAGAATTAAAAAACCGATTCGGAGACGGCTGTGTGGAGATGGACATGCAGTCGGAGGAGAACAAAGAAAGTCTTGCGATGTGTGATGAGACAATGCTTGAGGAATATTTATCAGGCGGGAAGATCGAAAAGGAGACTGTGAAAAAGGCGGTTGCCGCAAGGAAAGTATTTCCGTGTTGGTTTGGTTCTGCTTTGAAAGCGCAAGGAATCGAAGCGCTGATGTCGGGATTATGTGAATATGCGCCGTCGGCAGAGCCTTTGCCTGAATTTGGGGCAAAGTCTATAAGATCGCCCGTGATCCTCAGGGAAACAGGCTGACTTATCTGAAAGTCACAGGAGGACAGCTGCGCGTCAAAGATGTTCCTTTTGCGGCAGAACAATCATGTACAGGGAAGGTCAATCAGATCCGAAAGTATTCGGGAGAAAAATACGAACTCGTTCAAACAGTTTCCGCAGGGGAAGTATGTGCGGTGACAGGACTTGAAGGAACTTATCCGGGACAGGGGATCGGCGCGCAGAAAGAATCTTTGCTTCCTGTATTAGAACCTGTCATGACATATCGGATCGAACTTCCGGACGGGTGTGACGCTCATAAAATGTTTCAGAATCTGCGATGTCTTGAAGAAGAAGATCCGCAGCTTCATGTGATCAGAAACGAGGAAACATCAGAGATCCACATCCGTCTTATGGGAGAAGTGCAGACGGAAGTTCTGCAGAAGATGGTGAAAGACCGGTTCGGAGTCTCATTCATTTCGGAGAAGGACGCATTGTATACAAGGAGACGATCAAAAACAGTGTGAAGGGGCAGGTCATTTTGAACCTCTTCGACATTATGCGGAAGTGCATTTGAGATTAGAGCCGGGAGAGCGCGGATCGGGGATGCAGTTTGCGGCAGATTGTTCGGAGGATGTTTTGGATCGTAATTACCAGAGGCTGATACTTACGCATTTGGAAGAGCGGGAACATAAAGGAGTACTGACAGGTTCTGCTCTTACAGATGTCCGAATTACGCTTCTGTCGGGAAAGGCGCATAAAAAGCATACAGAAGGCGGTGATTTCAGGCAGGCGACATATCGTGCGGTACGTCAGGGACTTCGGAAGGCGGAAAGTGTTCTTCTTGAACCGTACTACGAATTTCGTATGGAACTGCCGTTGGAAAATGTCGGAAAAGCAATGACGGATATAAAACGGATGAGCGGAGAGTTTGAAGGACCTGAGACGGAAAATGGGATGGCGGTGCTTAAAGGAAGTGTTCCTGCCGCGAGATGAATGGATATCAAAAAGAATTTACGGCGTACACAGGCGGTTACGAAGATTGTTTTGTTCTTTGAAGGATACGGCGAATGTCATAATACAGAAGAAGTGATCGGGCAGATCGGATACGATGCGGATGCAGATGTAGAAAATACTGCAGATTCGGTATTTTGCTCTCATGGGGCGGAACGATCGTTCGTGGTATGAGGCGGACGCCATATGCATGTAGAAGGCGAGGCGGCAGAAAAATCGGAAGAAGATACACAGATGTCTGCAGCATTTCGTCCACAGAGAAGAACGATCGAGCTGACACAGGAAGAGCTGGATGCAATCTATGTCAGAACGCCCGATCCGGTGAAGAAAACGAAAAGGAGCGCGCCTGTTACTGTGACGGCAGGAAAGGCGGCAGCTTTTTGCAACGGCGACCGCTTACAATCCCGAAATGTACCTTTTGACATTTCCGGTGATTATACAAAAACGAAAAAAAAGAAAGCAGACCGGAAAGAATATTTGCTTGTAGATGGGTATAATATTATTTTTGCGTGGGATTCACTGAAAGAATTGGCGAAAATCGATCTGGCCGCCGCAAGAGGGAAGCTTGCGGATATTTTGTGTAATTATCAGGGATACAAACAATGTGAACTGATCCTCGTATTTGACGCGTATAAAGTAGAAGGAAATCCGGGAGAGATCATGAAATATCATAATATTCATGTCGTTTACACGAGGGAGGCGGAAACCGCGGATCATTATATAGAGAAGACTGTGCGAAGAATCGCAAAGGAGCATGATGTTATCGTGGCAACATCGGATGCGCTTGAACAGGTGATCATTATGGGGCAGGGAGCGCATCGGATGTCGGCGGCAGGACTGAAAGAGGAGATCGAATCGGTTATTGAACAGATGAAAGACGATTATCCGAAACAGGAGGAGCTGATCCGGAATTACTTGTTTGATTATCTTGAAAAGGATATTGCCGAAGAGATGGAGCGAGTCCGACTTGGTTCTCATAAGAAAAAGTGGACTGTATAAAAATGGGATAACTGGATGTTTCAATACGACCAGTCTGATGCTAATATACCTGTATTAAATAATGTTGAACAAAAAAGTAACAGTTCAGGAAAGCAGGTAAGTATATGACGAAAAAAAATGAAACTGTAGTTAAGATTGCCCAGACAGCTCTTATGGCTGCGCTTTGTTTTGTATCATTTCAATTTTTGCAGTTTAAAATTGTTCTTCCCGGGGGCGACGCAACGTCTTTTCATGTAGGAAATGCATTTTGCGTACTGGCGGCTCTGATCTTGGGCGGATGGTACGGCGGACTTGCGGGAGCTATCGGAATGGGATTCGCAGATATTCTCGATCCGGTCTATATTACAGGAGCGCCGAAGACGTTTGTACTGAAATTATGTATCGGACTTATCGTCGGTCTTGTGGCTCATAGAATTGCGAAGATCAATGAAAGTACAGATAAGAAATACATTTTCCGCTGGAGCATGATCGCATCTGTCGCAGGGCTTGGATTTAACGTCATTGCCGATCCGATTGTAGGATACTTCTACAAACAGTATATTATGGGGCAGCCGCAGCAGATGGCGGAAGTTCTTGCAAAGTGGAGTGCGGCTACAACTTTTGTAAATGCAGTGATTTCGGTGATCCTCGCAGGCGTTTTGTATAACGCGCTTCGCCCGGTTCTTCTGAAAACAGGGATCATTCGGCAGAAAAGGGAAGAAGCGGTGACAGCCAAGAGTATATGAAAATGTAAAAAAGCAAAAAAATGTATTTTTTTGGTGACTTTTTTTGCTCTGACAGTGGTATTATTATTGAAATGAAATAATATACAAATACTATGAGAGCGAGGTAGGAAAATGAATTGTATTAAGTGTTATCAAGAAATTCCTGACGGCGCAAAGTTTTGTCCGTATTGCGGAGCGCAGCAGTCTGATACGTCAGCGACAGACCCGGTTCGAGCAGAAGAAACAGTGACGGAGCCGGTACAGGCGGCGCAGACAGAAGAAGTTCCGACAGAGCCGGTACAGGCGGCGCAGACAGAAGAAGTTCCGACAGAGCCGGTACAGGCGGCACAGACAGAAGAAGCTTGACAGAGCCGGTACAGCCGACCCAGACAGAAGAAGCTCCGACAGAACCGATTCAGCCGGAAGCTGCTTCAACGGATCACGTATATCAGGAAGCTCCGGCACAGGAGACATATACATCCGCACAGAACAATCCTTATTACGGAACAGGTCAGACTTATTCTGATCAGACGTCAGATCAGCAGTATGGAGGAAATCAAGGTCAGACATCTTACCAGAACCAGATGCCTTATCAGAATCAGGCGCCGCAGACGCCGATCAACTGGGTACCGTACCTTGTATTATCTATTATTTGTACGTTGTGCTGTTGTCTTCCGTTCGGTATCGTAGGTATCGTATATGCGGCAAAGATCAATTCATCTATGGCGGCAGGCAATTATGAGGAAGCGAAAAATGCGGCAAAATCCGCGAAGATCTGGATCATTGCATCTGCAGTCGTAGGTCTTATTGTAGAAGTCATCTATATCATCTTTGCTTTTATCGGCGGCGTAGGCGGATACTATTATTACTAAGATGCTATAGCAGAGGAAATACATGTTAGAATTATTGCGTAAAAAGAAAAGTTTGCGGATCTTGATCGTAGCAGGAGCCGCTATAGCGGCGCTGGCGGGAGCGGTTTACTTGTATTTTCATAATCCGCACAGCTATCCGCTGCCGTGTGTTTTTTATTCTTTGACAGGGTTTTACTGTCCGGGATGCGGCGCGGGACGCGCCAGTTATTCTCTTTTGCATGGACGGTTTTTGGATGCGTTTTGCTATAATCCGGTTATGACGGTATTGCTCCCGCTATTAGCGCTTTATGTGGCGGCAAGAGCAATCGATTGGGCGATTACGGGCGGAGATCATATCGATCAGAAGATCAGTGTAAAATTTGTCGCAGGAATATTGATTTTCGTGCTTTTGTTCGGAATCGTAAGAAATATTCCGGTATATCCGTTTAATCTGCTCGTGCCGGGCGGCCTGTTTGAACTGTTTTAAATTTGCGGCTCACAGGAAGGCCGGAAAACAAGAGGCGAAAAAAGCTATTATGTAAGCCGGATAAAGCGGAAGAACGAAAGATAAATGAGAAATGATTAAAAATATATAAGCGGATACTTAAGGAATTTCCGAGAGTGTCCGCTTATATTTTTACGGCGGCGACAGGATAAAGTCCGGATCTGCCAGGAATCTTGGCGATCATTTGCAATCTCGGAATCTTCCTTTTGGCATTTCAGGGATGAGGCAGGCAAGATTTTGGTATAGAAGTCAGTCGGATATTGTGATAAAATATAAAAGATAAAAAAGTTCTGAAAATGTGTGAGGCATCTGCTTTACACAAAAGCAAGGCAGATTTTCAGGAAAACGGAGGGTACTTGTATGATTAACAAATTAGTAGAAAAGATTAAAAAGACAAAAGCGCCGATCGTAGTAGGTCTTGATCCGATGCTTAGCTATATTCCTCAGCATGTTCAGGAAAAAGCGTTTGCAGAGTATGGGGAAACTTTGGAAGGGGCTGCAGAGGCAATCTGGCAGTTTAATAAAGAAATCGTAGATAAGACATATGATCTGATACCGGCTGTGAAGCCTCAGATTGCTATGTACGAGCAGTTCGGTGTTCCGGGAATCGCCGCATTTAAGAAAACAGTAGATTACTGTAAATCAAAAGATCTTGTTGTGATCGGAGATATTAAAAGAGGAGATATCGGTTCTACGTCAGCCGCATATGCGGTAGGACATCTCGGAAAGGTAAAAGTCGGATCAAAAGAGTATGTTCCGTTTGACGAAGATTTTGCAACAGTGAATCCGTATCTTGGATCTGACGGAGTGAATCCGTTTGCGGACGTATGCAAGGAGCAGAAAAAAGGGTTATTTATTCTTGTGAAAACATCGAATCCGTCCAGCGGAGAATTCCAAGACCGCATCATTGACGGACGTCCGCTGTATGAACATGTAGGCGAAAAAGTTGCGCAGTGGGGCGCAGAGTGTATGGGAGATGAATACAGTTATATCGGCGCCGTTGTCGGAGCGACATACCCGGAGATGGGAAAAGTCCTCAGAAAGATCATGCCGAAATCATATATTCTCGTTCCGGGGTACGGCGCGCAGGGCGGCCGCGGAAAAGATCTTGTTCATTTCTTTAATGAGGACGGACTTGGAGCGATCGTGAACTCGTCGAGAGGAATTATTGCGGCATATAGCAGGAAGCATATGCAAAGTTCGGAGCAGAGAATTTCGGAGACGCTTCCAGAGCGGCTGTAGAAGATATGATCGCGGACATCAGCGGAGCGCTTGAATCTGCAAAATAAGTATCCGGCAGGGACAAAGACGATCTGACGGAAAAAGCAGTTGATAATTTGTAATAGAGAATTTGAAATAAAGGAGCATATGACACATATGACGAAAGAAAAAGAAAATGCGGCGATCATTCACAGGAAGAAATCGCGCATGGCATATACAGTATGTGGATCAGAACGAAAGCGGCGGAAACGGCAGAGCCGGGGCAGTTTATCTCGATGTATACAAACGACGGAAGCAAACTTCTTCCGCGCCCGATCAGTATTTGCGAGATAGACAAAGAGAAAGGCGCACTGCGCGTTGTATACCGTGTTACAGGAGAAAATACAGGAACAGAGCTTTTTCACAGATGGGAGAAGGCGATACGATTCCTGTGATCGGACCGTTGGGAAATGGATTCCCGCTGGAGAAAGCATTAGAAAAACGGGCGTTTCTCATAGGGGGAGGGATCGGAGTGCCTCCGATTCTGGAACTGGCAAAACAGATCGGCTGTGAGAAAAAGCAAATCATTGTCGGATACCGAAATGACGAGACGTTTTGAAAACAGAGTTTGAACAAAACGGGGAAGTATATATTTCTACAGAGGACGGAAGTGCGGGAACGAAAGGCAATGTAATGGATGCGATCCGTGAAAACGGATTGGAAGCAGATATTATCTATGCGTGTGGACCGACACCGATGCTCCGCGCGATCAAAAACTATGCGGAGGAAAACGGGATCGAATGCTATATTTCGCTGGAAGAGCGCATGGCATGCGGTATCGGAGCATGTCTTGCATGTGTATGCAAGACGAAAGAAAAAGATCATCACAGTAATGTGCATAACAAAAGAATCTGTAAAGACGGTCCGGTATTTTTGTCAACGGAGGTGGAAATCTGATGAATACAAAAGTGACGATCGCAGGAGTGGAATGGAATAACCCGGTTACAGTTGCTTCCGGCACGTTCGGATCAGGAGCAGAGTTTACTGATTTTGTCGATCTGAACCGACTCGGAGCTGTGACGACAAAGGGCGTTGCTAATGTTCCGTGGACAGGAAATCCGACGCGAGAGTAGCGGAAACTTACGGAGGATGATGAACGCAGTCGGCTTGCAGAACCCGGGAATCGATGTGTTTTGCGAGAGGGATATTCCGTTTTGAGAAAATACGACACGAAGATCATTGTAAATGTATGTGGAAGATCCACAGAAGATTATTGTGAAGTCGTAGAACGTCTGGCGAATGAAGACGTCGATATGCTGGAGATTAATATTTCCTGTCCGAATGTGAAAGAAGGCGGGATTGCCTTCGGTCAGAATCCGAACGCTGCGGAAGAGATTACAAAGGCAGTAAAAAAATATGCAAAACAGCCGATCATCATGAAATTAAGTCCGAATGTTACAAGTATTTCCGAGATGGCGAAAGCGGTGGAAGCAGGCGGCGCAGACGCCGTATCTTTGATCAATACTTTAACGGGGATGAAGATTGATGTGAATAAAAAGCGTTTGTTTTGGCAAACAAAACAGGCGGAGTGTCAGGACCGGCGATTCATCGATTGCTGTGCGCATGGTATATGAGGCGGCAAATGTCGTCAGTGTTCCCGTAATCGGAATGGGCGGAATTGCATCTGCGGAAGATGCGATCGAAATGATTCTTGCGGGGGCAAGCGCCGTATCGGTAGGAACAGCAAACTTTTTTGATCCTGCAGTGACAATGAAGATCGTAGACGGGATTGAATCATATATGAAACAACATGGATTTGAAAGTGTTGCGGATATGGTCGGAATTGTAAAGTAGATGAAAAGCAAACATAAGAAAAGAGAATAAGAAAACGAATATAAGAAAACGAATATAAGAAAACGAATATAAGAAAACGAGCATAAGAAAACGAGTATAAGAGGACAAAAATAACGTCCGTCAGGATCAAAAATTCTGACAGACGTTATTTTTATAATAGAAGATTCATTTAAATGCCTTTTTTATACAAATAGAAAGAATAAGCGGCAGGAATTATAGCGCCTATAGTGATCACGGACAGGATGATCCATGCGGCGGCTTCGCTTCCGAGTAACGCTGTCTATAAACGACATTAAAATCATGCAATTCCCATAACAATATAAAGTTTGCCTCCGAGCCGATGGGTTCGATTCCAGTTTTCCTCGCT
>ENA-OQJH01000122-OQJH01000122.1-human-gut-metagenome-genome-assembly--contig:-NODE-122-length-45032-cov-6.792985_pt1 | contig 45032 bp, 55 predicted proteins | sample MGYA00242597_ERZ504763 | MGnify/ENA primary metagenome ERZ504763 (study PRJEB26092, sample SAMD00036359) | human gut metagenome | host: Homo sapiens | study: EMG produced TPA metagenomics assembly of... | reverse complement strand
TCAAAATGATCGTGGAGTTCGAAGACGGACAGGATCCAAAGAGCGTTATGCAGGATGTTCTGAAAAACTGCAAAAAGTTGAGGATGACTGCGAGATCTTCCTCTAAAATAAAAAACTTTCATCGGCGGATGGAAGAAAAAGCTGGAGCAGAATAGATTCTAAAACCTGTCTGCGGTTCAGCTCGAGAAAAATCCAGTATTTTCTCTCTGGAGCAGCGGATTTGGATCTGTAAATCTCTGGGATGAAATGCTGGATTTTTCATCCGGCGGTAAGAACAAAGGAGGCATATGTATGAATAAGAAACAGAAAAAGGTTCTCATCCGCGTCATCGTTGCATCGGTTCTTCTGATTCTCTGCGCGGTACTGCCGACAACCGGCTATGTGCGATTTGCAACCTTTATGGTTCCTTATCTGGTCATCGGATACGATATCCTGAAAAAGGCCTGGAAGGGAATCCTGAACAAACAGGTATTTGATGAAAACTTTCTGATGGCTGTTGCAACGGTCGGTGCCATTCTGCTTGGCGAGTATCCGGAGGGCGTAGCTGTTATGCTGTTTTATCAGATCGGCGAACTGTTCCAGAGCTATGCTGTCGGAAAGAGCCGCCGGAACATCAGCGAACTGATGGATATCCGCCCGGATTATGCAAATATCGAGGTAGACGGAAAACTCGAGCAGGTTGATCCGGATGAAGTTGAGGTTGGCACAATCATCGTTGTACAGCCTGGTGAAAAGATTCCGATCGATGGTGTGATCAAAGAAGGAAACACCACACTGAATACCAGTGCCCTGACCGGAGAGAGTGTTCCGCGTGACGCCCGGGATGGAGACGAAGTCATCAGCGGATGTATCAATATGTCCGGTCTGATTAAAGTAAAAACAACGAAAGAGTTTGGAGAGTCTACCGTATCCAAAATTCTGGACCTTGTGGAAAACTCCAGCTCCAAGAAATCAAGATCCGAGAACTTTATTTCCAAATTTGCGAAATACTATACACCGGCCGTCTGCTACGGTGCGCTGGCGCTGGCAATCCTGCCGCCGCTGGCACGGATGCTGTTTTAAGTGCCGCTCCTGAGTGGAGCGTATGGATTTACCGTGCGCTGACCTTCCTGGTTATCAGCTGCCCTTGTGCACTGGTCATCAGTATTCCGCTCAGCTTCTTCGCCGGTATCGGCGGCGCAAGCCATGAAGGTGTCCTGGTGAAAGGTTCCAACTATCTGGAAACACTTTCCCAGACCAAATACGTTGTATTCGATAAAACCGGTACCATGACACAGGGTGTCTTTGAAGTAGCCGGTATTCACCACAATACGATCAGTCAGGAAGATGTTCTGGAATACGCAGCACTTGCTGAGTGTGCTTCGAGCCATCCGATCAGCAAGAGTCTGCAGAGAGCATATGGAAAACTGATCGACCGAAGCCGTGTCACGGACATCGAAGAGATCAGCGGAAACGGTGTAACAGCAAAGGTAGACGGTAAAAATGTCGCTGCCGGAAATGCAAAACTGATGGAGCGCCTTGGCGTTGATTATATCGACTGCCACAGCGTCGGCACCATCGTCCATGTTGCTGTAGACGGCAAGTATGCCGGACATATCCTGATCTGTGATATGATCAAACCGCATGCGAAAGAGGCGATTCAGGCGCTGCGGAAATCCGGTATTAAAAAGACGATTATGCTGACCGGAGACTCCAAGCGGATAGCCGATCAGGTAGCTGCAGATCTTGGAATTGATGAAGTTTACAGCGAACTGCTTCCTGGTGACAAAGTAAGTAAAGTGGAAGAGCTGCTTGCCGCAAAGACAGAAAAAGAAAAACTTGCCTTCGTAGGTGACGGCATCAACGATGCACCGGTACTGTCCCGTGCCGATATCGGTATTGCGATGGGAGCACTTGGTTCCGACGCAGCAATTGAAGCAGCTGATATCGTTCTGATGGACGACGATCCGCTCAAGATTTCCAAAGCAATTCACATTTCCAGAAAATGTATTCACATTGTTTATGAGAATATTTATTTTGCAATTGGTATCAAAGTATTGTTCCTGCTTCTGGGAGCCATCGGTATCGCTAACATGTGGATGGCAATTTTCGCAGATGTCGGAGTTATGATTCTGGCGGTTCTGAATGCAATTCGTGCTCTGTTTGTGAAAAATCTATAGAAAGACGAGGACACAAAATGGCAAAAATCAATCCGGATGAAGCTGATCTGTGCTGTGACTCCTGTGAGGTTCATGAAAATCTGGTAAAGATTGTCAATGAGACCATGCCGGATGAAACAGAGCTTTACGATCTGGCAGAGCTTTTCAAGGTATTTGGTGATTCCACGCGGATCCAGATCCTGTTTGTCCTGTTTGAGGCAGAGGTATGCGTCTGCGACCTGGCAGAAGCACTGCACATGACACAGTCCGCAATTTCCCACCAGCTTCGCATTCTGAAGCAGAATAAGCTGGTAAAGAGCAGACGAGAAGGAAAATCGGTGTTCTACTCTCTTGCAGATGGTCATGTACGGACAATCATCGCACAGGGACAGGAGCATATTGAAGAGGATTAAAAAAGCATAAGATAGCAGAAACGTCCCGCAGATGAGAAATTTCATTTGCGGGACGTTTCTGCTTTTCACATTCATTCTTTATTTGGTAAACCATGCTTCCCGAACATGCTGTTTTAGAATGTTCCGTGCATTTTAGAATCTGTTTTTTTTACTTTGTTTACATAACCGAATTATGTAAATCATTTCTTGAATTTCATGATTTATACTCCTCGGAGTAATACGGAATGCAGAGATACATACCGTCCGTGATCTGGTTGGAACTCAGGTGATTGATCTCACGGACCTCAGCAATGTAACTGGAAATATCGGAGTATTCTTCTGTACGGTATTCTTTGGCGATGTCCCACAGTGTATCGCCGGAAGAAACGCGGATACTGGTGTAGTATTTGTAGGTTGGAGCTTTCGGCTCACTGTCTGCCTGCGTATTCTGCGGCGTGAAGTGGAAGATTAAAAGAAATGTGACGGCAACCAGAGACAGGAGAGCGGCGGCTGCGCGGATCTGCAGTTTTCTTCTCTGGATTTTTCGTCTTTCTCTCAGTGATTTTCTTTTCTTTGCATTGGTACTCATGTAAAATTCCCCCTTGATTTGTGATAGAAGAGTAGTTGTGCTACGTGAACATTTGTTCTTTCGAATATATGTTCATTATAATAAAAGAACGTATGTTTGTCAATACGAAATGCGAACAAATTTTCGAAACTTTTGTTTGCGTTCCGGTTGGATTTATGGTAAAATTTATTTGGTATATTTTAAGCAAATATCGTATAGAAAGAGGGGACTACCCTAATTCATATAAAAAACGAAACGACAGGAGGAACATACGATGGCTGGAGACAAAAATAAACTGACAGAGAAACAGAGACAGATTCTCGAATATTTAAAACAGGAAATTTTGCAGAGAGGATTCCCGCCGTCTGTGCGTGAGATCTGCGAAGCGGTTTCCCTTCGTTCTACATCCTCGGTACATGCACATCTGGAAACACTGGAGCGGAAAGGCTATATCAAACGAGATGCAACAAAACCGAGAGCCATTGAATCTGCGATGAAGGATTCCATACCGGCCGCCTTGGTGCAATCCAGGGAATTGCATCGGAAGACACCGCATCCCAGAGCGAGGTTGCACAGATTCCGCTGATCGGCAAAGTAGCTGCCGGAGAACCGATTCTTGCGGTAGAGAATATTGAAGGATATTTTCCGATGCCGGTAGACCGTCTGCCAAACGCAGAAACGTTCCTTTTAAAGGTACAGGGCGAAAGCATGGTAAATGCAGGTATTTTAGACGGTGACCTTGTTCTTGTGGAACAACAGGCAACTGCGGAAAATGGAGAAAAAATTGTCGCTCTGGTCAATGATTCCGCTACAGTAAAAACATTCTACAAGGAAGACGGTTATTTCCGCCTGCAGCCGGAAACGATGAGATGGATCCGATCCTTGTGAATGATCTGCAGATCGTAGGAAAGGTAATCGGAGTATTAAGATTTTTATCCTGAAAAATAAAAGAAGAAAATAAAAAATGTTGTGAAAAAACGAACAAGAAATCGGCCTGTAAAATTCGGCGGTTTCAGAGGAAAAACCGGTGATTTCTGAAAGTAACTCTTCAACTATTCGAAAAACCTGCGTTTCCCGAATAGTTATATAGAAGAAATACTTCTTTCATTTTCCCGGTTTTTCTGTTTAGAAAGGCTCATTTGCAGTTATGAAATCAAAAATTACGTATCACGAACAAACCGATATGGAAAATACACTGAAGCTCCGCGAGGTTCTGAAGACGCTTCCCTCTTTTACTTCCGAATTTTTCCGCGGCATCAGCACAACGACATCGACCAGCACACGGATCAAATATGCATATGACCTTCGGATCTTTTTTCAGTATCTGCAGAAAGAAAATCCGGAACTTGCCAAAATTCCCATGGATCAGATGTCCGTTGATGTGCTTGACCAGGTCACTGCACTTGATCTTGAGGAATACACAGAATATTTAAAGGCTTATATCGGTTCCCAGGAATCTTATACACCAACGGGAAAAGGCCTGAAACGAAAATTGTCGGCACTTCGGACGTTCTATTCCTATTATTTCAAAAAGGAACTGATTGAGACAAATCCTACGCTGCTTATCGATATGCCGAAGCTCCATGAAAAAGAAATTATCCGTCTGGAGCCAAATGAGGTTGCGGAGCTTCTCGATTTTATTGAATCCTGCGGCGACGGGCTGAGCAATCATCAGCGGGCCTACTATGAAAAAACAAAGGAACGTGATTTTGCAATCATTACTCTTCTGCTTGGCACGGGAATCCGTGTGTCGGAATGTGTCGGGTTAGATATTGAGGATGTCGATTTTAAAAACAATGGCATCAAAGTGCTTCGAAAAGGTGGAAATGAAATGTTTGTCTACTTTGGAGATGAAGTTGCCGAGGCACTGAAAAAGTATATCGAAGTCCGCGCAGGTATTACGCCTGTGGCAGGACACGAACACGCACTCTTCTATTCGGCGCAGAGAAAACGGATCAACGTCAAGACAGTGGAAAATCTGGTGAAGAAATATGCGTCCCAGGTGACGACAACGAAGAAAATTACGCCGCATAAACTGCGTAGTACGTACGGTACGACGCTGTATCAAGAAACAGGCGATATTTATCTTGTTGCGGATGTTCTCGGCCATAAGGATGTCAATACGACGAAGAAACATTATGCTGCCATGGACGATGCAAGGCGCGTCAGGCTGCCACAGCGGTACGGCTGCGGGAGTCCATGCCGGAGCATGAGGAATAAAAACATATCAGAAACCAAAAGAGGAATCAACAGGGATTATATCCCATTCGTTGATTCCTCTTTTTTATGGAGACGACTTCTCTCCTGCTTTTTTTAGTTACTCCGCCTTAATTGCCCAGCGCATTTTCGTTGAACTTGCACGGCTGTTGCGGATGCATTCTTCTTTGGAAGGACGAATGACTTCTTTTGAATATTCGGAATAAATACCGATCTGATACAGTCCCTTCATGGACTTTTTCACAAGCCGGTCTTCGCCGGAATGGAACGTCAGAATTGCCGCTCTGCCGCCCGGAGCAAGAGCATCCGGAAGTTTTTCCATGAATGCTTCCAGAACCTCATATTCGTTGTTTACATCGATCCGCAGTGCCTGGAAGGTGCGGGCGCAGGATTTTTTGATGGCTTCTTTTTTCTCGTCTTTCGGAAGAAAATCCAGTGCTTCAGCGATCAGATCACGCAGTGCAAACGTAGTGTCAATTTTCTTTCCTTTCCGAAGTGCCCGCGTAACAGCCTGGGAAATTTCTTTTGCATACGGTTCATCGGCGTTTTCAATGAGCATGCCTTCCAGTTCATCGCGTGCAACCGTGCGCAGACGCTCGGCCGCGGAAATTCCTGCCTCCGGATTCAGGCGAAGATCCAGCGGTCCATCATATTTGTAGGAAAAGCCGCGCTCCGGATTATCAATCTGCATGGAGGAAACACCAAGATCCGCCAGAATGAAGTCAAAGGGGCCGTATTCGGCAGCAACCTGATCAATATTGGCAAAATTCTGATGAAGAATCGTTAAAATCTCAGGGCCGTACCCCTGCGCGGCCAGTCGTTCTTTTGTTTTTGCCATCTCGATCGGATCGACATCCAGCGCACAGAGATGCCCTTTTCCCTGCAGGCATGCAAGCATACGGGAGCTGTGGCCGCCGTATCCGAGTGTTGCATCAAGTCCGTTCTGTCCCGGCTCGATCTTGAGAAAATCGAGGATTTCATCTACGAGAATCGGGATATGCATGCCGGCCGGTGTGCTTCCCTTTTGGATCACATGCTCAATGGTCCCCTGATATTTCTCCGGATTCAGTTCTTTGTATTTCTCATTGTAATTCCGCGGATGTGTGCCTTTGTAGCGGACGCGGCGTTTGTGTTCTTTCTGTTCTTCCATAAAATGTTCTCCTTATACTTCAAATATATTTAATCGAACATGTGCGTTCGAATATTTTCCAGATCAATTGGTTCTCCTGTCATCGGCTGCAGAAAGTGCAGTTTCCAGGCATGGAGCGCGGCACGGGTACCGCCGTCGCGGACTCCGTAGAGCGGATCTCCGAAAAGTGGATGTCCAATAGATGCCATGTGAAGGCGGATCTGATGCGTGCGGCCGGTTTCCAGACGGCAGCACACGACGGCCCAGAAAGGATCCTGAAGGACAGCCTCGTAGTGTGTAATAGCCCACAGGCCGTTCCCTTCTTTACAGATACGCATTTTAGTGATACGTTTCCCAGACGGATCGAAAGAATCAGGGTCATCTCCTGGAATTTGCTCCATGGAAAGACGAATGGTTTCTTTTTGCGTTTCTTCGGAAAAGGGATGGTGTACCAGAGCCAGGTATTCTTTTTTCAGCGCGCCGCTCTCCCGCTGCCGGGACAGTCTGGCAGCAGCCAGCTGATTCTTTGCAAATAGTACCAGACCCGATGTATCTTTGTCAAGACGGCCGATGCAGCGGAGTTCAGAAGGCGCTGTCGGTGTTTTTAACAGGGATGCGGCAGCATGTGTCAGGGAATCGAAATAATGGCCGTGGGAAGCGTGGCAGACCATACCGGATGGCTTGTCTGCGACACAGAGATCACTGTCCTCATAGAGAATCCGTACGCCGGCAGAATCACCTGATACCGGCAGAACCTGATCTTCGGAAAGGTGGGGACACTTCTGCTCATATCGAAAAGTGATCGTATCTCCAGTCTGGACGACTGCATTTGTGCGGCAGGAAACACCGTTTTTCTGAATTCCATCCGGAATATATTTGGCATGGCGGATTTCACGTGGTGTCAGGTGCAGAAAACGTTTTAGAATTGTTTCCACCGACAGTCCCCCCTGTTCCGGAAGGACAAAGTGACACAGCTGCTGATAGTCAAATTGCGGCATAAAAGATTTTCTCCTCTTCACAAGTTCACATAATCATTTTATGTAAACTATATAAATACAAACAATTCAGTACGATGATGGTACACTATCTCTAGACAAAAACAGGTTTCACAGATCTCGCAAACCACGTTCTGTTTTACCGATTCGGCAAACAAAAAAATTTTATTTACAGATCCTCTAAGATCACCGTAAACGGCCCATCATTCACCAGTGATACTTCCATCTCAGCCCCGAACACTCCCGTTTCGACAACAGGAACCTGTTCCCGTGCTTTCGCGACCATATATTCATACAGTTCTTCTGCTCTGTGCGGCTCGCCTGCTTCCGTGAAGCTTGGACGGTTTCCCTTTTTACAGTTGGCATACAGGGTAAACTGTGAAACCATCAGAAGCTGTCCATCCACATCTGCCAGGGACTTGTTCGTCTTTCCATTTCATCTTCAAAAATACGCAGTCCCAGCAGTTTTTTCATATACTTGTCTGCTGTTGCTTCATCGTCCCCTTGGCCGACACCGATCAGAACCAGAAAACCTTTCTGAATCGATCCGACAACCTTCTCTTCCACCGAAACACTTGCTCTTTTTACACGTTGTATAACAATTCTCATCTTTAAAATCCTTTCATAAAATTGACCCTCCTCTTATTTTTAAGAGGAGGGTCGTTTCTCCTATGTTCTGTTTTGATCAGGTGCTGAAAATCTTGCGGATTCCCGCTTCTTTAACTTCAATTGCCTGTTTGATCATATCTACGGTTCCATCGATACCGAATACACTGCTGTTCAGGCACAGGTCGTAGCTGTCTACCTCGCCCCAGCGTTTGCTGGTGTAGTAATTGTAGTAGCTTGCACGCTGTTTGTCGATCTTTGTGATCTTGTCTTTTGCTTTTGCATCGGAAAGATCATACAGCTTTGCGATACGGCGGATGCGATCCTGCATATCTGCTTTAATAAAGATGCTCAGCACGTTCGGATTTTCCTCCAGTGCATAATCTGCACAGCGGCCTACGATGACACACGGACCGTCCTGCGAAATCTTCTTGATGGCATCAAACTGTGCCAGAAATACCTTCTGGTTCAGCGGCATATCCATCATGGTAGATCCATAGCCGAAGGAGTAACTGTCCATAACCAGAGAGTATAAAAAGCTGTTGGTTGGTTTTTCATCGTGGTTTTCGAACAATTCCTGGCATAATCCGCTGTCCTTTGCTGCTCTCTCCAGCAGCTCTTTGTCATAGTACTTGATTCCCAGGTCATCCGCTAAAATCTTACCAATGGAATGTCCGGCGCTTCCGTACTGACGTCCAATCGTTATGATAGTTTTCATATAATCCGCTCCTTTCCATTCCGTCACAATAATCTGCTTTCACAGATGTAGTAACTCGCGTTTTTTCGTTACATCCAGTATACTACAGAATTCACAGAAAGTACAGAACATTTTGATAAAACTTATACAAATTAACTATATACTTTTTGAAATATCATTCTTTTTAAGCAGTTTCAGACATTTTTTCGAAACTGCAGCAACAGATTGGAAAAATATTCCGGAATCGGCGCCTCAAACTCCATATAGGCACCGGTCCGTGGATGGATAAATCCAAGTACCATCGCATGCAGCGTCTGTCCCTGCAGGTTTTTCACCGGGCATTTCTTCGGGCCATAAACCGCATCGCCAAGCAGCGGATGCCCGATACTTGCCATATGGACACGGATCTGATGCGTCCGGCCGGTTTCCAGCTGGCATTCAATATACGTATAATTTCCAAAGCGTTCCAGCACACGGTAATGTGTGACCGCCGGTTTTCCGTTCCGTTCATTAATCGCCATCTTTTTCCGGTCTGTCGGATGGCGGCCGATTGCACCGCGCACGGTTCCCTCGTCCTCTTTCAGATTCCCATGGACAATTGCCCGGTACTTTCGGGTAATGGAATGTACAGAGAGCTGTTCTGCGAGGCTCTGGTGGGCGAAATCGCTCTTACAGATAACCAGGCACCCGTTGTGTCCATATCGATTCTGTGGACGATTCCGGGGCGCAGAACGCCGTTGATGCCGGAGAGATTTCCGCGGCAGTGATACAGAACCGCATTGACCAGTGTTCCGCTGCTGTGGCCTGCCGCCGGATGTACGACCATCCCCTTGGGCTTATTGACGACCAGAAGATCATCATCCTCGTACAGAATATCAAGCGGAATGTTTTCTGGATCCACGTTCAGTTCTTCCGGTTCCGGCAGAAGCACCAGAACAGCATCACCGGCGGCAACCTTACTGCTTGCTTTCTGCGTTTTTCCGTTGATCGAAACCTTTCCGTCTTTTAAAAGCTTCTGCAGAAAAGAACGAGAACAGTCCGAAAAAGATGCGGCCAGGCACTGATCAATCCGTTTTCCGTCAAAATCCGGTGTAACTTCCAAAATCCGTTCTTCTTCAGCCATCGGACTCCTCCTTTTTGGCGTTTTTATGCAGAAATGCGAAGTCTTCGTCCTTGTAGTACAACAGATACAGCAGTAAAAAGACAGCGACCGATACGGTGACATAAATATCAGCTACGTTAAAAACCGGAAAGTTGATCAGCGAAACGTAGATGAAATCAACGACATAGTGATTCAGAAAACGATCGTAAAAATTTCCGACTGCACCAGCCGTCAGAACAGTCAGCACGGCAAAAAGCGGTAAAAAGCGGCGTGTCTTTGGAAGCTTGTAAAAGACGATCACCATGACGATCAGAAACAATACTGTCATCATAGCAAACAGCCAGTACTGATCCTGCAGAAGTCCGAATGCCATACCGCGGTTTTCCAGATAAAACAGCTCCAAAACCCCCGGAATGAGCTCGATCGACGGCTGATCCTTCAGATACTGCACTGCCAGTGATTTTGTATACTGATCTGCTGCAAGCAGAAGGACAATCGCTGCCGCGCAAACCAGATAAACGGCCAGCGGAGAAAGTTTTTTACTCTTCATCGATCAGATCTCCATTAATAGAATTGATAGCTTCCAGCATTTCTTCATCTGTAACCGTGCGGTCCACCACAGCATGGCCGACAGACTCCAGAAGGATGAATTTGATCGTACCCTGTTCCATTTTCTTGTCCGATTTTGTTGCAGCCAGAATATCTTCCGATCTCAGGCCGTCCACGGTGATTGGCAGATAGAAACCGACGTTCATATCACGAATCTCGTAAAACTCTTCATCGGAGAGATAACCTCTCTTGTAGGAAATATAGGCAGCAGCAACGGTTCCAAGTGCAACGCACTGGCCATGGAGCAGTTCGAAGTTTTTGAGCTTTTCAATGGCATGACCGATCGTATGGCCAAGATTTAAAACGGCACGCTCTCCCTGTTCTGTTGGGTCATTTTCTACAACCTGGCGTTTGATATCGCAGCATTTCTGGATCATTTTCGTTAATACCGGCTCAATCCGCTCTTCGATCTCAGACATGTGATTGATGGTCCAGATGTAGAATTTTTCATCGCGGATCAGACCTGTTTTCAGGACTTCTCCCATACCGCAGGCAAACTGTTCGCCGTTCAGGGATTTTAAGGTTGCCATATTCATATAGACAAGACGTGGATGATGGAATGCACCGACCATATTTTTGTACTGGTCGAAATCGACGCCCGTTTTTCCTCCAACGCTGGAATCTACCTGTGCAAGCAGTGTCGTCGGAAGCTGGATGAAATCAATGCCGCGCAGATACGTTGCCGCCGCATAGCCGGTCAGATCCCCAACGACACCGCCGCCGAGTGCGAATAAAATGTCTTTTCTCTCAAAGTGGTTTTCAATCAGATGCGTGTACAGATCTTTGACGGTATCCAGATTTTTGCTTGCTTCACCAGCCGGGAAAACAAATGCGGTTACGGTCTCAAACAGCGGGGACAGTACATTTTTTACCTCTTCCAGATACAGTTCTGAAACCGTGCTGTCTGTGACAATGCAGGCCTTTTTTGCAGGGAGTTTTAAGTTCTCCACACAGCCGGCGAGGCGTTCGTAGCTGCCGTCCCAGACAATTTCATAAGAAAATTCAGTAGATGTGCCTTCTCTTTTAACGGTAAGTGTTTTCATAAATTATGCCTCCTGTATGTTCTTTCATGAAAAAAGCATCAGAATCCTGCATCTGATGCTTTTCCTTTGTTACTAAGTAAATCAATAATTGATCCAGTAGATCCATTTTAATTTACTGCAAAGATAATTTTCTTTAATAATCGGTACGGATATTTGGAAGATCAAAGCTCCGCTTAAGATATCCTGGATGTCGCCGGAAATTTCTACACTGGACGGTGTCAGGATGAAAATATAGCTGGAAACTTTCTGCAGACTTCCGCTCATGCAGTAGCATGCACACAGCAGAAATCAATGATTCTCTGGGCAATATCCACATCAATGCCTTCTAAGTTAAGGACAACGGTACATCCGGCCAGAAGCGTATCCGCGATTTCACGGGTATCCTCCATGGAAGCCGGTTTGATGACGCATACTTCCATATTTAATGCACCTGCTTTCTTTCTCATTGGAGTAACTTTCGAGGAAACCGGAGCAGCTGGCTTTGGAGCTCGTGCAGCAGCAGCCTGGCTTGAAGCGGTGGTCTTTGGCGCCGGCTGTTTACGCGGTGCAGTGTGAACCGGTTTCGCCTGCGGCTCTTCCTCTTCGTCCTCATCCTCGTTCTCCAGTTTACGGAAGAAACGTTTCTTTGGTTTTTCTTCTATATCATCGTCTTCTTCATCGAAGAAGCTATCCGAATCAGCATCCTCTTCCTCGTAATCGTCGTTCAGCCGGATGGCATCCAGAAATTTGTCTAAAACACTCATTCTTATACTCTCCTATTTTTAGTCCTGTGGCATTTGGCCAGACAGCCGTGCAGAATGCGCGGGGTCACTCTTCTTGGAAAGACTTCCTGTTATCTTTTACTGTAATCCCGTTCGCCAAAGACTCCGGTTCCAACCCGTACTAAAGTGGCGCCTTCTTCTACTGCTACTTCGTAATCGCCGGTCATGCCCATGCTCAAAATGGCCATACGTACATTATTAATGTTTTTGGCGGCAATGTCAACACTTAATTCCTTTAATTTGCGAAAAACCGGACGATTTTCTTCTGGATCTTCCACATACGGTGCAATGGTCATAAGTCCCTCCACATGAATTGCCGGAAGTTTTGCGATTTCTTCAATCAATGGAAGGGTTTCCTCTACGGAGACACCAAACTTGCTTTCCTCGCCGGCAACGTTTACCTCGATCAGGATCGGGATTTCGCAGTTGTGCTTTACCGCTTCCTCACTGATCGTTTTTGCCAGACGAAGAGAATCGACAGAATGAATCAGGGCAACTTTTCCTGCAATGTATTTTACTTTATTCCGCTGCAGATGACCGATCATGTGCCAGTGGATATCCTTTGGCAGCACTTCCTCTTTTTCTGTCAGCTCCTGCACTTTGTTTTCACCGAAATTGCGTTCGCCAAGATCATAGATTTCGGAAAGCATTTCGACCGGTTTTGTCTTGCTGACCGCAATCAGGGTAACTTCCTCCCGGTTCCGTCCGGCTCTTTTGCAGGCTTCTGTAATTTTCTTCTGGACTTCTTCATAGTTCTCTTTCAGCATATCTTTCTAACCTCCAGTATTTAATGCACAATATCTTCTTCACTGACGGTGGATGCATTTTCCACAATATAATCATACTGCGAAATGCCGTATTGCGTTTGTTTTTTATGATAGAATACTCCGCATTCTGATCGATGATCTGAATTTTGCGGAATACAGCATATCCTTTGTTGATGCAGTAAACACCCTGCAGCGGAACCGTTTCTCCAATCTGATACGTTGTGGCGGAATCCTGTGCACGAAGTATATCTCCATCATTAAAAGCGGCCATGTCGACGTAATATTCGACCGGATTATCATTTCATCATTGACCTGCTCATAGATCGTGGCGTTTACAAATTCTGTCACCGACTGTCCGTTATCATCCAGCATGACATTTCCTTTTTTATCGGTCTTTTCCCGCAGGAAACCGGAAGAATTGCTGTCTCCGCCCTGTACGAGCATCTGCGCCGGGATTTTATAGAAATCTTTTTCCGTGATGGCAGTATTTGGAATTTTCAGTCCGCTTCCAGTGTTTGTGACCAGCTCTATTGAAAGAAAACGGTCTTCCGCATAACGGATCATCCCGCTTGTAAACGAAATGACAGCATAGTTCTGATCGTTAATGGACTTTAGATTCAGTGTTCCCGTCTGTGTTTTTCCGTCTTTCAGAAATTTAACTTTTATCGTACTGAAATTGGAAAGTGTAACGACCTGCTTATTCGTCACCGGAACGGCAATTTCCCACTGCTCATCTGTCACCAGACGGTATACTGCATTTCCAGGCTCCGTCTGCGCGCCGGAATCAAAGGAAACCACAGAGGCTTTCGTAGAGAAAAGCTCCGGCGTAAGGCTGTCCTCCGTATAGCTTTCATATCCATCACTGCCGTAGACGACAACACCGTCCTGATCTGCATAAAATATCGTCTGTGATGAGGAATCTCCGTTTCAGCGGCAGCGGCAAGCAGCTTTGCGGAAAGTTCTGTTTTCAGCTGATAAATGCCGGAAAAGGAACTGGAATCATAATCAGAAGAAAAACGTGCGAGCGAGGAACGAAGCGACGTTCTCGTTGCCGCATCTGCCGAAATACCAGAGGTATCGGCATTTTCTGTTGCGGAAATCCCATAAACAGCGCTTCCGCGGCTGATTTTCGATGCATTTGGGGTATAGAACTGAACATATCCGCTGCCGGAGGAAAGCTGCACACTCTCTGTCCGCATGGCGAATGCGGTATAGGTATCATTCCGGGATAAAGTTCCCTGCACAACCTGAAAAGATTTGATATGATCGGCGGTCAGGTAAAAGAAAAGTGAAACTGCCATATAGAAAAAAAGGGCTCCAAAGATGATATTTCCAATATTCAACGCTGGAAAAGGGAAACGGATTCTCGAATGCCGGCGGCTGTTCTTTTTCTGCTTAGACAAAATGTATGCTCCTTTTATTGTTTAATCCATGCGCTAAAAGGACGGTGCCGTAAGCGCCGTCCTTTGGTTTTGTCGCTATGCAATTATTATAATACAGTTTTGGTTACAGTGCAACGATAATCTTATCCTGCATGCCTTCCGGAAGCTCTTCTTTATCCATGGAGACACTTAATACGAAGGTAATGTTATACTGCTTGCCAATGCCTTCCAGCTGTTCAACACAATCTGTGATGTCCTCTCCTTCCAGTTTTGCTACTTTCAGGAAGCTGTCGAGATAAACGCTTGCGAGATCGTGGTCCTGAGAAACGATACCGCAGATAAATCCGATAAATTCATCACTGTTTTTCAGAGGATAGTCGGTTGCGGAAATCAGACGTACTTTGTTGTTTAATTCAAACATGTGCTTTGTGCTCTTGTCAATATACACGATATTTCCGTTTGCGGTTTTTACCTCTGCATTTACTTTGTCTAACAGCTGTTTTGTTTTGCCTTTTCCCTTCTTGCCTACAATTAATTGAACCATAGCAGTTTCCTCCTTAGATTAGAATAAGATATTTTCACCAAAAACCTTTAAGTTCATGGTTTAATTATAGTACAATTCACCAACGTTTTCAATGGTAAAATGAAAAAATTCTGAAAAATCTTCTAATTCGCAGGGAAAGGAGCTCTGTTTTTCTAAACGGATACGACAATCTCCCGGATAGGCAGAAAAAACGCCGTCCGGGGGATTGCAAAAAGATTACGTCAGGAGTTGATATTGGAAAGAAGAGTGTTCATGTCCTCGTACAGTTCCACTTTTGTTGATGCATGAAGAATGACAGAGATAAACGGTTCTCCGTATGCATTCTGGGATACCAGTGCCAGGCAGGAACCGGCCTCATCGGTCGTTCCGGTTTTTCCGCCGAGCACCGTCACATTTTCCGGTGCGTTTTTCTCTCCGGTCAGATATTTGTCCGTGGAGCTTAAATAGATCGTTCCCGCCGTACCGTCCGCATGCGTTATGTTCAGCGTGTAGGAAGACATTGACATCGTATTCTGGAATTCCGTATGCTGATAGGCAGCATACAGCATCAGATAAACATCATATGCAGTAGTGTAATGATTCTCATTGTGAAGACCGTGCGGGTTTGCAAAATGCGTACCGGTCATGGCAAGGGAAGCTGCCTTATCGTTCATCATCTGAACGAAATTCTCTACACTTCCGCCTACCTGGCGGGCAATCGCCATAGCAGCATCGTTGGCAGAATAAATCAACAATGCATGGAAAAGCTGATCCATCGTTACCGTATCGCCCACGGCCAGTCCACTCATCTGGGATCCATCTTCCAGCGCAAGATCCTCTTCTGTGATCGTTACCTGCGTATCCGGCTGGTTGTATTCCATGGCAAGGAGAGCCGTCATGATCTTCGTGATGCTGGCTGGGTAGACCTGATCATACATATTCTGCGCGAACAATACTTTTTTGTGATCCAGATCAAACAGTCCGGCCTTTACCTGTGAAGAAAACGAGATATCATTCAGCGGTACGCTCGTCTCACCGACACAGAGATCGGCAGAGAGCGTTTCAGCCTGAAACCGTTTTTCTGCCGAAAGCGGATCGGAGGCGAGCACCATACTTCGCGCAAACGGCTCTGTAATGTCCATCTGGCGGTCCTGACGGTACAGTTTCACACCGATCAGAACTGCAATAACAGCAACACAGACACCCGCGCCGATGATCAGGCGGTTTAAAATATGTTCGGTTTTTTCCGGAGCAGTCCCGTTTTTCTCCGTTACAGGCAGTTTCTGTTCTTTTTCTGTAGTATTAGTCGTTTCTCCGGTAGATTTCACGCCAGTCCATTTCTCCTCTGTCTAATGATTTGATCAGCATTTCTGCCGTTGCAAGATTGGTGGCAAGCGGAATGCTGTGTACGTCGCAGAGACGGATAATCCGATGGACATCCGGCTCATGCTGTTTCGGCTGTTCCGGATCCCGCAGGAAAATCACAAGATCCAGATCATTCTGTTCAATCTGAGAACCCATCTGCTGAACGCTCCAACGTGTCCAGCCAGATATTTGCGGACGTTAAGTCCGGTTGCCTCTTCTACCAGACGGCCGGAAGTTCCGGTTGCGTAAAGAGTATGCTTGGCAAGTACCGAGCGGTAGGCGATACACAAGTTCTGAAGCAGCGTTTTTTTTGCATCATGCGCGATCAATCCGATGTTCATTGATGGTTTTCCTCCTTAGTAATTCATAGTTTCTGGTTACAAAATCCCGGTTCTGCAGTCCGACATTCAGGACAAGCCCCATTCCGATGTAAAGTGTTACAAGGGATGTCAGTCCATAGCTGACGAACGGAAGCGGTGTACCGGTGTTCGGCAGGATTCCGGTTGCAACACTGATATTCAGAAAGCTCTGAAAGGCAATGAGTCCTGCCATACCGCAGCAGATCAACGTTCCTGACAGATCTTTTGCTTTCCGGGAAGTCCGGATGCATTCGACGAGAATCAGGAACAGGAGCAGGATGATTCCGCAGCATCCAAAGAAACCAAGTTCCTCTCCTGCCACTGCAAAAATAAAGTCATTATGGTTCTGGGAAACGAAATTTCCCTTATTTGCGGAAGAAACTTTATTGTTGTTGAGTCCTTTTCCGGTCAGCTTTCCGGAACCGATGGCTGTAATGGAATTCTGCTGCTGGAGACGGCCGTCGGCGTTGTCGGCATCATCGCTTAACCAGTCCTGAATTCGCCCAAGCTGATAACCAATCGTCTTGTCAAGAGCCGCCGGAAGCTGGAAATTCACCTGCGTAATGACAAGCAGAAGCGCAAGTACCAGTGCTGAACCGGAAACCAGAACAACGGCGATAACTTTGTAGCTTAAGCCCGCCACATACATCATAAAGCAGAACAGAACCATGACCGTAATCGTATTTTTCAAATCCGGCTGACGGTAAATCATAACGAGCGGCGGAATCAGAAGCCCGATCGCGGTAAAAATGGTTTTCGCCGTATTCAGATCTTCTTCATGCTTCATCAGAAACATCGCAAAAAACATGATCAGAAAGATTTTTGACAGCTCGGTCGGCTGAAACTGAAAGCTTCCGATCTGAATCCAACGGGTCGCACCAAACGTGTTTTTTGCGGTAGAACCGCCGAGATAAAGAACGCCAAGCATCATCAGATTTCCGATGTAAAGAACCCAGTAAAAATTCAGAAGCCAGCTATAGTCAAGCAAAGAGACAATAATCATGATGACTACGCCCAATACGACTCCGATGGCCTGTTTTTCTGGTCTGCACTGTCTGCACTTCCGATCAGAAGCACACCAATAATGCTGATGGCAATCAGAAGAATGACCAGCCGGAAATTATAATTTTTCAGCTTATATCGTCTTAACATGATACTCCTCGTTTCTTTTCAATGGTATTTTCGCTGTCAGTATGACAGGGGTTGTTTGTGTAATGGTGACGGAAATTTCATCCGCCTCAACGGTAAGGTATTTTCCTGCAGCAGCAGAAAGATCATTTTTCAGCATCTGAAGCGATGCCGGAGAACAGTTCAGACGTTCTGCCATTAAAAGATTGGACAGACGTTCTTTTGCAACGAGGCCGGAGTGCGGCTTTCTGCCTGAAAATAAACCCATACCAGTTCCCTCCTATCGCCCGAATACGCGGCGGAAAAATCCCTTTTTGCTGTCAAGATCCAAGTAGGGAACACTCTCCCGAGGATCCTGTGGCTGATATTCGTAAAGGCTTCTCCTGCCTTGGAACCGCTTCCAGCGATCGCTTCGCCCTGGTTGGTGGCGATTACTACCTGCTCATCATCGGGCAGAATGCCGAGCAGCGGAACAGCAAGAATTTCCTGTACATCATCCACCGACATCATTTCACCGCGTTTTACCATATCCGGCCGGATACGATTGATGACAAGAGAGATATCCCTCAGATCCTGCGCCTCCAGAAGGCCGATGATGCGGTCCGCGTCCCGGATGGCCGAAACCTCCGGCGTAGTCACAACAATTGCCTTATTGGCACCGGCAACTGCATTTGCAAATCCCTGCTCAATGCCTGCCGGACAGTCAAGAAGAACAAAATCAAAGCTCTGTTTTAATTCATCGCAGAGTTTTTTCATCTGCTCGGGCGTTACGCTTGTCTTGTCCCTCGTCTGGGCAGACGGGAGAAGGTAGAGCTGCTCGTACCGTTTGTCGCGGATTAGCGCCTGCTTCATCCGGCAGTTGCCCTCCACAACATCCACAAGATTGTAGACAATCCGGTTTTCAAGGCCGAGCACGACATCCAGGTTTCGAAGACCGATGTCGGTATCTACCATCACAACTTTCTTTCCAAGCTGTGCCAGCCCGATTCCGATATTTGCTGCGGTTGTCGTCTTTCCGACGCCGCCTTTTCCTGATGTAATTACAATGACTTCACTCATCTGGAACCTCCTTGTTGAAAACTGTTCTGCATTTTCATGCCGCAGGATGCGTCCAAACCTTTGTTTAAAAACGCATCCTTTCTCTTTTGCAGCTTTCTTCCCAGGCTTCGTTTCTGCCGGAAAATTCCTTAGTCTGCTCTCACGCTTGCAACACCGTTGGAGTTTGCCTGACCGGACAGAATATCGTCTGAGAGGCCATAGTAATAATCTAAGATATCCTTAGCTACCAACTCTGCGTTCATAGAAGAATATCCAAACGGAATGCGGACGGCAAGAGCAATATCGTCTCTGCTCTCATAGTGAGAGAAGCCGATAAACAGTCCATGGTTTGCACGTGTACGGTCTTCCTGCGCGGTACCGGTTTTTCCGGAAAGCTCTACCGGCCAGGATTCCGGGAAAATGGTCGCATTGGATACGCTGATTACTTTTCGCATGCCTTCGTGTACCAGATCCCAGATGTTGGAATCAACATCCATTTCTGAATTTACCGTCGGGCCGAAATCTGCGCCCATATCGATGTCATTGCCATCCGAATCCGTTGCTTTCTGCAGAAGGGAAAGATTATAAACCGTACCGGAATTTGCAATCGTTGTGACATAGCGTGCAAGCTGTGTCGTCGTATAGTTGTTGGTACCTGACCAATCGAGGAAGGGATCGGGAGGGAATCGGTTACATTCGGATCGGTTTCCGAAATTTCGATTCCAGTCTTTTCATCCAGCTTAAACATATCGGCATATTTCTGGATCATTTCCAGAGAGCGCTTCTGTTTAAAGGTGCCGTTCTCATCGAGTCCCAGACGATATCCAAGCGTACAGAAGAACACGTTGCAGGAGTTCTGGATGGCACCGACAATGTTCAGATCTCCGTGGCCGCTCAACTGATGGCAGTGGACATAGTCAGATTCGTTGACAAGTCCTTCCCCGAACAGACCGTTGCAGTTGATGGTACTGGTCGGAGTAATTATGCCTTCGCTTAATCCGGCAACCGCCATCAGCGGTTTAAAAGTGGAACCAGGAGCCGTCTTCTGCTGGGTTGCTTTGTTGTACAGCGGGCTGGATTCATCGGTATTCAATTTTGCCCAGTATGCGGTATCCATCTGGTTTGCCAGGCGGTTGTTGTCGTAGCCAGGATAGGAAACACAGGCTAAAATAGCACCGGTATTCGGGTCCGTAATGACAGCAGAACCGGAACACGGATCGAGTGCAAGCTGTGCCGGGGTGATTTCCAGTTTGGCGATTTTATCGGACAGAAGCTGGAACGGTGTCATATTTCCTGCAACATAAGCGGCATAATCGTCATCCTCTTTCGTCAGAAGGTTCTGATCATACATCAGATTGCAGATATCATAGCCATCGAGCATATCCTGTAGCAGCATATAGTGATACATCTTTTTTGCAAATGTTGTATTGTTTGCCAGACGGTCCAGAATAACCTCCGTCAGCTTCTGATAAACCTCCTGAGAATCCAGGTAAGCATCATCCTGCGTCAGTGCTGAGACATCAATCCAGTTCTGGCTTGCCGCATACGTCAGGTAATCACGAAGAGAAATCGTTCCGTCATTCCATGCCTGATAGGTGGCGTCTTTCTCATTAATTGCTGTTGAAGAAAGAATACCCATCGTACTGGAAAGCAGCTTATCCACGATGAAGGTCTCATATTCCTGCATTTCATCGCTGAGGTCGTTGTAAACGGTTGCTGTTTCAACGGTCAGTTCCTGCGTAATCTCGCAAGCACCTGCTGGAGCTTCTGCTGGAACAGTGCATAGATCCGCTGCTCACGCTCCGTGGCATCCGCCGCCGAGAAATGGGAAATATCAATCGTGCTGTTTTCGATCAGTGCATTGTATACATCGTAAATTGGAATCGGAACGGCATCCGTATTGGCAAGTGTTGAGGTATCAACGGATTTTACATCACTCAGATACTGTTTCAGAATGCCGGCAATTCTCTGTTCCAGAATTTTATATACCGCAATCTGCAGGTCATAATCAATCGAAAGATAGACGTTATTTCCCTGTTTTGGCTCAACCAGGGATCCTTCTACCGTTTCCAGCTCTTTTCCGACGTTATTAACGATAATCTCTTCTGATCCGTCGGTTCCCTGAAGGATTGTCTCCATATACTGTTCCAGACCAGATTTTCCGACGATGGATTCCGTGGAATACGTTTCTTCTTTTCCCTGGCTCTTCAGCTCTTCATTCAGTTCTGTCAGCTCGTCTGAGGACGCCTGGCCCGTATAACCGATCAGAGAGGAAAAATACTTTCCGTCATAATATACACGCTCGGAATCTTCCGAAATGCTGACACCCTGCAGAACATCTTCATTCTCTGCAATCGATGCAGTTGTATTGCTGCTGACGCCGGAAGCAACTGTCACGCGGACATACTTCTGATAATTCGTCTGTTTCATCTTATAGCGGATCACCAGAATTTCCAGACGCTCCTGATTGGAAAGAGAAAGGACCGCATTTCCGGATTCGTCTGTCTGGTATGGAAGACCATACTCTTCAAAATCTTTGGCAGAATATGCGTATTTTTCATCGTCAGAATAGGCATCCAGCCAAAGCCGTCCGGTCCGGCAAGAAATGTCATCAGCGTTTCGGCACTGGAACTCTTCTGTTCTGCCGTCATATCGTCGATTTTCTTCTGTCCATAAATGTCTGCACGGAAACGGTCGCGGGTCGTTCCCTCTTCACCTGTAAAAACAAACGCACCGTTCTCATCCACTTCAATCGGGAAGGTGCTGGTGTCAATCGAGTCTCCGTTTGCACGAATCAGCTTACAGAGACGATAGAGTTCTGCGTTCAGAGAGAGAATACGTTCTTTTGTCGTGTTGTACGTTCCGTTATCCTCGATGGTTACGGAGTAGGAAACCTTATTTCCAGCGATCAGTTTTCCGTTCCGGTCATAAATATTTCCTCTTGTACTATCAAGGGTTCTGGTTTTTGTGATTTGCAGTTCAAAATTATCCGCATACTCTTCTCCATGCACCACCTGCAGGATAAAAAAGTCTTCCGATCAGGACGGCAAACATAGCAAGGAAAACCACACCAAGCAATAGGGTGCGGTTTTCACCGAGTCTGCGGAAAAGTTTTCTTATCTTCTTAGCCATGGCGACTGTTGTCCTTCCATTTCATTTTCGGTCAGTTTACGGTTGATGATAAATAAAAGCCGGTAAAGCAGAATGGAGAGCACTACCGTGTATACCATTTCCGGCAGAATAATATGCGCCAGATAATCGAAAAAGTGCAGGCGCACGCGCAGCAGGAACTGCAGCACATACATCAGCAGACTGTAGACAAGATCGCTGGCAGCGACCAGTACAATGTGTACCTTAATATCATCGTCATAGAAGACTTTGCAGAAAAAGCCGTTCAGATAACCGATATACATGTAGAGCAGTGCGTAAAATCCAAACAGGCTGCCGTAGAACAGATCAATCATCAGACCGCTGAAAAATCCGACCATCAGTCCCTCTTTTTTTCCGCGCATCAACCCAAAGGCGGACGTCAGAATCAGAAGAAGGTTCGGCGTTACGGACGCGATCTGAAAATACTGAAATACAGTTGTCTGTAACAGGAAAGCTGCAAGAATCAGAAAGGCAAGCGTGATTTTTCTGCGCATTTACTCTCCTCCCTGCTGTTTTAATTCTTTGATCACGAGAACTTCCTGAATATGTTGAAAATCCACAACAGGAATGATGTATCCCTTTTTCGTCAGGTGATTGGAGTCCTCGGTGATTTCACTGACATAGCCGATCAGAATACCGCGGAGGTATTTATCACTGATGTTCGATGTCACAATCTTTTCGCCCTCAGCTACCGTGTCGGTTGTATTCAGCTGGGAAAAGGCAAGCTTTCCGTCGCTGATCAGGCGCAGATCACCCGATACAATACACGTATCCGAGGTAGATGCTGTCATGGCGCTCACAGAACTGGAGTCATCAATGATAGAGCGGACAGTAGCGGAATTGGAACTTACCTCCTCAACAAGTCCAACAAGGCCGCCGTCTGCAATAACGTTCATATCTTTCTGAATCCCGTCATTTGATCCTTTGTTGATGACAAAGGTATCATACCAGTTGCCCGGATCCTTTGAGATGACCTGTGCTGCTACTTTTTCATATTCCGAGTAGGACTGGTCCAGCTGATACAGCTCCTGAAGACGCTGCAGCTCCTGCTGCTCCTGTACAAGCTGATTGTTTTCCTCAGTCAGATCCGTGACCTTCTGTTCAAGCTCCTCTTTCTCGGCAGACAGTTTTTTGACGTTCTGGAAACCGGTCAGACAGTCTGTCAAATACGCACCGATCTGGTTAATTCCGTTCTGAAACGGGATGATCACAAAGCCTGCGGCTTCCCGGATCGGCGTGACCGGCATTTTGTCTGCTGCACTGCCTAAAATGCCGGAGAGACACAGGAACGTCATGATGAAAAGTAAATGTTTGCTTTTTAGCTGAAATTTTTTCTTCTTATTCATAGCGGGTCCTTTTTGATAGATTTACTTCTTTTTATTTACCGTGTAAGCCCAGCGATGCAGCGCATCGTGCGTGATCAGTTCCTTGAGCCCACAGATGGTACAGAGGTCATAATACTGGGAAAGCTGCACCGGACAGCCGAGCTGTCTCGAAAGATAGCGGTCAATGTTCGGAATCCTTGTGCTTCCGCCGGTGATGTAAATACCCTCTTTCTGGATATGATCGTGGATCTGCGGCGGTGTACGCTCCAGCGCATGCTTGAGTTCCTCGCCGATCTCATTAACACCGGAAAGGAGTGCTTCGTTTACGAGGGAAGAAGTAATGATCCCTTCCATTGGAAGACCGGATGCACCATCTACGCCGCGCACCTTCCGCGCCTCTTTTTTGTCTGTTCCAAGATCCGCCAGCGCAATCTTGACACGTTTGGCTGTTTTGGAGCCAATCTGGAAATTGTTTTTGCGGCGGTTCAGATTGCATATCGATTCGTTGAACTGTTTTCCGCCTACCGGGATGATTCTGGAAAAAATAACCCTCGCGTTGGCGATAACAGAAATCTCTGTGCTCTGCGCTCCGATGTTGACAATCATGGAACCCTTCGTGCGGTTGATCGGAATGCCAAGTGCCAGCGCATCCGCGATTGGTTTATCCACAAGATACATGCGGCAGTTTTTTAAGGCTCCCTTATGTGCAATCGTATAATAAGAACGCCGTTCAATCTCTGTCATATCGCAGGGAACTGAAAAATACAGCTCCGGGCGGTATCCCATGTGGCGCGTACAGCGATGGAGAAGCGTGTGCAAAACGGCTTCTACCATCAATACATTCGCAATGCGTCCGTTGCTCATGGGGGTAATTACCTCGATATTGGAAGGCGTTCTCTCGTGCATTTCATATGCGTAATTTCCAACGGCAATCACCTGTTCGCGGTTGCGTATGGCAATCATATTTTTTTCTTTTGTGATTGTGTCTTTCTTCAGGTCATAGATTTTGACGGTACTGGTGCCAAGGTCTATGCCGTATACATTTCGAATCTGCATCGTGCTCCTTTAACTTGTTCCCTTCCTTTGGGCATTTCTGCCTCGGATTTTCGGGATCAGATTCCCTGTTCCAGCATACTGGTATAACAGTGATCCCCGATAATAATGTGATCCAGCAGGGTAATGCCGAGCATTTCGCCCGCCCGCCGGATCTGCCGTGTCACGGTAATATCGTCACCGCTTGGTTCCGGGATTCCGCTTGGATGGTTGTGAACCAGCAGAATATGAACCGCACGGAACTGCAGTGCCGCAAGAAAAAGCTCCCGCGGCGAAATCATCGTCGCATTGACCGTTCCTCTTGTGATTTCCTTTTCTCCGAGAAGCTGATTTTTTGTGTCCAGCATCATGCAGAGAAGAACCTCCTGATCCTCGTGGCGGAGACGTTCCATGTAATAATCCGCAATGGAAGCCGGATCATGAAAGCAGAGACCTTTTCTTGCTCCGGCCGCGGCCATTCGTTTGGAAAGCTCACCGATGCACTGGAGCTGGATCGCTTTTACTTCCCCGACTCCGCGGATCTGCAGAAGTTCCTGTCTTGTACAGTGATAGAGTCCTAACAGGCCCTCCTCTTTTCCGGGAAGGGAAAGAATTTCTCTTGCGAGCTCCAGGGATGTTTTTCCCCTTGCCCCACATCGTAAAATGACAGCCAGAAGCTCCGCGTCGGAAAGGCTTTCCGGGCCGTTTTCCAGGCATTTTTCATATGGCTGTTCCATCGTCGGCAGGTTTCGTAATCCATTTTTTCTCATGTATTCCTCCCACCACTCTTCCGGGAATTTTCATGGAATACATTGGTTTGAATCACCCATCATTCTAGCACAACTTTCCGCAGATGTATAGGAATTATGAAAAATTCATATATTTTTTTGCAATTTCCTCTGCCGTTTTTAATCCGTCCATGGCTGCGGAAGTGATGCCTCCCGCATAGCCTGCGCCCTCTCCGCACGGGTAAAGACCGGTAAGCGACGGACTTTCGAGCGTTTCATTTCTTACAATGCGGACCGGTGACGAGGTACGCGCTTCCACGCCGGAAAGAACGGCGTCCGGACGGAAAAGCCGTGGATTTTCCGCTCAGATGCACGAATGCCTTCCACAAGGGAGTCTCCGATAAACGTCGGAAGAACTTCCAGCAGATTGGCGAAAGTCCATTCTCCGCAGATGGAAGGGGTTACCTCTCCAAGTGCTGTAGAAACTCTGTTTTCACAGAAATCACCAAAAAGCTGCACCGGAACTTTGCCTTTTCCGGCTTCCCACGCAGCGTGTTCAAGCGCTCTCTGGAATGCCACACCATCGAGTACGTCCGGCGTTCCCTCTACATGGTACGGGCGGTAGTCTTCCGGTGTTACGGTGACAATCATAGCGCTGTTCGCATTTTTACCTTCCCGGTCAGAATAACTCATACCGTTGACGCAGGTGCGTTCCGCTTCCGAGGATGCGTTGACAACATAGCCGCCGGGACACATGCAGAATGAGTACACACCTCTTCCGTTTTCACACTGATTGGTGAGCTTATACGGTGCTGCCCCAAGGAAATCCGGTGCCTCCGGTCCGTACTGATCCTCCGTGATCATCTTCTGCGGATGCTCAATGCGGACGCCGACAGCGAAGGATTTTGCTTCCATGGAGATCTTATTTTCGCAGAGTTTAAAGAAGGTATCGCGTGCAGAGTGGCCGATCGCAAGGACTGCAGTCTCCGCGGCAATCTTCTCGGTTTCATTGACGGTTACAGAAGTGAGTCTGCCGTTTTCAATCCCAAAGTCCGTCACTTTTGCTCCGAAACGGACTTCTCCGCCCCATGCCTCGATCTTTTTCCGCATCGTTGTCACAATTCCGATGAGCTGATCGGTGCCAAGGTGCGGTTTCTGATCGTACAGAATTTCTTCCGGTGCCCCGCATTCCGTGAAGATCCGGAGTACCTCACGGTTTCTGCCGGATGGATCCTTCACCGAAGTGTTTAATTTTCCATCCGAAAACGTACCGGCGCCGCCCTCTCCGAACTGTACGTTCGATTCCGGGTTCAGAACGCCGGTTTTCCAGAACGCATCGACACTTTTCTTTCTCTGTTCTGCAGATTCGCCGCGCTCCAGAACGAGCGGACGGTAGCCATGCTTTGCGAGAACATAGGCACAAAAAAGTCCTGCCGGACCGCTTCCGATAATAACCGGCCGGTGAACAAGAGTCTGTTCTCCAGATTTTGGGAACACATATGGCTTTTTCTCCGCTTTTACGATCTGGTTATTTTTCGCCTTCCGCAGTACGGCATTCTCATCTTTTACTTTTACATCAAGCTGATAAACGTATTTTAATTCGGATTTCTTTCTGGCATCAATTGAGCGGCGTAAGAGCTCAATTTCCTGCAGATCGTGTTTTCCGATTTTCAGTGTTTTTCTTATTTTCTGTTCCAGTTCCTCCTGTGTGTGGGTGACTGGAAGCTTTAATTGCTGTATCCGAATCATGAATGTTCTCCTGCTGCAGCTCTTCCGGCTGCACTTCCGCTGGACCAGGCCCACTGGAGATTGTAGCCGCCGCAGACGCCGTCGACGTCCAGGCTTCTCCCGCAAAGAAAATACCAGGTGCTGTACCGATTCCAGAGAATCCGTAAGCTGGTCGAGCGTGATGCCGCCCGCACACACCTGGGCTTTTCCAAGTCGGTCTGGCCGGTGATCTGTAAACGATATGATTTGATGGCGCCTGCCATTTCTTCCGGAATCTTTTTCTTTCCGATCAGAACCGGAATGAGTTTTTCCGGAAGAAGGCCGATCAGAAGCTCTTTTGGCGCTTTATACGGGCAGATTTCCTGCCGTCTGACAAATTCTGCAGTAAGCTCCGATTCCGTCAGTTCCGGAAAGAAGTCTACGAGAAGTTCAGCGCGTTTTTTCTGCATGCAGGCGCGCACAGCGAACCGGGAAATCTGGAATACCGGGATGCCGGAGACACCGTAGTCGGTAAGCTGCAGCTCTCCCTGTTCCGTCAGAACCTCCTGATTTTCAACCAGAAGCGTAATCTTCGCGCGCACCCGAACACCCGCCCAGGAGGAAAACTGGTTTCCTTTGCAGCGGAGCGGGCAGAGGGCCGGGAAAAACGGAATCGAAGCGAGCTGAAGCTGATCGGCAAATCGAAGTGTATCTCCGTCGGAACCGGCGATCTGGGAAGCACAGCTTCCGCAGCAGATGATGACGCTGTCAGCCGGGTACTGCCATCCTTCGGTGCGCACCAGATAACCATTTTCGGCTTTTTCCACTGCAACAGCCGTTTCCCGTGTCTTGATTTTTACCTTTCGGAATCTGGCTTCCAAAATCAGCAGCTCAAGAACGGACTGTGCCTGCTCGCTGGCCGGATAAAGCCAGCCTTCACGGCTCCGGATGCGGATGCCGAGCTGTTCAAAAAACTGTTCGGTGTCCTGTTCGGTAAACTGTTCGAGAACCCGTGATGCACGCTCCTGATTTCCCGTGCGGTAGCACGATGCATCCTGATAACGATTGGTAAAATTACACCGTCCGTTTCCGGTCGCAAGAAGCTTTCTGCCCGGTTTATCGTTCTTTTCCAGAACGGTGACCGCGGCACCGAGACGTGAGGCCCAAATTGCCGCCATCAGTCCGCTCGCGCCGCCGCCGATAATTACCACATTTTTTGCCATTATAATGTCACCATACCGGCATCGACGAGTTTCTGAAGACTCATCAGAATACCGAATTTTGCGTGCTGCCACGTAAGCCCACCCTGAAAATAGACAGCGTACGGCGGTTTGATCGGGCCATCGGCAGAAAGTTCAATGGAAGAGCCTGCACGAAAGCGCCAGCTGCCATGATAACTGGGCTGTCGTAACCTGGCATATCCCAAGGTTCCGGGGAAACGAAGCTGTCGACCGGGGCAGCTGCCTGGATACCCTGGCAGAATGCGATGACGCCTTCCGGTTTTCCAAAGGTTACCGCCTGAATGATGTCGTGACGGCTCTCGGTTCCGTTTGGAACAACGGCAAATCCCAGTTTCTCATAAACATTTGCAGCAAAGACAGCACCTTTTAATGCCGCTGCGGTAACGGTCGGTGCCAGGAAGAATCCCTGGTAGAAGGAACCGTTCACACCGAGTGTTGCGCCAACCTCTTTTCCAAGTCCCGGGGAGAGCAGACGGTATGCTGCATTTTCCACGTACTTTTTCTTTCCAACAATGTAACCGCCGGCCGGAGCCAGTCCGCCGCCCGGGTTTTTGATCAGGGATCCGACCATCAGATCTGCACCGACATTGGTCGGTTCAATCGTCTCCACGAACTCGCCGTAGCAGTTATCGACCATACAGATGACATCTGGTTTGATATTTTTAATAAATGCAATCAGTTCACCGATGCGGGTAACAGAAAGCGTCGGTCTGGTCTGATATCCTTTCGACCTCTGAATCGTCACCATCTTTGTCTTTTTGTTGATGGCATTTTTGATTCCTTCGTAATCGAAAGAGCCGTCCTCTTTTAAATCTACCTGGCGGTAAGTTACGCCATATTCCGCAAGAGATCCGACGGACGGGCGGATGCCGATCACTTCCTCAAGGGTGTCGTACGGTTTTCCAACAGGAGAAAGCAGTTCGTCGCCCGGGCGGAGATTTCCGGAAAGCGCCGTTGCAAGCGCATGGGTTCCGCAGGCGATTTGCGGGCGTACCAGTGCATCCTCAGTGCCGAAGCACGTTGCATAGACCTGCTCCAGCGTATCACGTCCCAGGTCATTGTATCCGTATCCTGTGGTTCCATATAAGCATGCCTCGCTGACCTTGCTTGCCTGCATGGCGTGGATGACCTTTAACTGGTTGTATTCTGCGATTTCATCAATTTTTGCAAAACGCTCTTTTAATTCTTCCTCAATTTTCGTTCCAAATGCGAAAACCTCTTTGGAAATGCCAAGTGTGCTGTACATAGCAGCTTTTTCTGTCAACATGATTGTTCTCCTTCTTCCTTTGCATCGGCCGAAACGATTTCGTTCCAGCGATCCAGCATATATGATAATATTTTTTCTTCGTCGTAGTCAAAATCCGGCTTGTTCAGCCAGATCACATCCTTTTCCCGTCGGAACCAGGTCAGCTGCCGTTTGGCAAAATGACGGGTGTCCCGCTTGATGATATAGACGGCCTCCTCCAGCGTGCATTCGCCCGCAAGATACGGGAACAGTTCTTTGTAGCCCAGTCCCTGCATGGAGACAAGATCTCTTGTGTATCCCATTTCTTTCAAACGGAAAACTTCATCAACCAGTCCGTCGCAGATCATCTGATCGACGCGCCTGTCAATGCGGTCATACAGAATCGAACGTTCGTCGTTCAGCACAAAATAAGCAGAACAGTACGGAGATTCCTTCTGCTTCTGCTCCTCGTTGTGCTCCGAAATCTTCTGTCCTGTCTCGTGATAATATTCCAGCGCCCGGATTACACGTTTTACATTATTCGGGTGAATCGTCTCCGCGGAAGCAGGATCAACCTCGGAAAGTTCCCGGTACAGTTCTGCCGCGCCTTCCTCCGTTGCTGCTTTTTCTTCCAGCTGTTTCCGGATCGGCAGTTCACCGTGCGATTCCGTAAATCAACTTCTTTTAAAAGCGCCTGGATATAAAAGCCGGTGCCGCCCGTCACGATCGGAATCTGTCCGGCGGCGTATATTTTTCCATCGCTTCATGCGCCAGTTCCACAAACTTCACGACGTGAAACTCTTCGGAAGGATCGAGCACATCGATCAGATAATGCGGAACGCCGCACATCTCCTCCGGGCGGATTTTGGCAGATCCGATATCCATATGGCGGTAGACCTGCATGGAATCCGCGGAGATAATGGCCCCATTCACCGCTTGGGCAAGCGAAATCGACAGCTTCGTCTTGCCGACAGCGGTCGGACCGGTCAGGATAATCAAAGGTTTTTTCAAAAAAATCACCTACACAATTCTCTTAAATTTCTTTTCCAGTTCCCGTTTCGAGAGGGAAATGATCGTCGCCGGCCGTGCGGGCAGTGATACGGATCTTCGAGCGTCAAAAGCTCGGCAATGAGCTGCTCCGCCTCTGCATAGGAAAGATGATTGTTGCCCTTTACGGCGGCCTTGCACGACATCGTCGCCAGACGGTCTTTTAAAATCTCCAGCGGCTTTTCGCGGACCTCCTCAAGATTGTCGAGAATCTCGATAAACAGCTCCTCCGTCGCAATACCGTACAGGTTGTGCGGCACGGCGTTGATCGCATAGTCTTTTCCGCCGAACGGGGAAATTTCGTAGCCGAAGGACTGGAAAACGTCCATGTAACGGGTCACAAGATCTGCTTCCTGCGGCGTTAAGGAGACGATCAGCGGAGGACTCACCATCTGGGAGGTGACGTTCTTTTCCCGGTAATTTTTCATCATCCGCTCGAACAGTACCTTTTCGTGCGCGGCATGCTGATCGATGATGTAGAGATTCTCGCCGTACTGAATCAGCCAGTACGTATCGAAAACTTGGCCGATGATGCGGTGCGATTTCTCTGCCTCCGGGGTAAGAAACTGCTCATCAAAGAGCTGCATCTGCCTTCTGGCTCAGGCGAAGCAGATACAGATGAGGATTCTTCCGGCATGGAAGATACCGTTGGAGCTACATCTGGCTCCTGCTGATGCTGTATTGCGTCCGCGTTTGAGAGGTCTGCCGTCTTTGGCACGTTTCCTGCCCCCGGCTCAAACAGTTCTTCCTCTTCCCGCGTCATTCCCGTCATCTGCTGAACCGGCACATACGTTTTCGCTGCGCGGTATCCATTTCGTTCCACCTCCGGGAAAATTGGCATTCTTCTGCTCTGGCTGGAAACCGGCTCCACCGGAAGGGACTGCCGTGCAAAGCCTTCTTTTACCTGCCGTTTCTGCTCGAACGGTTCCGGAACAACAATCTGTTCTTTCCGTGCCGCTTTTTCCTCTGCTTTCCGTTCCCTGTCGGAAGAAAGCGAAACCTTCACAATCTGCTCCCTGTGATTCAGCGCACCTGAGATCATATCGCGCATCTGGCGGTAAATCTCCTCCTGATGAGAAAAACGAAGTTCCATCTTCGTCGGATGCACATTGACATCCACCGCCTCTCCATCCATCTGGACATAGAACAGCGTAAACGGATATTTATGCTGCATCATCGATGTTTGATATCCGTCCTCAATCGCACGGGCGAGCAGCTTGCTCCGCACATACCGTCCATTCACGTAATAATTTTCAAAATTCCGGTTTCCCCTCGAGATCACCGGTTTTCCGATAAAGCCGTCGATCGTCATCAGCGGGCTTTCCGAGTGAATCTCGATCAGCTCCCGCGCGATGTCGCGGCCGTAAATATTATAGACCAGTTCTTTTAAATTCCGGTTGCCGCTCGTATGGAGCTTCACCTGTGAATTCACCATATATTTAAACGAAATCCCCGGGTGCGACAGCGCAAGCTGCTCCACAACGGAAGTCACCGCATTCGCCTCCGTAACCGGCGTTTTTAAGAATTTCTGACGAGCCGGCGTGTTGTAAAAAAGATTCCGGACCAGAAAGGTTGTTCCGGTCGGGGCACCGACCTCCTCATTGGCCTTCTCCGCGCCGCCCTCAATCACATACCGCGTTCCCGTCAGCGCATCCGGCGTTTTCGTAATCATCTCGATCTGCGCAACCGCCGAGATACTCGAGAGCGCCTCGCCGCGGAAGCCAAGAGATGCAATCTGCACGAGTTCTTCCACGGAACGGATCTTGCTCGTCGCGTGGCGCAGAAAAGCGAGCGGCACCTGTTCGGCCGGAATGCCGCTTCCATTGTCCGTGATCCGCACCAGCGAGATACCGCCGTCGCGGATTTCCACGGTGATCGCCGTCGCACCGGCGTCCATTGCATTTTCCACCAGCTCCTTTACCACGGAAGCCGGCCGTTCCACGACCTCACCGGCCGCAATTTTATCGATCGTATTCTGATCCAGTACTGCTATGGTAGCCATGTTGTTCCTTTCTGTTTCGGATTGATTCTAACTTATGTCTGATCCAGTATTCCCCTATTTCCAGCGGTTTTTCACCTTTCCCTGGAAACGGTACAGGTATTTAAAGCATCCATCGGTGTCATATTCGAGATATCAAGCTCCGAGAGCTCTTTGATGATATCATCGTCCTGCACCGTATCGAACAGCGACATCTGTGCCATATCGACCTCGTCGTAGTGAACCGGCTTTGCCTTCGGTTTTTTCTGCATGGTCAGATCCTTGACCGCAGCAGTGATATCGGCATCGCTCAGCTGCTCCACCAGCTCCTGCGCCCGGGAGAGCACTGACTCCGGCACTCCCGCAAGACGCGCTACCTGGATACCGTAGCTCTTATCTGCGCCGCCCTGTACAATTTTACGCAGGAATACGATATCGTCGCCCTTTTCCTTAACGGCAATACAGTAGTTGTGCACGCCCGGAAGCTTTCCTTCAAGCTCAGTCAGCTCATGGTAATGCGTAGCGAACAGTGTCTTTGCGCCGAGCAGCTTCGGATTCGCCACATGCTCAATCACAGCCCAGGCGATCGAAAGACCGTCGAACGTACTCGTTCCTCTTCCGATCTCATCGAGAATCAGCAGACTGTTCGAGGTTGCATTCCGAAGAATATTTGCCACCTCCGTCATCTCAACCATAAACGTACTCTGGCCGCTTGCCAGGTCATCGGATGCGCCGACACGGGTAAAGATCCGGTCCACAATACCGATGTTTGCCTTCGAAGCCGGAACAAACGAACCGATCTGTGCCATCAGCACAATGAGGCCGTCTGGCGCATATACGTCGATTTACCGGCCATGTTCGGTCCGGTGATGACGGAAACGCGGTGGTCACCGTTGTCAAGCAGGGTATCGTTTGCGATAAACATATCGTTTGGAATCATCTTCTCGACCACTGGGTGACGGCCGTCCTTGATATCAATCTTTCCGCGACTGTTCAGCTTCGGACGCACATAGTGGTTGTGCTCGGCAACGTAGGAAAGCGATGCATACACATCGAGCCGTGCCAGAGCCTGCGCCGTGCGCTGAATCCGCTCCGCCTCACCGGCAACCGTATCGCGCACCGTACAGAAAAGATCGTATTCCAGCGCATACAGTTTATCCTCCGCACCGAGAATCGTATCCTCGAGTTCCTTCAGACGCGGGGTAATGTAGCGCTCCGCATTCGTCAACGTCTGTTTTCTCGTATAGTAATCCGGGACAAGATCTTTAAACGAGTTCGTGACCTCCAGATAATAGCCGAATACCTTGTTGTATTTGACCTTCATATTTTTGATTCCGGTTTCTCGCGCTCGCTTGCCTCCAGCTCACTCAGCACTGTTTTCCCTCGGTCTTGGCGTGACGGTAATTATCGACATCTCGTTATAGCCGTCCTTGATCATACCGCCGTCGCGCATCAGATACGGCGGATCATCGACGATTGCCGCATCGACAAGCTGATAGAGGTCTTCCAGCGGGTCGAGATCCTCCTGAATCTGCGCCAAAGCGCCGCCGTCAAACGAGTTTAAGAGCTGCTTGATGTAAGGCAGCATCTGCAGCGACGATTTAAAGGCGATCAGGTCACGCGGATTCGCGGACTGGTAGCTGATTCTTCCGACGAGACGCTCGAGGTCATAAACCGGACGGAGGTATTCACGGATTTCCTCGCGGATCATCGCCTGCCCCGTTAGAGCCTCTACAGCATCGAGCCGTGCGTTGATTTCCTCCTCGTCGATCAATGGCTGCTCTACGTAGCTTCGCAGAAGACGTGCGCCCATCGCCGTGCGGGTTTTATCGAGAACCCAGAGCAGGGAGCCGCGTTTCTGCTTCTCCCGCAGCGTTTCCACCAATTCCAGATTCCGGCGGCTGGAGCTGTCGATCAGCATATATTTGTCTGTCACATACGGTGTAATCGAATTCATGTGAGACAGATCCGATTTCTGTGTCTCGTGCAGATACTGGAACAGCGCACCGGCTGCAATTGTTCCGCAGTTGTAATCGGCGATGCCAAGCCTTCCATCGTAGCAGCATGGAACTGTTCCTGCAGCGTACGGCGGCAGATATCATCGTCGAAATACCAGTCTTCCAATGCATTCACGCAGATATGAAGGCGGGTTCGAAGATCCTCCACATCGATCCCGCAGAGCAGGAACGACTGATTGCAGATGATTTCCGCCGGCATAAACTTCGTGATCTCATCCACAAGGCGGCGCGGCTTGTCCATTTCCGTGACGAGGCACTGGCCGGTCGAGATATCTGCTGTAGAGATACCGAAGCATCCCTCCATGCAGACGATCGACATAATGTAGTTGTTCTTCGTCTCATCAAGTCCCTGCGGGATCAGCGTCGTACCCGGTGTGACAACGCGGATGACTTCGCGCTTTACCATGCCCTTTGCCTGTTTCGGGTCCTCCATCTGCTCGCAGATCGCAACCTTATGGCCGTTCTCTACAAGACGGTTGATATACCCTTCTGCAGCGTGATACGGGATACCGCACATCGGAGCGCGCTCTCCATGCCGCAGTCCTTTCCGGTCAGCGTAAGCTCAAGTTCTTTGGATACCAGGGTGGCATCCTCGAAGAACATTTCGTAGAAATCACCTAAGCGGTAAAACAAAATGGTATTAGCCGGGTCAGTCAAGCCCGTCTTCGTCTGGCAATAATGTACCATCATAGGCGAAAGCTTCTCACACTGATCCAGCGCATCCTGTGCTGTCACAGGCCGCGTGGACATCAGTGCCGGCGCTTTTACCGCTGTGTTTTTTGTTTCTGTATCGTTCATTTGTATTTCATACCTTTTCTCAAAAATAAATATAAGAAGTATAACAAACGTTATACCTGCACAATTTTAGCATGAAACCAGAAATTGTGCAAGATTCACAAGCGTATAAAATGCCCCCTTCCTGTCAGTGGTTTTTTCTCAAAACCAGCCGTCCAGGAAGCGAGCATTCCCTTTAATTTTTCTTTTTTTGTCTCCATTTTGAGAAAGACGAACCAATCAACAGGATCAGCACAAAAACAACGGCAACCGTTTCATAAATCTGCACGCCGGTGTTGACAGGATTGTCGTCAATTGAGCGGTAATCGCGCTCCAGACGCCACAGCATCGCCATCCGGTCCATGAAATCAATCTGCCGCGTGCCGTCCGTCTCGGTCTTAAAGACGGCACAGTAAAGATTCGTGTACCACTGGTCAAGAAGACTGACCCTGATCGCCCGATCTTTCCGCTGCCGATCTCCTCGTCATTTTCATCATACAGAATCCTGCCGCTTCTCGAACTCTGGTAATCGAGCGGCGTTTCATCTACATCAAGGAAAATCAGTCTTGTATCTTTTCCATAGGAGGTATCCACATACTGCTCCTGCGCATAGCCAAGACACGTACCGGATGCGTCGTAATAGCCGTACGTCGTGCCGGAGCCTTCTCTGTCATTGATGGGCTCATCCTCCACATAGTCAATCGAAAACCACTCCTCCTCGTTGATATAGACCGTATTCTTCTGAAGATAGCCCGCCACTTTTCCGTCTGCCACAATCTTCGTCTTTCGTTTACTTCCATACAGGTCAAAGTAGATTTCTATGGTTTCTGCCGATGTAAGCGCCTCTTTTGCCTCATCCGCAGTTGCAAACTCAGATTCCGGCACTTTTTCTTTTCCGCAGCCGCCAAGCACCAGAGCGGCGGCAAGAAAAAGACCAGCGGCTGTATATATTCTCTTTTTCAACTGCCTTTTTCCTCCGCCTTACTTGTTATCTTTGTAATACTCATTTGCCTCATCGTACATCATATCGAGCAAGGCGTATTTATCCTGGAAATCCATCACCTGCGTACCGTTATCCTCCAGGTTCACATAGAGATTGCACTGTGAACCGGACCAGTCCATCTCTTTTTTCGCAGAACCGATCACCGTTCCGCCTCTGTATAAATGGTATGTCCATCCTCTGATGCGTAATATGGTTTTTCGTTCAGATCTGCATCGAGAAAAATAATGTAATACGCTTCCGGCATCTGATCCGGTGTCGTCACGCGCTCCTGTGCATAGCCAAGCAGGTTGTTGTCCGGATCATAGAATGCATAGGTAGTAGCGGATTTTGTCATCTTATTGATTTCTTCGTCCGTCACAATTTTCATATGGAACCATTCTTCGCCGGAAATAGAGATCGTCCAGGTCTGATCAAAGAGACCGCTGTTTTTCATATACGCGGCAGCCTTTCATCCGCATAAATGTTTCCCGAAGCGTCAACGTTATCCAGATCACAGCGCATGCGGACGGACGAAGCCGATGCAAGGGCTTCTTTTGCCACATCCGCGTTTTCATACCCTAACTTTTCTTCTGCCGCCGAGCAGCCGCACAGAAGCAGAAGTCCTGCTGTAAAACCCAAAAACAATTTTGTCGTTTTTCTCATAGATTCCCCTCTCTTTCTTTTGTCAGGACCGATTGGAAAGACCGCCGTCCTTGTCGCGTGCCAGTTCTCTTGCCGCCATCACAGCGAGTGCGGTCAGCTGCGGCAGATATTTTGCATCGTAGACAATCAGAAACGCATTGTCGAACATGATGTTTCCGACGGTAAGATCCATATTGTCGACGATGGCGCCGATCATAGTTCCGTTCAGTTTTACCGAGTAATTGTGGCCGATGGAGCCGGCGTATTCCCGGAGTTCCAGTTTTCCCTCCGGCAGTTCCATCGAGAACTGATCCCGTACGAGTGCAAACTGCTTTTTCAACACACCATACGGCTCGCCGTACAGATAAAAACGGTAGGTCGGCAGCGCGTGGAGCAGTTCCTTCGTCATGCGGAAGATTTCGGTGTGCATCGCATCGTAGATATAAAATGTTTTCAGCGGCACGGTGCTGTCGATCTCGTAAACCAGGTTTCCGTCTGTATCCTCCAGATCGAAATGCTGGCCCGTCAGGCGGTAATCCTCCGTGAAAGTGTAAATCTGGGACGCCGAAATCTTCTGAAACGGCTGTACCGTTCCGGTTTTGACGAAATGCTCCAGATTCGCTTTTAATTCGCTCTGGAACATCATCAGATCGGAATGGTAGCTTAGATGGTCTGCGAGGTTCTCTGCAACATCTTCATGAATCGGATACACGGGTGTGGTGAGTTTCTTTTTGATAAAGCCTTCGATGAAGGAATATCCCAAATAACCGACATGACCGTCTTTGGTCAGCCAGAAGTAGAGATATTCTCCCTTGGCGTCCGGTCCGAAAACGAGTGCTTTCTGCCGCATCGTGTAGAATTTTGCAAGCCATGCAGAACCGAACGGTGTATCGACGTTCTTGTAAGCCTCATAAAATTCTTCGATTTTCCGCGGCTTCTCCATGGAGATCATGGCAATCATATCCGTCATGGAATTGTAGTTCTCCGGGGTTGCCATGGACCAGATGGCAATGCCGAAAATCAGGACAACCGTGGCGATGGTGAGTGTGATCGTCTCTCCGTAGCCGACCGCCATCAGATAGATGCCCAGCAGCGTGACAGCGCCGCCTGCGATGCGGAATTTCCATTTTCTCTTTTTCAACTGAATACCGCCTCCTCTCTTTTCGTTACTTTTATTGTACTTGCTCCCCTTTTTTGTGTCAATTGAAACTCGCTCCTCCGCTCTATTTTGTTCTGCCTGGCGGGACAAAGAAAGCGTGTCGGCGCATCTTTTTTTGTCAGAATGCATCCGGCACGCTTTGTTTCAAAAATTTAATGAACGAAAAGAAATTATGAAATTGGAATCACGCGTCCCGTTTCTGCCATAGTTCGGTGGGAAATGGAAATTACGGTACGGTTTTTGGAAACCCTTTGCAATGCATTTAATACCATTTTTTCCGTCTCTGCATCAAGGTTTGCGGTAATCTCATCGAGGAGCAGAATTTCAGGCTCCGCTGCGGCTGCACGGGCAATCGAGAGGAGCTGCCACTGACCCTGTGAGAAGAGATCCTGTGTACAGATCGTATCATATTGGTCCGGAAGCGCCTCGATGGTCTTTGCAAGTCCGGTCAGCTCTGCTGCTTTTTTTACATCTGTATCCGAAATCTTTGCATCATACAAAGTAATCTGTCTTTTACCGATCCCGCACCATGTGGAACGACTGCTCCACATAGCCGAAAACCTTTCGTTTTTTTGCATCCGGCAGATCGACAGATGGAACACCCCAAATCAGAACCATTCCTTTCTGTGGTTCATATAAACCGAGCAGCAGTTTGAAAATAGTACTCTTTCCGGCACCCGTTCGTCCCAAAAGTGTTACCTGCTCGCCTTTTTTGATCTGCAGACTTACATCGTTTAAGATGACCTGGCTTTCGTCATATCCAAACGTCACATTTTTTAGCTCAGCCGCTATGCCGTAATCTGTATTTTCAGTCAGCGCAGCCGGCTCTTTCTTCTCTTCCAGGCTGTAAAATTCATTGATTCTTTCCATACCGGCAAACGCAGACTGAATTGTCTGGATTTCCATACCAAGACTTTCGACCGGAGCAAAGATCTGGGAAATATAGTTTATAACAGCAACGGCGGTTCCGGCGGACATGCCGAACAGCTTTAAAACGGTCGGATTGCCGGAGGCCGAAAGCAGCATGACAACAGCAACAACAATGGCATTTAAAATCAGGATGACCGGAGAATAGACGGCATCGTAAAAATTGGTCTTCTCCATTGCGCTGTAGCTGTCATCAATATAGTGCGCATACTGCTGCTCCATATACGTCTCTTTCTGCAGACAGTGAATGGTACGGATGTTGTGCAGCGTCTCTGGAACGTGACCCGAAGCACGGCTGACTGCACGGCGGTTGGCAATCTGGGAGGCCAGCATGTTTTTCTGAACATAACGGGTAAAGAGGAACAGAACAGGGAGTAAAATAATCAGAACAATCGTAAGTCCACGATTAGTCACCCAGATGACGGCAAGAATGCTTAAGATTTTGCACGCATCGGCAAACATACTGATGATCCCGGAGGTAAACAGGTTTTCCACTGTGTCGATGTCACCGACAAATCTTGATACGAGAGCGCCCGGCTCCTGGCGGTTCAGCTCGTTGGCGGAAAGGCGTCCGAACTTTCCATCAGACTGCTTCGGAGTGCATGTGTAATTTTCTGGCCGAATACCGTCAGAAGACTCTCTCGTGCCGACTCCAGAAGACCCGTCAGGCAAGAAGTCCGAAATACAGCAGAATTCCTTCCATCCAGAGGGTATGCTTCTTTGTCAAAAGGTCAATCAGCTGTGCCAGCACAAGAGGCGGGAGCAGTGCGAAAATAACCGCACCGCAGACGACTCCCAAAAGTGCGGCTGATAAAACGCCGTGTTTTCGAACGGTTTCTTTGATTACCCGCAATACAGATTCTTTCTTTCGCATCAAAAGCTGCCTCCCTTCGTCTGGTTGCTGCAGAGCTCTGCGTAGGACGGAACCGTTGCAAGGAGTTCCTCATGTGTGCCGACCTTCGTATGGCACTCATCCATCCAGATGACCTGATCCATCTGGTCGAACAGATAGAGGCGATGGGAAATGAGGATTATAATAGAGTCTTTTGCCAGCTCCTTTAAATTTAAAAAAATTTGTGCCTCCGTCTCTTTGTCGAGTGCCGAAAACGGATCGTCGAGAACCAGAACCGGCCGTTTGTGGTACAGGGTTCGCGCAAGGGCAAGGCGCTGCGCCTGACCACCGGAGAGGCGGATACCGCCCGTTCCGACCAGAGTATGGATTCCGTTTTCCATTGCTTTCACTTCATCTTCCAGGCAGACGACTCGGATCATCTCCTCTGCGCCCTCTTTTCCCCCGAGACGGATATTCTCTTCCACGCTTCCATGGAACAGCTCCGGGTCATGGCCAAGATAACCGACCATGCGGTTCCGGTCTGCTTTTTCCATTTTTCCAAGTTCTTTTCCGCCGAAGGTGATGCTTCCCTCATACGGCGACTCGCAGAGAAAAGTCTTTCCAAGCGTTGACTTCCGCATGCGACAGGTCCCGTTACACCGATGATCTGCCAGGAGCCGCCTGAAACGACAGGTCATGGATGATCTCTTTTCCGTTTGGATAGCAAAATGCAGGTGATCGACGTTAAGCTCTGCAGGTGCTGCGGCCGGAAACTCCGGTTCGGCTTTCGAATTTTGCAACAGAGGTTTGATTCGTTTCCAGGAAACCTGCGCTTTATGTACCGCATTAAAAAGCTTTGCTGCGCTCGATGATTTGGTGGCAAGCTTCGTGTAGCAGGACAAAAATGTGGTAAATACAGCAATGGTCCACGGTGTCCAACCCTCATGCAGGACGTTTCTGCCTCCAAAATACAGGATAAACAGAATGCTCGTCATCGAGATCATACGGTAAATCGGCGGCATAGCTGTGTTCCAGATATTGGCGCGCACAGCGGCAGATTCGTAAGCCGAAAGATTCTCCTCATAAGCGGCCTTTCTGTCCTCCTCACAGCCAAAGACACGATACGTGATGGCATTTGTCGCACGGTCCAGGGTTGCAGCACTTAATGCACCCGACTGTACCTTATAGGCAGCGCCCGTTTTCTGTACCATGACCTTCATCTTTTCGGCAATCACGTAGGAAATGGGTGGAAAAATCATGCAGAGAAGAGCCAGGCGCCAGTCGTACCAGAGCAGCATACACGCATAGGCGAGAAGAGCAACACCGGTATCAAAGATTTCCGTTGTAAATTTCCGCATTCCTTCTACGCAATCGTCTACATCGAGAATGGCCTTCGTCAGTACATTTCCGGTACCTTCCGCTTCCAGCTCCAAACGGCTTTTGCGAACCAGCGTTCCGTAAAGAATCTGCTTCATATGCCGGTTGACGTTGTTGGCAAATCTTCTGACATAGAACCGTTTGAAATAGCGGGAAACCTGCACAATGCCAATACTCACGACATAGGCCGTGACCAGCATCAGCATCTGGTGGAAGGTTCCTGTGCCGCCGAGGAGATCAACCAGCTTTCCTGTCATTTTTCCCTCAAACCAGGGGCCTGCAAGAAGTCCCAGATTATAGATGAGACCGGAAACCGTAACAAAAAGAGAATTTCCATTCTTCCTGAAAGTAAGAGAGCATCCGGTTCGGGCGAAAGGTTTCATCCTTCATCGCTGCTGCCTCCTTCTGCTGTTGCTTTTATTGTTTTATCTGCTTTTTCACTTAAAATTTTTGAAAGTTCCGCAAAATGATTCTGCCGTTCTCTCTTCGATTTCCAGTACAGCTTGTCCAGTGTTTCGCAGAAGCTTTCTGCCTCCTTTTCCGGAAGCTCCAAAAGCAGCCATTCATAAAAAACCGTTTCAATTTCTGCTTTGGAATTTTTCAAAGTTTCTGCTTTTTCCGTAGCATACAGAAGCTGGCTTCTGCCGTCCCACGGATTCGGTTTCCGGATCAGATATCCCTTTGCCTCAAGCTTGCAGCGCGTCTTGCAGCGGCTCCTTTATCAATCTTTAACTGTTCGCGCACTTCCGTCTGCGTGATGCCCGGATGATGGCGCACCAGATGGATAAAGTCAAATTCTGCTGTGCCGATGCCCTCTTCTTTCATTGCCTGAACCGTAAATTTCCCGGCTTCCCGCGCTATTTTTGTTATTTTCCGTTCTGTTGGATCCATTTTTCTGTTCCTCCTGTCCATTCTCAATCTGTTTCAAATAGATGCATATACAACTAATTAGATGATAGTACAACTAATCGAAATTGTCAATCTATAGATCTTCTGGTTGACGAAGTATCGTCCGAACTTTATAATAGAAGTATTCGGCTGTTAAAAACAGTCAGTCTATCAATAAGGAGATGTATCTTATATGGAAAAGAAACATACGCGCGGCAGCTTTACCGGATCGATCGGCTTCGTGCTTGCTGCCGCAGGAAGCGCGGTTGGACTGGGAAATATCTGGCGTTTCCCTTATCTTGCCGCAAAAGACGGAGGCGGAACCTTTATTTTAGTTTATATCGTACTGGCTCTGACCTTTGGATTTACCCTGCTGACAACTGATATTGCCATCGGAAGAAAAACCGGACAAAGTCCGCTTGTCGCTTACGGTAAAATTCACCCGGGCTGGAACGGTCTTGGCCTTCTCGCCAGTATCGTGCCGGTTGTCATCCTGCCTTACTACTGCTCCATTGGCGGCTGGGTATTAAAATACCTGTCTGTGTTTCTCACCGGACATGGCACTGCTGCTGCCGAGGATGGTTACTTTACCGGCTATATTACCGGTACATGGCAGCCGATTGTGTGGTTGGGAATCTATCTTTTTCTTACCGCATTCGTTGTATATCGTGGTGTCAATAAGGGAATTGAAAACTACAGCAAAATTCTGATGCCGATCCTTCTGATTTTAATCATCGGAATTTCTGTTTTTTCTCTGACCCTGACCCATACCGACGCAGACGGTGTCGTCCGTACGGGACTGCAGGGTATGAAAATTTATCTTGTTCCAAATTTTAAAGGAATGACGCCGCAGAAATTTTTCACCGTCTTTGTCGATGCACTCGGACAGCTTTTCTTTTCGATCAGCGTTGCGATGGGTATCATGGTTGCCTACGGTTCCTACGTAAAAAAAGAAACAAACCTGATGAAATCGATCAACCAGATCGAAATTTTCGACACCATTGTTGCGCTGCTCGCCGGTTTGATGATCGTTCCTGCCGTATTTACCTTTATGGGGACAGAGGGTATGTCTGCCGGCCCTGGTCTGATGTTTGTCTCCCTGCCGAAGGTCTTTCAGTCCATGGGAGCAGCAGGCGGCGTAATCGGAACCATTTTCTTTCTTATGGTCTCCTTTGCAGCCATTACATCTTCCGTATCGGTCATGGAATCCATTGTTTCCTGTATGATCGACAAATTTCACATCAGCAGAAAGAAAAGCACGGTTATTGTAACCGTTTATGCATGTCTCGTCGGTATCATCGTATGCCTCGGCTACAATGCGCTTTATTTTGAACTGAAGCTTCCAAATGGCGCAACGGCTCAGATCCTGGATGTCATGGATTTCATCAGCAATAACCTTCTGATGCCGCTTGTCGCACTTCTCTCCTGTATTCTGATCGGATGGGTTGTAAAGCCGCAGGTCATCATCGATGAGGTGACTCTGGGAGGATATAAGTTCGGTCGAAAGAGGCTGTATATCGTCATGGTGAAGTTTATTGCACCCGTGCTCCTTGCCGCACTGCTGCTGCAGTCGTTCGGTATTTTAAACGTCTGATCACTGCGATACCAGATTGCTATGTGCTTTGCACTCACGCAATCTTCAAAACATTCGTAATCCGCTCATTTTCCTTCGAAAAATGGCTCCTTACTTATGTTTTTGGCGAGGCAAGAGATCAAAAAAGCATGTTTTCCGGTGGCTTTTCCAGAAAACATGCTTTTTTTGTGCCTGTCTGCACATATTTCTAACAGGTGAAACCCTTACATCCTGCGAATTAACGTTCCATTTACACCAAGTATCTCTCCATCAAATTCCCGGGCAAAAAGTACTTCCCCGTCTCCTTTTACTTTTATCTCCTCATCCGATGCGTTGAGCAGAACTTCGATTTTATTTCCCTCTTCGTCTAGTTTAATATACTCTACACACCGATCATTTTCATAACCATTCGGAAAATGGAAATGCAGGCTTCTGCACACTTTTTCATTTCTTCGAAGCATGATCAGTTTCCGCATCGTTGCAATTTTTTTTCTGATTCTCTTCGCTTTCAATTTCACTCCAAGGCATACATCTTCTGCAGTCCGGATCATGAGCGCCTTCCATTGCAATCTCCGTTCCATAATAAATACAGGGCTTCCCGGAAGCGTAAAAAGGATTGCAAGCTGCTGGTAGAACTTGTCCAGATCGTGAAAACGGTTCATCAGCCTCTCGGTATCGTGGGAATCCAGGAGATTAAAAAGTACATCGTTATTCTGCTGCATATACATGGTATAGCAACGGTTTACCATATATTCAAATTCTTCTTTTTTCATTGTTTTATCAAGAAAGAAATCATGGATTCCACTCAGCAGCGGGTAGTTCATGACAGAATCATATTCATCTCCCTGCAGCCACTGGCTTGCATCATGCCAGATTTCCCCCAGAAGATAAATATCCGGCTTTATCGTTTTTAAATGCTCCCTTATCCGCTTTAAGAACCTGTGCGACACTTCGTTTCCTACATCGAAACGAATTCCGTCGATATCAAACTCCCGTACCAGTCCTCACAGATTTTACAGAAATACTGTATCACCTCTTCGTTGTTTGTGTTCAGCTTTGGCATCCCGTCTGTAAATGCAAAGGAATAGAACCGTCGGTCTCTGGTGTCTCCCCTTTTTTGAACCTGTTCCCAGTCCTCTACCATAAACCAGTCCGCATAACGAGACTCTTTTCCATGCTCCAGGATATCTATCCACGGCTCAAATTTTCTTCCACTATGATTAAACACTGCATCTACCATAATGCGGATTCCTTTTTCATGTGCTTCTTTGCAAAGCGCTTTCATTGTATCCGCATCGCCAAAAAACGGATCTATTTTTGTATAATCGGTCGTGTCATATTTGTGGTTGGACTCTGCTTTCATGATCGGATTCAGATAAATACCGGTAATCCCAAGTTCCTGCAGATACGATAATCTCTGACGGATCCCTTCCAGGTTTCCTCCGAATTTTTCTTCGTTTGTTACGGTTCCGTGATTTCTCCAGGGTGTGATATCATCTCCGTTTTTTTCCGGTGTCCCGTTGCGGAACCGATCCGGGAAATCTGATACCAGATCGTTTCGTTTACCCATGCCGGTGTGCGATTGATATCTGCCGGGTTCATCCAGGG
>ENA-OQJH01000121-OQJH01000121.1-human-gut-metagenome-genome-assembly--contig:-NODE-121-length-45191-cov-16.622581_pt1 | contig 45191 bp, 44 predicted proteins | sample MGYA00242597_ERZ504763 | MGnify/ENA primary metagenome ERZ504763 (study PRJEB26092, sample SAMD00036359) | human gut metagenome | host: Homo sapiens | study: EMG produced TPA metagenomics assembly of... | reverse complement strand
AACAGTGGTATTATTATCTTGGAACTTCAACATAATGATGCCTCCTTTCGTTGTATTCCCTACAAAAAGGATAGCATATTTTGTTGAAGTTTCTTTATATTTTATTTTATCTAGCACAACAAGTTAATTTATGATATTATAACAAAAAGAATATAATGATTAAATAAACAATCGATAGAGTTTGTAATATTTGATTAGAAGTATATGTAGAAAAAGGTGAGATAATGGATATACTTAAATTAAGAATTAATAATTTATTTCAAAAATATTCTGTAGAGTTAGATTTACGAAAAAAAATGAATATATTGTATGGAGCAAATGGAATAGGAAAAACTACGGTATTAAGATTTTATCAGGCTCTGGTTAATAATGATTTTATCGAAATTCTTCGATGGGATTTTGATAGTATTGAGGTGCTGGCGTACGAGCATGGAAGAGAAGAGGGGGAACGTTCTTTTTATATTGAAAGAAAAGATTTGCTGCCAGATATAGATACGTTAAAGTATTTTTATGCTAAATATTCTGAAAAAATTTATCCGTTTTGGGATAATGCTTATGATCGTGATAGGGCAGAAAAGAATGCGGAGGAACTGTTTACGCATTTAATGAAAGAAAAGCTATATTATAAATTTCTTTGTAATTGCTTGTTTGATATTTCAAATTCTATGGAAATTAATACGATTTTAAAGATATATGATTATAATAATAAAATTTACATAAATACAATCCCCAATCTAATGAAAGAGTTAGAGAAACAATGTGGGAGGCGGGATTGTGCACGATACCTTGCTTTCACTAAATTTAGTAAAGATTTTGTCGGACATGAAAATAGATATATGGAAATTTGTATTTATGATGGATGCTATAGTAAAACAAAAAATACTTATTATTTGGATCTTGTAAAGAGCTTTGAATTTGAATGCCCAGAGAAAGCGGTTACAGTAGTTAAATCTAATACTTTATTATGGTTGGAAAATGCAAATGATTCATTAGGACAAGGTGATGGTTTTTCTATGCATATGAATGCATTTGAGATGGCAGAATATTTATCTGGTCCTAAAAATCTAATAAAAGCCTCAGAATATTTGGAGCATTTGGCCGGAGAATACTACTGGTTATTTTTATCAAGGGTATACGATAATATTAATGATTTTACAACTGATATTTATAAAAATTCCGGAGAGACATATTCGTTTGCAGAATGCAGTATTCAAAAATTTATAAAAGAAAGAAAAATAAATATTAATGCAGTTATTTCAGCATACTATTACAAGCCGGGTTTTTTAAAAGAAATTAATAGAAAAGTTGCAGATATTTGTAAAAGAGTGATCGCAGGTGAAATTCGTTGGGAGATTGGAAGTGATGATTACGAATGGATTGAAAAGGAAGATTTGCAGAAATATCATATGGAGTTAAGGGATGAGTTTGAAAGTGATGAATTTTTAGCAGAATACTTTAGGGATGAAGAAAACATATACTTTATAGAAAATTATATAAGACCAGTTATTTGCGAAAACTTCAGAGTATCTGTTGAAAAATGTAGCACCAGTACAGACAACATGTGGGATGATGAGAAAACCAGTACTGCATTTTTATGTTATATTACTTATAAAGAAATTTTGCCGTCTCTATTGGAAAAGAATAATATAAATGAGAAAATACTCAAGTTGGAAGAAAGGCTGAATAATTACTTTTATGATAAAGAAATAGAAATCTTACCATCTGGAATATTTGTAAAAATAAAAAGAGAAGCAGATAATTCTAAAATTGTTCCGATCAGAGAGTCAAAGAATGATTGTATAGGGCTTAATGAACTATCGTCAGGTGAAAAGAAAATAATATTGTTATTTGTGATAGCGGCATTTTCTAATAGAGTATCTGTTATTTTGGATGAGCCAGAATTATCACTATCCGTTTTGTGGCAGGAACATCTTCTTCCGGATTTGATTGAAGAGGGATGTTTCAAAAATTTAATTGTAGCAACACATTCTCCATATATGGCGATGGATGAACGAGTACAAGACTGTATAGTTTTTCTTCCAGCAGAGGATAATTTAGATGAATAGATTTGAAGAAACGATACGAGCGAATATAGCATATGAAAAACCAATTGGAATGATAATTCGTTATAATGCGGCACGAGTAGATAGAAGAAATAAAAGATTTGTTTTTGTGGAAGGGAAAGGCGATAAAGAGTTTTACATATCTACAGCAAATGAAAGGCTAAACCGTCAGGCCTATTACTTATATAGCTATCGTAGTGATTATATTGATGGAAGTGAAAAAATTGTCGGAAAAGCATCTGTTTTATATTGTCATGAATATATGAAATATTCTTCATCATTAAAATCGACAATGGAAAAGTGTATATTTATTGTTGATAGGGATCATGATCCAGATTTGCAATACACAAAATATCCTATTGCGTCAGAAGATAAAAATCATATTTGTAGAACTAAAGGATATTCTTTTGAAAACTATTTTTTGATGGAAGGAAATATTCAAAAAGTATTTAAACATCTTGGATTATCAAATGAAGAGTACAAAAAGTTTTGGGAAGCATTTGAAAAATTCTGGAATACTACAGTCAATTATTTTGCTGCTAAGGCAGTAATAACTATAAATTATAACAATAATGCTATTAGGCCCAAATATGCAATGCGCTATAAAGGATCAGATATTTTTGTATATGATACGGAAAAAAATATTGATGTTATTCACGAAAAAAAGAGGGAAGAATTTCAAAGAATGTCAGAATATATGGAAAAATTCCCATCGCTTTTAAATGCATATAAAATCATACGAAAAAGAATAAGAAATAAACCAGAAATATATATGCGAGGACATGATGCATACGATTATTTGAAATATTATTTAAAAAAGAAAAAGGAATTCTTTTGATGATATTGAAAAAAGCAACTATATAAAACTATAGTATTGGATATGGATGTTCATATAATGCAGTTAGATAATTAAAGTGAAGAAAGATTTTATAACTGCATTTTAAAGATATTAGAAAATCAATTAAGTTGGGAAATTTGTTTGCAGAGTAGTCTGCACCCCCTAAACTGACTACGATTTGACTACTACACAGGGAAGTGATTTACTCCGTTTTGCATTATTTTGCAAAAAGTGTAGTCTATACGATGAAAATAAATGCTCTCGTCGAGTAGGGCAAAATGCCCCAAAACTCGGCATTTCTTAGCATTTTGAGAGGAGAAAATATTATGATTAGAGTTTGTTTCGTATGCCACGGCAATATCTGCCGCTCACCAATGGCAGAATTCATTTTTAAAGACATGGTTTCCAAGCAAGGTCTTTCAGACCGATTTTATATCGCATCTGCTGCAACCAGCACTGAGGAGATATGGAACGGAATCGGGAATCCGGTATATCCTCCGGCGCGAGAGGAGCTTGCTAAGCATGGGATTGATTGTAAGGGTAAGCGCGCAGTTCAACTAACGAAGGCAGATTATGATAAATATGATTATATTCTCGGTATGGATTACTGGAATCTGAAGAATATGTTAAGAATATTGAAATCAGATCCAGAGGACAAGGTTAAACTTCTTCTGGATTACAGTGATGATCCGAGGGATATCGCAGATCCGTGGTATACAGGTGGATTTGATGTCACATATTCGGATGTGGTGGAGGGCTGTGAGGCTTTTCTGGAATATCTGAAAGATAAAAAGAAACTGTAATAAATATTGTCGATGAAATTTACTTTACAAATAGCTGTGGCTATTTTATACTATGTCTACAGCGACTCTTAAGGGGGCTTTTGCTCCCTTATTTTCTTTTTTCCGAAAACGGAAAGTCAACATTCAAATCAGGGCATCCTGCCCGTATTATTTTCAAAGCAAGAAAGGAACTGAATATGCAGAAAGACTATGAAACATTCGTAGAGAAACTGGAGATTGGTATTTACGAGGCTACAGGGATTCCGAGGGAAAATATTTCTTTTGAGAAAGAAGGCGGGAGGTTTGCGCCTGTAGGAGACAGACTGCTGGTGAAGTTTGCAGAGCATGATGATGCTTGGGAGGTCTGTGGACTTTATACACAGGAACTTTTTAAATCTTATCAGAATGGCAGTTCGTTTGAGGAAATTATAAAAGAAATCACAGATGATCTGAATCGGATAAAAAAGGCGGATATTTATGAGAAAACAAGAGTGATTAGGGATTATGAGAAGACAAAACCCCGCCTGTTTATAAGATTGCTGAATGCAGATAAATATTCCGCGGATCTTCAGGATGCGGTGTATAAAACTCTTGGTGATATTGCACTTGTGCTTTATATGAAAGTTACGGAATATGAAGGATGTGTGACAAGTACAAAAATCCGGCAGGGAATGCTGGAGCAGTGGGGAAAAGAATGTGATGAGGTGTTTCAGGAGGCGATTCTCAATACGTATTTTATGAGTCCACCCAGAATTTACAGATGGGAACAGATGATTTTAATCCGGAATAATGAAGGTGAAAGTTTGTGAATCTGGGTGATAAGTGTGAATTGAAGAAAGATGCAATGGGAAATTGTCTCAGTACAACGAAGAAAACAAATGGTGCAGTTGCAGTGTTCCTGCCGGGAGTGGCAGAACAATTGGCATATATGCTGGATTCCGATTTCTATATGGTGTTTACCAGTGTACATGAGGTAATGATCCATAATGATAAATTTGTAGAACCTGAAGATTTGCAGTGTGTTTTGCGGGATACGATCAGGGAGGCTACACCGAAAGAGGACTATCTGACGTCGAGAATCTACCAGTACAATAGGGAAACACATAAATTTATCTGTGTAACTCCGCTGGAAAAAGATGAGAAATAAAAATATGAGAGTACTCCATAAAAAAGTACTCTCATATAAAGGATATTTAGAAACGTTATGAGTAATTTATACGGTTATCCGAGCAGTGCAGAGTCATTGCTGAACTCTTCTCCGCTTGCTTTTTCAAACTGATCCAGAAGGTTTTTAACTGTCAGTTTTTTCTTTTCTTCTCCCTGGATATCCAGAATGATTTTTCCTTCCATCATCATGATCAGACGATTGCCATGTGCAATAGCGTCCTTCATGTTGTGGGTGATCATCAATGTCGTAAGGTGATCGCGGTTTACGATCATATCTGTAATTTCCAGAACTTTGGCAGCTGTTTTTGGATCAAGAGCTGCGGTATGTTCATCCAGAAGCAGAAGCTTTGGTTTCTGAAGCGTTGCCATCAGAAGAGTAAGAGCCTGTCTCTGACCACCCGAGAGAAGTCCTACTTTAGAAGTCAGTCTGTCTTCCAGACCAAGACCAAGAATTTTCAGGAGCTCTTTGTATTCTTCGCGCTCAGCTTTAGTGATTCCGGAGCGGAGAAGACGGGATTTTCCGCGGCGTTTTGCAAGTGCAAGGTTTTCTTCGATACCCATTGTTGCAGCGGTTCCTGTCATTGGATCCTGAAACACACGTCCAAGGTATGTAGCACGTTTATGTTCAGAAAGTTTTGTAACATCAATATTGTCGATAAGAATCTGTCCTTCATCAACCGGCCAGGTTCCTGCAACAGCATTTAGCATAGTAGATTTGCCGGCGCCGTTTCCTCCGATAACAGTTACAAAATCGCCTTCGTTCAGCTTCAGGTTCAGACCATTTAATGCACGTTTCTCATTAATGGTTCCGGGATTAAAGGTTTTATAGATATTTTTAAGTTCAAGCATTTTTATTTACCTCCCCTTTTGGCTGGTTTATTAAAGTATTTGCCTTTCCAGTATGGGAATGCAAGGAAGAGAGCAACTACGATTGCGGACAGCATCTTCAGCAGGTCAGTGTCGATACCCATCCAGATAACAATCTGAAGTACCAGATAATACAGAATGGAACCGAAGATAACTGCTAACAAGCGAAGGGCAAAGTTGCGGAAAATACGTCCAAAGATTGCCTCGCCAATAATAACTGCTGCCAGACCGATAACGATGGAACCACGTCCCATGTTGACATCTGCAAATCCCTGATACTGTGCAAGGAGTGCACTGGAAAGTCCTACCAGACCGTTGGAAATCATAAGTCCGAGAACTTTATTCCTGTTTGTGTTGATACCCTGGGCGCGTGACATATTTGGGTTACATCCGGTTGCGCGAAGGGAACAGCCAAGCTCTGTTCCAAAGAACCAGTAGAGAATGGCAATCAGGAGAATACACATAACTGCTACAATAAAAATTGTGTTTTTGGAAAGAGATGCATTTTTTATATGTCGCAGGGAAACCAGAAGATTATATTTATCAACGTTGATTGCCTGATTTGCTTTTCCCATGATCTTCAGGTTTACGGAATACAGAGATAACTGTGTCAGGATTCCGGCAAGGATTGCGGGAATTCCCATAAAGGTGTGGAAAATTCCGGTCGCAAGGCCTGCCAGCATTCCGGCGAGAGTAGCGGCCAACATAGAAATCCAGACATTATGACCGGAAAGCATCATCATAATACACACTGCACCACCGGTGCACATAGTGCCATCAACTGTAAGGTCTGCAATATCAAGAATACGGAAAGTGATATAAACACCGATTGCCATAATTCCCCAGATCAGACCCTGGGCTACTGCACCCGGAAGTGCAGTGATTAATGTTAAAATTTGCATTTGTAATTTCCTCCTGTTGAGATGCGAAAAGCGAGAGAGGCGTCAAACCTTTCCCGCTGATCGCATATAAATTGAATTTTTTATAACTGTTTGATAGGCTGTTATTTAAAATCCTGTTGGTGTGAGTATTTTTCAACTGTCTGACCGGATTTATTTGGCAGTTTCTTCAGCAGCCTCGCCGATTGCAACATAATCGTCCGGAACTTCGATGCCCAGCTCTTCGCAGATATCTTTGTTATATTCTTTTGTGAAGTTTGGTGCATATTCGATCGGCATTGTGGAAATATCTTCACCGTCCTTTAAAATCTTAACAGCCATCTTACCGGTTGTAACACCAAGGTCATAATAGCTGATGGAAAGTGTCGCAACACCGCATCCGCTGCAGATACCTTCTTCGCCTGTGATTACCGGAACTTTTGCCGGAAGGCAGATGTTGTTGATGATCTCTGTGTTGGAAGCAACTGTATTATCTGTCGGTACATAAATTACATCACTTGCGTCAGTTGCTGTTGTAGCAACAGAAGAGAGATCATTAGAGTCAGAGAATGCATAATATTCACATGTATATCCGAGTTTTTCAAGTTCAGCTTTTACTGTATCTACCTGATACTGAGAGTTTGCTTCGGCAGAACAGTAGAGAAGACCTACATTTTTTGCATCCGGGAAAAGTTCATTGAGCATTGCTGCCTGCTGATCAAGGGAGCAAGGTCTGCAGTTCCGGAAATATTTCCGCCCACAGTCCCGTCGAAATCATCCAGTCCAAGTGCAACACCGTATTCAGTAACAGAAGTACCAAGAATCGGAATATCGCTTGTTCCTGCTGCAGCTGCCTGAAGAGCAGGAGTTGCATTTGCAAGAATCAGGTCAACATTATTGGAAACGAAGCTGTTAATGATTGTAGAACAGGTGTTGGAATCTCCCTGTGCGTTCTGCTCGTCAAAGGTAACTGCGTCTTCTCCCAGTTCTTTGGTGACTTCATCCTTGAATCCCTGTGTCGCAGCGTCGAGAGCTTCGTGCTGTACAAGCTGACAGATACCGATTGTATATTTGTCTCCGTCAGCAGCACTTGCTGTTACTGCGCAGGTTCCCATAGCCATGGCTGCTGCAAGAGTGATTGCTAATGCTTTTCTTTTCATAATGATATATCCTCCTAATATAATGTTTAAATTAAGTCAGGTAAGAATTGCGTTTATTATTTGATAATATAAAACTTACCTGAATCCGAAAGATTTTCTGCAGGGAAAGCAGTACTGGTAAATGATTCGGATAATGTCATCGGGCTATTCGACTATGACGTTTTAAAGTATAACGCTTTAGTGTGAAAAAGTCAAGCGACCTGCACAATTATATTTTTAATTCATATAGTATAAAGAGTATATGAAGAAAGCAGAGTGTCGTCATGGCATATTCAATCATGCTGGATGCCGGACATGGAGGTCAGGATCCGGGAGCCGTATATAAGGGAAGACAGGAAAAGAATGACAATCTTAAACTTGCTCTTGCGGTAGGTGAGATTTTAAAAAATAAAGGGATTGATATCTCTTATACCCGTACCGGTGATGTCTATCAGACACCTTTTGAGAAGGCACAGCTTGCAAATCAGGCAGGAGTAGATTACTTTATTTCATTTCATCGAAACAGCAGCCCAAAGGAAAATCAGTATAATGGAGCGGAAGTTTGATTTATGATAAAAGCGGGATTAAATATCAGATGGCTGAGAATATTCTGGGAGCTCTGGGAGAAGTGGGATTCCGCGAAATCGGTGTAAAAGAGCGGCCGGGACTTGTGGTCCTCAGACGAACCAGGATGCCGGCTCTTTTAATAGAAACCGGATTTATCAATTCCGAAGAAGATAATAAACTGTTTGATAACAAGTTTAGCGATATAGCTCAGGGAATTGCAGATGCGATTCTTGGAAGCCTGGATGAGGAAACAGTGCAGGAACCGCTTTATTACAGAGTGCAGACTGGAGCGTTCAGAAAAAAAGAGAATGCGGACCGTATGTTATATCAGTTACTGGAAAAAGGTTATCCCTCTTTTATGTTACATGAAAACGGATTGTATAAAGTTCAGACAGGTGCCTATCAGCAGATTGGTAATGCAGTAAATATGGAGCAGAGACTGAGGGATGATGGTTACAGTACGGTTATTGTGACAAAATAGCCTTCTGGAAATATTGGAAGTCTGTGCATCGCGAAGCGTGTTGCTGTGAACAGAGTGAACAGTAACATAAGCAGTGGGGGACATAGTTTTAAGAATTAACTTGGTTGTACGTTAATAGAAAAAATATGGTACACTGTATCTATCTATAGAAATCTTCGTAAATAATGCATATTGTTCCGGTTCATCAGAGCGTGAATTTTTGTTGGACTGTTACAAACGCATTATTTGAGAGGTGCTGTAGAAAAAACAGATAACGAGGAGTTAGTAATGATGAATGACGTATATGAAAAATTTTTTAAAAAGTTCAGAAGAGTTTATTTTTGCAGAAAACAAGCCGGAAAAATCTGATATTATTTTTGTCCCTGGAAATGGTTATCCGCAGATGGCGGAAAAAGCAGCAGAATTGTTTAAGAAAGGGATGGCGGACTGGATTCTGCCCAGTGGAAAATACAGTGTAGTAAATGGAAAGTTTTCAGGCGTTCTTGAAAAAAGCAATGTATATGATAAGGAATATGGAACAGAATGGGAATTTCTCAGGGATGTTCTTATAAAAAACGGAGTTCCGGATCAGAAAATCCTGAAAGAAGACCAGGCAACCTTTACTTATGAGAACGCAATTTATTCCAGACAGGTGACAGATCATGCAGAACTGGAAATAGAAAGAGCGATTTTGTGCTGCAAATCTTACCATGCAAGAAGATGTCTGATGTATTATCAGCTCTTGTATCCGAAAACAGAATTTTATGTGGTGCCTGTGAATGCAGATGGAATTACCAGAGAAAACTGGAAAAAGAACGAAGAAGGAATTGATGCGGTTACAGGAGAACTCTCCAGAATCGTGAAACAATTTTCACTGATGCTGGAGAGATGACAGTTACGGCTGTTCTTCTGTTTCAGTTTTCTTCTCGGGAAGCCAGATGTGGACAAGTTCGATTCTGTTTTTGTCCAGACGGTCAACAACCAGGCGGATGCCACTTTCAAGTGTGACAGACTGACCCTCTTTGGGAAGGCAGTCAAGCTGTTCAATAATATATCCGCCAATAGAATCATAATCTTCAGATTCCAGATTAATATGGAGGCTTCGTTGATATCATCCAGCTTGGCAGAACCCTGAACAACATATTCTCTTTCAGGCTGGATTTCTTTAATATCTTCGACTTCATCCTCATCGTATTCGTCGCGAATCTCACCTACGATCTCTTCCAACAGGTCTTCCAATGTGACCAGACCCGCTGTGGCACCGTATTCGTCCAGAACGATTGCCAGATTGACGGATGCTTTACGCATTTCAATCATCAGGTCTGCTGTAGCTTTGTATTCATAGGTAAAATAAGGCTCACGCAGGATGTTGCGGATTGAAAAAGGTTTGTCCTTTGGATAAACAAGAAGATCTTTCATATTGATAATACCGATTACGTTATCAGTGTTGTCCTCATAAACCGGAAAACGGGTATGCATATCTTCACTGAAGACCGCCATAAGTTCATCATAGGAAAAATTGATATCTATAAAGGTCATGTCGATTCTGGGAATCATGACATCTTTTGCAGTTGAATCGCCAAAATCAAACACATTGTAGATCATCTGTTTTTCTTCGTTTTCAATGACGCCGTCTTTTTCACCTACATTGACGAGGGTACGCAGTTCATGTTCAGTCATGGCATTTGCCTTTTCGTCCGGGTTAACATGCAGAATGACCAGTACACCTTCTGTTATTTTATTTACAATGAAAACAACGGGAGTAAGGAGAATCATAAGCCCGTATATTATTCTTGAATAGGCCAGGGACAATTTTTCAGCATGAATTGTTGCCAGGTTTTTGGGGGTTATCTCACCGAAAATGAGAATCAGCAGAGTCAGGATGCCGGTTGTGATTCCTACATATGCGTTTCCCAGAATCTTTATGGTGAGTGTAGTCATGAGAGAAGAAACAGACATATTTACAATGTTGTTTCCGATTAATACGGTACTGAGCATCTTTGGGGAATTGGAAATTATTTTTTCCAGAATAACAGCACGTTTGTTGCCCTGCTCGGCAAGAGACTGTATCCGAATCTTATTTACGGTTGTCATAGCGGTTTCCGCAGAAGAAAAAAATGAAGAAAGTGCGATCAGTATCAGAATCGCCACCGCCTGAAAGGCAATACTTGAATCCAAGATTTATTCACTCCTTTTGATTATCTTTATTGATTGAATCATATCATAAAACATTTAAGCAAAATATACATGATTTCATATAAAAAATCAAGAAAAAGCTTTTGGTTCAAAGATAGTATAAAAAAATTTAAAAGAGGACTGTCGAAAAAGTAAGATTTGTGTTATAATTCACTCGATTAAAATGAAAAAAAACATTACAGAATATTTACAAAATGATAAAAGTTTGATAATATACAGATATGTAATATTATTGTATTACGTAAAAAGAGAACTGATATTTGGCTGAAAGTAAAAAAAATGATTATCAGGAAACATAAGAATCGAATATAAATATAGAGGTGCGATATGTCCAATAATATAAGAATAAGAAAAAATAAATTAAAAGGAACGGGTATTTTGGCGGCAGCGGCTTTAACAGCGGCTTTGATTGCAGGAAATAATATACCGGGTGTAACAAGACAGGTCAGTGCGGCTGAGTCACAGGAGAATACTGTGTCTTCTCTGATCCCGGACAACATTACGCTTGATAAGCCTGTAGAACTTGCGGATGTAGAACTTCCGGCAACGGAATATGGAACTTTTGAATGGGCAGATGGAAGTTTCGTTCCTGCACAGCGTGTACAGAGCTGTGAGGTACTTCTTATACCGGCAGAAGGGCAGGATTTAAGCCATGTGGATGGATGGGATCCGGAGAGCGGCGCGGTTGTCGGTTACATCAATGTAATAGTGAACAGTATTACGGATAGTGATAATGTTGATAAGACAGAAGCTCAGGTAAAACAGATCCAACAGAAAATGCAGATCCAACAGAAACGCCTGAAACTTCGTCAGAAAAACCTGCCGCAGATGAAAACGCTGATACAGACAATAAAGAAGATAAGGAAAGTAAATCAGATCAGGATAATAAAACTGATACAGACAATGAAGAGAATAAGATTGAAGAAGATAAAACAGATAATAAAAACAACAAAGATAATAACAGCAATGCAGATAAGACGGATAAAGATACAGAAACTACCGGTAAGCTGGAACCTGCAGATGATATGACACAGGATAAAGAAGATACGAAGAAAGATGATGAAGATGGCGCAGGTGATAATATCTTTGATAATCCTGTTCTGCCGGATGATAAGGATGACCGTCCTACAGATGCAGAGGATTCTCTTTCTGATGAAGAAAAAGAAGAGAGGGCCGCACTTAATCATACCTGCGACGGTATTACAGTAAGCGGAGTTAATCTTCCATGGTATGTACAGTTCAGAGTTTCAAGCGGTGACAGCTATCAGTTTACCAATGAATCAGATGCAATGATTTTCCAGTCTTATGAATTTGAACTCTGGGATCTTAAGAATAATACAGAATACGAGATCCCTAATGGAGATTATATCAGTGTCACTGTGCCGGTAAAATCCGGATATCAGTATACTATCGAACATCTCCTGGATAACGGGGCAACTGAGACGATTATTCCGAGTGCAGAGAATGGTATTATGGTATTCAGCACACATTCTTTCAGTCCATTTGGAATTGCAGGAAGTAGACAATTAGTAGGACCTGATGCGGGGAATGATACGGACGACACAGATGCGGTAACTCCTGCACCGGCTTCCTCCGACAGTCAGAGCTCTGATTCCGGAAAGAACAATACAGTATCTGTGAATGACAGTTCTGACAGCAATAATGGTTCTTCTTCTGATCAGAATGATAATTCAACGGAAAATAAAGCTGTGAAAAATAACAATACAGTAAATACCGGAGATACAACATCAATTATGCCGTTTGTGATACTGTTTGTGGCAGCTGCAGTGATCGCCGGTGTGGCTGTATTTATAAAAAAGAGAAAAGAAATAAAAAGAATAACACTAGATTCCTCCCCATATAGTTTAACAGGTAGGGGAAGCAATGGAAAGTCAGAGACAATTTTGAAATCATCTATTATTTGACATAATGCATTAACAGGAGTGGCATTACTGCTTTTGGCCCTGGTACTGTTTGCTTTTGATCTGGGAGAAACAGCTGTAGATGCGGGTATTATTATAATTTATGTACTTGCATGTTTCATGGGAGCTTTATGGCCGGCAAAATTGTGCGTAAAGACAAATATCTGTGGGGTGTTATCACAGGTCTGGCTTACTATGTATTACTGTTGACTGTCTCTGTTATGGCAAAAGGCGGCTGGGATATGAGTGCAGCTCATGCAGTTACAACATTTTTTTATGTGCACAGGCGGTGGAACACTGGGTGGAATGCTGTCGTAAAAAAAGCTTTTAAAATGAAAAGATATATGATATACTATGCCAAGAATATAATTACATAAGGAGGATAGAGTTATGGAACATATCAAAACCCTGAATACAAAGAATTTACAGAACACTGTAAAAAAGGTGGATGTGGCGAGTGCCAGACTTCCTGCCAGTCCGCATGTAAAACTTCCTGTACAGTAGGAAACCAGAGCTGCGAGCAGAAATAAGATCAGCTATGGAGAAATGAGATAAGCAGCGGAACTTTTATTCCGCTGCTTATCTTACGCTTAGAAAGGATTTTAGTAAAATGAGTCTGATTCACCGTTATAAAAGCAATGGCTTTAATATTGTACTGGATATCAACAGTGGATGCATCCATCTGGTAGATGAGGTTACATATGAGGTCCTTCCATATCTGGAAGAGGGCCTTGGCACAGAAGCTATTGCAGAGAAACTGGAAAACAAATATAACAGAGAAGATATTGAGACATCTGTAAGAGAATGTAATAAGCTGAAAGAAGATGGAATGCTTTTTACAAAAGATGTTTATGAGAATGTAATTGAAGAATTTTCAAATAACCGGCAGACCGTTGTAAAAGCATTGTGCCTGCACATTGCTCATGACTGCAATCTGGCCTGCCGTTATTGTTTTGCCGAAGAAGGCGAATATCATGGCAGAAGAGCTCTTATGTCTTATGAAGTCGGCAAAAAGCTCTTGATTTCCTGATCGCGAACTCCGGTTCCAGGAAAAACCTGGAAGTAGATTCTTTGGCGGCGAGCCGCTGATGAACTGGCAGGTTGTAAAAGATCTGGTAAAATATGGCAGAGAGCAGGAAAAGCTTCACAATAAGAAATTCCGTTTCACTTTAACAACAAACGGAGTTCTTCTGAATGATGAAGTAATGGAATTCTGCAATAAAGAGATGGGCAACGTTGTACTGAGTGTGGACGGACGTAAGGAAGTACATGATTACATGCGTCCATTCAGAAAAGGTGCAGGAAGCTATGACCTGATCATGCCGAAGTTCCAGAAGTTTGCAGAATCCAGAAATCAGGACAAGTATTATGTAAGAGGTACTTTTACCCACCATAATCTTGATTTCTCCAAGGATGTGCTTCATCTGGCAGATCTTGGATTCAAACAGATTTCTGTAGAGCCTGTAGTTGCGGCTGATACGGAGGAATATGCGATCCGCGAGGAGGATATCCCCCAGATCATGGAAGAGTATGATACTCTTGCAAAAGAAATGATTAAAAGAGAGAAAGAGGGAAAAGGATTTAACTTCTTCCATTTTATGATCGACCTTACAGGTGGCCCTTGTGTATACAAGAGACTGTCAGGCTGCGGTTCAGGAACAGAGTACCTGGCTGTAACACCCTGGGGTGATTTTTACCCATGTCACCAGTTTGTTGGTGAAGAACAGTATCTCATGGGAAATGTAGACGAAGGCATCACAAAGCCGGAAATCCAGAAGGAATTCGGCGGATGCAACGTTTACACAAAGAAAGACTGCAAAGACTGCTTCGCACGTTTCTACTGTAGTGGCGGATGTGCGGCAAATGCATTCCATTTCCAGGGAGATATCAAAGGCAATTATGAAATCGGATGCGAACTCCAGAGAAAACGTGTGGAGTGCGCCATCATGATAAAAGCCGCACTGGCATGTGATTAGTGGGCAGTAATCTGTCTGACTGATACCGCCGTCGGCTGTTATCATAACAGAAAATGGCTGGCAGGCGGATGAACATGACCGCGGACAAAAAATCAAGAAGGGAAAAGAACTATGAAGAAAAGTAAAGGAATCGTAGTGCTGCTTCTGACACTGATCCTGACTGTGTTCTTTTGCTTTACTGCAGCCGTAGGTATCGGTCCTACCGGAACCGGTGCAGCAAAACATATCAACACGGGTCTTGATCTTGCCGGTGGTGTCAGCATTACCTACCAGGCTAAGGAGAGCAATCCGACAAGCGAAGAGATGTCAGATACGATCTACAAGCTTCAGAAGCGTGTAGAGCAGTACAGTACTGAGGCTCAGGTATACCAGGAAGGATCAGACCGTATTACAGTTGAAATTCCTGGTGTTACAGATGCAGATACTATTTTGAATGATCTGGGTAAACCAGGTTCCCTGTATTTCATCACAAAAGAAGATGCTGACGGAAACCAGAACTTTACTACAGGACAGGATGGATATGTTCTCTCCAGAACTATGGATGAGATCAAGGAATCCGGAAGTGTTGTTCTGGAAGGTTCTGATGTAGCAGATGCCCAGGGTGGTGCGATCCAGAATCAGAACACAAGTGCAAAGGAATATGTGGTAAGTCTTACTCTTACTTCTGATGGAGAAAACAGTGGTAAAACAAAATTTGCAGAAGCTACAAAGAATAATGTAGGCAAGCAGATCGCTATCGTCTATGACAATAACATTATCAGTGCTCCGAATGTAAATGAAGAGATTTCCGGCGGAAAAGCACAGATCAGCGGAATGTCTGACCTGGAAGAAGCACAGAACCTTGCTTCTTATATCCGTATCGGTTCTCTGGGACTGGAACTGGAAGACTTCGTTCCAGTGTTGTAGCTGCACAGCTTGGTGAAGAAGCAATCTCTACAAGTGTTCTTGCAGGTGCGATCGGTCTGATCATCGTTATTATCTTTATGATCATTGCATACCGCGTACCTGGTGTAGTTGCAGGTATCGCACTGATTCTTTATACATCATTAATGCTGATCACGCTGAATGCCTTTGATATTACTCTTACTCTTCCGGGTATTGCGGGTATTATTCTTGGTATCGGTATGGCGGTGGATGCCAATGTTATTATTTATGCCCGAATCAGAGAGGAAATTGGTGCAGGAGTTTCAGTAAGGAATTCTATTAAGTCCGGTTTCAGCAAAGCTTTCTCTGCAATCTTTGATGGAAATATTACAACACTGATCGCAGCCTTTGTGCTGATGTGGCTTGGTTCAGGTACTGTTAAGGGATTTGCTTATACACTTGCCCTTGGTATCGTGATCTCCATGTTTACAGCACTGGTTGTATCCAGACTGATTGTAAATGCACTTTATGCAGTTGGTGTACGTGATCCGAAATTCTACGGATCTGCAAAAGAACGTAAGGCAGTTGATTTCCTTGGAAAGAAGAAAGTATTTTTTGCTATTTCCATTATCCTGATCCTCTGCGGTCCGGCAGCGATGTTTGCTAATTCGCATGCAGGAACAAAGCGTTAAATTACAGCCTTGAGTTCTCAGGCGGTACTTCTACGACTGTTACATTTAATGAAGATATGGATATTAAGACCATTGATTCTGAAGTAACTCCTGTTGTAGAAGAGGTGACAGGAGATAAAAATGTTCAGCCTACAAAGGTAGTCGGAACAAATCAGGTTGTGATCAAGACACGTTCTCTGAATCAGAGCGAACGTGAAGCTCTGCAGAGTGCACTGGTTGAGAAATTTGGTGTAGATGACAGCACGATTTCCACAGAAAGTATTTCTTCTACAGTAAGTAGTGAAATGCGTCGTGATGCGATCGTAGCCGTTATAGTAGCTACAATCTGTATGCTTCTTTATATCTGGTTCAGATTTAAAGACATCCGTTTTGCAAGCAGTGCGGTATTGGCGCTTCTGCATGATGTTCTGGTTGTACTTGCATTCTATGCTATTGCCAGAGTATCTGTCGGTAATACATTTATTGCCTGCATGCTTACAATCGTAGGTTATTCTATCAATGCTACAATCGTTATTTTTGACCGTATACGTGAGAACCTTCACAGTGGTTCCAGAGAAAAACTGGCAGAAATTGTAAACACAAGTATCACTCAGACTCTTACAAGAAGTATTTATACCTCTTTTACAACTTTTGTTATGGTAGCTGTTCTTTATATCATGGGTGTTTCTTCTATCCGTGAATTTGCAGCACCTCTGATGGTTGGTGTTCTTGTCGGTGCATATTCTTCTGTATGTATTACAGGTGCGTTGTGGTATGTGATGAAAAAGAAATTTGCAGGAAAAGGACAGCCGGCAATTGCTGCAGCTTCCGCATCTGCAAAGTCCTCTTCAAAGCCGAAGAAAGCACGTGATGTATCACAGAAAGATCCGACTCAGCCAAAGAAGAAAAACAGAAAAAGAGTAGCTGAACGTCTGGCTGCCGAAGAAGCAGCTAAAAAACAGCAGAATGATGATGCTGAATAAAACAATAATTGTCTGAAAAACAGACAGACAGAAATATCCCGGGGTAAAACTCCGGGATATTTTTATGAGGAGAGAAAATATATGGAGAAATGGGTAATAGCAGCAAAAAGAGCAGATTTTAACCAGATCGGTCAACAGTTTCATATTGATCCGGTGATTGCGAGACTGATCAGGAACAGAGATGTGATCGGAGAAGATAAGATAAGAGAGTATCTGTCAGGAACAGTACAAGAGCTTCCTTCTCCCTGGCTGATGAAGGATATGGAAAAAGCTGTAGATATCCTGGAGAAAAAAATATCGCAGAAAGCAAAAGTCCGTATTATTGGTGATTATGATATTGATGGTGTGACCTCTACATACATTTTAATGAAAGGCCTTGCGAGGATCGGAGCAGATGTGGATACTTATATTCCGGACAGAGTTGCAGACGGATATGGGATTCATGCACATCTTATAGAAAGAGCGGAAACGGACCGGATCGATACGATCGTGACCTGTGATAATGGAATTGCTGCGGCTGCTGAAATCCAGATGGCAAAGGATAAGGGAATGACAGTGATTATTACAGATCATCATGAGGTTCCTTACAGGGAGGAAAAGGGAGAACGCCAGATGGTGCTTCCGCCGGCAGATGCGATTTTGAATCCGAAACAATATGATTGTCCATACCCGAATAAAAACCTGTGTGGGGCAGTGGTGGCCTTTAAATATATTGCAGCACTTTACGAGAGATTTGGTGTTCCGGCAGAGGAGCTGGAAGATTATTATGAACTGGCGGCTATTGCAACAGTAGGAGATGTTATGGATCTTCAGGGAGAGAACAGGATTCTGGTAAAAGAAGGGCTGTGCCGTCTGAAAAATACCAAAAATCAAGGATTGCAGGAACTGATCCGAGCAAATTCTCTGGAAGATGCTAAAATCACAGCTTATCATATCGGATTTGTGCTGGGACCATGTATCAATGCCAGTGGCAGACTGGATACAGCTGCCCGTTCTCTTGCACTTCTCAATGCAAAAACAAAGGAAGAAGCAGCAAGGCTTGCCGGAGATCTTACAGCTCTTAATCAGAGCCGAAAAGCTCTCACTGAGAAAGGAAAAGAAGAGGCAATCCGGATTATAGAGACTACAGAGCTGAAAAATGACAGAGTACTGGTAGTTTATCTTCCGGATTGTCATGAAAGTCTTGCCGGTATTATAGCAGGCAGGATCAGGGAAAAATATCACAGGCCGGCCTTTGTATTGACGGGCGGTGAGACAAGTGCAAAAGGAAGCGGAAGATCAATAGAAAGTTACTCTATGTATGAAGAACTGGTAAAATGTGCAGACCTGATGATACAGTTTGGAGGTCATCCGATGGCAGCAGGTCTGTCTATAGAAGAAAAAAATATAGAAGAATTCCGGAGACGCCTCAATGTCAACTGTACGTTGACGGACGAAGAATTGCGTCCTAAGATCGTGATTGATGTGCCGATGCCTGTGTCTTATATTACAAAAGACTGGTAGAACAGATTTCGCTTCTGGAACCCTTTGGAAAAGGGAATACAAAACCGGTCTTTGCGCAGAAAAATCTCAGAGTGCTTGATCACAGTATTATCGGGAAAAATAAAAATGTAGTAAAACTAAAACTTCTCGATCCGCAGGGGATTTCAGTGGAAGGCATTTATTTCGGAGAAGCAGAGGATTTTGTGAACTTTATCAGGGAAAAAGACAGTATTTCTGTTACTTATTATCCGGAGATCAACAGATTCAGGGGACGAGAGAGTCTTCAGATTATTATTCAGAATTACTGTTAATATTACCGCTTGGTTTGTAACCGCCGGTAAGCCTGGAAATACAAATGTCAGGGCTTAACAGTAACTTGATTCTGAAATAAAAAGGTGATATACTATAAAATATTTATGAGCGAACAGCAATATAACACACACTGGAGGAGAAATAAAATGAAGAAAATTGAAGATTATGTATTAAGTATACCGGATTTTCCTGAACCGGGGATTATTTTCAGAGATATTACAAGTGTTCTGCAGGACGCGGATGGCCTGCAGTTGGCAATCGACTCCATGCAGGACTGTCTTAAGGATATAGATGTGGACGTGATTGCAGGAACAGAGTCCAGAGGCTTTATCTTTGGTGTACCGATCGCATATAATCTTCATAAACCATTTGTACCGATTCGTAAAAAAGGTAAACTTCCCCGCGAAACAGTATCTGTAAGCTATGATCTGGAATATGGCAGTGCAGAGATTGAAATGCATAAAGATTCCATAAAACCAGGTCAGAAAGTGGTTATCGTTGATGATCTGATCGCAACAGGCGGTACGATCGAAGCAGCGATCAAGCTGGTGGAACAGCTTGGCGGTGAGGTTGTCAAGGTTGTATTTCTCATGGAACTTGCAGGTTTAAAGGGACGCGAAAGACTGAATGGGTATGATGTAGCGTCTGTAATTTGTTATGATGGTAAATAAGCACAGCTGATTGTGCAGGACAGGCAGGTGGGAGCATATGACAGAGATAACAAAAAGTACAGAAGCAAAAAAAGATGAAATGCAGGTTGAAAAAGAGAAGCTGGAATCTGTAAAGAGAGCAGATGCGGCAGTAAAGACCATGCATGATTTTACAAGTCCGGAGGTGCTTTATAAAGAACTGATAAACAGTGTTCTGAAGTATCATCCATCAACAGATATTTCCATGATAGAGAAGGCATATAAGGTTGCAAGTGAAGCTCATGAAGGACAGAAGAGAAAGTCTGGAGAGCCATATATCATTCATCCTTTGTGTGTTGCCATCATTCTGGCAGATCTGGAACTTGACAAAGAAACGATAGTTGCAGGTCTTCTTCATGATGCAGTTGAAGATACCTGGATGACCTATGAGGAAGTTGAGAAGGAATTTGGTTCAGAGGTTGCACTTCTTGTGGATGGTGTTACCAAGCTGGGACAGTTATCTTATTCTGCGGATAAAGTAGAAGTTCAGGCAGAGAACCTCAGAAAGATGTTTCTTGCCATGGCTAAGGATATCAGAGTTATTCTGATCAAGCTTGCAGACCGTCTTCATAATATGCGTACCTTACAGTATATGCGTCCTGAAAAGCAGCAGGAAAAGGCCAGAGAGACCATGGATATTTATGCTCCTATTGCCATGCGTCTGGGTATTTCCAAGATAAAGGTAGAGCTGGATGACCTGTCGCTGAAATACCTTAAGCCGGATGTATATTATGACCTGGTGCATAAGGTTGCCCTGCGTAAAAGCGAGAGAGAACAGTTTGTAGGTGCGATTGTAAAAGAAGTTAAGAAACATATGGATGATGCCAATATTAAGGCGCAGGTGGACGGACGTGTAAAACACTTTTTCAGCATCTACAAGAAGATGGTAAATCAGGATAAGACTATTGATCAGATTTATGATTTATTTGCTGTCCGTATTCTTGTAGATACAGTGAAGGATTGTTATGCTGCCCTTGGTGTGATCCATGAGATGTATAAGCCAATTCCGGGACGGTTTAAAGATTATATTGCCATGCCGAAACCCAATATGTATCAGTCATTGCATACCACATTGATCGGACCCAACGGACAGCCCTTTGAAATCCAGATCCGTACTTATGAAATGCACAGAACTGCAGAATATGGTATCGCTGCACACTGGAAATATAAGGAGTCGTCTGACGGAAAGGCTCCTGTAGGTAAGAGTGAGGAAGAGAAACTGAACTGGCTGCGTCAGATTCTGGAATGGCAGAGAGACATGTCTGATAACAAAGAATTCATGAGTCTTCTGAAGAATGACCTGGATCTTTTTGCGGACAGTGTTTACTGTTTCACTCCACAGGGAGATGTTAAAACACTTCCAAGCGGTTCTACACCGGTGGATTTTGCGTACAGTGTTCACAGTGCAGTCGGAAATAAGATGGTAGGTGCCAGAGTTAACGGTAAGCTGGTTCCGATTGAATATGAGATCAAAAACGGCGACCGTATTGAAATCATTACTTCACAGAATTCTCAGGGACCAAGCCGCGACTGGTTGAAACTGGTTAAGAGTACTCAGGCAAAGAACAAGATTAACCAGTGGTTCAAGAAGGAATTAAAAGAAGATAATATCCTTAAGGGCAAGGAGATGCTTGCGCAGTATGCGCGTGCAAAGGGATTTAAGATCGCAAATTATACAAAAACCCAGTATCTGGAGGCTGTTTTGCGTAAATATGGTTTCAGGGACTGGGATTCAGTACTTGCTGCAATTGGTCATGGCGGATTGAAAGAAGGTCAGGTTTTCAATAAGCTGGTAGAGGCTTATGATAAGGAAAATAAGAAGAATCTGACAGATGAGCAGGTTCTTGAGGCTGCTTCTGAGACACAGGAGAAGCTTCACATTGCCAAGAGCAAGAGTGGAATTGTGGTAAAAGGAATCCATGATGTGGCAGTCCGTTTTTCCAAGTGCTGTAATCCGATCCCGGGTGACGAGATTGTAGGCTTTGTTACAAGAGGACGTGGAATCACAATCCATCGTACAGATTGCGTCAATGTGCTGAATATGTCTGAGACGGACAGGACACGATTGATCGAGGCGGAATGGCAGCAGCCTGATACCAAGGAAAAAGAGAAGTATATGGCTGAGATTCAGGTTTATGCAAATAACCGTACAGGGCTTCTTGTGGATCTTTCTAAAATATTTACAGAACGTAAGATCGACCTGCGAAGTATCAACAGCCGTACAAGCAAGCAGGAGAAGGCAACTATTTCCATGAGTTTTGAGATTGGAAGCAAAGAGGAACTGCGTTCCCTGATCGAGAAGATCCGTCAGGTAGAGAGTGTCATTGACGTAGAGAGAACTACAGGCTGATCATGGAAAAATCTGCTGGAACATTATTTTATGGAACTGCTGCAGATTGACAGAAAGGAATAACATGAAGAATTTAGAATTACAGAAATGTATATTAGGACCTGTATATACAAATTGCTATCTCCTTAAGAATAAAGAAACCGGAGAACTGATCATTGTTGATCCCGCAGATTGTCTGGAGAAGATTGAAATGAAGATTTCCCGGATGAATGGAAAACCGGTGGCGATTCTTCTTACCCATGGACATTTTGACCACATTCTGGCTGCACAGGCAGTAAAGGAGAAATATAATATTCCGATTTATGCCTGTCGTCAGGAAGAGGAGATGCTCCGCGAACCTTCGATCAATATGACTGTACATTATGGACAGGGATGTTCTATTGTGCCGGATGTATTTCTGGAGGATCTGGATGTTATCAGACTGGCGGGATTTTCCGTTCAGATGATCCATACACCGGGACATACCAAAGGAAGCTGCTGTTATTATCTGAAAGATGAAGGTGTATTGTTCAGCGGTGATACAGTGTTCTATGGCTCTGTTGGAAGAACGGATTTTCCGGGTGGAAGTACAGCAGAAATTGTGAGAAGTCTCCATAAACTGGTAGATTCGCTTCCTGAAGAGACCGAGGTTTTCCCCGGACATGATGCATCTACCACTATTGGTTATGAAAAGAGGTATAATCCATTTGTGTAAAATAGGCATTCTGTTTAAGAACAGAGATTTTGAACATGATGTTTATGAACTGATCAAAGCGTTTTATCCCGAAGCGGAGATACATACTCTTTATGAAAATGGTGAAGCAGAGTATGACCTCCGCTTCAGTGTGGAACGGGATAATGACAGTTATATCATAAAATACGAAAGGACAGAGAATCTGTCGAAACAGGAAACAGAGCAAAAAGGGGTAATTTCCGCAGACATACTTTCTAAAGAGAATGCAGGCTGTGGAATACAGGATGCTCATGCTCTGAGAAAAGAGAATAAAGATAATATCAAATATGCTCTGTATCAGTTGTTGGTAAAACTGACGGGCAGAACTCTTCCATGGGGAAATCTGACAGGAATACGTCCTGCCAAACTGGCAATGGGAATGATCGAATCCGGAATGAAAAATACGGAAGCAGCCCGGGAGATGCGTGAGAGATATCTGGTGAGTCCGCAGAAAACAGCGCTTGCCATCACTATTGCAAACAGGGAAAGAGAGATTCTGAAGGATATTGACTATGAAAATGGATACAGCCTTTATATTGGAATCCCGTTTTGCCCAAGTATCTGTCTGTATTGTTCCTTCAGCTCCTATCCGCTGAAAGTGTGGGAGAAGAGAACAGATGAATATGTGGAAGCTCTCTGCCGTGAGGTAAGAGAGACTGCTCTTATGATGAAGGGAAGAAAACTGGACACCATCTATATTGGCGGCGGTACCCCGACTACACTGCTTCCACATCAGATCCGTAAGCTCCTGGATACAGTGGGAGAAGCTTTTGGCTATGAAGGACTGGCAGAGTTTACTGTGGAAGCCGGCAGACCGGACAGTATTACACGTGAAAAGCTGATGGCGATCAGGGAGTATCCGGTAACAAGAATTTCCGTAAATCCACAGACTATGAATCAGGAAACCCTGGATATTATCGGCCGCAGACATACTGTGGAGCAGACAAAAGAAGCGTTTCATCTGGCACGAGAGCTGGGATACGATAACATTAACATGGATCTGATCGTAGGACTCCCGGGTGAGGATATTCACATGGTAGAGCGGACTCTTGAACAGGTTCGTGAACTGGCACCGGACAGTATTACCGTACATTCACTGGCAGTGAAACGTGCAGCAAGGCTGAATATTTTTAAAGAGAAATATCAGGAAATGTCTTTTGAGAATAATCAGGAGATTATGGATCTGACCATGAAAACTGCGTATGAAATGGGAATGGGTCCTTATTATCTGTACAGACAGAAGAATATGAAGGGAAATTTTGAAAATGTTGGCTATGCAAAGGTTGACAAAGCGGGAATTTACAATATACTGATTATGGAGGAAAAACAGCCTATCATCGCACTGGGGGCAGGCGGTTCTTCCAAGCTGGTCTTTGACCATGGACAGAGAATTGAACGTGTGGAGAATGTAAAAGACGTTTCTAATTATATTTCCCGCATTGATGAGATGATCGAGAGAAAACGGACAGCAATAGCTACCTGGCTGTAGGATGTGGAGGTAACATTTTGGACACAGTACAAAAGACAGCAGCAGGTTCACAGCAGAGAATCCTGGAATTTGACCTTGCTTCTGAACTGCATCATGGAATGCTGGTAAGTAATCTGGCTTATGCGGTTGCAGAGGAGATGGGACTGCCGCATGAACAGTGTTATGAGCTTGCAATAGCAGGAATGCTCCATGATATAGGAAAGCTGAAGCTGACAAGTTATATTAACGGACAGGAGCAGGATCCTCTGGTGATCGAGGAACTGAAGTATGTCCGGATGCATTCTGCATTGGGATATGAGGAACTTAAAGGGCAGGGATATTCGGATTTTGTATTGGAGAGTATCCTGTACCATCATGAGAATTATGATGGTAGTGGATATCCGTCCAATAAAGCAGGTGATGATATACCCATAGGTGCCCGGATACTCAGAGTCTGCGATGTATATGCAGCATTGATCTCTGACAGACATACAGAAGAGGATTTGATATTTCTTCAGTTATGGAGTTGATGATCGATGAAGTAAAAAATTTTGATATGCAGGTTTTTCTTGCGTTTCAGAGAGTGGTTCATAATGGAGACGGGCAGAATTTTTATAAAAGAGGAGGACAACATGGCATTAAAGAAGAAACCGGTAACCGGTATGAAGGACATTTTACCAAAAGAGATGGAAATCCGTAATTATGTGATGAACATGATTCGTGAAACATACGGAACATTTGGCTTTTCATCTATAGAGACACCATGTGTGGAACATATTGAAAATCTTTCCAGTAAACAGGGCGGAGAGAATGAGAAACTTATTTTCAAGATCCTGAAACGTGGGGAGAAACTGAAACTTGCGGAAGCAGAGAAAGAAAGTGATCTGGTTGACTCCGGACTTCGCTACGATCTGACTGTGCCGCTTTCCAGATATTATTCCAACAACGCAAATGAGCTTCCGGCTCCTTTTAAGGCACTTCAGATGGGCAATGTGTGGAGAGCAGACAGACCGCAGAGAGGACGTTTCCGTCAGTTTATGCAGTGTGATATTGATATTCTGGGTGAGCCTACTTATCTGGCTGAGATCGAACTGGTTCTTGCTACCACAACGTTGCTCGGAAAGCTGGATTTCCATAACTTACGATTCGCATCAACGACAGAAAAATCTTAAAAGCGATGGCGCAGTACAGTGGATTCCCACAGGAAAGCTTTGACACTGTGTTTATCATTCTGGACAAGATGGACAAGATTGGTCTGGAAGGTGTTGCAGAAGAACTGGAGAAGGAAGGATTTGCAAAAGAGAGCATTGATACTTATCTTGGACTTTTCAAAGAGATCACTTCTGACATTGAGGGTGTCCGTTATTGCAAGGAGAAATTAAAAGATGTTCTGGATCCTAAGGTTGCCGAGGATCTTGAGACTATTATTTCTACTGTGGATTCTGTTAAAACAGCAGATTTTAAGATGTCTTTCGATCCGACTTTGGTACGTGGAATGTCTTATTATACAGGACCGATTTTTGAAATCTCTATGGATGAGTTTGGCGGCAGCGTAGGCGGCGGTGGACGCTATGATGAGATGATCGGTAAATTTACAGGAAACAATACATCTGCCTGCGGATTTTCAATTGGATTCGAGAGAATCGTAATGCTTCTTCTTGAGAGAAATTATGAAATCCCGACAAAGAATGGTAAGAAAGCATATCTTATCGAGAAGAATATGCCGGCAGACAAGATGCTGACGATTGTGAAACAGGCTCAGGAAGAGCGTAATGCCGGAACACAGATCAATATTTCTATTATGAAGAAGAATAAGAAATTCCAGAAAGATCAGATGACAGCAGAGGGCTATACAGAGTTTGTAGAATTCTTTAAAGACAGAATGTAATAATTCGTAACTGTTCAGCAACATTGCGAGATAGCAGACTGCCGGATAGTTACAACAATTCTTATAATATAGAAAGCATGAAAAGAGGAAAGAAACATGGCTGAAAGTATGCAGGGACTGCACAGAACATGCCGATGTGCAGAAGTAACAAAGGAAATGATCGGCAAAGAAGTTGTCCTTATGGGATGGGTTCAGAAAGCCCGCGATAAAGGCGGAATTATTTTCGTAGATTTAAGAGACCGTTCCGGTATCATGCAGCTGATTTTTGAGAATGGCAGCATTGATGAAGAAGGTTTTGCAAAAGCAGGTAAGCTGAGAAGTGAATTCGTAATCGCTGTTACCGGTGTGGTAGAAGAAAGAGGCGGCGCTGTTAACAAGAATCTTGCAACAGGTGAAATTGAGCTTCGCGTAAAATCCCTTCGTGTTCTGTCTGAAGCAGAGGTACCTCCGTTCCCAATTGAAGAGAACAGCAAGACAAAAGATGAAATCCGTCTGAAATATCGTTATCTTGACTTAAGAAGACCTGACCTTCAGAAGAATATTATGCTTAAGAGCAAAGTCATGATGATTACAAGACAGTTCTTCGCAAAAGAAGGATTCCTTGAAATTGAAACTCCGATGCTTGGTAAGAGTACACCGGAAGGTGCAAGAGATTATCTGGTACCGTCTCGTGTTCATCCGGGACATTTCTATGGTCTGCCACAGTCTCCGCAGCTGTACAAACAGCTTCTGATGTGCTCTGGTTATGACCGTTATATCCAGATTGCAAGATGTTTCCGTGACGAAGACCTTCGTGCGGACAGACAGCCGGAATTTACCCAGATTGATATGGAACTCTCTTTTGTAGATGTTGATGACGTAATTGATGTAAATGAGAGATTCCTTGCTTATCTGTTCAAGGAAGTACTTGATATTGATGTAAAACTTCCAATCCAGCGTATCACATGGCAGGAAGCTATGGACAGATTTGGTTCTGATAAACCGGATATGCGTTTCGGAATGGAACTTCATGATGTAAGTGATGTAGTTAAAAACTGTGGATTCAGCGTGTTTACTTCTGCGTTGGAAAATGGCGGCAGTGTTCGTGGTATCAATGCAGAAGGACAGGGCGCTATGCCACGTAAGAAAATTGACAAACTGGTTGAGTTTGCCAAAGGTTATGGTGCAAAAGGCCTTGCATACATTGCAATCGCTGAAGATGGCACAAGAAAATCTTCTTTTGCTAAATTCATGACAGATGAAGAGATGGATGCTCTGGTAGCAGCTATGGATGGTAAAGCAGGAGACTTACTTCTGTTTGCAGCAGATAAGAAGAAACTGGTTTATGATGTACTTGGCGCACTTCGTCTGGAACTTGCAAAGCAGATGGATCTTCTTGATAAGAATGAGTATCGTTTCGTATGGGTAACAGAGTTCCCGCTTCTTGAATGGAGTGAAGAAGAGAATCGTTTCACAGCAATGCATCATCCATTTACCATGCTTATGGAAGAGGACCTTCCACTTCTGGATACAGATCCTGGAAAAGTTCGTGCAAAAGCATATGATATCGTATTAAACGGTAATGAAATTGGTGGAGGAAGTGTCAGAATCCATCAGGATGATATTCAGGAGAGAATGTTTGAAGCACTTGGATTCACAAAAGAAGCTGCTCACGAGCAGTTTGGATTCCTTCTGGACGCATTCAAATATGGAGTTCCGCCTCATGCCGGACTGGCATACGGACTTGACCGTCTGGTAATGCTTATGGCGAAAGTTGACAGCATCCGTGACGTAATCGCATTCCCGAAGGTTAAAGATGCTTCCTGTCTGATGACTCAGTCTCCGAGCCGCGTAAGCGAGGAGCAGTTAAAAGAACTGGAACTGGAAGTAAGACCGGAGGAAGTAACTGAATAAGGATGGAGCTTACAATTCAGACGTTTTTGATTGTATGCCCGTTGGTATTCCTTGCAGGATTAGTTGATTCTATCGCAGGCGGGGGTGGTTTGATCTCCCTGCCTGCGTATTTGCTTGCAGGGGTTCCGATGCACAATGCGATAGCAACGAATAAATTATCCTCGGCAACTGGGACAGCGATTTCAACAGCACGTTTATGTAAGAATAAATTTGTAGACTGGGGAGTTGCACTGCCATGTATTTCCATGGCTCTTGTCGGTTCTTTTGCAGGCGCTCATATTGCGCTTCTTGCCAGTGATAAGATATTAAAATGGATGCTGATTCCAGTACTTCCTATTGTTGCGTTTTATGTAATGAAGAAGAAAAATCTGGATGATAACAGCAATGTAGAGATTTCCAGAAAGAAACAGTGGATTTTGTGTGCGGTGTGTTCTCTGGCTGTTGGCTACTACGATGGCTTTTATGGGCCGGGAACTGGTACGTTTCTGCTTATTTTATATACAGGAGTAGCAAAACTTCCCGTAGCGAAAGCTTCCGGAACTATGAAACTTGCAAATCTTTCTTCTAATATAATGGCATTAGTTGTTTTTTATTTAGTGGAAAGATTGTCATATATCTTGGACTTGCAGCTTCTGTTTTTTCCATTGCAGGGCATTATGTAGGATCTGGAATGGTAATGAAAAATGGAAATAAAATCGTAAGACCGATTATTCTGATCGTTCTGGTTTTACTGTTTATCAAAATTATAACGGGGATGTAAAAAGAATAAGACAAAGATTAAAAAGACCACCATATCATAGAATGATTCGGGAAAGGAACATTTCTGTGATATGGTGGCCTTTTTAGTTGTTTAACCAAACTGCGAAGCAGTTATTTGGTTATGAGCAAGTAGCGGAAGCGGATTGCGAATATCCGATTGACTAATCGTTAATTGGAACTGCTTTCAGTAGAAGTATTATCATCTGTCTGCTTATCTGTATCGGCAGAAATATTTTCATCCTCAGAATCAGAAGTCTCGAGAGGAGAATCTGTCAAAGTACCGAAAATAGCATTTCCCAAAGTATTTCCCTCATCCTGAAGTTTCCAGGATACCCCATCATTGATTAGAACAAAATCTACATCATTGACGGTAGTAACGGTATTATCATTGATGCTGTTCAGAAGAATTTCGAAAGATTTCTCGTATCGTTTCTGGGAGCCATCGATAACTGCGTCAGCAGAAGCCAGATATTTATCAAGCTTTTCCTGATAATCAGCCAGGATCGAATCACTGTCAAAGGTTGTAATTTCAGTTGTAACAGTGGCATTGTATCCATTTTCACTGCTGGATTTAATGACATAATTAAAATTTTTATGAATCTGTTCGGCAAGTGCTGAGGCAATGGAATTTTTTGCAGTATCGGATGTATTCATGATATTTACTACACCCAGATAAGATGTCATTTCTTTCAAATCCAGTTTCTGTAGAGTGTCAAGATAGACGGTCAGGGTATCTTCCGGTGAAAGGATATCCGGATCTGCCAGATCAGCTATAAGACCGCCGACAAGGTCATCTTCCAGAGATTGGTACGCTGGATCTTCCATTTTTCCTTTTTATCATTGCCTGTATTGACAAGCTGTATGTTACAGTCTGTCTCAGCTGTATCATAGTCATTTGTGTTTAAAAGATGATTCAGGATCAGATAATGAGCCTCAAGAGATCTGGAAGAATCTTTGATATTTCCTTTTTGTGCCTGGGCTGACTCTGTGATCTGTGTCCGGAGAAGTTCTGCTTTAAAATCTCTGGCAAGAACTTTGGAATCGATTGTGGTCAGTTTGACAGAAACAGTGGCAGAATGATTGGTTGTGCCGACGATGACATCCGAAATTTTGTAATTAAATTTCCGGAAAAAGAGAGAAAAGGTTTTATTGATTTCATCAGTTAAATCAGTATTCTCTGTGGCATCGGGGAACAGCTCTGTATAGGGTATGTATTTTTGCGTAGTTTCTGAATCGAGATTTTTTAACTGATCCAGTTCATTTCTGACTACACTCTTTACATCTGACTCATTTTTGCGGAAACAGCCGCTGCTTACAGATACAGCAAAAAGAAAAAATAAGACAGAGAAAAGAAGAATCAGGTGTTTGTTTATATTCATACGTGTTCTTTCCTTTCACAGTGCTTTCTGTGCAACTGTTTGACAGTTACTTTTCTGTTTATTTTAACAGATTTTGTACTGACTGTCAAAAAAGTGAAAAAGGTGAACGAAATTCATAAGAAAAACGTGAAAAAATTGTGAAAAATGTTGCCACTTGATTACAAAGCTTTTATTTTAAGGCAGAATCTGCTATGATAGGAAAGTGAATAATAATGATATAAAAAAGCAGTAGTGTATAATAGATGTTAGCCTGAACAAGGTGACAATATCAAGGAGGCAATTTATGAAGAAACGTATTATTATCGTTTTGGGAATCCTGATTGCAGCAGGTGGTATCGGAACCGGAGTCTGGTATCACTTTAAAGGAAACGGTCAGAGTGGAACCGGTGATTCTATTGTGTATGTGTCAAAAGTAAGTGTGATCACCGGATCTGAAACAACAGCGGTAAATCGGTTTGCCGGTGTGGTAGAACCGCAGAAAACTGTAAACGTAAAAATAGAAAGTGGACGAAAAGTAAAAGAAGTGGAAGTTAAGACCGGAGAAGAGGTAAAGGCCGGACAGCTTCTTTTTGAATATGATCTCAGCAGTATTGAGGATGATCTGAAGCAGGCGCAACTGGATCTGGATAGATTAAAAAATGAACAGATCAGCCTGACAGAACAGATAGCTACGCTGGAAGCGGAGAAGAAAAAAGCAAAGGCCGAAGATCAGTTGTCCTATACCATTGAAATCGAGACTAACAAAATGAATCTCAAGAAGAATGAATATAGTCAGAAGAGTAAACAGTCTGAAATTGATAAACTTCAGAGCGCAACACAGAATACAGAGGTTCGAAGTGAAATAGATGGTGTGATACAGAAAATTGACACTTCCAAAATGACAAGTGACGACGGTGATTCTGTGGATGACAGCAGTGCAATGGACAGTAGCATGTCGTCAGGTGACGGAAGTTCGGACAGTTCTGCATTTATTACAATTCTCAGTACAGGTGCTTACAGAGTAAAAGGTAAAGTTAATGAACAGAACAGGGATTCTATTGTACCCGGAGAGGCAGTGATCATCCGTTCCAGAGTAGACAGCAGTAAACATGGAAAAGGAACGATGGGATCCGTAGATGTGAATAATGGAACTTCAGATGACAGCAGTAATGATATGTATATGGGTATGGCAAGTACCAGTTCCGATGATCAGACAACGTCTACTTCTTATCCTTTTTATGTGGAATTGGATTCCTCTGAGAATCTGATGCTTGGACAGCATGTGTACATAGAACGTGACATCGGACAGGATGAGAAAAAAGATGGTCTGTGGCTCAGTGATTACTATATTCTGGACACAGATACCAATGAACCGTATGTATGGGCAGCCAGCGATAAGAACAGACTGGAGAAGCGTTATGTAACACTTGGAGAACATGATGATGATCTTGGAGAATATAAGATTGTTGAGGGCCTTACAAAGAAAGATGCGATTGCATTCCCGACAGCGGCTCTGGAAGAAGGCGAAAAAACAGAGATCGGAGATCTGGCTCAGACAATGAGCGGAGGCGCGGACGGGATTACAGATATGGATGCTGATCATGGAAATATGGATGATGAACAGCCAGATTCCGCAGATGGGGAAGCCTATACAGATCCAGATATGGAAGAGGGTTCTGAAGATGACAGTTCGGATGACTCGATTGATCCAAATGAGGAACTTGTACCAATCGATGAGGCACCTGGTATGAGCGCAGGTGAAGACGTGGAGGGGATCGAATGATACTGGAATTAAAGGGTATATATAAAGAATATCAGCAGGGTAAAATGAAGGTTCCGGTATTAAAAGATGTGAATTTCTCCATGGAAGAAGGAGAATACGTGGCAATTATGGGACCATCCGGTTCGGGAAAAACTACTCTGATGAACATTATCGGATGTCTGGACAAGCAGACAGAGGGGACTTTTTTTCTGGATGGAGTGGATATTAAGGCGTGTTCGGAGAATGAAATGTCAGATATCCGGCTGAATAAGATAGGGTTTGTTTTTCAGAGTTTTCATCTTCTCCCTAAGCAGAGTGCTCTGGCAAATGTTGAGATGCCATTAAATTATGCGAGAGTACCTAAGAAGGAGAGAAGAGAACGCGCTCTGAAGGCACTTGACAGAGTGGGCCTGGCGGACAGAGTGGATTTTAAGCCAAATCAGCTTTCAGGAGGTCAGATGCAGAGGGTTGCCATTGCCAGGGCGATCGTCAATAACCCGAAACTTCTTCTTGCAGATGAACCTACAGGTGCTCTTGACAGTAAATCCGGTGCGCAGGTTATGGAACTTTTCCAGAGACTGAATGATGAGGGGGTATCTGTATTGATGATCACCCATGATGCGGATATTGCCGCACATGCGAAAAGGGTGGTTACGATCAAAGATGGTATCCTTCAGGAAAAGAGGTGATCTTCATGGGCAAAGTAAAGAAAATCCTCGCAGGAGTGCTTGTGGTGGTAATCGCAGGAAGCGGAATTACAGCGGGATTGATGCAGCTGAAGAAAAACAGCCAGAAAACAGTGGCGGTTACTCCTGTGAGCGGATTACTGCAGGAATTTTATACACCTTCCACCACGCTTGACGGAACCATTACATCCAGTGCAACACAGACAGTAAACGGTGATAAAGACCTGATTATTGATCAGATTTATGTGACAAAGGGAGATGCCGTAAAAAAAGGGGATCCTCTGGTTTCTTTTGATACTACTCTGGTGGAAATGGAACTGAATATAGCAAAGCTGAAAAAACAGAAACTGGAGCAGGATTTAAATAAAGCAGTGAACAGATTGAACAGCCTTCAGAATGGTGGACCTGTAGAGGAAACAGATGCGGGTACAGACGCCGATAACCTGAATTCAAAAACAGGAAAAACTGATAATGATACAGGCGATGATGATATGACACCGGATGATACGTTATCATCCACAGCAGATATGTCCGGCAGTTACCTGGCAACAGCCATGTATCCGTTTTTATTATCTGCTTTTACAGATGGAGATGCAGTGGATAATGCGGGCTCAGACAATTCTTCATCCAAGTCAGATTTACCGGGAGATGATGCTTCAACAGATACCGGAAATACAGGCGGTTCATCAGGTGGAACATCTGCGGATAATGATATTCCGGTATATTCGGATCCCTCAGCGAATGGATTCAGCGACGGAGAGAAGGATGATTTTAATTCAGGAAAAATGATACACCGGAATTATCACCAACGCCAACGCCAACACTGGATGATCGTACCACATATTTTGATCCTTATTACCGAAAAGGTGATCCGAATATCACTGATGGTGACGAGCCGTTTTATCAGAAACTGGATGCAGATTCTGTTCCGTTTACAGGAAGTGGCACAGAGGACGATCCATATGTATATCTGTGTAGCAGTGCAAAAGAAAAAGTAACAGTAATGGGTTCATTCTTTAATAAACTTGCAGGATACAGTCCTGATGGAACCAAAGTTGTTAATCAGGGTGGTTACTGGTACCGTCTGGAATTTCATCAGAATGATACAATAGCGGACTATGATGATCTGAAAACCTCCTGCACAGGTTATTATCTGGTAAACGGAAGTCTTCTGGAGAAACCGGTATATGAATTTGCAGAGGTGGAATTCACACTGGCAGATGCAGATAAATATGATGAGAATCCGGATGATGGAGGAGATGATAATCCTGGTGGGAATGATGAACCTACCGGAACTCCTGTTTCCAGAGCAGATGCCATCAAGTATCAGAAGAGTAAGATTGCCAGCCTTAAGCTGGATCTTCAGGAAAGCGATATCAAGATATCACAGCTGGAAAAGAAAGCGAATAAAAAGCTTATCACTGCAAAACTGGATGGTACGGTTACTTATGTGGGGGATTCCGGAAGCGGTGAGACAACTGACGGTAAGGCTCTGATCAAGATAAAAAGCAGTGATGGTTTTTATGTTGTAGGTTCTGTGAGTGAACTGATGCTCGATGATTTTAAAGAAGGCACAAAGCTTAACTGTACAAGTTATACCAGCGGATCTTTTGAGGCAGATGTTATGGATGTTTCGGAATATCCTGTAACCGGAAACAGCTTCTATGGAAGCAGTAATCCAAATGTGTCTTATTATGCATTTACAGCAGTGGTAAGTGACAAGACACTTCAGTTGGAAGATCAGGACTGGGTTACTGTCAATTATGAAGCATCTGCTGCAGAGAACATTATGGTCATTCAGAAAGCTTTTGTCAGAAATGACAATAATAAAAACTATGTGTATAAAGATGATAATGGTATCCTGAAGAAACAGGAGATTTCAGTGGGTGCAGCTGTAGACAGCGGTTACAGTGTGATTGTCAAAGGTGGGCTCAGTGAAGATGATCTGATCGCATTTCCTTATGGAAAAGATGTGAAAGAGGGCGCAAAGACAAAAGAAGTTACTCTGGATCAGATGTATGGATATTAATTGAGAAAGGAGACATTTTATGCTTGAAAATATACGCCTGGCTTTTCAGGGAATATGGTCACATATGATGAGATCCTTCCTGACCATGCTGGGTATCATTATTGGTATTGCATCTATTATTGCAATTGTTTCTACCATCAAGGGAACCAGTGAACAGATTAAGGAAGATCTGATAGGTGCAGGTTCCAATACGGTAAAGATTTATCTGTATGATGGAGATAACCAGTATGATGCGGAATATGGAAATTCTTCAAAAACACCGATTTTGACAGATGATGTAAAAGAAGAAGTAAAAGATTTGGATCATGTTGAGAATGCGACCTTTTATTATAACAGTACCAGCGCATCTATTTATAATAACAATAACAGTCTGGAGGGTGGAAGTGTTTACGGGATTGATGTGAACTATCTGGCTACCTGCGGATATATAATTCAGTCAGGACGGGGATTTGTAAAAGATGACTACAAAAATTACAATAAAGTTGCGCTGATCGATGATAATGCGGCACAGAATCTGTTCCCGTCACAGAACCCAGTAGGGCAGACTGTGGAGATCAATCAGGAACCATATACGATTGTGGGAGTGATCCGGCAGGATGAGAATTATCAGCCGACGATCAACAGTATTGACGAATACTACACTTATTATCAGTCGATTGTAGGAAGTGTAATGATTCCGGACAGCTGCTGGCCGATTTCCTTTAAATTTGATGTTCCTCAGAATGTAATTGTGAAAGCAGACAGCACAGATACCATGAGTTCGGTGGGAAATGCAGCAGCAGATGTGCTGAATAATTTAATTGCAGCCTTAAATACAGACGGAAATACAACCATGAAATACAAAGCCGATAATATTATGGAGCAGGTCAAGAATATGCAGAAACTCAGTGAGAGTACGAATAATCAGCTGATCTGGATTGCAAGTATTTCTCTTCTTGTAGGCGGTATTGGTGTCATGAATATCATGTTGGTTTCTGTTACAGAGCGTACCAAAGAGATTGGATTGAAAAAGGCTATCGGGGCACGTAAGAAGACGATTCTGGGACAGTTTCTGACAGAGGCTTCCGTACTTACCAGTATTGGCGGTATTATCGGAGTAATAACAGGAATCGGGCTGTCGAAAGTGGTGGGAAAGGTTACCGGTTCGCCTACTGCGATCAGTGTGCCATCAATTGTGATCGCAGTATTGTTTTCTACAGTGATAGGCGTGGTATTTGGACTGCTTCCTTCTGTGAAAGCAGCAAATTTAAATCCTATTGATGCGTTGAGAAGTGAATAAACACTGCACAGATAAAACAGACTTGATGTACAATACCTTTGTATATTGAGTCTGTTTTTCTGTAACATTTTTAGTTACTGTTTACTGGTAATATCTTGCAAAGCGTGTTATTGAAAACGAAGTGAACAATAACCATTTTTCTGTGGATTTTAAACAGAAAAACAATCAAATTTGTATAGATGTCAAGAAATGTGCTAAAATTGTACAAAAATAAAAAAATATGGAAGTACAAATACAGGTTGTGCTATAATGAAGTATCTCAAAAAGAATTATTTATACAGGAGGAAGTTCGCGGATGGTATCATTTACCTATATCATCAAAGATAAATTTGGAATACATGCAAGGCCCGGACTGCTTCTTGTGCAGGAAGCCGGAAAGCTTACGAGCAATATCACTATTTTTAAAGGAACAGACAGTGGTGATGCGAAGCGGATGTTCTGTGTTATGAATCTTGCAGTAAAACAGGGAGATCAGATAACAGTACATGTGGAAGGCGAGAATGAAGAGGCAGATGCCGAAGTAATGAGAGAGTTTTTGAAAAATAATCTGTAACTGTGAAGATGTCAGACAGTTATGCCATAATCTTTAATAAGGAGAATTGGAGTAATGAGAGTATTAGAAGGTAAGTCCGTATTTTCAGGAATCGCAATTGGAAAGATTTCTATTTTGCAGAAAGCAGACACAAGTGTAAAGCGTACGAAGGTAGAAAATCCGGAGGCAGAGATTACACGTGTGCAGGAAGCAAAAGAGAAAGCAGTTGAACAGCTTCAGAAACTGTATGATAAGGCACTCCGGAAGTAGGAGAATCAGGTGCTGCTATTTTTGAAGTGCATCAGATGATGTTGGATGATGAGGACTATCTGGATTCTATTGATAACATTATCCGTACGGAGAATGTAAATGCAGAGTATGCAGTAGCAACAACAGGTGATAATTTTGCAGACATGTTTGCGCAGATGGATGATGACTACATGAAAGCAAGAGCGGCAGATGTAAAGGATATTTCAGATCGTCTGGTACGTGTATTATCAGGACACGATGAGGGAGATATGGATGCTGCAGAACCATCTATTATCGTTGCTGAGGATCTGGCTCCAAGTGAAACTGTACAGATGGACAAGAGCAAAGTTCTTGCATTTGTTACAAGGAAAGGTTCTTCCAATTCCCATACAGCAATCCTTGCAAGAACTATGAATATCCCGGCGCTGATCAATATTGAATATGATGACAGCATGGATGGAAAAATGGCAGTTGTAGACGGCAAGACCGGTTCTCTTATTGTGGAACCGGATGCAGATACCCTGAAGAAATATCAGGATCAGAAAGACGAGGAGTTGCGCCAGAGAGCAATGCTCAAAGAATTAAAAGGCAAAACTACAGAGACAAAGAGTGGACATAAGATTCATCTGTACGCAAACATCGGAAGCACAGGCGATGTAGCCAGTGTACTGGCTAATGATGCAGAAGGTATTGGTCTTTTCAGAAGTGAATTCATTTATCTGGAAAAAGATAATTATCCGACAGAGGAAGAGCAGTTCCAGATTTATAAAGCAGTAGCACAGAATATGGCAGGAAAGAAAGTAATCATCCGTACACTGGATATCGGCGCAGACAAGCAGATTGATTACTTTGATATGGCACACGAGGAGAATCCGGCAATGGGTTATCGTGCAATCCGTATTTGCCTGGACAGACCGGAAGTATTTAAGACACAGCTTCGTGCACTGTTCAGAGCAAGTATGTTCGGAAATATCTCCATTATGTATCCGATGATCATCTCTGTAACAGAAGTAAAACAGATCAAGGCTATTGTTGCAGAGGTTAAGAAAGAGCTGACAGAGCAGGGCATTCCGTTTAAAGATGACGTAGAGCAGGGTGTAATGATCGAGACACCGGCTGCAGTTATGATCAGTGATCTTCTTGCAAAAGAAGTTGATTTCTTCAGCATCGGAACTAACGATTTAACACAGTATACACTGGCAATCGACCGTCAGAATGCAAAACTGGATAATATTTATGATTCTCATCATGAAGCTGTACTTCGTATGATCCAGATGGTCATTGATAATGCACATAAAGAGGGAATCTGGGCAGGAATCTGCGGAGAGCTCGGAGCAGATACTACATTGACAGAACGCTTTATACAGATGGGGATTGATGAATTATCTGTATCACCTACATTTGTTCTGCCGGTACGTAAGATTGTAAGGGAACTGGACTGATTCTGGCATAAATATCGCAAAAGAATAGAAACAGGCAGTCAAAATTCCGCATGGGTCAATCTATGCGGGATTTTTGCGATAAATTAGCGGTTCCTGATTGTGATACATAAAAAAATATGATAAACTGAACATAGTCTGTAATTTTATGAAAAGATAATTGATACATAAAAAATCTGAAGTGGATCAGAAGCAAAGGAGATATGAATATGGGAAAAATTGCCATTGTCACAGACAGTAACAGCGGCATAACACAGAACCAGGCAAGAGAACTTGGAATCAGCGTAATTCCAATGCCTTTTTATATTAACGAGAAGCTTTATCTTGAAGGAATCACTCTTTCACAGGAAGAGTTTTATGAGAGACTTAAGAATGATGAGGCTATTTCTACTTCACAGCCGGGGCCGGCAGATGTATGCGGACTCTGGAATACATTACTGGAAAAGTATGATGAAGTAGTGCACATTCCAATGTCAAGCGGACTGAGTGCATCCTGCGATACAGCAATGGGACTGGCTCAGGAATATGACGGAAGAGTACATGTAGTAGACAATCAGAGAATTTCTGTTACACAGAGACAATCTGTACTGGATGCCCTCACATTAAGAGATGCGGGCAGAAATGCGACACAGATCAAACAGGTTCTGGAAGAGCAGAAGCTGGATTCCAGTATCTATATTACTCTGGAAACTTTGAAATACCTTAAGAAAGGTGGAAGGATTACTCCTGCAGCAGCAGCAATCGGAACAGTTCTGAACCTGAAACCTGTGCTTCAGATCCAGGGTGAGAAGCTGGATGCATATTCCAAAACAAGAGGCAAGAAGCAGGCAAAACGTGTCATGCTCAAGGCTATGCAGAATGACTGGGAGAACCGTTTCGCAGAATACGTAAAACGTGGCGAAATGTGCCTGCAGTCTGCTTATACAGGAAATCAGGAGGAAGCAGAGGAATTTAAGAAAGAAATTGCCGAAGTATTCCCCGAAATTGAGATTGTGCAGAATCCGTTATCATTAAGTGTTGCATGCCATATCGGACATGGTGCTATTGCAGTTGCATGTTCAAGAAAAGTGGTAGTAGAATAAAACAATCTGAGGAGTTAGGAAAGAATGAAGAAACTTATGGAACAGATGGCGGAAGAACTTTCCGCAGCATTTGAAAAATCCGGATACGACCCATCCTACGGAAAAGTAACCGTATCCAACAGACCGGATCTTTGCGAATTTCAGTGTAACGGTGCTATGGCAGGAGCCAAAGCATACAAGAAGGCACCGTTTATGATCGCTGATGATGTAGTAGCATACTTAAAAGACAGCCAGGTTTTCTCCATGGCAGAAGTAGTAAAACCGGGATTTATCAATTTAAAAGTAAAAGGTGAATTCCTTGCAGATTACTTAAAGGAAATGGCAGCAGACGAGAAACTTTCCGTATCTGCAGCAAAAGAGCCGAAGACGATCATCATCGATTATGGCGGACCAAATGTTGCGAAACCTCTTCATGTAGGACACCTTCGTTCTGCAATCATTGGAGAAGTATTAAGAGAATCGGTCGCTTTGTAGGACATAAAGTGATCGGTGATGTTCATCTGGGAGACTGGGGTCTTCAGATGGGACTGATCATTACAGAACTGAAACACAGAAAACCGGAGCTGGTTTATTTTGATGATTCTTACACAGGAGAGTATCCGGAGGAAGCACCATTTACGATCAGCGAGCTGGAAGAGATCTATCCATGTGCAAGCGGCAAGTCCAAAGAGGATGAAGCGTACAGAAACGAAGCTCTGGAAGCAACTCATCTTCTTCAGCAGGGCAAACCGGGATACATGGCTCTCTGGAACCATATTATGAACGTATCCGTTACAGACCTGAAGCGCAACTATGACAAATTAAATGTGTCTTTTGATCTCTGGAAAAAGGAATCCGATGCACAGCCATATATTCCCGGAATGGTTGAGGAGATGAAAGAAAAAGGATTCGCCTATGTAGACCAGGGCGCACTTGTAGTAGATGTAAAAGAAGAGAACGATACAAAAGAAATTCCTCCATGTATGCTTCTGAAATCAGACGGAGCTTCTCTTTATACAACTACAGACCTTGCAACAATCGTAGAGCGAATGAAATTATTTAACCCGGATGAGATCTTGTATGTGGTAGACAAACGTCAGGAACTTCACTTTATCCAGGTATTCCGCTGTGCAAGAAAGACCGGGCTTGTAAAAGATGATACAAAACTTTCTTTCCTTGGATTCGGAACCATGAACGGAAAAGACGGAAAACCGTTCAAGACAAGAGAGGGCGGCGTTATGCGTCTGGAAACTCTCATTAAAGACATCAACGAAGAGATGTTTACCAAGATTGTTGAGAATCGCAGCGTGAAAGATAAAGATGCGAAAGAAACTGCAGAGATCGTAGGGCTTTCCGCGATCAAATACGGTGACCTTTCCAATCAGGCTACCAAGGATTACATTTTTGATATTGACAGATTTACATCATTTGAAGGTAATACAGGTCCGTATATCCTTTATACGATCGTTCGTATCAAATCTATTCTGAACCGTTTTGCAGAAGAGGGCGGCAACCTTGAAGCAGGTGCAATCCTTGATCCTGTAAACGACAGCCAGAAGAACCTGATGCTTCAGCTGACAGGTTTCGGTGCAACCGTAGAGAACGCCTTTGAAGAAAAAGCACCGCATAAGATCTGTGCATATATTTACGAAGTATCCAATGCATTCAACAGCTTCTATCATGAGACAAAGATCCTCATCGAAGAGAACGAAGCACAGAAAGCTTCCTTCATCCAGCTGCTGAAACTCACTAAGAAAGTTCTGGAGACATGTATCGATCTTCTTGGATTTTCTGCACCGGACAGAATGTAAAAATAAGATTCATCAATAAATCAACTTGTTGGCACACTAAGCCTGTTTACATATATTGTAAATGGGGCTTTTCAAAAAGAACGAAGTGTGCTATTCTGTATTTATCTAATCTATACGTGATGAAATTCTTTCATCACATTTTCCATTTTTATTTTAAACGAATTGTGAATATCTGCTTGGTTCAGATAAACTGCGGAGCAGTTATTCGGTTATGAGCAAGTAGCGAATCTGATGATTTTATCTGTTTGACAATTGAACAGGAGGTGAACCAGTGAATTTATCTGGAACTGTATTAAAAGGGCGTTACTGTATTCTGGAGCTGTTGGAAAAGGCGGTGGAGGGAAAGTTTACCTTGCCAGAGATCTGGAACTGGGCGTTTTGTGGGCGGTAAAAGAAATACCGGTATCCGGCAAAAGTGAAGCACGTATGCTTTTGAAGCTTTCACATCCGTCTCTGCCAAAGATGATAGATTATATAGAGGATAACCGGAAATGTTACCTTGTTATGGAATATGTCAGGGGAAAATCTCTGGGTGAGTATTTAAGAGGCGGAAAACATTTTTCCATAAATGAAATCGTTAAATATGGAATGGAGATTTCAGATGTATTCTCCTATTTTCATGGTCGGAAACCACCGGTTTATTATGGAGATCTGAAGCCTGACAATCTGATGCTGGGTGAGAATGGAAGATTATATCTGATCGATCTGGGCGGTGCTGTAAACGGATATAAATATCACCATAAAGTATGTACAGGCACTGCCGGTTTTGCTGCGCCGGAACAATATGAGGGAAAGATAAATGCAGCAACAGATATTTATACATTTGGAAAAACATTATCTGCCTTATGTGGAAAAACAGATTGTCTGTTATTCATCCGGAACATGTCATTATTCTGGCTTATTTTCAGATGCTGCATGAAGAAACCGGAAATGCGTTATCAAAATATGAAGACTGTACAGAAAAAACTAAGCAGAATCCAGAAGAGACAAAATCAGAGTAAAATTAAAAACATGTTGGTTTTGGCAGGGAGCAGTATTGCTTTTGCAGTAATAACTGTTTTTCTTCTGTTTAGTTCTAATCTGGTATCCGGCTCCAAAACATTTGATTTTTATGAAGAGCTAACTGATATTACAGACCTTTATTATCAGGAAGAATTTCAAAACGGCAGTAAAGCGGACAGGGAAAAAATTTGTGAACAGGCAGATACCGGACTGCGGAAATTACAAAAACAATGCACTGAAAAAGAGGAGTCCAGAAAGATATTACAGATTCTGGCAGTAAACAGTGAGTACCAGGAAAATTATGAAAATGCAGGATTCTACTATGAGCAAATGCTTCTTTATGATGAAACTTACAGAGCCGGATACGGTGAATATGGAATGTTCCTGTTCCGTACCGGGCAAAAGGAAGCCGGTCAGGCACTATGGACAGAATATAAGTCGAAAGAAACAATGTTAGACGATACAGTCAGCAGAAATCTGAGATTGTGGGAAAAGGAGATGACTAAGAGTGAAGAAAAATCATAACAGACTCTGGATTGTGATATCTGTATGTTTATGTCTGTGTCTGACTTCGACTATCTCTGCCATGCAGATGGGAGGTTTTGATATTGATGTAGGAAATGGAGAAAACAGCAGCTGGCAATGGCATGAGGAACAGCAGTGGAATCAGAGCAGTTGGGAGAATACGTGGGAAAATAACCGGCAGACTGGAGACAACACATCAGAAACTCCTGCACAGAACGATCAGACGCAGGACAATGGATATCAGTATGATTCTGATACAGGAAACGGAACACAGGATAATATACAGCAATGGAATGGTGTACAGCAGAATAACACTGACTGGAATAACAGCAGTCAATGGAACAATAATTCTCAGAATAATAATGTCCAGAATAATAATGCCCAGAATAATAACGTTCAGAGTAATAATGCCCGGAATAATAATTCTGCATGGAACGCTCAACCTCAGACAGATAACAATATGCAGATAACATCCCGGACGGATAATGAATCCGCTGTTAAGATATCAGAAAAACCCACCCCAACATCAATACCTGTACCAACACCTAAACCTGCGAAAAATCCGAAGCCGACAAAAACACCCAAATCAACTCAGCCCCCAACTCCTAAGCTGTCAAAAAAGAAAAATAAGAAGAAACAAAATAAAGCAAAGAAAACAGAAAAAGAAAACAAGAATACAGGTAATTCCAAAGTGTTTCAGAATAAAGAAAACCAGGGGGATACTGTTGAATACACGCATGTAAAAGATGAAGCTGTTAAGTTTCATTGCACACAAAATACAGATAGTTTCCATACCCCGCGAATTCAGATAATATCCCGGGGCTCTGTTCAGATTCTTTCTTTTCGGCTTAACAAAACAGAATGTCCCTGGCATTGGGAAGGAGACTGGATCATACCAGATACGGAAGATGAAAATGTAAAAGAAATAGAATTGTTGGTTATCTCTCAAGGCGGAAAGCTGATAAAAATGAATCCCCGGATTTTTTCCTCATAGACGCTTCAGGAAAACAATGCTATAATTTATCATATTATATCAATTTTTCTGAGACAGGAGGAACCTATGTACAAAGTAATTTTGTTTGATTTAGATGGAACATTAACAGAATCCGGAGAGGGTATCACGAAATCTGTTCAGTATGCACTGGAGAGAATTGGAAAGCCTGAACCGGACCTTGAGAAACTGAAGGTTTTCATAGGACCGCCGCTTATGGAGATGTTTATGCAATATGCACAGATTGATGAGGCAACCGCAAAACAGGCGGTGGAAATTTACAGAGAACGCTATTCTGTGACAGGAATCTTTGAAAATGCCGTATATCCGGGAATTGAGAACATGCTGGCACAGTTGGAGAAGAAAGGATATATTCTCGCAGTAGCATCCTCTAAACCGGAAGTATATGTGAGACAGATCCTGGATCATTTTGGACTTACCCGGTACTTCACAGAAATCGGCGGAAGCGAATTGAATGGTCGAAGAACAAACAAGACAGAAGTGATCGAAGATGTTCTGAAACGTCTGAATATGGACAAACACAGAGATCAGGTTATTATGGTTGGAGATAAAGAACATGATGTATACGGAGCACGCAAAGCTGGACTGGAATGCATTGCAGTTTCTTTTGGATATGGAACAGAAGAAGAGCTTAAACAGGCAGAACCTCTGAAAATTGTTGATTCTGCAGAAGGAATCGTAGATTTTTTCGCCTGAGCCCTCTGCGAAAACAAAATATTGTTTTTAAAATCTGGAGGGCAGGATATCCGGTAGGAATCCACTTTATAATCTCACAGATCGTTGCAGGAACTGCGCTGGCAGTATTTGCAAGAACCGCGGCAAACTCAGCTGAGACATATTATAATTACACGATTTTTCTTACCGGCTTAACAGGAATTCTGGCTATGATCCCGGCATTGTATTTTTATCGAAGAGATAAAGTCAGAAGAATTGCCGGCGGTCTGATCCCGGCACAGAAAAAAGTACCGCTTTCCTTACTGGAAATAATTCTTCTGCTTCTGGCAGGAGCCGGACTTGCACAGTATGGAAATTTCCTGATGGCAATTCTTCAGTCATTTATCAACAGCAGTGCCTACCAGGAAAGCATGACCAGAATTACAGAAGGAAAATCACTTCTTATGATGATTTTCTGGATGGGAATTATTGCACCTGCGGCGGAGGAAATGATCTTCCGCTGGTTAATCTATCTGCGTCTGCGTGACTGGCTGAAGATGCCGGTGGCAGCAGTGATTTCCGGGTTGATATTTGGTATCTATCACGGAAATATCGTACAGGGAATTTACGCAAGTATCCTCGGAACTGCATTTGCATGGATACTGGAAATGAGTGGAAATACTTACAGCAGTATGCTGCTCCATATGGGAGCAAACATCTGGTCACTGCTTATCTCAGAATATGCACTGGATTTGTATTCCATGAAATATGGGGTACAGATTCTCATATTGATCTATCTGATTCTGTTGATCAGTGTGGTATATTGCCTTACCCATTTCGAAAAGATGTGCAGTATAAGAAAAAAG
>ENA-OQJH01000120-OQJH01000120.1-human-gut-metagenome-genome-assembly--contig:-NODE-120-length-45302-cov-2.710814_pt1 | contig 45302 bp, 36 predicted proteins | sample MGYA00242597_ERZ504763 | MGnify/ENA primary metagenome ERZ504763 (study PRJEB26092, sample SAMD00036359) | human gut metagenome | host: Homo sapiens | study: EMG produced TPA metagenomics assembly of... | reverse complement strand
GTCTTCGTTCCGGATCTTCGATCACTTCCTCTGATTCTTCAGTAGTAATCTTCCGTCCGGTTCTTCGATCACTTCTTCTGATTCTTCATAGTAATCTTCTTCCGGCTCTTCGATCACTTCGTCTGCTTCTTCGTAGTAATCTTCCTCCGGTTCTTCGATCACTTCCTCTGATTCTTCATAGTAATCTTCTTCCGGCTCTTCGATCACTTCGTCTGCTTCCTCATAGTAGTCTTCTTCAAAGTAATCGTCATCCAAATCTTCCTCGAACTCCTCGTCGAAATCTTCGTCAAAGTCATCATCAAAATCATCGTCGATTCTAAGATCCTCCGCAACCTGACCCATGTTTTCGCTTGGTTCTTCTTTTCTCTTAAGATATACTCCTGTAGGTTCTTTCTTTTCTTCTTCCGGCGGGATAATTCCCTCAATTTCATCAATCATACGTTGAATATCCGGCGGTAAAATCGGTGTTGTTTTCTTATTCGTCTCCATAGTATCCCCTTTTGCTGTATCCCCTGCTGAATCTATAACTTCTTCTTGTTCCGATTCGGATGCTCCTTCTGCATCCGTCCCCTCTTCAACCGGCTCATCCTCTCCTGCATTTTCTTCAAATCCCGAAAGGATATCTTCCAAACTGATCTGACCTGTAATCTGATCGTCCTCTTTTATTTCAGCGGCCGCTTCCGCTTGCGCTGCCTCCTCCGCTTGTGCGGCTTCTTCTGCTTGTGCCGCCTCTTCCGCTCTTGCGGCTTCTTCTGCTTGTGCCGCCTTTTCTGCTCTTGCGGCTTCTTCCGCTTTCTCCTCTTCTTCTGCCTGTAATGCGGCGCGGCGTTTTTCCTCTTTCAAACGACTTACCATGTCTATATCTGCAACCGACTCAATCTCTCCGATCGCCTGCTCCAGATCCGCAAGATCTTCTTCATCCTCGATCTCATCTTTTCTTACCGGACGGAATTTGATCTGGGATGTATTTCCCATATCCTTTTCTTTGCCGAATTCCGACTCCTCTTCATCCTCAAGTCAAAATCCATCGCTCCTGTTTCCGTCAAATCGAACTCCGACTCTTCTTCGTCTTCAAAATCAAAGTCCATCGCTCCCGTTTCCGTCAAGTCAAACTCCGGCTCTTCTTCATTCTCAAAGTCGAAATCCATCGCTCCCGTTTCCGTTAAATCAAACTCCGGCTCTTCTTCATCTTCAAAGTCAAAGTCCATCGCTCCCGTTTCCGTCAAATCAGATTCCGACTCTTCTTCATCTTCAAAATTAAAATCCATCGGAGCTGTCTCGTCTTGGAAATCATCTGCCGTCAATTCTTCCAAACTCCGGATGAAGAAGTTTTCTCAATGCAACGTCTAACGGCATCGTATCTCCAGTTTCTTTTTAGCAGGCTGCCTTTCTTCTTCCGGCTCTGCGGTTGTCTCCAGCACATCCGGTCCTTTTATTCCTTCCGGTACGCGCTCCTCCGGCTCATCGACTCCTTCTGCTTCGGAAACATCCGTCGGCAGATATGCGTCTTCTGTCTGCCCGGCATCTTCCGCATCTATCGGCACCTGCTCGTCCTGTTCAACATGATCCTCTGCATCCTCCGCCGGTGAATCCGCTTCTAACGCCTTGATCTCGTCGGTTCCCACGCTTCCGTATCTACTTCCACCGGGTCGTTCGGCAAAGTGATCTCTCTTACTCCTTCTGAGATCGTTTCCGGCATCATGTCCGGAACAAGTTCCTCCATTCCCTTCGGAACTCGTGCGTTCACCTGCTGTTCGGCAGCGAAATCAGCATCGGCAACTTCGGAGTCGGCAGCCATAAGTTCAGCTCCCGGCAAACCGTTTTCTTCTTCCTCCTGCTCGGATTCATCTGCCTCTGCATAAGAAAAAATATCAGGAATCTCCTCTGTCTCCTCGGACGTCCTTGCATAACGCTTATCGTACTTTTCCTGCTGGGAAGGAGTCAGTGGTTTGTACTGCATCTTCAGTTCCATCGCCTTATAGACATACTGCCCCTCGCTGAACCAAAGAATCAAATCGTCACACTCTTCCAGACATTCTGATGTCATACCGCTTCCTGATACAGCTTCGCCAGTTCATATGCCCACTCTTCAATATATTCGGATTTCTTATATTCTTCAAGAGCTTCGATCTGCTGCTCGATCGGCGCCCTCTGCGCGCGGAGAATCTTATATCTTAAAATGTACTGATTCGGGTCTTTCGGCGCGATCTGCATAAACTCATCGTAAAAATCGATCGCCTCATCGACATTTCCCGTCTTAAGAGCCAATCCGCACAGACGGCTGATAATCTTACGGCTTCCTTCCGCCCGCTGATATGCAAGCGTCAAAATGTCATATCCCTTCTGATATTCTCCGGTTTTTTCATAAATTTCACTGACGTTTGACAACATCACTGCATTGCGCACGCGCCTCCAGTCAATTTCATCTGCGATCGCCGCCGCTCTGCTGTACGCGCCGCTCTCCATAAGTTCGAGCATCCGTTCAGTCTTTGATTTATATTCGTATTTATCCACCGCATTCACCTCATTAAAAAATAGTTTTGTACAGAGCAGTGTCTTTCCTTCTATGTTTCTTTACATACTATATCTTTCAATATTTTATCATATGCATTTCGCAATGTCAAAAAAATGCACCTCAATTAACATTGAAGATGCATTTTTATAATCTATTTAATTTTTTCATATTCTCTTTATTTTTAAATCGGAGGCAAATATTAGATTCTGTTCCTGTAAGACCTCTGCCATTGTTATTTGATCTGCGGTCATTTATTAAGACCTGCTTATTAAATCTTCCCTCCTTCAATTAACAAATTCGAGTTCATAACAGTATCCTTATCACATATCACTTACGTTCCTTGTTTCCGGTACCACCACACATATTAAACCCGATATGCACGAATGATAATCTACTCAATGTTTCTTTACACATCTTTTGAAATTCTGCTATATGTGGTATCTATATTCAATATGTCTGCAAATGTTAAATCTTTCTGATCTCTATCCGGACTTCCAACTCTCCGATCAATTCTTTCGTTATTTTTATTCCGGATCATCTATCCTTGAGCAAAGGTCTCTTCTCCACAGGAACTTACACTTGCCGTACCACTAACATATTGATGATTCACTGAAATCACGCTGTCCATTGGTCTTTCCCTCCTGCTATCCGTTTATTTTTAATCTAATCGGGCAACTGATACGATGCCTTCTTAGTTAAATATCCTTTTGAGATGCTTTTGTTTTTATTTTGTTGTATCTCTTTTGGATGTCTTTATAATATCACCTGAGTTTTATTTTGTCAATACATTTTTATAAAAAACTTTAAATAATTACATTTTACTTTTATATTGTATGAATTTTCTGACAATGTTGCTGTCTCTGCAAAAAAGAATAAGGCGTCCGTTACCGAACGCCCTATTCCATAAAAGCTTAAATGTTTACTGCCTTAATCAAAAGACAAGTTTTCACTATGCTCTTTTTCTTCTAACCGCTACATAAGCAATTACCGACATTCCCGCAAGTACAAGCCACAGAGCTACATGTGCCGTATCTCCTGTCTGTACGCTTCCGCCCTGTGACGGAGTTGACGGAGTCTGCGGATCATTCTTCGGCGGAGTCTGTGTCTTCGTCAAACCTTCTGCCGCTGAATTCAACTGTGCCAAAGCAGCTTTTACCTGATCTGCTGTTGCAGCCTCGTTATCCAAGATTGCCTTAGCAGATTTCAGAGCGTTTTCAAACTTCGCCCAGCTCTCTGCTGTGTAACCGTCGTTCTTCTTATCTTTGTACTTGTCGTAAGCTGCCTGAAGCTCGCTCTTATCAACAGACGGTTTCCGGAAAGCTTCAATGCTACGCGAGCGTCTCTTAACGCATTAAGCGCTGCGTCTACCGCTGCCTGATCACTGTTGCTGTTGTCTTCCACGATTGCTTTTGCCGCTTTCAGCGCATCTGCATATTCTTTCCAAGAATCTGCTGTATAGTCTGCCTCTTTCAGATCTTTATACTCTTCGATCAAAGCTTTCAATGCATCTGTGTTTCCACGCTGTACAAGCGCTGTAACCGCATCGTTCAACGCTTTTGCTGCTGCATCGATCTCCGTCTGATCTTTGCTGTCTTTCAGTACCTTTTCTGCATCTGAAAGAACTGTTTTCATTGCTTTGTAAGAATCTGTTGTGTACAAGTTCGCATCAGCCGCTTTCGCTGCATCGATTGCTGCTTTTAACGCCTCTTTATTGATCTGCTCTACTTTTACTAATGCTGTATGAGCATCTTCTAACGCTTTCTTCGCTGCGTCTACCGCTGCCTGATCAAGATTGCTGTTGTCTTTCACAACTTTTTCTGCCGCTGTCAACGCATCTGTGTACGCTTTCCAGGAATCTGTTGTGTAGTCTGCCTCTTTCAGACCTTCTGCTTTATATTCTGCGATCAAAGCTTTCAACGCATCTGTGTTTCCACGTTCTACAAGCGCAGCAACCGCATCATTCAAATCTTTTGCTTTCGCATCGATTGCCGCCTGATCCTTACCGTTTGTCAGAAGTTCTTCTGCTTCTGCAAGAACTTTTTCCATTGCATTGTAAGAAGCTGTTGTATATGCGTTTTCGTCTTTTGCTTTTGCCGCATCTACTGCTGCCTGCAGTTTGCTCTTATCAAGCTGCGGATCTACCGGAGCTTTTACGAGAGCTTCTTTTGCCGCTTTCAATGCGTCTTTCGCCGCATCTACTTCTGCCTGTGTCTTATTGCTGTTGTCTGCCACGATTCCATTTGCAGCTTCAAGAGCTTCTTCGTATTTCACCCATGTCTCATGTGTGTAATCCGCTTCTTTCAGTTCTTTGTACTCTTCAATAAGAGCTTTCAATGCATCTGTGTTTCCGCGTTTTGCCAATGCTGCATGTGCATCTTCTAACACTTTCTTCGCTGCATCTACCGCCGCCTGATCGCTGTTGCTGTTATCTGTTACGATTGCGTTTGCCGCATTCAGAGCAGTCTCATAAGCGCTCCATGTAGATGTTGTATGATCCTCTGCTTTCAAATTCTCTTTTGCGTACTGATCGATCAAGCTTTCAGATCTGTTACATCTCCGCGAGCAACAAGTCCTTTCACAGCTTCAGTTAATTCTGCAACCATTGCGTCGATCGCATCTTTTGTACCGTTTACAAGAAGCTGTTTTGCTTCTGCAATTTTAGCTTTTACCGGCTCTGCACTTGTTACTGTACTTGTTTCAACTTTCTTCTCTGCGTCTGCGATTGCTTTCTTCAGAGCGGATGCATCTACAAGTTTAGCTTCTGCGCCTTCCAGTTTCTTAATCATAGCAGCTACTTCTTCCTGTGTCTGTGCTCCTGTCGCCACAAGATCATATCCTTCTTTAAGAAGAGCATTAAACGCTGCTGCGCTATCTGTTGTTGCGTTAGACGTATCTACCGCTGACAATACGCTCAATCTTTCGATCAAGGCTGTAATGTCTACGCCCGGTGTCTCGCCTTCTTCCGGTTTTGTTCCGTATACTTCAAGCTCTACAACGTGGTTTGTTGTTGTGTCATTGTTTGCTCTTCCGTACATGTAAACGCGAACAAACTGTGCTTTCGTTCCTTCCGGAAGCGTCCATGATTTACCCTGTGCAGTTTCTGCATAGTCTTCATCGAATTTTTCCGGTGCTTGTGTATACAGTTTATGAACATTCTGATCATCCGCATTATAGACGATTGTAGCTTTTCCTTCTGCAAAGTCTGTTTCTTTTTCTGCTACAGCTACTACTGTATCGCCATATGTTCTACCATCGCCCCAGTAACGATACAGTGACAGAGAGTTCACATCACATACAGCGCCTAAATCAACCTGCATATAAGATGATTCACGTCTATTGTCCGCACCGAACTCGGCATAGTTTGAACCAAAATCAGTTTTGTTTCCGTCAACAGCCATAGACATCGGTCTGTCGCCGCCTTTTGCTGCATCTGTGTCATCTGCCGTCCATTTTGCCGTTACATTTGCATCCTTTGCAATGTTCTTTGCTTCTACTTTCTCTCCATAGATCGCAAGATCACCGACTGTAATATACTTATTTTCATCAGTTGCTTGCCAGTGATAAGAAGACGTTCCACTGATACGTACATATCTAGCTTCCTGTGCCTCAAATGTAACTTCTGCCGGGAAAAGTGTCTGATCATTCTTATTCACAATCTTGTCCGAAAGATCAAGCCCGTTTTCTCCTGTTACCGAAGTCCATGTATCCTCTCCGTCTTTTCTAATTTCTACAATCAGATTCTTAATATTACCTGTACAATGCCAGTAGTTCTTTGCATCATTATAATAACGCGGTGTGTAGTCAACCTGATCCAATTTATACGTCGCACCCAAGTCAACTTGCAGCCATGCATTATCGCTGCTTACAGTACCTTCTTCCACTTTCTGACTTGTCCAGTATGTCGTGTTATCTCCATCTAAGACTTTATCTTTACTTCCTTCGCTCGTCTCAGAAACTGTGATCATATCATTTGTAAGTTTAAGTTTCGGAAGTCCTTCCTGCTCTCCGAGATTAGCCACTTCATTATAACCGTATGCGATATCATATACTGCCGCCGCTGTCACACCTTCACCTGCTGTGATCGCAGCTTTCTTAACTTCATGAAATCTGTTCTTTTCATTATAAGCAGATCCTTCCAGTGTTCCGTCTACATAAAGTTTCAGCATACCGTTGTTTTCTTTCACACCTACTACTTATGCTCTGCTCCGTCATTGATTGACTTGCCGGAAACTGCTGTCGCACCATTCAGTGTGAAGGATGCTTTTCCTTCTGCTGTTACTTTCAGTTCGTACTGACCATTCTGGCTTACGAGTGACTTATCTGTTGCCGTTGTGTTTACAGCCGCATATACTGTGAATCCATTATTGGAATTCAGTGATCTGTCCGCTGCTGCAATTTCTCCTGCTTCTGCAATCGCTTCTTTTTCAACGATCACACTGTCTTTGTGATATACAACAGATGCAGCTTCAGTAGCTTTGTTGCCCGACATGTCTTTAATATCCTGCGGAATTACTTTTACTGTAGCTTCGTTTGCCGGAGCTTCTGCTAATACGATATGATATGTTGTATCGTCTGCGCTCTTCTTAATAGAAGAAACTTTTGCGTTTTCTACTTTAAAGAGGTTTCCTGATACTTCTCATCGAATTTTACTGTAAGTTCTTTCGCACCGTCTGTCATGATTCTGTCGATCTTCGGCGCTGTTGTGTCTTTTTCTGCTGAAACACGTAAGATACGCACTTCGTTCGGTTTCAAGTTCACTGTGTATTCTTGACCATACTTTAATGTACCTGTCTGAGCAGACTTATCGGAAAGAAGATAGCTGTGCTCTAAGTAGTAGTTTAATGTGCCTGCACCTTCTGCAACGCCCATTGTACGGTCGAATGTGAACTTGATTGTCTTATCTGCATTTGCAGATGGGTTACGGAGTGAAATAATTCCGTCCGTTCCGTCGAAACATGAGAATCCGTATGCTTCTGCCTGCGTTTGGTCTGACAGATCTCCGTTACCCAGTTTTGTAATATCCGGTTTCCCTCCGATCATCTTGGAATTTTTGAGCATATGATAGTTTTCTTCTGCCCACTCAAGGAATTCTCCTGTGATCTCGTATTTTCCATCTGTCATAATACTGTCAGAGTAGTACAACTCCCAAAATGCCGTTCCACGAGTAGACAACATGTACAGATAGTTCTGGAAATCTTCATCTGTAGCAGTATTAACTGTCATTCCTGTTCCTTCTTTTCCGTAAATCGGATCATGGTTGTACAGATTCTGAAGCGGGAACTGGAACTGATGATTCTTCAGGAAGTCATAGTAACAAGCGTCACGATATGTAATCTGCTTATTCATCTTTGTTGTTCCGAAAGATGCATCCTTCTGATCATGTACGCACTGAATCCATACAGAGTTCGCCCACTGTAAATACCACGGACTCGGGTTTACATAACATGTAAGAGAGATCCAGAGTTTATTAATTCCGTCCTCTTTTTCACTCTGACGAACCGCTTCCATCAGATCGATCCATGCTTCCCACAGATCAGTCACATGATACATCTGGTGATAACCGCCTGTCATATGGTGATTAGACTCACTGTATACCGGAACGCCGTCTGCTCCGCCTAAATTGTTGAAATGATTATACTGAGCAGTATCTGCAAATCCATCCCATTTCCAGTAGTTGACATCCCAATCTTGCTGCCATTTAATCGCCATCTTTTTAAAATTCTCTACATATACACGGTCTGCAACGTCGATAGAATGTCCTGCTTTACTTCCTTTTTGTGCCCTCTCAATAATATTTGCTAATGTAGTGTAGAAGTTATATCCGCCTCTCGGTCCAACCCATACTCCAAAGTTACTTCCGAACTTCTTAACAAGTTCGCTGGACGGTGTCAATCCTCCGGGAATTTCTCATTAAATGTCCAGAAACCTTCGGTATTCTCTATTGCTCCCGATTGTGCGTGTGACCCTGCTCCTATCGAACCATCATTATACGCATTCCATCCATCATCTACAACGTAAGAATCCAACGGACGAACTTCTGCTTTATTCAACTCACGATCAATTTCAATGAACGAAGCCAAAATATTTTCATCACTGATCTTCATCATGTTGTCGAACCATGAATTGTACTGTGTACGGAACTCTGACGGAGTTGCGATTGACTTGATGTACTCGAAGAAGTCTGCCTGAATAACTTCCTGCTCTGTACTTCTTGCCGCACCTGCAACTGTCTGCCATGTCACATACTTATCGTCTGTTGTCAACTGATTATCTTCTTTCAGTCTGCTGAACGTCTTACCACTGTAATAACGCATAAATCCTGTTCCGTTTACGATCTCTGTATCCGCTGCCGGGAACTCACATCCGAAGAACATTCCCTGAATGTAGATCGGCTGTCCGAGGTTCGCTTTGAACTCTTCCATCTGAACAACGCCGCCTTGACCTCTCGGAATTGTCCACTGTGCATCGGACTCTGCCACTTTCAGAGACTCAAGGTCGATATAGTCGATCTCAGCATCTGCCATCTTGTCATCCGGCACGTCGATCTCAAGGAATTTACGCATGAAGTGATCGCCTTCGTACATTACGATTACTTCGTCGATTGAATACTCTACGTTTTTGTGAGTGTACGGTTTGAAAGAAAATGTTACTTTCTTACCTGTTTTCTCTTTACCGTTGATCGTTGCCGTTGTATCTTCGACTTTGACTGCCTCATTGCCGTCTTTCAGCTCTAAATCGCTTGTCTCAAACGCACGGTCATCCGTATCTATCGGAGCTTTCTCTGCATGGAGATTAAACTCTGCTCCGCCGGCAAATCTTTCCCCATTGTTTGAAGATGTTGCTACGAACTTAATCTGTTTCGCAGTACATGCTTCTTTCAAGTTTACATAAATCGGATTTACACCATTGTACTCAAAATTGCCTTTTGCGATCGGTTCTCCCCAATCTTTTGAAGCATAATCAAGTTTTTCCGATGCTGTTGATGCATACAGTTCATATCCCTTGATATTTCCGTTTGTGTTTTCTCCTTCTTTTCTCGGTGTATAAGAGAAGGACTGGAATGTCACATCTTTTCCGAATGTGATTACTACATTATGCGGATAGTCCTGATCACCTTGTCCAGCCCCCCCCCCATAATTTGAATGCCAGATACTCTCTGTTCTTCCATCTAACAAGTTAGATGCCGGTCCATCTGAGTCTCCGCTCGCATTCTGGTAGCTGTCTGCTGTTGCTTCCCAACCCGTCCGATTGATTCCCGGTAAGGTAATAGGGTCTTTTTTCTCTTTCGTTGTCTTAACAACGAATTCTTCACTTCCTTTTTGCGGAGTGAAGGTTGTTCCTTCTCCACCAGTTCTTTTGTTCACAATTTCAGTCGTAGACAATTTTTTGTCCGCTGTTGAAAATATTCTTTCGATGGCTCCGTTTCCGATTGTAACAGTATTATCTTTCTGCTCAACGGTTACTTTACCATACGGAACTGCAGTTTCATTTTCTGCCGCTCCGGCAACTGATGTTGTGGAGAAGACGCTCGTCACAACCATAGCTGCTGCGAGCGCTGCACTGAAAAAATTTCTTTTTCATAATAATCTCTCCTTTCTCCCGTGAATTTGTTATGTTTTTCACAGTCTGCATCTATTTTATGATAACATATTCCCCTCTTTTTCGATACATCTAATATCAGTTTCGTTATATTTGCTTAATTTCCGTCAATTCATTCAATATTTTTTTAAGATTTTGTCGGTTTTTCTTAAGAATTTTTCTTTTTATTTTCCGCAATTTATTAAGACGACTATAATATCCTGTTTATGTCAGGAAATAAAGGGAATCCTGTAAATAACACTTAAAGGAGTTGCATTATATATGAAGAAACTCATTTATCCGGCAGCGCTTATTCTGCTTTTTATTATATTGACAACGACAATTCTGCCTGCCGACGCCGTCTACGGATCGAATACGGACTGGCTCTCCCAACATGCCGCTCTTGCGGAAACGATCCGTGACGCCTGCGTGGAACAGCACACGCTTCTTCCCGACTGGATCGATCTCGGAAGCGGAAGCAGCGGATATCAGTTTTCTTATTATGGATTTTTAAGACCTGATATTTTGATCGGATGTCTGTTTCCGCAAGTTCCGATGGTTTACATCCTGATCGGCTATATGCTTGCACTTTATCTCGCTTCCGTTCTTTTATGTTATATGTGGCTGCAAAGCGAGGATATTTCCCCGTTCTTTCCTTCATCGGAAGCGTTTTATTTTTGACTGCGGGATGTCTTTTCCATATGCATCGTCAGATCATGTTTGTCAATTATCTGCCGTTTTTGATCCTTGCTTTTTTGTGCGTGAAGAAACGTAAGTTTCGCTTTCTCCCTCTTTGTATGCTTCTGATCTGCCTGCACAGCTTCTATTTTGCGATCGCCGCATTTGCCGCGATCGGCTGGTACTGGCTGAGAACGGAAAAAGAGACATTTTGGAAAGATTCGTTTTTCAAAAGATATATCCCTTCCGCCGTTCTTTCCGTATGCATGGCGGCGGCGCTCCTTCTGCCGACAGGACTTGTACTGATGGAGCACAGACGAAGCGGCGGCGGATTTTCTCTTTTGAAAATATTAGAGCTTTTCGGACCGAATATCTCTATGAACGGCATCTTGTTTAACGAATACGGACTGGGGCTTACATTGATCTGCTTTTACACGATACTTGCCGGATTAAATAAAAAAAATCCTGCCAAAAAAGAATTCTTTCCTGACAGCGTTTTATTTTTATCTTTCGGATTGTTCGGTATCTTTTCTTACATTTTAAACGGAACGCTCTACGCCAGACCGAAGATACTTATTCCGTTTCTGCCGCTGTTCATCCTGCACTGCGTACGTTACTTAAAATCAGCGCACACCGAAACAGACCGCGTTTCATCGTATCCGCTCTATCCGTTTGCCGTAATGCTTCCGCTTGGTCTGCTCTGGTTCAGTCAAGTTCAGTTTCCGTGGATTTTGATCGAACTTGGTATTCTGTTTTTATTTTGCCTGATACAAAGACGGAAACAAAACCTTATTTTGCAAATGTTTAAAAATCCCCGCATTTTTGCCCGGGTAGAATTGCTCGTCTATCTGCTCATACTGATCGCCCCGGTCGGTATGTATATTACAACTGCCAGAAAGGAAAACTGGGTAAAGAAAGCAGATGTTTCGGCAAAAGAAACTTACACAAAACTTGCGGAAATTCCGATGGATCCGCTCTATCATTTTGACAGCCTGACCGAACCGCTTGCAAACGGAAACCGCGCCCCAGAAGCGAAAATAACAAGAAGTTCTATGTATTCTTCTGTGACAAACAGCGCTTACTCCGACTTGTATTATGACGTGCTGAATACACCGATCCGAATCAATAACCGGATCGCGCTGCTTACTTCCGATAATCCGTTCATGCTTCATCTTCTTGGCGTTCGGTATATCGAGACAGAAAAAGATCATATTCCCGCCGGTATACACCTCTGTATTCTTCGGCAAAAGACACGGTGGTCGCAGAGAATAAAAACGTGCTTCCGAATGTTTATTTTACATCGGATACAATCTCTGAAAAAGAGTTTGACCGTTTCAATCAAATCGAACAGTTGGAAGCGATTTCCCGCAAAACCATAATAGAAAACACTTCCACTGATACGGACAGCGACGTTTACCTCCCCGGAAAGTTTATCACTCCTTTTGCCCCGAAACTGTCGGCAGACGCAAACTTCCCGATAGTTTGACTATCAAAAGACTGCCGATAAGTATGACATAATCTCAAAATGTCAACAATCGTTGACATTTTATGTTGAAAATACAGGTTTTGGCAACATTTTGTTGCTTTCTTTCCAGGTGGATAATAAAACGATCGATCCTGTTGTCATCGACATTAACAACATACGCAATAAGCTTTCGGGACTATTTGCGCCTTACCCAAACGGAAACAATATGTTTCACTATCAGTTTTCAGCGGACAGCGACTCGGGTATGACAAAACTAAAGGTTACTTTTCCAAAGGGTCATTTCACTGTCAGCAACGTACAGTGGCATTTATGTAATAAACATATTTTCGACGACAAGAACACAATTACAAAAGCGGTCTGTGACAGCAGAACCGAACGCAGCGCCTTCCTTTCAGGCACGACTGTTTTTTCCGGAAGCATCCATGCAGAAAGCAACGGGGTTCTCGCATCTGCGATTCCGCGGCAAAACGGACTTGAGCTTTACATCGACGGCAGACGCACAGATATTATCCGCGTAAATAAAGCTTTTGCAGGAGCACATATCGAAAAGGGGACTCATAAGATCGAATTTCGATTTTCTCCTCCCGGAAAACAAATCGGCTGTATCATCAGCCTGATATCTCTGTTGTGCTATTTAAGTTACCTGATTTTTACATTTGGAGTCTTTACTTCAAGAAAAACACAAAATATTACAACGGCTCACCATAAAAACGCGCTGTAAGAAATTCACTATAATCATTATAAGAAAGAGGGAACTGACTTTGAAACGAATTTACTTAAGCAAAGAACTGCTCACTTACATCATTACCGGAGGAATCACAACCGGAGTTAATTACATGTTATACGGACTTTTTCTATTTTTTCACGTTCCGTATATTGCATCTAACAGTATCGCATGGACAGGCGCGGTTATCGCCGCCTATGTTCTGAACAGAAAATGGGTCTTTCGGTCAAACAGACGGATTCCCGAAGAGTTTTTCTCCTTTGCTGCTCTACGATTTATCACACTGCTCGTCGAAAACGTTCTGCTTTGGCTTGCCGTCGATCAATTATCACTTTCTTTGATCGGCTCAAAATTAATCGTAAGCGTCGTAACCGTGATCGGAAACTATGCGCTCTGCAAATACCGCGTTTTCAAAACTGCCGCTCATGGCAGGATCAAAATATGATCAGAAAGGAGCTGCTTCCATATGACAATCAAAAATAATCCTGCTGACGATGTGATCAGCATTATCGTTCCGTGTTTTAATGAAGAGAGCGTTCTCCCCGCTTTTTACAGCGCGGTTTCAGACGCCGCATCCTCGATCGAAGGCGCTGTCTGCGAATTTCTTTTTATAGATGACGGAAGTTCTGACCGAACGGCAGAGATCCTTCAGCATTTTACAGAGAAAGACGAGCGTGTCCGTTTTCTTACATTTTCCAGAAACTTCGGAAAAGAAGCCGCCATGTACGCCGGACTTCAAAATGCATCGGGAGACTACTGTGTATTTATGGACGCCGATCTGCAGCATCCGCCCGCTCTGCTTAAAAACATGTATCACGCTGTCAAATACGAAGGATACGACTGCTGTGCAGGACTTAGAGAGGACCGAACCGGAGAAAATCCGATCCGCACGTTCTTATCCCGCTCTTTCTATCACTTGATCGGGAACGCATGTCATCTCGATATGGGAGACGGAAAAGGTGATTTCCGAATGATGAACAGAGCTATGACGGACTCTATTTTGGAACTCAAAGAATACAACCGCTATATGAAAGGGATCTTCTCTTTCGTTGGATTTGATACAAAATGGATTCCGTTTCACAACACTGAGCGCGCCGCAGGAAAAACAAAATGGAATTTCCGCTCGCTGTTCCGCTATGCAATGGACGGAATGTTATCATTTTCTTCCGCCCCCGCTTCCCTGCCCGGCTTCATCGGCATGTTTCTCCTGATCGCCGCCGTTGTCACAGGACTTGTTTCCGTTTTCACCGGACATAAAGCAAACTGGATCCTTCTGCTTGTCTGCCTGATCTCGCGTTGAACGGCATACAGATGATCTTCCTGTCACTGCTCGGACAATATATGTCGAAAGATTATATGGAAAGCAAGAAACGACCGATCTATATTATAAAAAAGAAAGGGGGGTTTTAACCCCTCCTTTTCTACGACAGCTCTAAGTTTCCTGTATAAAGCTGATAATACGTTCCTTTCTGTGACAGCAACTCATCATGTGTTCCACGTTCGATAATACGTCCGTGTTCCAGCACCATGATCGCATCGCTGTTTCGGATCGTCGAAAGTCTGTGGGCGATTACAAATACTGTACGCCCTTTCATAAGGTTATCCATACCTTTTTGAACGATACTTCTGTTCTTGTGTCAATAGACGATGTCGCTTCATCCAGGATCAGTACCGGCGGATCGGCAATGGCAGCTCTTGCGATCGCAAGAAGCTGACGCTGTCCTTGAGACAGTTCTTCTCCGTCTCCGCTCAAGCGCGTCTCATAACCTTTCGGAAGCATTCTGATGAATCCGTCTGCATGAGCCAGCTCTGCTGCCTTATAAACTTCCTCATCTGTCGCATCCAGTTTCCCGTAACGAATGTTTCCATAATCGTTCCTGTAAACAAATGTGTATCTTGAAGAACGATACCAAGCGATCTTCGCAGATCAGCCTTTTTAATCTTGTTTATATTAATATCATCATAACGGATCTTTCCGTCCTGAACATCATAGAAACGATTGATCAGGTTTGTGATCGTTGTCTTTCCCGCTCCCGTCGAACCGACAAAAGCAAGTTTTTGTCCCGGCTTCGCGTACAGAGTCAGATCATGAAGCACCATGTGTCTTCCGTATATCCGAACGTCATATCATAAAATCTCACGTCGCCTTTCAGCTCCGTATATGTCACTGTGCCGTCTGCCTGATGCGGATGTTTCCATGCCCACAAGCCTGTTCTTTCTTTACACTCCGTAAGATTTCCCTGTGCATCCTTCTTTGCGTTTACAAGAGTAACATATCCTTCGTCTACTTCCGGCTCTTCATCCATCATATTAAAAATACGTTCCGCACCTGCAAGAGCATGATGATTGAGTTAAACTGCTGGGCAATCTGCATAAACGGCTGAGTAAAGCTCTTCGTAAACTGAAGATAAGACGCCATCACGCCAAGCGTAATGTTTCCGATGCCGAGTACCGAAAGCGCGCCGCCCAGTACAGCAGTCAAAACGAACTGTAAGTTTCCCATATTTCCGATAACCGGACCCATGATACTTGCAAACGTATGTGCCTTTGATGAACTGACGAACAGACTTTCATTCAGCTGATCGAATTCTTCTTCCGAAATCCGTTCATGGTTAAATACTTTCACGACCCGCTGTCCCGTCATACGCTCTTCCACAAATCCCGTGATACTTGCCAGATCAAGCTGCTGCCGTACAAAGTATTTTCCGCTGTTTCCTCCGACCATTCTCGCAACAGCCGTCATCACCCCGATCATCACAACGGCGAGAACTGTCAGGATCGGACTTAAAACAAGCATCGCAATAAATGTGACTACGATCGTAAGAGCCGACATAAGCACCTGCGGGATCGACTGATTGATCATCTGACGAAGCGTATCCGTATCGTTTGTATAAAGGCTCATGATCGAACCGTTTGTATTCCGGTCAAAATAACGGATCGGCAGTTTCTGCATATGTTCAAACATCTCGTCGCGGACACGTTTCAGCACGCCCTGCCCGATCACGACCATAAGTCTCGTGTAAATGAAGGAGGCAATTACGCCGCTCAAGAAAATACATGCCAATATACCAAGCGCCTGATACAGTTCTGTGTAATCCGGACTTTTTTGCCCGATCAGCGGGATAATATAATCATCCAGCAGAAACTTCAGCGACAATGAGACCGAGATCGTCGCAATCGAACTGACAAGAATACAGATCAGTACGATAATAACTGTACTTTATATGTTTTCGTCACATATCCGAGTAGACGTTTTGCTGTTTTTAATGTATTTTTATTCAACGACGGTTTTGTCGGTTTCTTTTCTTTACTCACTGTCCTTTCCTCCTTTCATCTGTGATTCATATACTTCCCTGTAAATCGCATTCGTTTTCAGCAATTCCTCCGATGTTCCGATTCCGCTGATCTCTCCTTTGTCCATTACGATAATAACATCCGCATCCTCTACCGAAGAAACTCTCTGCGCAATGATGATCCGTGTCGTATCCGGAATCTCTTCTCTGAAAGCCTGACGAATCAGCGCGTCTGTTTTCGTATCTACCGCGCTTGTCGAGTCGTCCAGAATAAGGATCTTCGCTTTTTCAAAAGCGCCCTTGCAATACAAAGTCTCTGCTTCTGACCGCCTGACACATTATTTCCGCCTTCTACGATCATCGTCTCATATTGATTCGGAAACTCTCTGATAAATCCGTCCGCCTGCGCCAGCTTACATACGCGTTCTACTTCCGCATCACTTGCAGTTTCATCACCCCAACGGATGTTCTCATAGATACTTCCTGTAAAAAGTACATTTTTCTGAAGAACGACAGACACCTGATCCCGCAAAGCTTTCAAATTATAATCCCGCACGTCTGTTCCGCCGACTTTCACTGTTCCCGACGTCACATCATACAGTCTCGGGATCAACTGCACGAGCGTTGACTTAGCGCTTCCCGTACCGCCGATGATTCCGACGATCTGACCGCTCTTTATATGAAGGTTTACATCTTTCAACGAAAGATTGCCTCCCTCTCCCGCATAACTGAAGTCACATGTTCAAATTCGATATCTCCGTTTGTAACTTCCGTAACTGCATCCGCTTTGTCTTCCATTTCCGGTACTTCATCCAAAACTTCGTTGATACGTTCCGTAGACGCTTCCGCGATCATGATCATAACGAATACAAACGACACCATCATAAGAGACGTCAGTATCTGAAGTGCATAGACGATCACACTTGTCAGCTCTCCTGTAAGCATATCTCCGCTTATGATACTTTCGCCGCCGATCAGCACCATTGCAAGAACGACTATATACATAGTAAACTGCATCGTCGGAGAGTTCCAGGCAACGATTTTCTCTGCTTTTGTAAAAAGCCGGAATACAATACCCGAGATCTTTCCGAATTTTTCAACTTCATGGTCTTCCCGAACGTACGCTTTCACGACGCGGGCTGCGTTGACGTTTTCCTGAACGACATTATTCAATTCGTCATATTCGTCAAACACCTTGATAAAATGCGGGTGCGCTTTCTTTGCGATAAAGATCAAAAGTCCTCCCAAACCGGAATCGTGATCAACATCATAAATGCGATCGCAGGACTGATCGTCACCGTCATGATCAGGGACATCACGATCATGATCGGCGCTCTTGCGAGCAGACGGATCGTAAACATATACGCCATCTGTACATTCGTAATGTCGGTCGTCAGTCTTGTCACAAGACCCGGCGTTGAAAAATGATCGATATTACCGAATGAAAAATCTTGTATTTTATAAAAAATATCATGTCTTAAATTTTTAGCATATCCCGAAGACGCTACCGCCGCAAGCTGACCTGCCTTCGCTCCGAAAAAAAGCGCCACGACCGCAAGCAGTACGAGCAAAGCGCCCAGCTTTATGATATATGCCATATCTCCGTTCATGATCCCCACATCAATAATCTTCGCCATCAAAAGCGGAATGAGAACTTCCACAAACACTTCCGCGGCTACAAGAACAGGTGTCAGAAACGATTGTTTCTTATACTCGCGCACTGAGCGCAGTAATTTTTTATCCATCTTTTCTATTAGCTCCTCTCTCTACTATTGATTTTTGTTTACATGCTGCTTTCTTTCCCCCGAACTGTTTCCCTCCCGGCACAGTTTCCTTTGATCGGCTTTGATCACACTGCGCCGGCTGCCGCCGTCTTTTGTTTTTCGGTACAGCATTTTTCATCTTCAAACAAATTGGCGGAAATCAGTTCCAGCGTTTCTATACAAACCGCCATTTTTTCATCAGGTATCCCCTGACGGATGATTTTTTCCGTACGATCAATGTTCATCAATACATGTTCTCTGACTTTTTCCGCTTTCTCTGTCGGCACGATCTTTTCAGCCGCGCATCCCGGTCTTCTGCTTTCCGCAAAATAAATCCGTTTTTTTCTAAAAGCTGTAAGATTCCCGTCGCTGTGGATCTCCGGATCTGAAATTCCGCCTCAACATCCTTCTGGTAAATATCCCTGCTCATTGACTGAAGCAATATGTAATGAAGTACATGCCTTTGCATATTTGTCAAAGAATCCTCTTCCTCATGACAATTCATTCTCCGCTTCAGTTGATGCGAGATCCGATTGATGATCTTTCCTACGTCACACCGCTCTTCCATAATCCATCCTCTTCTCTTTCTGATTTCCGTATCCGCATTTTTCGTATTGACTTTTCCTTTTTTACGAAGTCGTTTGACCTCTGTATTATGCACAAAATTATAATAGTTCGGGTGCTAACAATATAGTATATGTAGCAAAATTTTTTAATGTCAATCCTTTTTTCTGTATTATTTTTCAATTTTCTGTATTATTTTATAATTTATACTATTTTGACGAATTTTTTACTATTTCGCACAATAAAGTATGGCATTTTCACGAATAGAATTGTATAATAAAGGGGAGTAAATTATAAGGGAGGACTCAAGCATGAAACAAAATAATATGTTAGCCATGATCTTGGCCGGTGGACGCGGTTCCCGTCTTCATGACCTGACCCAGAAAGTCGCCAAACCGGCTGTTTCATACGGCGGAAAATATCGGATTATTGATTTTCCACTCAGCAACTGTGCCAACAGCGGAATCGACGTTGTAGGCGTATTGACTCAGTACGAATCCATTCTTCTCAACAGCTATGTAGCTGCCGGAAGACGTTGGGGATTGGACGCGAAAGACAGCGGCGTCTATGTACTCCCGCCCCGTGAAAAATCAGATGCCAATCTTGATGTTTACCGTGGAACTGCCGATGCGATTTCACAAAACATAGACTTTATCGACACGTATTCTCCGGAATATCTTCTTATTCTCTCCGGCGACCATATTTACAAAATGAACTATGCAAGGATGCTCGCATTCCACAAAGAGAGTAAAGCCGACGCGACAATCGCAGTCATTGAAGTTCCGATGAAAGAAGCGAGCCGATTCGGTATCATGAACACCGATGAAACAGGACGCATCGTAGAATTTGAAGAGAAGCCGGAACACCCGAAGAGCAATCTTGCTTCCATGGGTATCTATATCTTCAACTGGAAACTGCTTCGCAAAACGCTTCTTGCCGATATGAAGAACGCGGATTCCAGCCACGATTTCGGAAAAGACATTATCCCGGCGCTTCTCAATGACGAGAAGAAGCTCTGCGCTTACAAATATAAGGGATACTGGAAAGACGTCGGAACGATCGACTCCCTCTGGGAAGCAAACATGGATCTTCTTGACAAAAACAATGCACTTGACCTGAACGATCCGGCATGGAAGATTTACACAGAGGACGTAACGGCTCTTCCGCAGTATATCGGCGCCGACGCTGTTGTTGACCGCGCTTTTATCACACAAGGCTGCGTTGTCAACGGTAAAGTTAAAAATTCTGTCCTGTTTACAGGAGCAAAAGTTGCCGAAGGAGCACAGGTTATAGACAGTGTTCTTATGCCGGGGGCAGAAGTTGCCGAAGGAGCTGTCGTTACACGCACGCTCGTTGCAGACGGTGTCAAGATCGGTAAAAACGCCGTTGTCGGAAGCGCTGACAGCAAGAATATCGAACTTGTGGCAAAACGTGTAAAGGGGGATGAATAATATGAACAGAGCTTTTGGAATTATAAATTTTGCCGGAAATCATATTAAAGTAGACGGTCTTCAGGATTTTCGTCCTGTCGGCGCTTTCTCTTTCCTCGGACGTTACCGCATCATTGATTTTCCGATTTCTAATATGAGCAACAGCGGAATTGACAATATCGAAGTATTTATCAGAAGAAAACCTCGCTCCCTTACAGAGCACCTCGGAACAGGCCGCCATTACAACATCAACTCAAAACGCGGCAGTCTGAATATCATGTATACAGAACACGGTCAGATCGGCGACATTTACAGTACCGACATTACCGCTTATATGGAAAACATAGAGTGCCTCGAGGAGATGCCTCATGAATACGTTGTCATAGCTCCGAGTTATATGGTTTACAAAGCTGATTACAGCGAATTTCTCGACGCTCATATCGAATCCGGCGCGGACATCTCTATGATGTATCACTCGGTCGATAACGCCAAAGACGCTTTTTTGAACTGTAACGCTTTGAATATCAACAAACAAAAAGGAGTTCTTGCAATCGAACCGAATCACGAAATGCGAAAAACCGCAACATTTCCATGGATACATATGTTATGAAAAAAGATCTCTTCATCGAACTTGTTCGCAAAGCAAGCAAAAGATCATCTATGTACACGTTTGCCGACATTCTTGATGAAGAATCCGAAAATCTTGATATTCGTGCGGTATCCCACCGTGGGTTCTTTGCGATCATTAATGATTTTAACGCATATTATCAGGCAAATATGTCTCTTGTAGACCTGAATAATGCCGGAATCTTTTTCGACAAAGACTGGCCGATCTACACGCACACGAACGATTCCTGTCCGACTCAGTATTTTGAAGGAAGCAAGGTGACTTCTTCTGTTGTTTCCAATGGATGCCTGATCGAAGGAACAGTTGAAAATTCCATCATCGGAAGAGGATGTGTTATCAAATCCGGCGCTATTGTAAAGAATTGTATCATATCTGCCGATGTTGTTATCGGAAAAGGCGTTCATGCGGAAAATCTCGTCGTAGATAAACATGCGCGTCTCATCCGCGGAAAACGTATCATCGCCGCTCCTGAAAAACCGGGATATGTAAAACGAGGCGATAAACTTTAAGTTTTAAAATAAATGAATGTAAACCTTCAAGATTTTCCCTCTTGATTATTCAGGGAGTACATGGTCGAACATGCGTCATGTACTCCCTGCCCCTTTTCTGGATTTTCTCCATTTTTCCTGTATAATGATCTGTATCTGAAACTGCTTACATACACCCGAAAAGGAGTACGAACTATAATGTTAAAATCTTATATCGCCTTCGATCTTGAAACAACAGGGTTAGATCCGATGAACAATGAAATTATAGAAATAGGCGCTTTAAAAGTCAGAGACGGAAAAGTCAGCGAACGCTTTATGGAATTTATCAAACCGCAGGAACTCATTTCGCCCGCCATCACAGGCCTAACCGGTATATCAAACGATATGGTCGCATCTGCTCGTCCCGCCCGTTCTGTTATCACAGACTTTATTGATTTTTGCGAAGAAGATATTCTCATAGGTCACAACATCATCTTTGATTACAGTTTTACAAAGTGTACGGCTGCCGTGAAGGACTTCCGTTTGAAAAAATGGGGATCGATACTTTAAAAATCGCCAAAAAAAAAGTGCATCCCGAACTAGAATCCAAAAGCCTTAGCGCTTTATGCGAACATTATAAAATAGAAAATAAGGCAGCCCACCGCGCTTATTTTGACGCGCTTGCAACTGCCAAATTATATCAGACGCTCTCCCATTATTTTGAACCTGACAATCCAAAGACGTTCAAACCGACACAGCTTACATATAAGATCAGGAAGCCTCAGCCTGCCACACCAAAACAGCTTGCTCTTCTTGAACGTCTGACAAAAATAAAAAACGTTTTCTCATAATACAGAAGCGTTCTCTTGCAATGCAGAAGCGCTCTCTTATAATCCGGAAACGCTTTCACGAAGCGATGCTTCCAGGCTGATCGACAGATTACTGAAAGGGAATTGATTCTTACATTTTCCACATATAATCTTCAACTATTTCAAACGGCGCAGGTCCGATTTTCAGCACAGCCGAATGAAATTCCTTTTGTAAGAAATCTTTTCCTTTCTCGTCAACCCACATTTTCTTTAATTCAAGGAATTCTACATACCCGATATAGTATTTCAGATAGTTGGCAGGCGAACCGAGGATCAGCTTATAGATTTCGCCGACTGCATCTTTATCTGTAATCCCGTAGTTTTAAAAATGCTTCCGTATCTTCGACGCTCCACCCGTCATAATGGATTCCGATATCCGCAAGGGCATAAAGCGCCAGTATGATAGAGGCGTTTTTCTGTAAAAGGGTCGCCTGCTCTTTGGAAAGCCCCATCAGATAATAACTGCCCATTTCCGCATAAGTCGCCCATCCTTCCACATATCCGCCGAAATCAAGAAGACTTCTGATTGGATCAGGATGCGTACTTTCATAATAAATCGTCTGATAAAGATGTCCCGGATATCCTTCATGAGCAAGTGTCGTAAAAAGCGTCATATCGTTTCCCATGCGCGCCCTGTTAATATAGATCACGTTTTGCTGTGAATTATCGATCGCGGGTATCATGTAAAACGCAGGACTTAGATGTTCCTCCATTGCCTCCGGAACATACTTTACTTCCAGCTTTGTCTGAGGCGGTTCCGGAAACGCAGTTTTCGATCCTTCTTTTAACTGTTCCAATATCTGCTCTGCCTTTTTATCTGTGATCACCGCCGCAGCTTCCTTAGCTTCCTTTGTTGTCAGACCGAGCACTTGCTCCATCGCCGTAAGATCTTCGTTTATCTGTCTGCGTGTCAAATCTTTTAGTTCCTCTACCGAACGTCTTGAACCGGTTGACTGCCGGGCAAGAAGTTCGTAATATTCCTTCCCCTTCGGAAATATACAAGACCTTTTTCATTTTTACCCGATCCTTTGAGCTGTTCCAGTTCCTCCGTCATACGCTCATACGCTGGAAACACATAATCGGATATTGTAAGTGCATTTTCCTGTATATAGTCACTTTTTTCTTTCTCTGTCAATGTATTTAATTCCATTACTCGATCTGCAAACGTCGAATACAAGTAATTTCCGTTCCCCATTTCCAAAAAGGCGCGGCACTGCCCGATCACTGTTTCCACCGCCTGATCCGCCATGAACAAACCCATCTCTGCCTTTTTCTTTTCAAATATCATGATCTCTTCAAAATATTCTTCCGTCTGTCTTACAAGCGCCAGATATACTTCCACATCTTCCTTATCATAAAAACGATATTCTGATAAAACTACCGGAAGCTGCGTCTGCGCTCCGCTTACAAGCCCGAGCGGTTCTTCATACATTGTATAATCCGCGCTCTTTTTCATCAGCTTTAACCGATAATTTAAAATGTCATATGTAATCTTATTTTGTACGTTAAGATCATCATAGTTGAATCCAAGAAGAGCCTGACGCATATTTTCCGCCGCCGCCTTGACTGCTTCCGGCTCTCTTTCAAACTGACCGAATGTAGCGTCAGTTGCTTCAATCCCATATTTTTCCGGCGCTTTAAGCGTATAATGCAGACTCACTGTATTTGCCGACACTTCTTTGCAGAATAGTTCCGCCGTGTATTCTTCAAATCTTGCATCTTCACTTTGCCTTTTTCCTGCGCTTTTCGCACCTTTTGCTCCCTGCTTACTCTCCATTGAGCATCCGCCCACTGACGCCACAGAAAATACAAGTATTATAACGAGCAAAAGATTCAAAATTTTGAAATATATTCGTTTCTTTTGATTATTATTTACTTTCTCTTTGCCGTTACATTTCCATATCGGCATAATAACCCCCGAATCTTCTTTTACTGCATCCTATGTTATATCCGGCCTTAATATACATTGCTTTTTCTTATTTTAGGAATGGATCTTCCTGCCGTACATATAATCAAATAATCCGTACATTCTGTAAAGGAAGGTTTATTATGCAGCTTCTCGTCTATATTTCAAACTATATTGTTCCGTTCCTTATACTAAGCATCATCGTTTACGGTCTGTCCGCAAAGGTCAATGTTTACGAAACATTTATCAAAGGAGCAAAAAGCGGTTTTTTTACAGTCGTTCGGATCATGCCGACGCTTATCGGACTTATGGCGGCCGTCGGAATACTCCGCGCTTCCGGGTTCCTTGATTTCATTTCCGGTCTGCTTGAAAACTTTACCGGAAGGATCGGTTTTCCCGGTGAACTCGTTCCGCTTACTATCGTAAAAATGTTCTCTTCGTCTGCAGCGACAGGACTCCTCCTCGATATTTTCAAACAATTCGGCACAGACTCCCGTCTTGGTATGATCGCATCGATCTCGCTGTCTTGTACAGAGACAATCTTCTATACGATGAGTGTTTACTTTATGACTGCCGGAATCAAAAAATCCCGCTACACGCTCGCCGGTGCGCTTATCGCTACATTCGCGGGACTTGCCGCAAGCGTCCTCCTCGCATAACCTGAGCAGCATCTAAGTGCCGGTTTTATTTAAGGCTTTGAATATGGTTCGGTTTAAGACTTGAACGTCGGTCCGATTTAAGATTTGAATATGGTTCGGTTTAAGACTTGAACGTCGATCCGATTTAAGATTTGAGTATGGATCGGCTTAAGACTTGAACGTCGGTTCGGTATTTGAACATCGGTTTTTGTTTAGGATTGTAGACCGAGGCGCTTTATGCTAATATATTACTATAATGTGATCATGGAGGTGTTTTTATGGCAAGTGTGACATTAGAACACTTATCGAAAATTTACTCAAACGGTTTCGTCTCCGTCAATGATGTCAGTCTTCGTGTTGACAACGGCGAATTCATTACTCTTCACGGTCCCAGCGGATGCGGAAAATCTACGATCCTCCGCATGATCGGCGGATTAGAGGATATCACTTCCGGTAAGATTTATCTCAGTGATGAATTATTAAACGATATTTTGCCGCGTGACAGACGGCTTGCGATGGCGTTCCAAAATTATACGCTTTACAAGCATTTTAACGCCTACGACAACATGGCGCTCGGTCTGCGTCTGAGGGATTTTCCCCGCAACATTATCGACAGCCGTGTAAACGATGCCGCCAAACTTCTCGGGATTTCAGGAGTTCTGGGGCAGAAGATCAAGGCGCTTTCTGAAAGAGACAAGCAAAAAGTCGCTCTCGGACGCGCGATTGTCTGCCAGCCGAAAGTCCTCCTCGTAGACGAAGATTTTGCGCGTCAAGATCCTGAACGAAGAAAAGAGATGCTTTGTGATATTCTCGAAATTAACGAAGAACTTAAAATTACCGTCTTATATGTAACAAACGATCCTTTGGAAGCCCGCACATTAGGCAAAAAGATCGTATTTATGAAAGACGGCAAAATAACCGATATCGGATAACCTCCGGTATCGGTTATTTTTTAGTTTCCTTCACCACTTTTTAGTTTTTCAAGATAGTTATAAATTTCTCTTTTCTGCACTCCTCGATCTTTTGCGGTTTTCTTCATCGCTTCTTTTTTATCGATTCCCTGCGACAGATAATACTCCATATGTTCTTCGATCGACAGATTACTCCACTTCTTTTGCTCTTCCTGCTCGATCTCTTCACGGCTCAATCCTTCAATTACAAGAACGCACTCCCCTTTCGGAAGATTTTCTTCATAATAAGAAACCGCTTCCAAAAGAGTCGATCTATACACAGTTTCATGCCGTTTTGTCAGTTCCCGGCATACGCTTACCCGCCTGTCGCCGAGCCGCTCTCCCAGCATCTTCAATGTTTTGATAAGACGGTGCGGAGCTTCATACAAAACGATTGTCCTCTGTTCCTTTTCCAGACAACTTAAGACAGCTTCCCGCTCTTTTTTATCTGATGGCAGAAAAGCTTCAAACGCAAATCTTCTTGTCGGAAGTCCCGAGATCGTAAGTGCAGACACACACGCCGAAGCTCCGGGAACAGCAGTAACCGTAATCCCTTCTTCATAACACATACGTACAAGCTCTTCTCCCGGATCGGAGATCCCGGGCGTTCCCGCGTCTGTAATAAGCGCAATATCTTTTCCTTCCAAAAGCTTCTCTATAAGCACTCTTCCTTTATCAAATTTATTGTATTCATGGTAGCTCGTCATCGGCGTTTCAATCTCAAAATAATTCAAAAGCCTAATGCTGTTACGTGTGTCTTCCGCCGCGATAAGATCTGCCTCCCGAAGCACTCGAAGAACTCGAAATGTAATATCTTCTAAATTCCCGATGGGCGTCGCACACAAATAGAGAGTTCCTGCCATCTTTCCCTCCTGTTTTTCTCTTCGTCTCTTTTTGTTTTCTGTTTTCTTTTCTTGTTGTCTATTTTTTTATTTCTTTATTTGTTTTTTCATTTCTTTTTTTATATCTTTTTTAATTCTTATTTATTTTACCTTTTCATTTCTTTTTTATTTTATAAATCACAAGCGGCGGTTCTACCGTGATACGCGGCTTTGCCCCGCGTACGCCTTCTATCATTACCATCGTCGGCTCTTTATCAAGATACGGATAAATAAACTGAATCCGTTTCGGCTCAATTTTATAATAATTCATTTTAATCATAATCTCCGTCAGCCTGAATGGACGGTGTATCATATAAAATCTTCCCTTATCCTGCAAAAGGCGCATACTCTCCCGCAAAATATCATCAAGTGAACAAAGCACCTCATGCCGTGCGATCGCCTTGGCGTCCGCCGGATTGCGAAGTCCGTGATCTGCGATCATGTACGGCGGATTTGTCGTGATCACATCAAAAAAGGCCGGCTTAAATATTTCCGCCGCCTCTTTGATGTCGCCTGTCACAATATCCACTTTATCTTCTAAACCGTTATAGTCTACACTTCTTCGAGCCATCTCTGCCATCTCCGGCTGAATCTCCAGACCTGTAAAATGACGTCCCTGCGTCTTTTCAGACAACAGTATCGGTATAATCCCGTTCCCTGTTCCCAGATCAAGAGCCCGCTCCCCCGCCTTTATTTTCACAAAATCCGAAAGAAAAACAGCATCTACGCCAAAACAGAATTTCTTCGGATCCTGAATCAATTCAAGACCGTTAAGCTGCAGATCATCCAGTCGCTCGCCCGGAAAAAGAACCGCTTCTTTCCCCTTCTTTTGTCCGCTCATATGCCGCTACCTACTCCTTTTCAAGTTCCGCAAGCTGCTTCATCTCTTCTTTTGTAACTTTCTGTTTCTTTCGTCTCGGTTTAAATTTCAGCTCATCCGCCATATATTCTCTGATCTCTTTCTCATCGTTTTCCAAATTTACGATTACTTTTACCAATCTGCGCAGAACGCTCAATGAATGGACAACTCCTGTAAGTCCGTCTTTTGTCGTAACCGCATCCCCGACTGACGGAAGCTGGCTGTTAAGCATCTCATACGTCTCTTCTTCATTCGTCAGACAACACATAAGCCTTCCGCACACACCTGATATCTTCGTCGGATTCAGAGACAGATTCTGTTCTTTCGCCATCTTAATCGACACAGCGGAAAATTCAGTCAAATATGTGCTGCAGCAAAGCGGCCGCCCGCAGATACCGATCCCCCCGCGGATCTTCGTCTCGTCACGCACTCCGATCTGACGAAGTTCGATCCTTGTGCGAAATACTGCGGCAAGATCTTTTACAAGCTCTCTAAAATCAATTCTTCCGTCTGCTGTGAAATAAAATAATATCTTATTCCCATCAAAAGTGTACTCAACGTCGATTAATTTCATTTCCAGTCCATGCTTACGGATTTTTTCAAGGCAGATCTTAAACGCCTCTTTTTCTTTCTGTTTGTTTTTATTTACAACTTCTGATCCTGCTCAGTCGCAATCCTGATCACTGATTTCAACGGCTGGATCACATCTTCTTCGGCAACTTCTTTTACTCCGCTTACAACTCGCCCGAACTCTACGCCGCGGGCAGTTTCCACGATCACATTGTCGCCTTGCTTAATATCAAACTGTCCGGGAGAAAAAAATAAATTTTCCCGGCAGTACGAAATCTGACTCCGATTACTTTTACCATTTTGTCAATTCTCCTTTATCGTCAGCAGGAGCAGTTCCATCGTCAGCTCAAAATTTACATTCGCTTTCATTCTTGCCTTTGCCTTTTCAAGAGAATCGAGAATATTTTCAATCCCCTCGTATGAGCTCTTCTTCGCCCGCTCCCGAATATATTTCATCTGATCGGAAAACACGACCCGATCCACACTTCTTGTTGCTTTATAGATCAACACATCTCTGTACCATATCGCGATCATATCAAGATAATCGCTGATCTCCATCTTATATATCATGCAGCGTTTTACCGCTTCCATCAGATCCGGAACTGTCATCTCGTCGATATTTCTCAGCAAATGTACAACTTCCTCTTTAATCTCATTGAAATATTCGGAGTTTGCCAACATGATCGCCTTCCCCATATTTCCCTGAGCAAAAGCAACGCAGACATCTGCTTTATAATCCGGCACTTCCAACTGCTCCATGAGATATTTTTTCACGAGCTGATCTTTAATATTGCGAAGCTTCATCATAACACATCTTGAACGGATCGTCGGAAGAAGTGTCTCCGCATTCTCCGTCAGAAGCATGATAACGGCATACTCCGGCGGTTCTTCGATTGTTTTCAAAAGCGCGTTCTGCGCCTCCACGCTCATCATATCCGCATCTGCTATAATATAGATTTTATATTTGCTGCTGTACGGCCGGATCATAATATCGTCATTCACCTGCGTACGGATATCTCCTACTCCGATCGTATTCGGTTTCTCATGCATGATCCGGATAATATCCGGCTGATTTCCGCCTGCCGCCTGCCTGCACGAACGGCATTTTCCACAGGCGTCGCCGTCTTCATCCGGTTTCACATTGCAGGCTCATGGCAAACAAATTCGCAAGCAGCTTCTTCCCTGAACCTCTCTCGCCATTCAAAATATACGCATGAGAAACTGCGTCCGCAGTCACTGCGTTCTGAATGTACTTAATAATATTCTTATGTCCTACTACGTCTTTAAAACCACTCATCATATCACCTGCACTCTTAAAATTAATTTTCCAAAATGCCTCTCAGAAGACGTTTCCCTTTCAAGACATACTCCTATTGTACTACAATTTTAAATTAAAAGGTATTACAAAAGAGTGAAATCTCATAAAAACTGATAAAATCTATCTTATTTCTTCAATATATCTTTGTATTTTATTCAGACACTCTGTGAAATCTTCATTGCCAAACCGCTCTGTAATCCCGCTTTTGATAAGATTTTCTTCCGAAAAGTCCTCCTCGTCCGCAAGAAAACGGCGGCACATCTCCGCATATTTCGGCTTCTCCTGTCTGCGTTCCCGCTCAAGCGCGCGGGCAAGCCGCAGTCCGTCTTCCACTTCGAGATAAACCGGCACGATCGCCTCCTCTCCGAAATATTCCCGCAAAGCCTGATATGACACGAGCGTTCCGATCAAAAGATAATCTGCGGCGCTTAGATCGATCTGCCCGTCATCCGCAGTAAAATAAGTCCATATTCCGCACTTTGTGTTATAAGACCGGGACTCTATCACCTTCCCGTCCTCCTTCATCGCACGAAACTGTTCCGGATCCACAAAATAATATTCGACGCCGTCTTTTTCGCCTTCTCTGATCGGACGGGTCGTATAGGGAACAATCAAACGAAACTCTTTATATTGCTCTTTTAACTTTTTATAAACAGTATCCTTTCCCGAAGAACTCTTTCCCATCACACAATAAATTTTACCCATTTATCAATACCTCAATCTTTCCTTTCACCTTTGTTCCCTCAATCCGAAATCCCATTTTTCATACTCGGACATCTCTTCCGCTATTTTCTCTGAGATCCGTTCTCCCGGAACGATCAGCGGGATCCCCGGTGGATAAATATAGGCATATTCTGCCGCGACCTTTCCGCCGCACATTTTCCATTCAACAGATTCGCATCCCTTTTTTAAACGCTGTCGTTTCGTCTCGCTCGGACTATAGATATATATATTCTTCTGATGATCCCGTTCTTTCTTGTCCTTCAATATATATTGATATGTATCTGAATCCTGCACTATATATCGCGCCAGAGAATTATTTCTTTCATACTTATTCTCTTTTTGCAAGTTCGCCGTTCAATTTCTTCCAATGCAGACACAAGGCGCTCCATCCCTTCGTCTGTATCTGCCGGCGAAGTCATCAAAACAACGTATGAGCCTGATGCCATCTCCGGTTGTAGTAAATATTTATCTTTCAAAACGTCATATAATTGTTTTCCTGTAAACCTATTTATGTCTTCATCGCCATGATTCCCAACCGCAGTTACTATCTTCGACCTGTCATACTTCTCCGTCTCAATCAGTTTCAACACAGAAAGCCTGCTTATTCTCTTTCTTACAGATTCCAGACGCTTCACATAATTGTCAAAAACATCTGAGCTTCTCTCTCCCACGAAACGAACACACTCGTCTATTCCTGCCATAAGTATATATGACGGACTGCTCGATTGAAGCATATGGACGTACTCTCTGATATCCGTTCTGTTAGCCAGCTCTCCATTCATATGAAGCAGCGCAGTCTGAGTCAACGACGGAAGCGTCTTGTGCAGACTATGAATAACGATATCTGCCCCTAAAGTATTACTGTTCTTTGGAAAATACGGATGGAACCCGAAATGTGCCCCATGCGCCTCATCCATGATCAATGGAATGCCCTTTTCATGAACAATTCCGGCAATCCGCTCAACATCCGAAACAACGCCTTCATACGTCGGAGATGTAATGACAACAATCTTCACATTCGGATTTTCCTCAAGAATCCGCTTAACTTCACCGGGATTTATTGCTCCGTTTTCAGGATAAATATAAATCGGATGAAGTTGGTTCATAAAGACTGCGTTATAGACCGATTTATGACAGTTTCTTGCCATTAAAATACAATCTCCCGAGTTTGTGCTTCCCATAACCGCACTCAGCAGCCCGACTGTGCTCCCGTTCACAAGGTAATGCGTTTCCTCCGCATGATATACGCACGCCGCATACTCCTGCAGTTCCTTCAGTATCCCCTCCGAATGATGAAGATCGTCAAATCCGTCGATTTCTGTGATATCCAGTTCATATGGAAGTTCTGATCCAATCAGCGCAGTATTCCTTTTATGCCCCGGCATATGAAACGGATAATAACCCGTGTTCGCATATTCCTTTAATTTTCTATATAAATGCTCCATCATATCCCTCCGGTCACCCTGTCCTCTGTACATCGGTTCTTTTCTCTTGTTTCTTTACATCGTCATATCACTGCTTTATTCTAACACAGAGCTTTATGATTGACTATGGCTATATACAAAAAAGCAGCGGCATCCTCTGCCGCTGCTCTCATTTCCAAAATCACGTTATTTTATGATTTTTTCTTTCTTCTGATCATAACACCTGCTGCCACCGCTAAAGCAAGCGCCGCCATTCCCAGCGTTCCCGCAAACGAATTATGATCTCCGGTCTGCACCGCTCCCGGATTCTGTGGTTTACAGTCGGGGTCGGCTGTTCCGGTTTCACCGGATTTTGGGGTTTCACATATGTATTAACGAATTGCGGCGTCCTGCCGTCTCCGTATACCGCCTCTGCGATCAAATTGCCTTTTCCGTTGTCTGTAACCGTAATCGTTACATTGTATACGGTTTCGTCGTATGTTACATTTTTCTGCCCATCATTTTTCTCAGAAATTGTGTATTCATATACGCCCGCCCGGTCATAGATCAGCGTCTCAAACATAACCTGTCCGTCTGCGCCGTTCTTCGCTTCAAACACAACGTTTCCATCCTTGTCTTTGAGCACGAACGTAAACTGTTTGTCTTTCAGCTCCGCTCCCTTATAAGTCTTGGAAGCTCCGAGCGTTACCGACGCCGGACGAGCTTCGTAGATATTTCGGAATACGATGCCGTTCATATCTTCTCCGCTCTTCGTCTCTGCTTTCGCGCTCAATGTACCGTCGCCGTTATCTGTCACAATGACAGTCACCGTATGCTCTGCCGAATCGTATTGTACGCCTCCGGCTGTACCTTCCACCTCGCGGATCACATAATTGTATGTGCCTGCTTCTGTGTAATGCAGAGCTCCGAAACGAACCGTTCCGTCCGCCTCATTCACTGCCGAAGCCACAACATTTCCGGACTCATCGATGAGTTCAAATGTAAATTCTCCCTCGTGCAGATCACGTCCAGTCAGCTCTTTTTTGATGCTGATATGTTCATTCACACTGTAATCTGTCGGATTTACACGGTATGTGTTTGTAAACTCAAATGCGAAATCATTCTGCCATGAGGAAACGGCGCTGATCGTTCCGTCGCCGTTGTCTGTCACGGTTACTGTAAACGTCTTTCCTTCCGCAGCCGCCAAATCGTTCGTCACGCCCGCCATGCTGCCGGACTCTGTCACTCTATAAGTATAAACTTTTGTCCGAGGCTCGCTGAATCTGTTCGCCTGACCTGCTTCTTGCGCGTTCATTGTTCCGGCTTGATCAACGACGTTTCCGCCGTCCGCCGAAGCCGCTCCTGCCGCTTCTTTGTCCTGATCTTCTCCGCTTGATCCGGCGTTCGATCCGCCGTTTGCTTCAATGTCTGTTTCATCTGTTTCCGGCGCTTTCGTTCCTTCTGTTCCGTCTCCCGCCGTTTCTTCTGACGCCGCGTTTTCTGCCGCGTCTGCCGCATCTTCTGCCGCCGTCTTATCTTCCGCTGTATCGGCTGCCGCCGGGTCTTGTCCTGCTTCCGCATTCTGATTTGTATCCGCCGGGTCTTCTCCTGCTTCCACATCCTGATTTGCATTTGTCTGCTCATCCTGACTTTCCGCTGAACCAAATACATTTTCCATCGTATAGACAAGTTTTCCGAAATCGATATTTCCTGCCGCATCGTTCGTCGTCTCTGTCACGACTTTGCCGTCTTTTACAGGCATCGGCGCAGGATTTCCAAGTTCATCTGTTCCTGTGATCGTAAATGTATACTTTCCTGCTATATCCGGCGCGTTGACGGATTCTTTCTCATATACTTTCTTTCCGTTCAGCGCGATCTCTGCATTTGCAGACTTGCCGTATACATTCTCAAACGGAAGCGAATCTTTTCCGTCAGGATATTTCACTTCGATCGCCAGCGTTCCGTCGCCGCGGTCTGTAACGATCACCTGGATCGCAAATGTCGTCGCAATACCTGTCACTCCGCCGGACGGGTTGTCTTCCGTCACCGTATAGTCATATGTGTAGACATATGCCGGAGCCTGAGACTTTTTGTCTACGGATGCGATTCCTGCTTTCACATCTGCCATTAGTCTGTCTGTATCGTAGCTTACCGGAGCAAACGTAATGCTTCCGTCCGCCGCGTTCGTACCTGTCGCCTCGGCGTCTTTGCCGACAACCGGATTTCCTTTTTTATCAAATATTCTAAACGTAAATTCTCCGTCTGTCAGCGGTCTGTTTGCCAGCGTCTTTGTCGCGTTGATCTTCACGCTTCCTTCTCCGCCAAGCTCGACCGGTTCGTCGTTGTATGTATTTACAAACGATATAGTCGCTTTTTTCTGACCGACTTCTCCTGTTGTTACTTCCTGCTCGTCCACGATCACTTCCTGACCGTCTTTTACTTTCGTAACCCGTGTCGTTACCGTCAGCGTCGAATTGTTATTATCTTTTACTTTGACTGTTACGGTTCTTACATCTGTATCATACGTATAAGCTGTATTTGTTCCCGCCGTCTCCGCCGCTTCATAGGTAAACGTCTTGCCTGCGTCTGCCTGCGTAAATGTAACGTTCTTTCCGTCGAGTACGTTGATCGTCGTCACTGCGCCTGCTTCTGCGGCTTCATTCTTATATGTATTTGCCGCATTCGCAAGTCCGAATTTTTCCGCCGCTTCTTCCGCAGTCGTGCTTCCTTCCGTCGCTTTCGGCGTCACTGTAAAGGTGAACTGATCTTTTTCCATATCTCTTCCGTTCAGCGCCTTCGTGATCTGCAGTCCTCCTGCCGCCGCATAATCAAGCTGGGATTTGTACTCATTTGTAAATGTTCCGTTTTCGGAGGCGATGTTTGTTACTTCCAATTTACCTTCCAGGTTATCCGATACTGTGATCTTCAATGTCGCCTCATGTCCGTCGATCGTCACTCCCGTCATCTTTCCATCCGGAAGCGGATTTTCTTTCACTGTGTAACGGAATTCTTTCGTCCTTGTTCCATCCTGTCCTGCGGCAGCTCCGTTCATATCCTCATCTGTAAACCGGATCTTTCCGAAACCAAACAGAACAGCTTCTCCTGCTTTTGCACTGTCAGACGTTACTGTTACTGTTTTCGTACCGTCTGCCGCCGCGTCTTCCGCCGCCGGCGCGCCATCCTGCGGCGTAATGGTAAATGTAAACTCGTCTGTTCCTAACCAACCGCGCCCTGTCAGCACTTTATTAAAGTATGATTTTGCGTCCGCAGGATCTGTATTGACCTCTGTGTCTTCGGCAGTATAAGCATTTTCAAATACAATACCGCCTTCCGGAAGCTGTACTTGTGCAGTTAATGTTCCATCTGTACGATCTGTCACTACGACCGTAAAGTCGAAAGACGTCTTTCCTTCTACTGCGGTTACTCCGCCCGGAAGTTTGTCTGTTATCTCTCTTGCGGTATAGCTGACCGTCCATACATCCGAACCGTCATCATTTTCAGATTTTACGGCATATCCGTCTTTTACTGCCTGATCAAGCGACTCCGTCGTATACGTCAGAGCGCCGTCATTTCCTGCAAATTTTACTGCTCCTTCCGCTCCTTCCGCAGCTTCTGTATTCGTTCCTGCCGCTGCGAAAGTTTCCTTGAATCCTTCCGGATTTTCTGCCGCTCTTGTCACAATTTCAAATCGGAACTCATTCGCCTTCATATCACGTCCGGTCAGTTTCTTCGACGCCTCGATCTTCGCCGCGATATCCTCGTCTCCTGTGCCTGCGCCATATGTATTGATAAAGGTCAGATTCTCACTCTCGCCTTCGACAACGGCTGCTTCGAGCGTTCCGTTTTTCTTGTCTGTCACTTTCACAACCACAGTTCTTTCCGCTTCCTGATCGTCCGTAATACCGGCGATACCGCTTGGCTGCTCCGTAACATTGAACTTGAACGTTCCGGCGATCGTAAATTGGATATCTCCAAATGCCGCCTGATGTCCTGCAGATGCTTTTGTAATCTCAAGTCCGCCTGCATTTTCCGGAAGCGTGATAAATCCATTCTCAATGGCTTCCACTGTCGCTTCATCCGCTGCCGTCAACGTATAGCTAAACGTATCTGTATCAAGCCATTTTCTTCCTGTCAGTTCCTTCGTCACTTTAAGCGCTTCGCTTCCGCTAAGACTTCCTGCCACGCTGTACGTATTCGTAAAGTTTGCTTCTGCAGTTGTATTTGAAGTAATCGTACCGCTTGCCGCATTGCCGGCGTTTCCGTTTACAGTTGTGGTGTATCCGTCAACTTCTTTTTCAGTTACCGTATACTGCGCGCCAGCCGGAAGTCCGGTAATCACTGCCTTCTGTCCATGCTGGAAGGAAATCTCGGTACCGTCTGCAGCATTACCTTTCTTGATTTCCTCTCCGCTTTCGCCTGTTACGGCGTAAGCATATTCTTTCGTCAATGCCGTACCTTTGGCATCCTTAAGCGCTACTATAAATGTAAACTCTTTCTCTTTGTCGATCCCTGTGCCCTGACCTTCTGTCAGTACGATGGTTTTACTGATGGAAAGATTTCCATCTTTCGGAATCTCTTTCCGATCGGTATCCGTCTCATATTCAGGTCCATTTTCGCCGATCTGGATCGTCGCTTTGTTCTCAACTACTGTCTCGGCGCTTTCATTTACTCTAGCATCAAATGTAACCGTTCCGTCTGCTCCTGGCTGAACATCTGCAATCTTCCATGTCAGCATACGTGTCTCTGCGTTATACGATGCATATTCGCCCGCGCTGTCGTCTACATAATCAAGACTTCCGGAATGCTGTCTGTAATGATAACTGTCGCCGCTTCAATTTCCGGGTTCTTATAGGAAATGGTATAGGTCAAAACCTTGCCGACCTGTAATTCTCCGTCGCCTTCTACTACAGAATCTTTGCCCGGAACGTTCGTGGTAACTGTATTGGTCTGATTTGGATCGTTGTCTCCAATGGTAATCTCTGCCGTATTTTCTACCGCTGTTCCGCCTGCGCTGTCAAGCACTTTTACTACAAAGCTTACCGTTCCGAAAGCTCCTGCTTCCTGCTCGCCAAGCGTCCAGGTGATTGTCTTTGAAGTCTCTTCATAAACTCCATTCGTATCTGCGCTTACATATTCCGTACCTTTCGGTACAATATCTGTGATCTTCACCTCCGCTTTCGCAGGAGCGCCTGTTTCATCTACTGCATTATTTACCCAGTCGATAGTATAAGTCAACTGATCGCCGACACCGACAATCTTGCCATTTACGGACGTGGCCGGCTCTTCTGTGTTAATAACATCCTTCGTGTCTTCCGCCTCGTAAATATTAGTAAATGTCGCGCTTCCTGCTTGACTTCCATCCGCGACTTTCGCTGACAACGTTCCCTCCGCCGCATTATAAGTCACTGCAATGTCATAGCTAAAGGTATGCTTGTCATACGTCATATTCGGATCAGCATATTCCGGAACTACTTCCGTAATCTCTACATGATAGTTTCCCGCCGCTTTGAACTGAATATTTCCGAAGCTTACAGAACCGTCTGCCGCGTTTGCCGATGTGATTGTATCTCCAACTGTTCCCTCCGGAAGTACAACATTGTCCATGCTGCTTGTATCATCTGCCGGTGTAATCTTCATTTGGAAATTGAATTCACCTGCCGCTAAACCTGTGTCACGGTTTCCTTTCAGAACTTTCGTTACCTTTCCGGCAAATGCTCCCGGCTCAATGGTTACGATATCCGGTGTATAGCTGTTTACGAACGGCGCTACTGCTGTAGCTTTACTTTCTGCCGAACTATATTCCTTACTATCGTCTCCCTTGGTTACGGTTGTTACCGTATACAGCTCTCCGTCTTTCTCCTGTACCGTAATTGCAACGGTCGCTGATACTTGATCATACGTATACTTTGTATCGGTGCCTGCTGCCTCGCGAACGGAGTATTGATATGTCTTACCAATGTCTGTTTCATCAAACTTCACGTCACTAAGCTTACTCATCACCGCGACATCGTCTTTGCCTGGTGCAGTATTCTTAAAGCTCTTATCAGTCTCTGCAAGTTTTGCTTCTGCTTCTTCTGCAGTTACACTGTCAGTTGCTTCACCGGTAATTGTGAAATCAAACATATCTGCTGCAAGTGTACGTCCATTCAATGTCTTTGTAACATTCAGTCCGCCTTCATCACCGTAAGTTGTCGATGCTTCAAATTTATTGATGAAGATTTGTGAATTGGTCACCCCGTCAGCATTGATCTCTTGTGTTGCCTTCAATACAGAATCCTGGTCTGTTACTTTAATAATAATCTCATATGTATGAGAATCATACGTCCATCCTGTCGGTGCATTTGCATTGGTCTCTTGAACGGTAAACTTATAAGTTCCGGCTTTCTTAAATGTCAGCGCATTAAAGTCTACTTGCTCTGTTCCATCCTTTGGAATCAGTTTAGTTGTCGTTTTCTCTGAGCTGTATAGATCTGCCGTCGTTCCAATTCCGGTCAGTGTTCCACTGTCAATCGCCGCCTTCGTTGCTTCATCGGCTGCGCTCAGCTTGAATGTAAAGATCTCTTTCGCATTAAGCCCCTTTACCTCCTTCACTACGGATGGCGTAAATGTTGCATCCTGCGTTGTTGCATAAGTATTCGTAAATATTAATTCCTGTGATCCTTCTGCCAGCGCCGCTGTTAATGTTCCGTCATCATTATCCGTAACATTAACGATAATCGTAACCGTCTCTGCATTATAGGCAACTCCCGGAATCTTGTCTCCCTCTGCCGGTACAACTTCACTGACTGTGAATTTGTAAGTTCCCTTCTCATTAAAGGTAATATCTCCAAAGTTGAAGTTGCCGTCTGCATCAGAAGTTGCCGTTACACTCTGCGGTAATACAACTGTGCCTGCTGTAATTGCCGCATTCGTTGCTTCGTCACCGCCCGTGATAGTGAACCGGAAGCCAGATAAATCTTTGTCGGTTGCTTCCCATGGACCATCCATCTTCTTTGTTCCTGCAAGATTTGCTGATCCGTCAAGAACACCGCTTCCGGCATAGCTGTTGTTGAATGCGAGAACAGTCTGCTTTTGATCTGTTTCATTGCTTGTCTCTTCGCTTATGACACTGCCTTTTTCATCTGTCACCTTTGTATGAAGCGTTAATGTTCCGTCTCCATCATCTGTTACCCATAATTCTACTGTATAAACAGTATCATCGTATGTATATCCCGGTTTCTTATCATTCATTTCCGATACTTCATATTTGTATACTTTACCCAGATTCTTCAACGTAAAGTTCGTATCTGTTTTAACATGGTTACAGTTTGTCCATCTGCCGCCGCTTCGTTGTTCTTAAATGTAACCTCTGTCTCTCCCTCTTTAAATCCAAAGAGTTCTGCCGCTTCATCTGCTGTAGCAGTGTCTGTCTTAACCGCTTTTACCTTAAATTCAAACTGCTCTTTCGCTAATGCATGACCTGTCACTGTTTTTGTAATTGCAAGTCCGCCTGCCGCTCCGAGGTTCAGAGAAGCGCCGTATTCATTAATAAATATCGTACTATAGGACTGTATATTTGCGGTCAACTGCCCATTTCCCGGATCAGAAACATCAACTATTATTTTTGCCTCATTCTTACTATAAGTCACTCCGTTAATGGTTTGTCCTGCATTCTCTTCTGTAACAGTGTAGGAATACTTTCCGACTGTATCATATGTGACCTTTCCGAATCCAAACGTACATCCGTACCATCTTCCGTTCCGCCTTTCTGTGATACAGTAACGCTTGTTACATCATTGCCTTCCGTATCTTTCGGCATTGGAGTTCCATCTTCTGCCGTAAGATTGAATGTAAACGAATCATCTTCTTTCCAGTCGCGTCCAACCAGTCGTTTGTGGAACAATGCTGCCGCTTCTGTGAAGTCTACTTCCACGCTGTCTGCATGATATCCGTTCGTAAAACCTGCTACTATCGTATCTCTTCCGTCTGAACTATCATGATGAGCTTCTGCTGTCACACCATCTCCCTGCATTGTAACTTTCGTTTCTGTATGCATCGTTCCGTCGCCGTTATCTACTACCGTAATATCAAAGCGATATGTGTCCTTTGAGTATGTAACTCCCGGTAAATTTCCTGCTGCCTCTGAAAGAACGTAGCTGAACGTCTTTCCTGCATCATCCTGTGTAAAGGTCACCCCTGACAATTTGTCAAAGATCCGAGATGCAACACCGTCTGCCGCTCCTGATGTGTTTGTAAATTCTCTGTCAGAATCTGACAATTTAGCATCCGCTGTCTCAGCATTTACAGTATCACTGTCTGCCGCCTCGATTTTAAATGTAAATTCGCCCGCTTTCAGAGCACGGCGGATAACGTCTTTTCTACAATCAGTTCCGCGCCTGTTCCGTAAGTTGCAGACGCTGTATACAGATTGACAAATGCAGCCGCATCAGTATCTGCGCCTTCACCGTTATAGTAAGCTGTTTCTGCCTTTAATTCTCCGTTCTCATCTGTCACAATAACCCGTACTCTTGCTGTATGTCGGTCATATACCATTCCGTTTCCGTTTTCCGGGGCATTTTCTACTACACTAAATACATATGTTCCCGGACGTTTGAACTCGATACTGTCAAAATCAAATGTTGCAGCCTGATTATTCGTCAGTCCGTTCACCGTTTTTTGCATCGTATCCTGAGCCGTATCTCCATTGAAGATAATGAAATTTTCTTTAAGACCGGTTCTTGCTGCGGTATTTGCAGCACTCAATGTAAAGGAGAACTCTTCATCCACAAGAGAATCGCGTCCGACTAAAGTTTTTCTTCCCTGTACGCTGATTCTCCCTCACCCGGAAGTACTATAGCTTCGGTTCATAACTGTTGTTGAATACAACCTGATCTTCAGCAACTGCTCCTTCTGCTTTGCTGTATGTTTTTTCTATGACAATATACGCATCCTCGCCTGAACCTTGTGCCTTTGCCATAATAGATACGGAATATGTTTGTGCCTTATAAGTTATACCGTTTAAAGTATAAGTTCCGTCTCCATTATTAACCGCAGTTTCCGGAATCACTTCTGCAATTTCATACGTCCACGGTGTATCACTGACATTCTCCTCTGTAAACACCATGTTACCGAATGTAATTCCTGTTCCGACGTTGACTACATGGATATAACCATTTTCATCCTTCTCTCCGGTCGGCATTGGCGCCTGCTCTGCGTTGTCTCCGGTCGCTTTGAGTTTAAATTCAAACATTCCGTTTTTCAACGGATTCGCTCCGCTTTCATCTGCATACACTTTTTTTGCAAGTATAGATGTCGTTGCGGAATCTGCATGGAAATCATTTACAAATACCGCTGTTTTATTCTCAACCGGAATCGGCGTATTTCCTACTGACGCCCCGTCGTCATTAGCCGTTTTTTCCATTTCTGCCACAGCGGATAATGTTCCGTCTCCATTATCGGTCACCGTTACCCGATATGTATAGGATGCCAGAGAATATATAACTCCCGGTATTGCACTTGCCGGCTGTTTCTCCTGAATTTCATATTCATATACTCCGGGATGAGAAAATGTGATCTCTCCGAAGTTTCCTGATGAATTTTTTTCTGTTACCTCAACGCCTTTTTTACCATCAGCAGCTCCATTCGGAAGCGGAGCTCCTTCTGTTGTCGGAATCAATTCGATTCGGAACTTATCTGCAATATCCCACCGGTCAAACTGTTTCTCATAACTTGCGAAATCAGTTTCGGCAAGCGTGATTTCATCTACGTCATATGTATTTTCAAACACATGTTTTACAGATTTTCCTGAAACGATCGTTCCAGCCGCCTCTTTTGCGTCCGCCTTTTTATCAACTGCCGTCAGTTCAAATCCTTTCGGCAGTTCTTTTTCGGTTACGGTATATTGCGCATCTTTATCCAATCCATGAATATACAGCGTTTCGTCATCTTTAATCTGATACTTGGCAGCTCCGGTCTTATCAAATTCCAGTTCAAATGCTTTTCCCTGAATTTCATTTTGCGCATTTCGTACTTCCGCTTTGACTGTTTTTCCCTTCATAGACGGAATACTGATCTCAAATGTGAACTTTTTATCTTTTAATATTTCATCCGCATTCAGATTTTTATTCGCTGCCACGCGGGCATCTTTGCTGATTGCAAGAGCGCCCGGAAGCTCAAGCGCAAGCCTTCCGTTATTTCCCAGATAAACATTTAAGTAATCGGATTATTGATATTATCCCAAATCGGATCGATCACTACATCCGCCGTATTTGTTATGTTCTCTGTTTTATCATCTATCAACGCATCGATTCTTGTCAATCGTGCAGAACCGGACTTGATAAAGTATTCTCCCTTGTCATTTATACCGAAGTTCGCACTTGCCTGCTGGAAGTTTGATCCCGTAAAGGCTACCTTGCCGTCGATTTCTTCAACCTGACCTCCGTTTAACTGCACATACGGTCTCTTATAATAATACGTCTGATCCGCACTCGGCTCGTTCTTTACTGCCATTGTACAATCTTTATCTGTATAAATCGGAGTATCTTCTGTAAAATAATAAAATGTATTTTTCTTTGCCGGTTGGAAAGAAGCAGTCGTATTGCCCAATGTCTTTCCATTCGGATCTATGTATTGTCTGTTATAATAGTTTGAATAGAAATACGGAACTCCATTCTCATTATGAGCGTTCAGATATTGCTGAAGCGCCTCGTCATCTGCATCATTCGGGTTTAGTCCGTCGGCAATTCTTTCCCGGACCTCCGGCTTGATGCTGACACCATAGAAGATACGGAGCGGATATGCCTCCTGTATATCCATCGTTTTATTTCCGTCACTGTCTGTATCTAACGTAAAGTGACGAAGCGGGATCAAACCTGCCGGAATCTGTACTGTAACTGTATCACCGGTTTTCAGGTCTGCCCCTTTCTTCACCTGAACGATAATATCTTTTACATTACCGTTCGGATAAGTTCTGTATCTCCTGTTGCACTTCCTTCATATTTATATGTAGTAACACCGTTTTCAGTAACCGGTTCTCCTACCGGATCGAATATCTGATCTGCAAAGACCAAACTCTTAAATTCATCCACCTGCATATATTCGCCGAGCTGATCGGTAAATGTAATATATCCTACCTTACCCGGATTATACCCTTCTGTCTGTGTCGGAAAACCAAATCCTGTTTCCAAATCCGATGAAATCTCATTAAATATATTATTCAATTCATCTGCATCCGTTGCCGCTTTATAATAATCAGAATTATCTGTGCGTTTTCCTAATGTACAAGAATAGCGATTAGGTCGTGTACTGCTTGTAGCAGTCGCATCCGGATAGTTGCTAGAAACCGCATGCATATATCCGTTAAAGTTACCAGCGCTTGTATTTGTATCGTTCGGATTCGCATCCCGGAACACGCCGATACTGTAGATCAAAGCATTCGCATCCTTCAACTCTTTTGCGTTCGTAATGGCGGCAGCTGCAACACTGTTACTCCAGTCACTATTCGACGTCGGCTGACCATCTGTGAAGAAAACGACAACTTTCTGCGCCCCTTCTCTGGTTCCTCCAAGCTGAAATGCTCTCTGCGCCTGATTCAATCCAAAATCTGCGCGAGTTGCTCCTGCTGCAATCAGACTATTCACTGTTGAGGTCAAGTCCGAAATATTTTTCGTTGTGTAAGACTTTAATTCCGTTACAATTTGTGAACGATTATAATTGTTATTTATAAAATCATTTCCAATGTTGTCACTTTCATCACTTGCAAATTTTACAAGGGAAACTCGATGCTGTAATTTATATCATCAATGGAATCATTCATTTTAGCTGTTTGTTCCACAAAGTTATTTACTGCATTTTGCAGAGCTTGCAGCTTCGTAATATTTGTTCCCAAATCTCTTCTCTCGTAAAATTGGATGTGATTTGGATTGGAATCTTCTGCGGATATCTTCGGCTCGACCGTTTGTCCATTTAATTCCCAGTGCGTAAATTCCCACCAAAACAGAATTTTTTGACCTTCAGAAGTAATTTTGCCTCCATCCTTTGTGTAATATTCTTGATCTTCTGTTTCACTAAGATTTCCTGCATATATCTCTTCATATCGATATCGCTCACTCTCAGGCCTAGTTCCCATATGCGGTGAATTTTCCATAGAACCTGACGTGTCTACTACCAGTACGATATCCAACGGTCTGCTAACCGTCTTTACTGTATTCGATGTAGATGACAATGCCGATAATCCAACTAAGAAATCAGAATCGCCTTTTTTGACACTTGGTCTGCTTCCGCCCTCAAGCTGAATATCCTCTGTGAGTACTGTTTTATCTGTCCAGATACGTCCGATGTTTTCTGTCGAATCTTTTACAACCTGATTCCAAGTATCCACAGTAGACGGATCTGACACAGAGGTTTCATCAAACGCTACCGCCGGAGTCGGAGTCGAATCTGAGGCATAGACTTGTCCCATACCACCGGGTATCATTCCGAGCACCATAGCCCCGGCAAGAAAAATCGCCAGCGCTGAACGCAGTTTACTATTTTTCTTTTTCCTCATAGTCACTATCTTTCCTTTCTTGCTTATTTACAGAATTATTTATATTCCTATTAACCCTGCATCAATCTATATAAAATCAATGGAGTATTTGACATCATTTCACTAAATTCATCACTCCCCTTACATATTTTTTCTAAATAATGCAAAATAGCTCCATCTTTTCAACAGCATATAAAATCATACGTTAACAAAGTGTGAATAACTTGCCATTTTCTCCTTTTTCAAGCTATTATATTTTTACTTTTTCACATTTTCCGCATTAATAATCCACTATATGTGAAAAACCGATCTATTGTCGAAATTTTAATAATTTCTACAATAAATCGGTTTTACTTTTTCTCTGTTTTTAGTTATCTTCCCTGAATTTATACCTGTTGATTCGGGCATTTGTTTCTTCAGCCCATGAATACTCCGTCATATACCCCCCCGGGGTATCAATGCCGCTTCTAACACTTTTCCCTGTACCGGATAATATATTTTCTTCTATCCACATATAATAATCACAGTCCACATTGGCATAATTAATCCAACAGGCAGCCCGTTTCTTAACAAATACATCTTTAATCCCATATGTACTGAATATCTTATTCAAATCCATAACCGCCCTGCGATACAGATTTTTTACCTTTTCATCGTACAAACGATTCTCCCAGAGTTTGTCAACGGCTTCTTCCATTGTCACAACTCCGCCTTTATTGTCCACACATAACGCAAGCAGTTCTTTTGCCTTTTTATTGGAAAATATCACAAGTTCTCCATTAATAAATAAGTCGAATCGGCCAAATGTCCTAATATATGCCGGCTTCTTCTGTCGCCGACTGAGAAGTTTTGCATTTCCCATAGTCCATGTTAAATCTTCCATAGTATACGGCCTGATCATATAACCATCCGCTTTTATCCGAAGTGCCTCCAATATATATTCTGTATGTTCTATAAAAAATACAAGAACTATTTTAGGATTTAATTCCCGTAACTTTTCTCCGAGCTGAAGTCCGTCCATACCATTTAATTCGATATTTATAAAAGCCGCTTCCACTCTATGTCTGGAAACATATTTAAGCGTTTCCGCAGAATCATTAAACTTCCCGCTCAGCTCTACATATGAAAATTGTTTGCATTGTTCTTCAAAAAGACGGATAGCTTCTTCATCGTAATCTGCAATAATAACTTTCATAACATCATTTCATCCTTCTTACACATAATATATTTTTATATACTCTGTTTATTCCTCTTCCGAAGGGCAAACGACTGTGTTTTGCACCATATCCATATGATGATTCATCCATATGAGCTCATATCCAGTACCAATATCCATATTATATAATTTTCTGACCATTTTTTTGCAAGTAAAAACAGTAGACACTAAAAAAGTTTATGTCTACTAAAATGATTCTATATCGCCAAACGGTAACATGCCGCCAATACAAATAACGGGAACACTATTCAATCATAGTATTCCCGCTATCATTCACAGTGAGCGTGCGGATCGACCCGGACAACCTTGATTCAAAGTCAGTGCTAACCACATGAGCT